>Ga0075428_100004873_pt1 | contig 14895 bp, 14 predicted proteins | sample RhiMetdeltSRZDD2_FD_75291 | JGI IMG/M metagenome (GOLD analysis project Ga0075428, IMG submission 75291) | Populus rhizosphere microbial communities from Tennessee, USA - Rhizosphere MetaG P. deltoides SRZDD2 | ecosystem: Host-associated > Plants > Roots > Rhizosphere > Soil | place: USA... | reverse complement strand
GCAGCGTAGGCATCCGCGACGAACGTCTTGTAATTCGCCGATCCTGCGATCCCGTCCCCGATGAAGAGTTGACGCGTGTCAAGATACGAATGCCGCATAGGTTTGCAGATGTTGAGGAGATTCTCCTTATCGCAGACGTAGTTGCCGCCTTCTGCGGGAACGAAGCCCTGTTTATCCGGAGGACCCGAACCGCATTGCAGATGTCCCCAACCACCGAGGACATTCGGTGACACCAAGTAGCCCTGACCGAAGCACGGGTCTTCCGCGTAGAAATCGTCGAAGTGATATCCCAACGTCTTGCACTTCCCGCTTTTGCAAAGCGTTCCTGGCGTGGCTATCAGGTAGCCATTGACGTTCGTGCCCCAATAGGGGCGCCAGTACATGGGTCCGTGATAGGTCTGCTTGCCGTTGGGAGCTGCCGAGATCACTCCGCGAAGCTCACCAAAAAGGGCGTTGACCCATGCGCGTTGGGCCTTCACCGTCTGTGGCTCATCATCGGATGCGATGAGAAACGTCCAGACAAGCAGGTCTTTTCCCGATCCGCTCTCGCCCTTCGGTAGGATGAAAAGCTCGGAATCCAGTGTCACTGGGGTTCCCGTGATGAGCAGGTGTCGCGCCGCAATCGCAATCGCTTCCTCGAGCGTGATCGATGGCTTGGTCTCGACGTCGAGCTTATCCACGATTTGAGCGCTCCCGACGTACGCGCCATTTTCGAGGACGGTGACTCGCGCCTCACCGCCGAACACTCGCACCCCCTCGTGAAACTGGTAGTAGCGCACGGAGAGCGCTTTGACTGACCCCATCTTCTCGACCTTGACCGGCACCAGCTCGTCGACCGCCGCGCCGTGCGACTTCCTTTGCTCGTCAAGGAACTCTGTGAGTTTCTTTTGGACATGCGCTGGGAGTTTTGACAGATCAGGCCGTGCTGCTATGCCGAACACCGGCAGGGCAATGGCGAGAATGAGATAAACGATTCGCCTCATGCGGGTTACTTTCTCCGTCCTTGGTCGGGACCATTGTAAGTTACGTCTCTCCGTTTTTACGTTGTTCGGCAGTCTCGGCGATAAGAAACCGATCGTCAAATTGGAACCGATTCGTTGCAGAGACAAACTTTGAGTCGTTGCGCCGTTGGCCAGACATCAAAGATCTTCGCCAACATCGCGCGTGCGGAGGGATATCCGGAACGTGTTCAACACTCGCGTCGACCGGTGCCCTGGTGAATGCGGCGCGATGTCTCGCGCAACATCCTTCAAGGTTAAAGTTAAATTGAGGTTGACTGACGTCTCGCGAGAGGTCGACCGACGTCTCGAAACGCGAAAAATGTCCGCGAGTCGGACGTGTGTCCAGTCGGTTTATGCGATGAGGCGCACCGCGTTGCTTCCCGTCGCGAACACGGTGTCCAGCGTCATCAGCATGAATCCGTCGCGGAGCACGACGCCGTGCGCTTTGCCGTCGAGGATGGCGACGCCTTCGACAGGGCGATGGCGTAGGAGCGAGCGGCAGATGCTGAGATGCTGGAGCGCGACCGCGAACGCATCCGTCTGTTGCGGAAACGTGTCCGCGCGAAAGGAGCCGCAAGTCTGGCAACGGTATCCGCCCTCGCCCGTCGCGGAGCGGTGGAAGACAGTGAACGGTGCGGTCGGGCGTGTAGCGGCGGCTTGCATGAAGGCGGCGGATTAGATCACAGATTGATCGTCCTGCGAAGTGCGGTTTCGCGCGGCGCTCATCTTTACGCTGGCCGCGGTCTTTCCGTCCGTCGTCATCTTCACCACGACGCGCATGCCCACGGCGAGATCGTTCGCATTCGCGGCGGTCTTCATCATGAAGCTCTGGTCGTCGTGCAGCTACCGCTTACACCGGCCGTGCTCGCGGAAGCACGCGCTCACTTCGCCGACCACTGCGCGTCATGTCACGGCAATGACGGAAAAGGCCAGCGCGCCCTCGGCACACAGATGTATCCGCGCGACCGTCACTTCGATGCCCGTCGGCTTGTGGTGCGCACTGAAGCCGTAGCGCAGCATGGCGAGAAATGCGATGACCAGAAACGCGATCGCAGCGACCGCAACCAGAAAGAGCGTCTTCCGCCAGGTCATGGATGATGCTTGTGTGTTTTGCTCGCCTCCGCAATGGCAGCGGCAGCGGGCGCATCGAATGCGTCGGGTTGTAATGTCGTGGACGGCGTCACACGCGCGATCTCCGAGTTGGCTCGAGGAACACCGAGGGTCAGACTCGCAGGCGGCGCGGACACGCCGTGCTGCGTCTGCGCATGATCCGCATGCCGCATCTGCGCGTGATCCGCATGCGTCATCGCCGAGTGATCCGCATGGTTCGTCGTCGAATGATCCATGCCGCTCATCTCCGGCTCCGTGGTAGTCACGGAATGATGCGCATGCTCCTGCGCGACGGCAACCTCCCCTTTCTTCTGCGCCTCGGCGTATGCCGTCGCGCTTCGTGAGGCCATCGTCTGTCTTCCGCCGCACGCTGCCGCGATGAGCATCGTCGTGGCGAGCGCGGCGCGTGCGACGTCATGAACGAATCGATTCATCGGCCCACCAAACGCGAGAGCGGTGTGAAAGTTTCCCGTCACCTCTTCCGTAGTGGTTCTTGTGCATATCTGCGCGAATGCAAAAAGAGAGCGAGGCTTTCGCCTCGCTCTCTTCACATCGGATGAACGTTTGTCTTATTCGTTGACCGGCTCTTCGCTGGCAGGATGATTCACATCGACGTCGATCGGCGCCCAGAAGACGTCGACGATGTTCACACCGTGATGCTCGCCGCCATGATTCGGAATCGGCATCACGAACACGATCGGACGGCCGGTGCTGTCCCAGCGGACCGGCGTGCCCCACTGACCGGCGTCGGCCAGGATTTCTTCGATCGACTGCGGCTTGGAGAGCGACTGCACCTGCGCGTCCCACAGCGAGGCCAGCGTGGTGAAGCTGTCGTTGTGGTTGTAGATCGAGGCGATCTGGCTGAAGTCGTGCGAGTTCGGATGTTCGTTCGACGGATCGTTGTTCGAGAATCCGCCGGCGCCGCCGTCCGGATCGTCGGTGTAGTCCATGCACGAGCCGAGGTTCGTGTTGTTGAACGTTTCGTCCTGGTGCGCGAGACCGAGGTCGTGCGCGATCTCCTGGCACGTCACGAGGCGACGCCATGCCGGTGTGTTGTACGTCGCGGTGTTGAAGTACGTGTCGTTGAGTTTCGTATACCCCTTGGTGATGTGCTCCCCGCCGGTGATCGAGATGCCGGCGATGCCGAGCCAGCCCGTGCTGCCGTACTTGGAGTTGCAGACTTCGATCACGCCCGTGGCCGACGCGCAGCGCTTCGCGGACGTCAGCGGCGAGTTCCAGAACACCTGGAAATCGAAGACCGGCGACGCGTTCCAGTCGCTGACCGCTTCGGAGAGGTACGGCTCCCACTGCGACGTCACGTTGTCATAGAGCTTCACCGTGAATGGGTTCGACTGACGAGCCCAGTGATATCCACCCCAGCTATGGTTTGCGAAAACGGGGACGGCAACGAGAACGACGATGAGGGCGACCAGAAGACGACGATGCATGCGTGAGAGTCCTTTCTCGGTTGGTTGTTAGGTCACTGAACAACAGCGGTTGCTGTTCGCCTCTTGATTTGTCTCGGGGATACGGCGGTCCGTAAAGGCAACGTCACTGCCATGTGAAAGAAAAAGCGCAAGATATTGTGAGATCAGGAGTTAGAGATTTTGGTGGGATCCGTCGCAGGGTCAGGGATGAGGCCAAATGATCAAAGTCAGACCCGTGTAACGGTCAGGTTACGACCCTTTTTGCGGAATGAACGCAAAAATGGCAAACGATCCATAGTGGACGAACCGTTTGTCTTTTCAATGAGATCGGACGAACTTGCGCATCTCCTTCTCCCGCTTGGCGCAGCGCTTGGAATGGTCGCGGCCGTAGCCCAAAAAATTCGGAGGAGATGGAATGAACCGTCGGTCGTTGATTCTGGGTTCCCTGCTGCTCGCTCTCGCCATTCCGATGGCGGCCTCGCAATTCTTGGAGCTCCCGTTCGATCAGGTTGCGCGCGAAGCACAGTTCATCGTGCGCGGCAACATCGTTCAGACCTGGAGCGCATGGGATGACCAGCACGAGGTCATCTACACCTATGCCACCGTGCGCGTGCAGCGCTACTTCGGCGAAGCCACCGGCCCGGACACGCTCGTCGTCCGCGAAGTCGGCGGTACGGTCGAAGGCTACACGCAGGAAGCGATCGGCTTCCCGATGGTCCGCAACGGCGAAGACGTCGTTCTCTTCCTCTCGCGCTGGGATGACGGCGCGGACTTCCGCATTCACGCGTTCAACCAGGGCAAGTACCTCGTGCGGCAGCGCGGCGGCAAGGAAGTCGTCGTCTCCGATCCGGTGACGCAGGGCGCCGAGCGTCTCGACGCCGGCCACGGCTTCGATGTGCGCAGCAACGCGATCTCGGCCATCACTCCGGCCCTCGGCATCGACGAGCTCTCGGACATGATCGACAACGCCCGCGCCGGTCGCACCGAGGCGGACCGTCAGATCGAGCGCCAGTAACGAGATCAACTACGAGGAGAACGAATCCACATGAAGAAACAGACGATTCTCGCTCTCACAGTCGCCACCATCCTGGTCGCCGTCTGCGCCGATTCTGCGATGGCCTACACGCTTCTCTCGCCGCGCCGCACGTGGGCGTCGACTCCGATCAACGTTCCGGTCTACAACCAAGGCAACAGCTCGATCACCGACGGTGATGGCGGCGTGACCGCAGTCGTCGGCGCGATCAGGGCCTGGGGCGTCGTGAATTCTTCGTCGACGAGTCAAGCCGCCGTGCGCGGCACCGCCCCGGCGACGATCACGCTGAACAGCAACGGCCACATCTGCAACGGCTCGTGTCTTGCCGCCACGCTCACCGGCTATTACAGCGGCAACACGATCTACGACGCCGACGTCTACACGAACACGAAATACAAATTCTATTCTTCGCGTGAAGCCGACGGCTGCAGCGGCGAGTACGACATCGACGGCATCATGGTGCACGAAGTCGGACACGTGATCGGCCTCGGCCACTCGACCGTTGCCGGCGCGACGATGTATCCCTCGGTCAGCGCCTGCAATGCCGGAAATCGCACGCTCGAAGCGGACGACATCGCCGGCAAGAACGACCTCTACTAACCCGCCTTGCAGAGACGTGCGGGGAGGTTCGCCCTTCCCGCACGACCTTTAGAACCGCGTCTGAATCCCTAACACGTAATTGACGTCGGACGTGAGCTGAATCGCGTTCACATCCTGATAGACCGGGATTTGCACGAGCGCATAGGCCGCAGCACGCGCGCCGACCGGCACGCGCAGTCCGGGCGAAACGTAGACGAACGATCCGCCTGTGAACGGCTCCTCTTCCGGCTCGTCTCCGATGTCGTCTTTCGCGCGAACTCGCGCGTTCATCTGCAGCAGCAAATCGACGGAGCGCAATGGATACGCGCCGCCTGCATTGAGCTCGAGCTGATTGCCGAGGCGATAGCCGTCGGTGCCGCCGGTGCGCATCTGATAGATGGCGGAGACGAAGTACGGAACGTTCGCGAACATGCCGCCGCTGTTGCGCACGACATTCCCCTGATACGACAGCCCGGCGATCGCATCGATCGATCCGCTGCCCGGTTGCACGGGCAACTCCGCGATCTCCCCTTCTTCATTGCGCTCGTCGTGTTTTCCGGTCGGCAGCTTGACTCCGCCGATCAGCCACAGACCGGAGCGCGTCGCCGTATCGAAATCGGCGATCGCATAACGCGCTTGCAGCACGACGTCGCCGATGCCGTCGAGGCTCCACGACTCCGGCACGGTGTTGTGCTGCGGCGCGATCCCGCGTGAATGATGTTCGTGGCTGCTGGCGAGATGGTCATGCGCGCGCGACACGTACGGCATCGAGGCCGAGAGATCGAGCCGCGGCGCGGGCGCGTACGACAACAGGGCGGTGGCGATGCGATTGACGGTGCGGACTTCGTCGTGATGCGGACCGTGCATCTCCCCGGCGTTGGCCTTTCGCGAGCCGATCCGCAATTGATCCTGATCGATGTACTGCAGGGACAAATCGAGCGTCCAGGTGCCGGCCGCGAGGCGATTGAGCGCGTTCGTGTCGAGCGGACATGAAGCTGATCCGCACCCGGCGCGCAGCGGAACGGTGGTGGAGAGAAAAACGACAATCGCAATGACGTGCTTCACGTCAAAGACTCCTTTCTCGGGACTCGTGATCAGAGCGCAGCGAGAAAGGAAGCGCGCGGAGGACGCCAGGGTGATTCGACGAATTCGGAGTCGCGGAACTCCGGCTCGCGCGCGAGCAGATCATCCGACGCAGGCTCGATCGCCTTCACCTCGGCCGCAACGAACGCGATTCGATGCACCAGCCGCGGGCGCACGATCACCTCGGCGCGATCATGACATGCGGCGAACGACGGTCTCTTGGGTTTCAGCGGACACGATGTGCCGGTACAGCACGGCGACTTGATCACGCAGAAACAATCGTCCGCGCTCTCGATGAGCAGTCCTCCCGTACCGGCCATCGTCACGACGAAGGCGAGCATCAGGGCTGCAGAGGCGATGCGACGACGCATGGGGTGTGCAGATGTTAGCGCTTGCCGCTTTTTCGGCGCGTCACGTTTGCGTCATCGAGAAAGCGGCGGCGTGGCCGCCGCACTCCAAAGCGTGCCGCCGATCGTCACGACGAACGTCGGACCCTGCGTGAAGGCGTCGCCTTCTTCGAGCGTGCGTTGCGAGAGCGGATAGCGCACGTCGGCGCTCAGCGACACCGCGCGCAGTTTGCGCGTCACACCCGCGCCGATGCTCGTCGCGAAAAGGCCCGTGTTCTCGTCGCGCTCTCCATCCCAAGAGGCGTGGCCTTGCGCGTACAACGCGCCTTCGACGCGCAGCTGCCACGCATCGGTCGGGCGAAACGCGAGATGCGCGCCGAACGTCGCGTCGGGTGCCGCGCGAAACGTGTGGTCGTTCTCGTAAAACGGAAATCGTCCGGAGAGATATCCGCCCGCTGTCAGGCGACCGCGGATCGGCGCGTGATAGCTCGCCTCGAGCAGCGGATCGAACGTGCCGCTGCCGAACTGGATGTGCAGATGCTGCAAACCGCGATCGCCGAGGTCGTACGGATTCTCGATCGTTCTTCCGATGGGAACGGTGATTCCTCCGGAGAGGGTCAGCACGTCGTCGGCGCGCAGCACCGCCGGCCATCGCCGCCGGCCTAACAGCATCGCATCGCCGAAGCCGCGCAGCGTCACGGTCCGATGATGGAGGTCGACATTGCGCTGCATCGCCGCCTGCTCGTCGGGCGTCGCGGGCTCGATCCATTCGATCGATGCGTTCTGCCGCTTCTGCTCCCACGGGATCCGTGCAAGGAGATCCCACTCGTTCGACAGCGTGTACTGCAGTCCGAGCTCGATGCGCGCGTAGTCGAGCGACACCTCGTGGCGATAGAGCGGCACCGCGATGCTGGTGCCGTCGGGCGTGTTGCCCTCGGTCGTGAAGTGGCCGCCTTCGAAGTTGCTGCCGTACAGCGTCGCCAGCGAGAAGCGTAGTGTCCCTGGAGCCGGCCCGGGCTCCAACCCGCGATCACCGCCGCGCGGAATCGCAGGATTGCTTCAAGCGGGTCACGTCTGTCCGAGAATCGGCAGCGCGACGATCATCAGCGCCGCGAGAATGAATCGCTTCACTTCGCGGCTCCGACGAGCTTCTTGATCTTCTCGATGTCGTTGCCGAGAACCTCGCCGGCGAACTTGCCGTCGGGACCGTAGACGCGCACGTACGGAAGTCCGGCGACGCGGAATTCTTTCGTCGCCTGTTTCGCCGCCGCCGTGTCCCAGTTCGGAAGCTCGACCGTGCGCATGGCCACGTTCGCGTTCTCCTGCACGAGCCGCTCGATCTTCGGAGTGAGCACGTGACACGGACCGCACCATTCGGCCCAGAAGTCGAAGATCGTGTACTTGCCTTTCGCGACATGAGTCTTCACGTCGAACGCTTCTCCGCTCGACGCGACTTGGATGTCGAGCTTCGCCCGCTCCTCGGCCGTGAGCGGCGCGGCGACCGGATCGTTGGGAAACCGCGCTTCGTAGCCGAACTTCGCCAGCGCCTTGCGGATCTCGTTGTCCTCGATCTTCCGCTTCGCTTCGACCCGCCCTTGTCGTGTCTCGAAAACCACCTCGGCTTTCACGACACCCGGCAGCTTGCGTAGTGCATCGGTCGCCGTCGCCGCACATCCATCGCACGAGAGTCCGGCGACTTCGAATTGCGAGACGTACGTCTGCTGCGCGCTGGCGGCGAGCGTGAGGAACAAGACAGGAAGAATTCTGAGCATGATCGTGTGTGTGGTGGCCCCGAGAGGACTCGAACCTCCGACAAACGGTTTAGGAAACCGCTGCTCTATCCAGCTGAGCTACGGGGCCCGGACGGTCGTAACGCGAACATAGCATGATCTAGTTCCGTTGGAGGTGCTGGGTGCTGTGGTGTTGGGTGCTGGCGGTTTTGTGGTTAAACGGAAACTGTGCCGTAAGCCGCTACACCGCCAACACCTAACACCCAATACCGGTTTTGTGGTTAAACGGAAACTGCGCCGTCGGCAATGCACCGCCAGTACCCAGTAGCCAGCACCCAGCACCATTTCGTCACTTCCGCGTCGCCGTGAACAATCCATTCGGCTGACTGAGCTCGATGGTCTTGCCGGTGAAGCGCGCGCGGAATCCGGTCAGGCCCTTGAGATTGAACCAGCCGTCGATGTCGGGGATGAGCTCGTACGGCGGTTGATTGGCGATGGCCAGGACCAGGCGCGAGCCGCGAAGGCCCATCACGATCGTCTGCGGACCGAGAATGTACTCGCCGAGGAACTGCTGGAGGTATTTCGGATCGGAGAGCCGCGCGTCGGGCTTCTTGCGGAACACGATCGGATCGACGCGCGGCTCGAACGATGCTTCGATCGCGTAGATGTTGCCCGCGACGTCCGCGCGGAAGTTGTACTTCATGTCTTCGAACGTCGGATCCTTCGACTTCACGCCATTGAACACGTCGTAGTGCCAGTGCTCGAGCGGCGTGACGATGTGGTTGTACGTCGCCTGCAGTTTGTCGCCGGCGAGTTTCTCGACCGTGAGCACGCCGTAGCCGGGATGCTCGTAGTCGCCGGCGTAATCGGCGATCGCGTGCGAAGGCTTCGTTCCGCTTTTCCGCGTCGCCGTCTTCTTCCCCTCGGCTTCCTTCTGCGCCTTTTCGCCGAGGTCGCGCTTCATGAGGAGATCGGCATTCCAGTCGCGCGACTCGAGCTTCAGCATGCGATCGGCGGCGTGGAGCGTGACGACCGACGGAAGCGCGGTGCCTTCGCGATTCGCGAGGGCGACGATCGCCACGCCGTCGTTCGGGAACAGCGTGAGCAGCGCGGAGAAACCGTCGATCGCGCCGCCGTGCGCGACGCGATAGTGACCGCGGTAACCGTCGATCACCCACCCGAGTCCGTAGCTCGCCGGAGCGAGGTCGGGATATTCGGGAATCGCGCCGACGGCAACCTGCGGTGTATGCATCTCGCGGATCGTGGTCGCCTGCACGAGTTGTTGGTTCCCCACCTGCCCTCGGTCGAGATGCAGGAGCGCGTACTTCGCCATCTCGTTCACGCTCGAGCTGATCGATCCGGCCGGTCCCATGTTGCCGACTTCGCGGAACGGGACCTCGACGATCTTCTCGTCGTCTTCGCGATAGGGACGCGCGTGATCGGCGTCCCTTTCCGCGTCAGCGTCGGAGAACGTCGAGCGCTTCATCCCTAACGGATCGAGAATGCGCGCACGCGCGACCTCTTCCCACTTCCGATCCGTCAGCTCTTCGACGAGATGACCGGCGGTGAGAAACATGAGGTTGTTGTACTGATAGCGCGCGCGAAGGTCTTCGCTCGGGGAGAGCGATGCGAGCCGCTCGACGATCTGCTTTCGGGTGAGGTTCTGGTTGTTGTACCAGACCAGATCGTGGCGCGGCAGTCCGCTGCGATGCGTGACCAGATCGCGCGGTGTTAGGCGGGCCGTGAGCAGGTCGTCCGACGCGCGGAACTCCGGCAGATACGTGCGCACCGGTTTGTCCCACTCCAACTTTCCTTCGTCGACCAGCATGCCCATGAGCAGCGTCGTGAACGATTTCGTGATCGAGCCGATCGGCAGGAGCGTGTCGGCAGTCATCGGCAGCGCCTTGCCGATGTTGCGCATACCGAAGCCCTTCGCATAGACCACGCGCCCGTCCGCGACGATGGCGACGGCGAGACCGGGAACCTCCCACGATTTCAGCGCGCCGTTCACGAAGTCGTCGAAGCCCCTTAGTGGATCGACGCTCGGATCCGTTCCGGATGGTGACGCGACTCTGCCTGCAGCACCGCCACGCTCCAGCGTGAACGGAAACGTCTGCCCGCTCTGCGTGAACGAGCCTTCGATCTTCTCGCCTGACCGCGTTCCGTTGAACGTCGGTGTGCCCGGCACGCCCATGATCTGGAAAGAGACTTTCGTTCCGTCGACGGCGATCGCGCCTAACGGAATGTCGCGCGCGTTCTGCATCGGAATCGAGATGTCGCCCCGCCATGCGTCGCCAGCACGCTCGAGATCGATCTGCACTTCGAGCTTCAGCGCCGGAAGAACGATCGCGCCGTTCCATCGTCCTTCGATCGATTCCGCCGCACACAGCGGTATACACACCAACAGAAGAAACAGAAGCATTCTCAGCCGTCGCATGCTGGCGATTATGTTGCAGCAAGACCCGGCGGAGGAACCAATGGCAAATCGCGAAAATCGCACTGATGCGGAAGAAGGCCTGCGCAACGAGATCGGAGGAAAGTTCAACCAGATCAAGGGCGACGTGAAGGAAGCGTGGGGCGACCTCACCGACAATCCCGCGCGCGAGCACGAAGGCAAGCGCGACCAAATCAAGGGCAGAATTCAGGAAGAGTACGGCGAGGTGAAGCAGAAAGAGTCGAAGCTCGAGCGCGACCTCGACGACATCGATCGCGGCGCGCTGTAAAAAAAGGCGGCGGCGAGGCCTCAGCCTTAGCCGCCCGCCTTCCGCGCGACGAGTTGAAGTCGTGAGCCTTTGAAGTCCGGAGGATTGGGAATCGGCTCCGACTGTTGGAACTGCCAGGTGCTCTCGAGCAACAGGAGCGGCTTCTCCAACGGCCGCACGTCGATGCCCTCTTTTCCGTTGTACGCCTTCGCCAGGTAATACGCGCGTTGTCCTTGCGGATCCCACACGACCGTCGGTGCCCAATATTCGAAGGCCTTCGGCGAAGAGACGTGCCATCGCTCACCTTGAGGCAAGAGATCCGCGACGATCACATCCTGCCGCTCGTAACTGCCGGCCCGTAGCGGATAGCCCTTGACCAGGATTTCGTAAGGACTTTTGGCGTCCGCCACCGTGCGCGTAACGCCCATGGTGAACGGCTGCGACGCAAACGTGAGTCTGTCCGGCGCGTGTGAGTAACGCTCCCCCGACGTCATCACGATCCAATTGTCTGCCGGATAATGGAGGCTCACCAGACGCGTCGCGTCGGAGATGCCACGTATCTCGTAATAGTGCGTGTTCACGACGTTGCGCAGCAGATCGTCACGAATGGCCGCATTGACGCTTCGCGTTTTCGCAAGCCACGGCACCGACGCGACGCCGAACAACCAGAGATAGCCGCCGATCGCGAGGAACAAACATGCGCCGGCGATCGAGCGTGACAGCGCGCGCACACGCGGGCCGGCCAAGGGAGCTTTCGTGATGTGATCGGTCGCGCTGCCGATCACGGCGGCACGCATCGCGCCCAGGGAAACGGTGAGCGCGAAAAGGATCGGCGTCACGAGGAATGCGAGAAGGATCGGCCTGCCGAGCTTCCACTCCGCGATGTTCTCGTACAGTGCAATCGCCGCGATTGCTCCGAGAAGCGCAACTCCACCGGTGGCGATCAACGTCCAAAACAGGTTTGCACCGAATCCCTCCGCGCGACATCCGTTGCGCAGACGAAGCACGAGCGAGGCGGCCGGCGCGCTGAGGATCGCGATGATGCCGATCGACGTGAAGAGGCTGTTGAACGCGCGATCGGGATCGCCGCTGCCGTGCAGGAAGAAGAGGAATCCGCACAGGAGCAGCACAGCGATCCACGGCCACGCGCGATGCAGGCGAAGCCAGACCGCACCGGAAAGCGCCTGCGCCTCCTCGGGCCGGCGGAACGCGATCACGGCCAGCATGACCAGAGCGATGACGGCGCCAACGGCAATTCCGGCGAGCGCAAACGAAGGCGCGGACGCATTCAAGTCGAGCGTTCCGCAAAGAGCGAGGGCCACAACGAAGAGGACCAGCGACTGCGTGATGCCGCGCGTCGGTCCGCCGTACCAAAGCTCGAACCGCGCCACCGTGTCGCGACGTGCGGCTCGCCGCGAAGCGGACCACCCGATCAGCACGCCCGCGGCAGCCCCGACGATCGCAACCACAATGAGAGTGATGAGGGTTTCGGCCCACACGCCGTCGAGCACATTGCTCGCGTCCGTGTTCCATCTCTTGATCGCAAAGACGAGCGATCCGATGGTCAGCGCCCAGAGCGCGCCGGCGAACGTCCCGCGCAACGAGCCGGTCACCACGGCCCGGCGGATCAGCTCACCCTCGGTCGCCGCGCTGCGCGCGCGAACCGCGAGCCACGCGCGCCGGCGGATCTGCCACGGAAAGACGTGCGTGGGCCGGTGCTGGTCATAACACTCGACGACGAGCGCGGTCAGCGTGCTGCGAAGACGCCTGTTCTTCATCTCCGGCCGCAAGCCCGCCAGATCTTCATCGGACGCGAGTCCGGCGAACGACTTCGCGGCGGCCTCGCTCACTTCGGTGAAATCATTCACGACCATGTCGAGAAGCTTGGGCACGAACGTGCGTCCGGACTTCAGCTCTCTCACCGCCCTCGCCGCGCCTCGGCGCGCGCACGGATCGGGACTGTCGAGCATCTCGTGAATCGTCGTCGTGGAGCGGTCTTCTGCGATCTCGTCGAGCCGTGAGGCCCAGAACGGAATGGCATCGCGATCGCCGGCGTCGATGCTGCTGCGAAAGAGGAGCTCGGCCTCGTCCGGCGTGAGCTGCAGATGCAGCGCGAATCGATCGATGAGCTGCGTCATCTGCTCTTTGCTGATGAGACGCCCGGAGTTCGTGCGGAAGTCGCCGCCCGTGGCCATGCTGTCGATGAACTTCTTGGCGAAGCGGAAATCGACGAAGTATTTGTCGCCCTCGAGCCATTTCTTCACCACCGGCACGAGGCGATCGTGAAGAAGCTCGTAGCGCTCGCGGCCGACTGCGCGCACGAGTTGGAGCTCGACGAGCTGGCGCAGCAGCGCGTCGATGTCCTCCTGCTTCGTGCGGACATAGAGCACGCGCACCAGCTCGCTCGAGCGCACGACGCGCTTGGTCTGCTCGGCGGTGATGAGCGTGTCCAGCAGCACGCGCACGAGCAGCGGATCGCTCGCCGCCGCCGCGGCACGCTCCACGTAGCGCTGGAAGATCTGTTCGAATCCGCCGACGTTCTCGAAATCTTCCGCCCTGAGCTCGTTCGTTCCCGGGCGCTTGGCATTCGCGTCGCGCCACACTTCCACGCACATGATCTGCAGCAGCAGCGGATCGAATCCCGTGCGCGCGACTTCGTCGAGAAGAAGGCTGAGGAACTTTTGATCGTACGCAACCGGCGGATGCGCGTACTCGAGCATGAGGATGATCGCCCGTCGCGCGCCATACGCGGTGACCGGGAGCAATCGGAATCCGTGCGCCGCAATCGCCGGCATCTCACTGCGAAAATCGTCGAGCTCCGCGTAGTAGTCCTCGCGGATGCTGAACAACAAACGCACGCGACCCGCGGAGCGGCGCTGCACGTCGGCGAGCATCGCCGCCATCTCGCGGCATGCAGCGAGGCGGCGCGCCGGTTGATTCTCGTTCTCCTCGCGAACGCGGATGAAGAACTCTTCGAACTGATCGAGCACGAGAATGATCGATCCCGTTTGCGCGGCGATCTCGGCGTCGATCTTTTTTCGCAGTTCCGCGACCGGGAGATCGAGCACGCGGCTGTAGACCGGCTTGAAGCCGCGTTTCTCGAGCTCCGGAAACACACCCGCGAGCAGAAGCGAGGTCTTGCCCAGGCCCGAGCGTCCGTACAAGACGAACGTATCGAACGAGAGCACGCCGGTGACGACCGCGTTGATCTCGTCGTCGCGGCCCGCGAAGCGATACGCATCTTTCTGCTCATAGAAATTCAGCAGCAGAAACGGACTCTCGCCCGGCGCGCCGTTCGCGAGCTCCGGCAATGCGCTCACACATCCTCCGTGAGCACATCGATCACCGCGAGCGGCGACTCGCGAATCCATTCGACGCCGAATGATTGCCAGTACGCTTCATCCGCCGGATCCGATGTCGCGTGCACGAAGAAACGCGGCCCCTGCACGCTTCCCTCCGACGTGTCGAGATGCTGCGAGCAGATCCGCCTAACAAGCGGATCGCGCGGCGAAACGCCGAGGAAGAGAACGGCGCGGCCGCCGTCGCCGGTGAGGAGATCGAGGATGTCCGGCGCCGGTTTCGCGAGCTCGTCGAAGCGCTGCTCGTGCTCGCGATCGGTGAGCACGACCTTGTCCGTCTGCGCGGGACGATCGAGCCGCAGCGTACCGCGGAGATTGACGAGGATGGGCGGCTCTTTGCGCGCCGATGCTTCCTTCGGAATCACGTTCAACACGCACGGCTGCTTGTGCGCGCGCACGAGCGCCTCGTGCAGCAGGCCGTCGAAATGCGTGTAGACGTAGCCCGGCAGATCCCACGAAGCGATCGACTGGAGAGGCTCGGGGATCGCGTCGTGGACGCAGAGCGCGGCCAGCGCGTTCATCAG
>Ga0075428_100004868_pt1 | contig 14904 bp, 12 predicted proteins | sample RhiMetdeltSRZDD2_FD_75291 | JGI IMG/M metagenome (GOLD analysis project Ga0075428, IMG submission 75291) | Populus rhizosphere microbial communities from Tennessee, USA - Rhizosphere MetaG P. deltoides SRZDD2 | ecosystem: Host-associated > Plants > Roots > Rhizosphere > Soil | place: USA... | reverse complement strand
TTCAGGTCGACGGGCAGCGACGGGATCGCCGCCGCCGACGCGACCTCGAGCAGCTTGCCCGCACTCGGCTGCTGCGCCTCGTCCACGGACGCGTCGCTGCGCAGCGGCGCGTGCCGCAGCAGCGCCACGCCGAGCACGGTGAGCACGCCGAGCAGGAACACGGCCGCGAACGCGAGCCAGCGCGCGCGTGGTAACCACCGCGCCGCAGGATCTTCGCCCGTCTCGCCGGTCGCCGCGCGCGCGAGCACTACCGCCGTCACGTCGGGCGCGCGTTCGCGACCTGTCACTTCGCGCAGCGCCCAGTCGAACCGCCGCTCGAGCACTTCGTCCTCGCGTTCGTCACGTTCGTTCGCGCCTTTCATTCTTCACCTCCGAGCCGGCGCTCGATGCACTCGCGCAGCAGCGCGCGCACGCGCTGCAGCAGCGTCTTCACGCCGTTCTCCTTCATGCCCATCGCCGCCGCGGTCGCGCTGCGGTCGAGGTCGTCGCCGTAGAAGCGCTGCACGACCTCGCGCGCGCGCCCGTCGAGCGTCGCCACGCACGCACGCAGCGCCGCGAGCCAGCGCTCGCCGTCGTCGCCGGCCGCGTGCTCGTGCCACCAGCGGTCGGCGAGCTCCACGAGCAACTCCTCGCGCCGGCCCTGGTCGCGCCGGCGCCGCAAGAACAGGTGCCGCGCCGTCTGCCGCAGGAACGCCGCCGTCGCGCCGTCGCCGCGATCCTCGTGCAGGCGCCGCATCGCGACCAGGAACGTGTCCTGCATCACGTCCTCGGCGAGATCCGCGGGCGCGCCGAGCGAACGCACGTAGCGCCACAGCCCGAGCTGGTGGCGGCGGATCATGCCCGCGAGATCAGGCAAGCTCGGGCTCATCGGCGCGGCGCGGGCGATCGTCGGCGAAGTCACGTGCAAACATCCCGCGAGAGCGCGCAGGGTATTCGGCGGGCGCGACGAAATGCAGGCAGGAGAACCGTGCCTGGCCGACGGCGGTCCACGCTATCCTCCGCAGCGCGCGGGACTGCGGCAAGGGAGGTGGACACGTCGAGCGCGCGCCTCCGCGACCTGCTTCTCCGCGAGTAGCCACGCAGCTGGGGCGGTCGCTGCAGCGCGGCACCCGTCGCACCTACTTCGCCGCCGACTCGATCGTGCTGTTCGACCGAGCCGAGCACGGTCGCGGCCGGTGACGCCGGTGCCTTGGCCACCGGCGCCTTCGGCGGCAACACCTGCGCGCGGGCGAGCGCCAGCGGGCCGCCGGCTACAACGAGACAACACGCGGCAGTTGCGATGCGCATGGCGGCGGCGATGCTACTCGGCCCCGCCGGCCGAGGCACTTTCCGCTCGCGCCGCGTGCTGCGAGTCGCTGTAGTCCTGGCCCGAAATGCGCCGCCGCCAGGACGCGAGGTTGCCGTGAGTCGAGACGCGCTCGCTTCGCAGCCGGGCGCCGCATCGGCGCGATGGTCGCGCGCAGCATGGACCGGCTACGTCGCGATCCTGTGGCTTGCGCTGCTCGTGCTGCCGGTCGCGGTGCCCTTGACTTCGCTCGACAGTTCCTGGTACGCGCTGCTGGCACACGACTGGCGCGAGACATTGCAAGCCGGCACGGAGCAGGTGTTCACCTACGGGCCGCTCGGCTGGTTGCTGACGCCGGCGCCCGGCTTCGATGCGGACCTGTTCGCGACGAAGATGATCGGCATCGGCACGGCCATGCTCGCCATCGCCGTCGTCCTCGCGGCTTTCGTGCAGAGCCTGCCGGACGGGGCCGCTCGCCTCGGTGCTGCGCTGCTCGCGCTCCTCTTCGCGCCGGTTCTGCAGGATGCCGTCTACGTGGTGGCCATCCTCGCTGCTTCGGGCCTCCTGCTCGCGCGCGAACGGATCTCCGTGGCCGGCGCCTGCCTCGCGGCTGCGCTGCTGGCCGTCACGGGCCTGGTCAAGTTCAGCCACCTCGTGCTCGCGCTGCCGTGCGTCGCCGGATTCGTCGCCGCGGCGTGGCGCCAGCACTCGTGGCGCAGTGCCGCTGTCGTCGCCGGCAGCTTCGTGGGCGCGTTCGTGCTGGCCTGGGTCCTCGCCGGGCAACGGCTCGCGGGAATCGCCGGCTACCTGCAGAACGCGGCGGAGATCGCGGCCGGCTACCACGACGTGATGGGCACGCATGGCGCCGCGCTGCAGTTCGGACTCGCGCTCGCGTGCGTGCTGCTGCTCGCCGGTCTGTGCCTCTCGACCGCGTTCGCGCGGCCGCGCACGCCGGCGAACGTCACGCTGGCGGCGGTCATGCTCGCGGTCGTCCTGCTCACCTGGAAGTCAGGGTTCGTGCGCCAGGACGACGCGCATGCACGCATCTTCTTCGCCATGGCGACGCTGGCGCCGTTCGCGCTGCGGGCCGCTGTGCAGCAGTCGCGGCGCCGCTGGTCCGCCGCCGCTACGACGGCGGCCGTCGTGATCGCGATCGCCGGCGTGGGGACTTCACTCGGCGACGACAGTCTGTGGCAGACGCCGGTCCGGTTGGCGCAGCGACTGCTCGTCAACGCGCGCGCGCTCGCGGCGCCAGAGCACTTCGCGGCCGAGCAGGCAGAGCAGGGGCGCAGGCATGCGGCCGCGACGCCGCTCGAGCAGACGCGGCGCGCATTGGGTGCGGGCAGCATCGACGCGTTCGGCCACGAGCAGGGCATCCTGCTCGCGAACTCGCTGCGGCTCCGGCACCGGCCCGTGTTCCAGAGCTACTCCGCATACACGCAGCCGCTGCAAGAGACGAACGCCGCGTGCTACGAGGCGCCGGACGGACCCGATCACGTGCTGTTCGAGCTGCAGCCACTCGACGGCTACTTCCCGACCGTTGCCGACAGCCAGGCGCTGCTGGCCCTGTTCGCCGGCTACGCGCCGCAGTTCGAGGAGCGCGACTTCTTGCTGATGCGGCGGCAGCCGGTCGTGCGCCGGCGGGCCGACCTGCCGCAGCAGCTGGTCTGGGAAGGCACGGCAGAGATGGGGAACTGGGTCGATGTGAAGGCGACTCCCGATGCGGTGCTTCTGCTCAGCCTCGACGTCGGCTACTCCGCGCTGGGTCGCCTGCAGGGAATCGCGCTGCGGCCGCCGCGGCTGTTCCTCGAAGTGCGGCTCGCGGACGGCACGCAGCAGCGCTTCCGCATCGCGCCGGCGATCGTGCGTGCGCCGTTCCTGCTCGATCCACTCGTGCGCGGCACGCGCGAGTTCCTCCAGTTGTGCCAAGGCGATCCACTGCCGCGCGTGCAGGCCTTCCGCGTCGGCAACAGCGCCGGCGGCGCGAGGGGCTTCGCGAGCAGCTTCGGCGTGCGCCTGCTCGCGATCGCGGCCAGGTAGCGCGTCAAACCATCAGTCCCCACGCGATCGGTCCGCGATCGGGACACCCTCGGCTACATTCGCCGCGTGCAAAGCAACGGTATGTCGTCATTGCGTCCCGGCGCGACCGTGATTCACGGCAGGGACGGAACGCGCGGCCTCATGCCGGCGGCGGCTGGTTCTCTCCTGCGCAGCCAAGGCTGGAACGTCGCCGCGTTCCTCTGGGGCGCGGCGGAAGCGACGCTGTTCTTTCTCGTGCCGGACGTGCTGCTGAGCTGCATCGGCCTCCGGCGCGGCGCCAAGGCGGCGGCCATCGCATCGTCGTGGGCGGCGTTCGGCGCGGCCGTCGGCGGCGCCGTCATGCATCTCTGGAGCACGCACGATGCAGAGGCCGCGCGCGCCGCCGTGCTCGCGGTCCCCGCGGTCAGCGCGCAGATGGCCACGGCCGCCGAGGCGGCCATGCGCGAGAACTGGTTCGGCGCCACGCTGCTCGGCCCGCTGAGCCTCACGCCGTTCAAGCTCTACGCCGTGCTCGCGCCGGAGGTCGGCGTGCCGCTGACTGCGTTCGCGCCCGTTGCCATCGCCGCGCGCCTGCCGCGTTTCCTCGTCGTCTCGATCGGCGCTGCGCTGATCGGCCGCCGGCTCGAGCCGAGCCTCGGCGGCCGGGCGCTCGTTGGCGTGCTCATCGGCGCATGGCTGCTGTTCTACTGCGTGTTCTTCGCGCTGATGCCGAACTGACGCAGCCGGCCAAGCCCGTGCTGCCGCTCTCGTGGCGGCGCGAGGCGGAGGACGCCGAGTTCGCGCGCATCGACGGCCGAAGGCCGCCGATGCGGGGCGGGCTGCGGAGCCCGCGGCCAAGACCTGAGCTACTTCTTGGCGCCAGAGGCCTCCAGGCCGGTCTCCAGTTGCTTGACGAATTCCTCGGCCTTGTTCCAGCCGCTGATGGTGTGCACGCAGTTGCCCTGGGTGTCGAACACGCCCATCGCCGGGATGCCGCCCATCTTCTCGTTCTTGGCCTTGAGCAGCGCGTGGACGTTCTTGTAGTCGTCGCCCGTGGCCTGCTCCTGGATGATCTTCACCGGCACGAACGAGTTGTTGAGCAGGTCGGCGACCTGCTTGTCGGGGTAGGTGGTGTCGTCCATGCGGTAGCACCACACGCACCAGAAGGCCATCACGTCGATGAACAGGGGCTTGTTGGCCTTCTTCGCCATCGCCACCGCCTCGTCGAACGAGACATAGTTCCACTTGATCGGCGTCGTTGCCTTGGGCCTGGCAAGGTCGAGCTGCTGCCGCTTGGCGAAGCTGTCGCGGTCGGCGTCGAAGCGCTTGGTCCAGATGTGCTCGGCGCGCTCGCGCATCGCCGCCTGCGTGGCGGCATCCGGGCCCTTCGCTGCCGTGGTGGCAAGGCCGACCGAGTTGCCGGTCACGTTGAGGCCGATCAGGTTGCCGACGTCGAAGCGCTTCTCGGTCATCGTGTTGAGCAGGTAGACGCTGACCGGCTGCTTCGCGCCCACCTCGGCCAGGGCCCACATGTCGCCGGCGCTGCCGAACTTGCCGTCCAGGTCCTTGTCGAGCACGGCGACGATGCGCTCCTTGTCGCCGATCTTCACCGTGGCCTCGAGGTAGCTCGGGAACGCGATGCCGACCGACGGCGGATTGTCGCCACCGCGTCCGTACGAGACCTTGATCGGGATCTTGACGTTGTCGATCGCGAACGCGGCGTCGACCGGCTTGGTCGAGCGCTGCGAAGAGGGCCCGTTGTCGCGACCCGGCTGGACGGCGACCTCGATGGCCAGCTGTTCGTCCTTGACGAGCTTGCCGTCGCCGTTGAGATCGATGCCGATCAGATCCGGCGTCTCGCTGTCGACCTTCGACTTGCCGACGACGATCAGGACCTTCTTGCCCTTGATGGGGTGGACTCCGTACCAGCTGTCGTGGCACTCCTGCCACACGGGCGTGCCATCAGGCGCCTTCTGGGACAGCGCCACGCTCTCGCTGATGGTCGCAACGGGCGGCGGCGCGGCGCGGTTGCTGGCGTCGGCGATCTTCACGGTGCCGTCGGCCTTGATCGCGGCGTCGACAGGTTTCTGGGCCACGAGAGTGGCGGAGATGCAGAGGGCGAGCGCGCCCGGGAACTGGAACCGGTTCATGAAGGACCTTTCGGGGCTCTGAAGGATGTGCCTCGCGCGAAGCGTGCGGGGACGAAAGGGCACAATGCTAGTGACCGCCCGGCCCCGAGCCAGGGGCTGCGAAAACGTTGCAGTCCGCCGCCCGCGCCTCGCGGCGTGTCCTCAAACCCGCGCAGGAGCTGCCTTCCCGCGAATTCCCTGGTCTGGCTGCAGGACCGGACCACGCTCGCTAGCATTCCTGGAGAAGGCGCGCGACCATCCCGGCGGCGCGACAGTTTTTTAGAAGGAGACAGCAATGATCATCTCGATCGTCAACTTCGCTTCCATCCCGGACAGCGAGGTGCAGAGCGTATTGCGTTCGATCAACCGGCAGATCACGGAGGACTTCGCGCCCTATTGGAGCATGGGCGCCACGCTGCGGCTCGAAGGTCGCGCGGGGTCGCGGCCCACGGTCAAGAAGGCTCTGCCCACCGAGCTGCGCGGCGACGCGATCATCTACCTGTGGGACAAGGCCGACGTCGCCGATGCGATCGGTTACCACGATGCCAACTTCGCCGGCCTGCCGTTCGGCTTCGTGTTCACGCAGATCTCGAAGGCCCTCGGCGAGCCTTGGTCCGTCACGCTCTCGCACGAGGCGCTCGAGCTGATCGGCGATGCTTCGGCCAACGTCTTCGCCGCCGGCCCGCACCCGGCCCACCCCGACCGGCTCGTGTTCCACTGGTACGAGATGTGCGACGCCGTGCAGGCCGAGACCTACGAGATCGACAGCGTCCCCGTGTCGAACTTCGTCCTGCCGCTCTACTTCACGATCGACAACGAGACCGGCAGCCGCAACGACTTCCTCGGCACGCGCACGATGAACAGCTCCCTCGCCTCGTTCGGCGTCAACCCCGGTGGCTACGTCGGCTTCTACGACCCGTCGCTGAAGCAGCACGACACCTACACGCTCGCCCACGACCAGGTCGCCGCCTTCCGCATGAAGGAGAAATCGGCCGCGAAGATCGCCAGGCGGTCGAACCGGTATCGCTCGCTGAGCGCTGGCGGCGACTGGCAGGAGCAACTGCTGTCGGCACGCAAGACTGTCGTGCTGCAGCCGGCGGCCCGGGCGGTCAAGCCGGCGGCGATGTCGAAGCAGCCCAAGCGAGGCAGGCGGCCTCGGGCAGGGGCCAGCTGATGCTGGCCTGACTTCCCTGTTCGTCTCGCGGAGTACTGACCGGGCGAAACAGGATCGCAAGCGCGAGCATCGTGCGCACCATCTTGACTACTGCGGTAGTCGAAGGACGATCGCGCACCATCGGAGGTCCTCGCAATGAAGATGCCGTTCGGGTTTCCCATGGCACTCGTACTCGCTGTCAGTGTTTCCACACTGCGAGCCCAGGACGACAACATCACGTGCGATCGCACGGCCATCCAATGGGTGCTGCCCGGCGACTTCGCGCAGGCCCTCGCGCGCGCGCAGAAGGAGCAGCGCATCCTCCTGATCAAGGGAATCTCTTTCGGCGTCGACGACGCGGGAGCGAAGTGCGCGACGAAAGGCGTCTGGTGACCCGGCGCCGAACCAATGAGAGGGGGTCCCTTCTCGGAAACGCGCGTCATCGAGTTGCTGAACCGCCGCTTCGTGCCGTTCTTCTTCAACACCGGCGGACCCGGACAAGGCAAGGACGACAAAGCACACGACTTCGTGACCGGCAAGGTGCCGAACCGCTGGGCCTACTTCGCCGCGTTCGCGCCCGACGGCCGCATCCTCGGCCAGACCGGCATCTACGACGGCACTGAGCAGGTGTTCGCGTGGCTGCGTGCGCTGTTGCGGCGTCATCCCGAGTTCGACAGGCCGACGGCGGCCGAGACCGAAGCGCGCGAGCAGGCCGCCGGCGAGCTGACGGCAGCAGCGGCGCTCGACGTCGCGCGCCAGTGCGAGCAGCTCACATGGTATGCGGAGAGCAAGCGCGCCTGCGAACGCGTGCTCGGCCTCGGCGACGCGACACAGCGCGCCGAGGCCCATCGCGTGCTGCTGCGCATCGCGCGCGCCGACGGCGATTGGCCGGCACACGCAACGGCGCTCGCGGCTGCGGCCGAGAGTGCTCTGGCCGCGGCGCTGGCCACGGATCTCGCGATCGAGAGCGGCCTGCGTATGCTGGCCGAGAAGCGCTTCGCGGGCGCGCGCGTCGCTTTGGAGTCCGCGATCGCGAGTGCCAAGGACTCCCCGCGCCTCGCCGAGCTGCACTACGAAGCCGGCCGCGCGTGTTGGTTCGGCGGCGACCGCTACTGGGCGAAGGCGCATTGGTGTTGGATCCTCGCCGAGCGCCCCGACGACCGCATGGCTATGCGCGCGCGGCTCGCGGCGGGCGCCGAAGAGTTCCCGTATCTGAACTGCGAGCTCGGCAACTTCGAGGCGAAGACGGGCCCCGTCGGCCCCGACGCGCTCGACGACGGCGTGCGCAAGGCGCAACACACCTACGAGCAGTTGCGCGAACGCCTGGTCGCGAACAAGTTCGAGCTCGGTGCGGCGCGCGAGGCGGCGCCGCACGAGCCCGAGGTCGTGCTCGCGCGCACGGCGCCGCCGGCCATCGATCCCGTCGACGCGCCCGACAACCTGGTCGCGCGCCTCGCCGATGCCGACGCCGAGACGCGCGAAAAGCTCGTCGAGCAGATCGCCGCCGCCGGCGAAGGAGCCGCGCAACCGCTCGTCGTCGCGGTCGGCAACGAGGCCTTCCGCGGCCGCCTCGCGGCGGTCGTGGCGACCGGCAAGCTGTTCGCCGCGCATCCCGAGATCGGCAAGGAACCACGCGGCTGGTTCAAGCGGCCGCTGGCCCAGCTCGCGCGCAGCGGCGACGACGAAATCGCGGCAGCCGCCAAGGCTGCAACTGCGGCGATGCAGACCGGCCAGTAGAGCCAGCCCGAGCAGACCGCCAGCGCCGTTGTCGGCCGGCACGAGAAGTGCTCGCATTCCGTCACCTACGGGCCCTCAACCCTCTCCGCTCCATCTCGTCGGTCCCGGCGAGCTCGCGACGATCCAGGACGCGATCGACCGTCTTCCCGTTCGCGGTGCCCAACAACCCCTGTCCTGCGCCACCAGGTGCTAGTTCCCACGAACCGCCGCTCACGTCCGGACCCGCGAACTCCCGATAGCATCGGAACAGCGGCGCTCTCGCCCGCTCGATCCCCGGAGCACCCCCCCATGAACCGATTCCTCCCCGTCTTCGCACTCGCACTGACCTTCGCGAGCTGCAGCAGCAGCAGCGACACCGCCGGCACCGGCACGATCAGCGTCGTACTGACCGACAGTGCGTCCGACGAGCTGTCCCAGTTCGAGGTCGACGTCAGCAACATTGTGCTGACCAAGGTCGGCGGCGCGACCGTCAGCGTGATGCCGCGGACGACGCGTGTCGACTTCGTCGAGTTGGAGTCGCTCAACGAGCTCGTGACCGCCGTCGACCTCGAGAGGGGCGTCTACACGCGCGTCACGCTGACACTCGACTTCGCCAACGCCGAAGTGCTGCTCGTCGGCCAGACGACTCCCGCGACCATCAACGACGCGAACGGAACCCCGATCACGGGCACCGTCGACGTCACGGTCGACCTCGTACCGGGCTCGCGCCTGTTCGTCGCCGCGAACAGAAACAACCTTTTCTCGCTCGACCTCGACCTCAACCAGAGCGTCGCGGTCGACTCCGCCACCAACTCGATCAGGTTCACGCCGGTGCTCGAGGTGCAAGTGGACCCCGGTAATCCGAAGCCGATCGCGACGACCGGCATCCTGAACAGCGTCGACCTCAACGCGCTGACGTTCGCCGTCGAGCGCCGCGACATCACGAACACCGTGATCCACACCTTCACGGTCGCGATCGCCCCCATCACGGTCTTCCAGCTCGACGGCGTGCTACAGGGCGGCGCCGCCGGTCTCGGCTCGTTGGTCGGCAACATCGGCCAGCGCGTGTTCGTGCAGGGCCTGTTCTCCGGCGGCAGTTCGCGGCTGACCGCGCTCGCGGTCGAGTCCGGCGCCGGCGTGCCGGGCAACGGCCAGGACTGGGTGTTCGGTCACGTCACAGCACGCACGGGCGGCCCCGGCGTCGACACGACGCTGACGGTGCTCGGGCGCTCGCTCGACACCGGTACCAGCACGCGCACCTACAACACGGCGCACACCGTGAACGTCTCGCACGCCAACACGAAGGTGCTGCGCCGCGGCGCGGGCAACACCCTCGACAGCGACGACATCAACGTCGGCCAGCTGGTCTGGATCTTCGGCGACCTGACCGGCACCACCCTCGACGCAACGGCGGCTACCGGCGTCGCGCGCCTGCTGCGCACCTCGATCTTCGGCATCGCCACGGGTCCCGCGGTCGGCGACACGCTGACGCTCGACGTCGTGCGCTTCGACCATCGCGACGTTGCGGCCTTCAACTTCGACGTCTCGGGCCAGGTGCAGGCGGATCCGAACGCGTTCACGGTCGACGTCACGGGCCTGACGACGACGGGCATCACGACGGACTCGCGCATCCGCGCGTTCGGGTGGATCGCGCCCGTCGGCTCCACCGGCGACGACGCGACCGCGTTCTCGCTCGTCGACCGCACCAACGCTGGCAAGGTGCTCTACTGCCTGTGGGTGCCCTCGTCGCTGACCGCGCTGAGCGCCAGCACGAACCTGACGCTGGGCGACATCGCCAATGCCGACATCAAGGTGATCGGCGACGGCTTCGCGCCCGTGACGCTCACGCCGTCGCCCGCGCCGGTGCTGCAGCCCCTGCTCACGGTCGGCTACTACCGCATCGTGCAGGACCTCCAGGTCACCGCGTATACCGACTTCGCGCTGTTCAAGTCGGCACTGTCCACGCGCCTGCCATCTTCCGGTGTGTTCGCCGTGTCGGCGCTCGGGACCTTCGAGCCCACGGGCCAGGTGTTCTCGGCGCTGACCGCCACGGTCGTGCTCGACTGACGGCGCGGCTCGGGCTACTTCTTCTCGAGCGCCTTGATGCGACGGCGCCATTCCGCCTCTGCGTCGGCGAGGCCGTTCGTCTTCGCGAACTCGGCGAGCTTCTCGTAGCGCGGCAGCGGATCGAGCCCGCAGGCCCACCAGAGTTTCAGCTCGCACTCCGAGCAGAATGCGAGCGGCGCGCGATCGCTCTCGGGCAGGCTGTTCGAGCCGTTCATGCCGCACTCGTGCATCGTGCAGTGCTGGATGCCGAACATGTGCCCCGTCTCGTGCGTCGCGACCTGCAGCGTGCGGCGCAGCACGGTCGCGCGTTCTTTCTCCGGATCGCCGTAGCGCGCCAGCGACCACACGCCGACGCGGCCACGCAGCGATGCCTGGCCGAACACAAAGTTCCACGACGGCTCCGGAAAGAGATCCGTCGCCGTGAGCCCGAGCACGGCCACGGCGTCGGCAGGCCGTCGCGGCAGCAGGACCTCGTCGAGGATGTAGGTGCTGAGGAACTGCTTTCCGCCCCACGTCGGATGCGTGCGGCGCGCGCTGTCGGGGATCGCGGCATCGGCGAGCGCGTCGAGCGTCTTCACGGGGACGCCGAAGACGATGCCCATGAGCTCCGCGGTGTCCTTCACGAGCTGCTGCTGCGCCTTCGTGAAGTCGCCGATGGGCTGGATGTAGAGCGTCGTGCGCTTGGCCGTCGGGCGATTCGGCCGCGACTTCATGTACTCGTCGAACGCCTGTCCCTGCTCTTCGTGCTCGGCGAGCCAGTCGCCCGCGCGCGGCGGCGTCTTCTTCTGCATCAGCGGACGGAGTGCTTCCGCAGACTCGCGCAGCGCCGCGAGACTCGGCGCAGGTGCCTGCTTGTCGTCTTGCGCGATGACCGCGGTTGCGAACACGGCGAGGGAAACCAGCCGGCGTTTCATATCGCGACGATACACGGGTTGGCGCACGGCTGGCTCCTGCGATCGCGAGCCGCCGCGCAGAGCGGCGCTGATGCGTGGCCTCAGGAGGCAGGAGCCAGGACGCGACCGGCAGCCAGCTCGCGCGCGAAATCGGAGAACGGCAATACCGTCACGTCGCGTTCGCGCAACCGCACCTTTCCGGCGTAGATGCCGAACGCCGCCGTCAACTGGCCTTCCTTCTTCAGCTCAGCGAGGGCGCGGCCGAACTCGGATCGCCAGCGGTTGCCGGCCTTCACTTCGAATCCCACGCGGCGCTTGCCACGTTCCCACACGAAGTCGATCTCGGAGCCGCTCGGCGTCCGCCAGTAGGACAGCGTACCACCGAGATTCTGGAAGTTGATCGCCGCGCGCAGCTCGTGCAGCACCAGCGTTTCCATCAAGGCGCCACGCTCCGGGTACTCGAGCGGTTCGCGCAGCCGACCAGCGAGTCCTCGCGCGACGCCGGGATCGAACAGGAAGAACTTCGGCTGCTGCACCTCCTTGATCCGGGCGCGCGGGCGCCACGCCGGCAGCCAGAAGCCGAGCAGCGTGTCGACGAGAATGTCGAAGTGACGCGACACCGTAGGCCTCGCGACGCCGGCATCGCGCGCGACGCCGGCGACGTTGACGGCCTGGCCATTGCAGAGCGCGGCGACTTCCAGGAAGCGGTGAAAGCCGGCGGAGTCCTTCGTGAGGGCTTCCTGTTGCACTTCCTCGCGCAAGTAGGTGCTGACGTAGGCGTCGAGGATGTCGATCGCCGACTGCGGTTCGCTGCGCACCATCGGCAGGCAGCCCGTGGCCAGCAACTCGTCGAGTTCGAAGTCGTAGTCGAGCTCCGCGGCCGTGAGCGGGAAGAACTGTCGTGTGACGGCGCGCCCCGCGAGCAGGTTCACGTCGAGGCGACGCAGTTTGCGGGCGCTCGAACCGCTGAGGGCGAAGCGATAGCGCTTGCCGTGCTCCGCGAGCAAGGCGTGCACCTCGTCGAGCAGGGCAGGCATGCGCTGCACTTCGTCCACGACCACCCAGGTGCCCTTCGGCAGGGCCTCGATCCGGCTGCGGAAGGTCTCGGGGCGGCGCGTCAGCTCGAGTACGAGCGGCAGTCGCAACAGGTCGAACCAGTGCGCGCGGGGCAGCCGTTGGCGCAACCACGTGCTCTTGCCCGTGCCGCGTGGACCGAACAGGAAGAACGACCCGTCCGGCACCTCGAGCAGGCGTGTATACATAGTGAGCATTTTGACGGCAAAAATGTTCACTGTCTATACACAGGCCGATGGGGTACGCCAGGGCGCTGCCGCTCCACCCCCTGGCACCTGCCGACCCTCTGCCATCTCCGGCGCTGCCGCCGACAGCCCCATCGCCGCCAGCAGAAGGTGCTGGACAAGGCGAATCAATCGCGTGCGGATCGGAACTCATGCATCGCGGTCTTCCCTGGAGCTACGTCGAACTCCGGGCCGAGCTTCTCCTTCCCATCGCGGCTCGTGTCCCAGAGCACGCTGCATTGCCAGGTTCCGGTCGCCGCGGGCGCGAAGTGGAAGCGACCGTCCCTGCCGGTGAGCAGTTCGCCGCCCTTCCTGCTCGACCCCGTGTTCGGCACCATGCGTTGCCGATCGCGGCGCTTTGGTGTCGGTGAGCGCAGGACCCGATCAGAACTGGAAGTAGAGGAACGCGACGTGCCCCTCGGTCGCCGCGAACACCGTCAGCAGGAACAGCAGGCCCGCGAACCCGACGCCGCGCCAGAACCAGTGCAGGCGATCGAGGCGCTCGAACAGCGCACGGCGGTCCGCGAGCCACGCCACGACCAGCGTGCCGGCGATGACGCCGAGCCACGGCAGAGGCAGCAGGCTGTCGCCGAGTCGATCCGGTGCCAGCAGTTGTCCGACCACGTGCAGACTCTGGTCGAGGCTCCTGCAGCGGAAGAAGACCCACGCGAGGCCGACGGCAGCGAGCGTCAGCAGCCACGCAACGAGGCGGTAGGGCACGCTCGCGGTGATCCGTTCGCCGAGCCGCGCCGCGGCGAAAGGACGCCACACGCGATGCACCGCCAGATACAGCCCGTGCAGCCCACCCCAGATGACGAAGTTCCAGCTCGCCCCGTGCCACAGCCCGCCGAGCAGCATCGTCACCATGAGGTTGCGCTGCGTCCGCCACGCGCCGCCGCGATTGCCGCCGAGCGGGACGTAGAGATAATCTCGCAGCCATGACGACAGCGAGATGTGCCAGCGACGCCAGAACTCCGCGACGTTCAGCGCGAGGTATGGCTGCCGGAAGTTGACCGGGAACGAGTAGCCGAACAGCAGCGCCGTGCCGATCGCGATGTTCGAGTAGCCCGCGAAGTCGAAGAAGATCTGCAGCCCGAACGCGAGCACCGCGGTCGCCGCTGGCAGAAAGCCTTTTGCGTCGTGCGTGTCGAACCAGGCGTCGACCACCGGCGCGAGGTTGTCGGCGAGCGCCGCCTTCTGCAGCAGCCCCACGAGCACCAGCGTCACCGCGCGCTGCAGGTCGCGATCGGCCGGGGCGCGCCAATGGTCGAAGCGCGGGAAGAACTCGTTCGCCTTGATGATCGGCCCCGCCACGAGCTGTGGGAAGAACGCGACGAACAGCGCGAAGTCGACGAACGAACGACGCGCCGCGATGTGACCGCGGTAGACGTCGATCGTGTACGACATCGACTGGAACGTGAAGAAGCTGACGCCGACGGGCAACACGATCGGCAGCAGCCAGTGCGCCGGATCGGCACCGGTCAAGACGCAGAAGTTGGCGAGGAAGAAGTTGGTGTACTTGAAGAACCCGAGGATGCCGAGGTTCAGCACCATCGATGCGACGATCCACCGCCGCCGGAGCGTTGGCGCCGTCTCGCGCTCGATGCGCAACGCCAGCCAGAAGTCGAGCGACGTGCTGAGCAGGATGAGCCCGAGGAATCGCACGTCCCACGAGCCGTAGAACCAGTAGCTCGCCGCGAGCAGCAACCACCGCCGCGCCGGCTTCGGCAGCGCGTAGTGCAGGCCGAGCACGAGCAGCAGGAAGCCGAAGAACTGGAACGAATGGAATTCCACCGCTCACCTGGTGAGCACGGCGCCGAACCGTTGGCGCAGCGTGTCCGCGAGTCGCTCGGTGAACCGTTGGCGCCCCAGCCGGTTCATGTGCAGCGCGTCGTAGAAGTACTCGGGCCGCTCGAGGTCGGCGAACAAGGCCGGGTCGAGCACGTGCACCTGCGACCGACCGGCGAGCTCGCCGAAGATCGCTCTCGGTCGGCCAGCCGCTCCATCGGCCCGCGGCAACACCTGGGTCGGCACGCGCACGACGACCAGCTGGCCACCGAGCGCCGCCGTCACCGAGGCCAGCCTGCCGAACCACAACCGCTCGTGACCCGGATGGCTGATGCGCGGCGCGAAGACGACCTGCTGCAGCTGGGCCGCGATCTGCGGCGCCTCGAACGGCAGCACTACGCGGCCGGCTTCGACGCGCGCACCGACGAGATCTCCCGGCCGCCCGGCATAGGGCGCCCCCCACCGCAGCTGCCGGAACATGTCGCGCACCTGCTGGTAGCGCTCGAGCGGTGCGACCAACAGGTCGCGGATGTCTCTTCGCCAGGCGTACGTCTTG
>Ga0075428_100004867_pt1 | contig 14905 bp, 7 predicted proteins | sample RhiMetdeltSRZDD2_FD_75291 | JGI IMG/M metagenome (GOLD analysis project Ga0075428, IMG submission 75291) | Populus rhizosphere microbial communities from Tennessee, USA - Rhizosphere MetaG P. deltoides SRZDD2 | ecosystem: Host-associated > Plants > Roots > Rhizosphere > Soil | place: USA... | reverse complement strand
CGTCCGCCGGCGGGCGCCACTGAAAGTGCATCACCGCTATGAGAGTCGCTCAAGTCGCCCCACTCTACGAAAGCGTTCCGCCCAAGCTGTACGGCGGAACCGAGCGTGTCGTCTCGTACTTGACTGAAGAGCTGATCCGACTCGGGCACGAGGTCACCCTGTTTGCCAGCGGAGACTCGGCGACATCGGCGACTCTGGTGCCAAGCCATGCGACGTCGCTCCGGCTCGACCCGGAGTGCAAAGATCTGCTGTCGCCGCACGTCCTCATGATCGAGCAGGTGGCGCGCATGGCGGCCAGCTTCGACATCATTCACTTTCACATCGCGCCGCTGCATTTTCCCGTCGTGCGTCGTCTGCCTGGCGTCTCCCACGTCACCACGCTGCACGGGCGGCTCGACATGCCCGAGCTCGTCGACCTCTATCGCGAGTACGACGACATCCCGCTCGTCTCCATTTCGGATGCCCAGCGCCGGCCGCTGCCCGACGCAGACTGGATAGGCACGGTCTACCACGGCCTGCCGCTCCCTCTCCTCCAGTTCCACCCGATGCCCGGCGACTACCTCGCCTTCCTGGGACGCATCTCGCCGGAGAAGCGAGTCGATCGCGCGATCGCCGTCGCCATCGCCACGGGCATTCCGCTCCGCATCGCTGCCAAGGTCGACCCGTTCGATCGCGAATACTTCGAGTGCCGGATCCGGCCGCTCCTCGATCACCCGCTGGTCGAGTACCTCGGCGAGATCGGCGAGAGCGAGAAGAGCGACTTCCTCGGCGGCGCGCTGGCGCTGCTCTTCCCGATCGACTGGCCGGAGCCGTTCGGGCTGGTGATGATCGAGGCGTTTGCCTGCGGTGTGCCGGTGGTGGCGTTCAGGGGCGGCTCGGTGCCCGAGATCGTCGAGGACGGCGTCACCGGATACGTGGTCGACAGCCTCGAGGACGCCATCGAGGCCACACGCGCGGTCCATCAGCTCGATCGCCGCGCCTGCCGTGCGACGTTCGAGCGCCGGTTCAGCGCGGCGCGAATGGCCTCGCAATACGTGCAGCTCTACAGCCGACTCGCGAGCTCGACGTCGAATCTGGTAGCGTGACGCTGCCCGATGACCGACGACGACCTCCGCCTCGACGAGCAATTCTCCATCGTCAACGACACGGCACGATCGACGGCTCCCTCGCGGGTGCTGAAGCACGGGGACAGCTTCGGCGTGTTCGACCCGCATGGCGATGCCATCCCGGCCGACGCCGGCGAGCACGGCTTGTACCACGCCGGGACGCGCTTTCTCTCGCGATTCGAGCTGCTGCTCGGACGCCGGAGGCCGCAGCTCCTCAGCTCGACGATCAGCGGCGACAACACGCTGCTCGCCGTCGACCTTACCAATCCGGACATCCTGCGCGACGGCCGAGTCGTCGTGCCGCGCGGCGAGATCCACGTGTTCCGCGGGCGCGTCCTCGGCAACGGGACCTGTGCGGAGCGAATCCGCGTCGCCAACCACGGCTTGCAGCCGATCGACGTGCCGATCTCGATCGCCTTCGACGCCGACTTCGCCGACGTGTTCGAGGTACGCGGCACCCGGCGCGCGAAGCGCGGTACGCGGCTGCCTGACGTCGAGGCCGCCGACATCACGCTTCGCTATCTGGGCCTCGACCAGGTCGAACGCCGTACGCACATCCGATGGAGCCGCCAGCCGGACCGCGTTGCGGCCGGCGTGGCGACCTATCGCTTCTCTCTCGCCCCTCACGAGAGCGTCGACTTCGAGGTCTGGATCGCCTGCGAGACCGGACCGGAGCGCCAGCCCGACGTCACGTGCGACGCGGCGCTGACGGCCGTCAGGCAGGAGCGCGCGCGGCAGGAGCAGCGGGAGTGCGCCATCCTCAGCTCGAACGAAGAGCTGAATCGCTGGATCCGGCGTTCGGCGGCCGACCTGCACATGATGACGACCACCACGGCGAGCGGTCCGTATCCGTACGCCGGCATTCCCTGGTTCAGCACGCCGTTCGGACGCGACGGCATCATCACGGCGCTGCAGCTGCTGTGGGCATGGCCGGACATGGCGCGCGGCGTGCTCCAGTTCCTCGCAGACAACCAGGCCACCGGGGTCGACGATCGGCAGGACGCCCAACCCGGAAAGATCCTGCACGAGATGCGCGGTGGAGAAATGGCGGCGCTCGGAGAGATTCCCTTCGGGCGCTACTACGGAAGCGCGGACGCTACGCCGCTCTTCGTCATGCTGGCGCATGCGTACTACGAGCGTACGGCCGATGCCGACTTCGTCGCCCGCTTGTGGCCCCACCTGCTGGCGGCGCTCCACTGGATGGAGAGCCATGGCGATCCCGACGGCGACGGGTTCATCGAGTACGCGCGCCGCAGCGAGTCCGGCCTCATCAATCAAGGGTGGAAGGACTCACAGGATTCGGTCTTCCACCAGGATGGCACGCTGGCAGAGCCGCCGATCGCGCTCTGCGAGATTCAGGCGTACGCGTACGCGGCGTGGAGCGGCGCCGCATGCCTTGCCCGGGCACGCGGCGACCATTCACAGGCGAGCCAGTGGGAGGAGCGCGCCGAGCGGTTGCGCGGGCGGTTCGAGGAAGCCTTCTGGTGCGAGGATCTCGGCACCTATGCCCTGGCGCTCGACGGCTCGAAGCGGCCATGCCGCGTGGCGACGTCGAACCCGGGACACTGCCTGTTCACGGGAATCGCGAGCCCCGAACGGGCGCGACTCACCGCGGCCACGCTCATGTCGGAGACATCGTTCGCCGGATGGGGCGTGCGGACGTTGGCGGCGTCGCAGTCGCGCTACAACCCGATGTCGTATCACAACGGCTCGATCTGGCCGCACGACAACGCGATCATCGCCGCCGGCTTCGCGCGCTACGGGCTGACGGCGTCCGCCACCCGCATCATGAGCGCCATGCTCGATCTGAGTCAGAGCGTCGATCTCAACCGGCTTCCGGAGCTGATCTGCGGCTTCCACCGGCGCACCGGCGAGTTTCCGACCCTGTATCCCGTGGCCTGCGCGCCGCAGTCCTGGGCGGCCGGCACCGTCTACATGCTGCTCAGCGCGTGCCTGGGACTGCAGATCGATGCCACGGCCCGGCGCATCGCCGTTCGCCGTGCCGTGCTGCCAGAGAGCGTCGAGTGGCTGCGGATCACCAACGTGACCGTCCTCGACGCCAGCCTCGATCTCCTGCTGACGAGACACCCGTACGACGTCAGCGTCACCGTGCTTCGCCGCGACGGCGACGTCGAGATCGTCGCCGTGAAGTAGCCCCGCCTCTGGTCGAGGTCTCCCGGCACGGCACGACCTATGCTTTTTCTCGACCTGAGGGCGCCCAACGGCGCTCCGTGGGTAAGGAGGGACATGATGCTCTACACGCTCGCAGTGATTCTGCTGATCGCGTGGCTCTTGGGAGTGGTTGGCACCTACACCATCGGTGCTTTCGTTCACGTGCTGCTGGTCGTCGCCCTCGTGCTCTTCCTGGTGGGGCTCATCAGTGGACGCCGCACGGTGGTTTGACGGTCACGGTCTGGTCGGGCGGAAGCCGGCCCCGGCTTCCGCCTCATCCGTTCACGCATCCCTCTGATGCCGCAGCGCCGACCTACAGGTCGGCGGTCGCCTATTCAAGGAACCGGATGCCGTCGCGCGGCGTTGGATCCTTCTTGAGTCCAACACCCCTGCGAACTCGCGCATAGATCGAGATTCTCCCGTTCAAACAGGCTGCAGCCGGCGTTGTACTGCTGGTAAGCCGACGTTGTACTCCTGGTACATGCCGTGCTATGCTCCACGGCTCCAAAAAGCTGTTTTCTCGAGGTGTGACATGAAACCCATTCGCGCGGTTGCCGCTGCATCCGTCTGGTTGGTGGTGGGTCTGGTTACCGCCCTGCACGCGCAGGGGGTGCAAACGGGTATCGCACGCGGTACGGTGCGTGATACTCAGGGCCTCGCCGTGCCCGGCGTCACCGTGACCGTGACTTCCCCGGCGCTTCAGGGCGAGCGCAGCGCCGTGACCGACAGCGAGGGCGCGTACGTCATCCGGCTGCTTCCCGCCGGCGAGTACAGGGTCCGATACGCCATTGCCGGCTTCGAGACCGTCGAGCGACAGACCATCGTGCCGCTCGGAGGCACCGCCGAGGACAACGTCACGGTGCGCGCCGCCGGTGTGAAGGAGCAGGTGGACGTCACCGCCACCTCCGAACCGCTGGCCGATCCGGCGGTCGGCCTGAACATCCGGCAGCAGGAAGTTGAGGCCTTGGCCACCTCCCGCACGCTGCAGGGGATCGCCACGCTGTCGCCGGGCCTCAACGAGAACACACCCAACGCCCGGCAACTCTCCATCAATGGCGCTTTCGCCTTCGACAACAGCTTCATGCTCAACGGCGTGGACGTGAACGACAACCTCTTCGGCTCGCCGCAGAATCTCTTCATCGAGGACGCAATCGAGGAGACGCAGGTGCTGACGTCCGGGATCTCGGCGGAGTTCGGCCGCTTCTCGGGGGGCGTCGTCAACGCCGTTACCAAGAGCGGCGGAAACCGCTTCTCGGGCAGCTTCCGGGTGAACCTCACGAACCCGTCGTGGACCGAAGAAACGCCGTTCGAGGTCGAGAACGACGTCAACCGTGAGAGCGCCACCAACGACACCTACGAAGGGACCATCGGTGGGCCGATCCTCCGCGACAGGATCTGGTTCTTCGGCGCGGGCCGGCGCGCGTACGTGAGCACTACGGAAACATTCGATCAGCTCGGGCTCCCCTACCAGCAGGGCGACAACAACTGGCGAGCCGAGTTCAAAATCACCGCCACGCCGGCGCCGAATCACACGGTTCAGGGTGGGTATCTCAACAACCACCGCGAACTGATCGACACGCCGCCGCTGCCGTTCTCCATCGATCCCAGCACGCTCACGAATGTGACCGTACCGAACTGGTACGCGTTCGGAAACTATCGCGGCGTGCTGCGGTCGACTGTGCTGGCCGAGGGGCAGTTCTCGGAGCGGCGCTATAAGACGGACGGACAGGGGGGTACCAGTCCGGCGCTGCGCGACTCACCCTTCATCACCCTGACGCAGACACTAGGGCAATACAACGCCCCGTACTTCGACGCGACAGATCCGGAGGAGCGGAACAATCGCCAGCTCACCGGCAGCGCGACGTTCTTCCTGCAGGGCGCCGGACATCACGAGCTCAAGGGCGGCTACGAATGGTTCCGCAGCCAGAACGTCGGCGGCAACTCGCAATCCTCGACGGGCTACGTCTTCCTCACCGATTACCTCGAAGATGCAAACGGAAACCCGGTGACCGACTCGACGAACCGGCCGATCCCGACCTTTCCGACGAACGGCGCGCTGCTCCAGCACTGGATTGCCACCCGGGGCGCGACGCTGAACGTCGACAACAACTCCTTCTACGCGCAGAACCACTGGACGATCAACGCCAACTTCTCGGCCGACCTCGGCGTGCGCTACGAGCGCGTGCGCAGCGAAGCCACCGGCGGCATCGTCGGTGTCGACACCGACACAATCGTGCCGCGGCTCGCCCTTGCCTACGACCCGAGGGGCGACGGCAAGCTGGTGTTCCACACGACATACGGCCACTACTCGGGCCGTTACAACGAGGCGCAGATCAACGGGACCTCCAACGTGGGCAACCCTGACCTGACGCTCGGCATCTATCGCGGGCCGACCGGCGAGGGGCTCGACTTCGCCCCCGGACTCGATCCGGCGAACTATCAGACGCTCTTCGGCAACTTCCCCACCGCGAACGTGTTCTTCGAGAACGGCCTCTCGTCGCCGATCACCAAGGAGTTCACAGTATCGGGCGGCTACTCCGCCGGTGCGAAGGCCTACGCTGAGGCGAGCTATATCTGGCGGCGCGCGGGGAATTTCATCGAGGACTTCATCGAGGCAGACAACGGCTTCACCAACGTCGTGCGCGACGGCATCGACTACGGCACCTTCACCAACATCGTCTACCGCAACACGGATGACGAGGCCGAGCGTCACTACCAGGCAGCGATCTTCCAGGGCCGGTACCGCGTGCTCCCGAACTGGACCGCGTACGGCGCGTGGACGATCCAGCTGCAGAACGAAGGCAACTACGAGGGCGAGGCAACGAACCAGCCGGCGATTCCGAGCGCCATCGGCGACTTTCCCGAAGCGTTCGACCCGAACCGGAATTTCCCGATCGGCAGGCTCGCGTCGTTCCAGCGCCACCGGGCGCGTCTCTGGACGATCTACGACCTCGACGCCAAGAAGTATGGAAACGTCTCGTTCTCGGCGCTGTGGAGGATCGAATCCGGACAGGCGTACAGTCTGGTGGCGGACAGCGTGCCGCTGACGCTCACTCAGGAAGCGCGGCTCTCGGCCTATCCAGACGCGCCGGTCGATCAGAACCTGTATTTCGGCGAGCGCGGCTCGGAGACCTTCCCCGGCTACGCGGTGATGGATTTCTCGGTGAACTACAGGATTCCGGTGTTCCGCTCGCTCAGTCCCTGGCTGAAGCTGGATCTCTTCAACGCGTTCGACAACCTCAAACAGATTGGATTCGACACGACGGTGCTGCCCGACTTCAGCGGCCCGGTCGATGCTCTCGGGCTGCCGCTCAACTACATCCAGGACCAGTCGTTCGGGCAGGCGCGCGGCACCGGGGACTTCCCGCGATCGCTCGGAGATCCCGGAGGACGGAGCTTCCGCATGTCGTTTGGCGTGAGGTTCTGAGGGAGCAACGGAGGCGGGTCTGAAAGCCCGCCTCCATCAAGACCTGTTCGGGCGCGAAGGCGGGCCTGAAGACCCGCTCTACTTGCCGGGCGCCACTGCCGGCCCCGGCTCGATCCTCAACACCGCGCCCGCCTCTTCCGATGTGAGGACGTACAGGAGACCATCTGGACCCTGCCGGACGTCGCGAATGCGCTGGTGCAGCTCGCGCAGGAGCGGCTCGCGGCGAATCTCTTCCCAGTTCTCGTTGAACTGCAGCCGCTGCAGCTGACCCGTCCGCGGCGTCTCTCCCTCGCGCAGGCCGCCCACGAAGAAGTTGCGCTTCCAGCCCGGGAAACGGTCGCCCGTATAGAACGTACCGCCGGTCACGGCAATGGCCGGCACCCAGACGACGAGCGGCAGCTCGGTGCCGTCGCGAACCGGGCTCGCCGAGACGCGCGGGCCCATGTAGTTGCGCCCGTAGCTGACGAACGGCCAGCCATAGTTCGCGCCCGGCTTCAGGACGTTGATTTCGTCGCCGCCGTTCGGCCCCTGTTCGGTGACCCAGAATTCGCCGGTCTCCGGGTTGAGCGCCATCGAGTGGCCGTTCCGGTGTCCGAGCGTGTAGATCCCCGGCTTGTAGCCGGCGCGGTTCACGAACGGGTTGTCCGGCGGAATGCTCCCATCGTCGCGGAGGCGAATCGTCTTGCCGGCGTAGTCGCTCGGGTCCTGCGAGCGATGGACCGCTTCGCCGGTGCCCGGTGCGCTCACCGTTGCGTAGAGCATGCCGTCGCGACCGAAGGCCATGCGCGTCGATTCTGTGCCGACGGCGCCCGACTCGAAGATGTCGCGCACGTCGGTGAGCGCCGAGCCGTTCCAGACACCACGCGCGATGCGGGTCTCCCCGGCCATCGGAGGACCGGCATTTCCGCGCCCCCCGCGTCCACCGGGAGCAGGCGCGCCAGGTGCTCCGGCTGCGGCCGGCGCGGCGGCGTTCGGCGCCGCAGCGGCTGCGGCGGCGTTCGTGGCGGCTGGCGGTCCTGCGGCCGGCGTGCTTGCCGGCACCTCCACGGGGCGGTGATACGCGAGGTACACGAAACGGTTCTGCGCGAAGTTCGGGTGCAGCACCACGTCCATCAACCCCTGCAGCCCCGACGCGCGCACAGGAGGCACACCGGCCACCGGCGTCGGATCCAGCACGCCGTTCTTGATGATGCGGAGGCGGCCGGGCCGCTCCGTCACCAGCATGCTGCCGTCGGGGAGCCAGGTCATCGACCACGGCTGCGTGAGCCTCGCCATGACGACCACGTGGAGGTTGCGCTGGCCCGGGAGCGCCGACTCGAGGTTGAACGGGCCGTCGCCGAGTGGCGGCGATGCCCAGTTGATGCTGTCGTAGATGCGGCTCTCGGCCGCTGGTATGGATGGCGGCGCCGCCGGAGCGCCTCCCCGTCCTCCCTGCCGACCGCCCTGCCCTTGCGCGTGCCCGCTGGCGACCGCCAGCCCGGAGGCCGCCACGAGCGCCAGCACGCCCGCCTTCAGTCCGATACGCATAGGTCCCCCCACCTGGAAGCGGTCAGTATAGCCCCCACAGCCGAGAGTGGTTCGTGCCGATACGCCTGACGTGGGGTCTCCTCCTTCCCGTGCCACAGGCATGATCGGCTCATCCTTCTCGCACTATCGCATCCTGCAGCGCCTCGGCGACGGCGCCACGGCAATCGTCTACAAGGCGGAAGACCTGGCTCTCGGACGACCCGTCGCGTTGAAGCTGCTCCCGGAATCGGTGTCGGTCGACCTGGGCAAGATCGCCCGGTTCCAGCACGAGGCGCGCACCGCCTCGACGCTCAACCACCCGAACATCTGCACGATCTACGAGATCGGCGAGCACGAGGGCCGGCAGTTCATCGCCATGGAGTACCTGCTCGGCGAGCCGCTGTCGTCGCTGGCAGCAGGGCGGGCGCTGCCCTGCTACCGCCTCGTGGAACTGGCGATTCAAGTGGCCGACGCGCTCGACGCCGCGCATGCCGAGCGCATCATCCACCGGGATCTGAAGCCGGCAAACATCTACGTCACCCATCGCGACCACGTGAAGCTGCTCGACTTCGGTCTCGCGGTGTTCATGCCGCTCGAGAGCGACTCGCTGCAGTCGGCTTTCTGGCTCGCCGAGCCGGGCGGCACGGTGCCCTACATGTCTCCCGAGCAGACGCTCGGAGAACCGCTCGACACGCGGTCGGACCTGTTTTCACTCGGCGTGCTGCTCTACGAGATGGCCACGGGCGCGCGCCCGTTTACAGGCCGCACGAACGCGGCGGTGATGGAGGCCATCCGACAGGAACATCCGTTCCCCGCACGCGATCTGAACACGGCGGTCCCCGACGAGCTCAATCGCATCATCGGGAAGGCGCTCGAGAAGAACCGGAAGCTTCGCTACCAGACCGCGTCCGATCTCGGCGCCGACTTGAGGCGGCTGAAACGCGACCTCGATACGCCTGGCCGGGCCGCCGTCCGCGCGCCAGGACAGGAAAAGGGCGCCGACGCGGCGGAGGCGGCTGCGGCGAGACCGTCGCCGCGCCGCGCCTGGGGAATCGCGCAGCTCGTGGGCGCCTGCTTTGTGGGCTTCGCGCTGGCCGTCTTCAGCGCCTCGTCCTCGCCGGAGAACACCACCGCGGGCACCATCGGCTCCGTGGCCCAGACACCCTCTGACGTTCGCGCGGCTGACGCTCGGCCCGACTCGTCACCCGTCACGCTCCCGGCGACACCTGCGAGAAAGTCGCTGCCTGGACAGCCGCCGCCAGCTACCGCTGTCGCGCCGCGTCCAACGGCGAATGCTGCGACTGGCGGCCCGCGTGGTTCGGTTTCTGAAGCCGATCGCCAGCTGGAAGCGGCACGCTCGAAGATCGATCTCAAGTACTACGATCAGGCGCTCGTCACGTTGGCCGACATCGTGCGCACCGGCGGTGCCAGCCCGGCAACGGAAAGCGCTCTCTTCCTCATGGGTGAGGTTCACGAGGCCCGACGCGACTACGACAAAGCCTTCAGCGACTACCTCGACGCGTCCACGCGGTTTCCCGAGAGCCCGCGCGCCCCGGAAGCGCTCTACGGCATGGCGCGGGTGATCCTGCAGTCGAAGCGCCCGGACCGCGTCGAGCGGGCGAAGAGGATCTACACCGACATAGTCCAGAAGCATCGCTCGACGGTGTGGGCTCCGAAGTCGCTGCTGGCGCGCGGCGAGCTCGAGGAACGGGCCAAGGCGTGGCAGTGGGATACGGAGCTGAACGCTTCAGCTCCGGTGGCGCTCGCCACCTATCGATCGCTGATCTCAGCTTACCCGATGAGCGTCGAGAGCCCCGAGGCGCTGTGGCGCCTTGCGAAGCTGTACGGCGGCGTCAAGCGATTCGATCTGGCAGTTCGAACGATGACGACGCTGGCCGAGCGCGGGTCGAATGCCTACGATGCCTGGTTTGTCGCGGCTGAGATCTACGACAAGCGTCTCAGAGACACAGGGCTGGCCCGCAGCGCCTACAGCCGCGTGCCGTCGACGTCCCCGAACTACGCCGAAGCCCAGAAGCGCCTGGCGCGGTCGTAAGGCTTCTGCAGACCGGGCGCAGCAGCCCAGCCACCCGTCGTGTACCATTGCCGGAGACGGTTCATTGTCTCCATGCAGCTGCTCTATCGTTACCTGAGGAACTACAGGGGCCTGATCGCGCTGGCGCTGACGCTGGCCACGATCAACCAGGTCTTCTCACTGCTCGATCCGCTGATCCTGCGGTACGTGATCGATCGGTACGCCACGCGGTTCCAGGAGTACACCACCGCCGAGTTCTTTCGCGGCGTCAGCCTCCTCCTCGGTGCGGCAGTCGGCGTGGCGTTCGTCTCGCGAGTCGCCAAGAACTTTCAGGACTACTTCATCAACGTCGTCACACAGCGCCTCGGCGCCCAGCTGTACTCCGACGGGATCAGCCACTCGCTCGAGCTCCCCTACGCGGTCTTCGAGGATCAGAGAAGCGGCGAAACGCTCGGCAAGCTGCAGAAGGTCCGCACCGACGTCGAGCGTCTCATCACCACGTCGATCAACGTCCTGTTCACGACGCTCGTCGGGATCGTGTTCGTCATGGTCTATGCGTTCACCGTCCACTGGGTGATCGCGCCCGCCTACTTCCTGACCGTCCCGCTGCTCGGGATTCTCAGCTCGGTCCTCAGCCGCCGCATCAAGCAGATTCAGAAGGTCATCGTCGCCGAGACCACGGCGCTCGCCGGGTCGACCACCGAGTCGCTGCGCAACATCGAGCTGGTCAAGAGCCTCGGTCTCGGCCAGCAGGAAATCACCCGCCTGAACGGGACGACGAACAAGATCCTCAAACTCGAGCTGAAGAAGGTCCGCTACCTGCGCAGCCTGAGCTTCGTGCAGGGCACGGCGGTGAACCTGCTGCGCACCAGCATCATGTTCCTGATGCTGTATCTGATCTACTCGCGGCAGATCACCGTCGGCCAGTTCTTCTCGTTATTCATCTACTCCTTCTTCATCTTCGGGCCGCTCCAGGAACTCGGCAACGTCATCAACGTCTATCGCGAGACCGAGGTCTCGCTGAACGTCTTCGAGGGCATCCTGCGGATGCCCCGCGAGCCGAGACCGCTCGATCCCCGTCCGCTCAGCGAGCTTCGAGCGCTCGCGTTCGCGCTGGTCACCTTTCAGCACCAGTCGGCCTCGTCGCCGGCGGTCAGCGATATCTCATTTGCCGTCGAGCGAGGAGAGACGATTGCCTTCGTCGGGCCGTCGGGCGCCGGCAAGACGACGCTGGTCAAGCTGCTCGTGGGCCTCTACCCGCCGAAGTCCGGCCGGATCCTCTACAACGGCATCCCCGGCAGCGACATCGACCTCGACGGGCTGCGGGAGCGGATCGGCTTCGTCACGCAGGACACGCAGCTCTTTTCCGGAACCATCCGCGAGAACCTGCTGTTCGTGAATCCGCAGGCGTCCGATGAGGAGTGCCTGGCGGCACTGCGCAGCGCCGCGTGCACGAGCCTGCTCGAGCGCGCGCCCAACGGCCTGGACACCGTGATCGGCGAGGGCGGCGTGAAGGTGTCGGGCGGGGAGAAGCAGCGGCTCTCAATCGCCCGCGCACTGCTTCGCCACCCGCATCTGCTGGTCTTCGACGAAGCGACCTCGTCGCTCGACTCGCTCACCGAGGAGGGCATCGTCGAGACGATTCGCAACGTGGCGGCGAGAGGCGATGCCATCACCATCCTCATCGCCCACCGGCTGTCGACGATTCTGCACGCCGATCGAATCCATGTGCTCGAACGAGGCCGGATCGTGGAGACCGGCCGCCACGACGAGCTGGTCGAGCGCAAGGGGCTCTACTACGCCATGTGGAGACAGCAGATCGGCGAGCGCCGGGGAACGGAGAGCGCCGCGACACCCCGACCGCGAGAAGCGACGGTCGCGTAAGCATCCTTCGCAGAACCGACGCGGATCCGTCGCAGAACCGAGCGTCAGCTCGGTTCACACCCCTCACTCGTACCGCAACGCTTCGAGCGCATTGATGCGCGACGCCCGCCACGTCGGCACATAACACGCGGCCAGGCCGACGAGCGCAAAGAGCACGACGGCTCCGGCTGCCGTCGCCCACCCGAGCGGCGCGAGGCCGAACAGCTGCCCCGCCAGCAGACGCCTCGCCGCCGCGGCCAGACCGAGCCCGACGACGGAACCGATGCCCACGAGGGTCATGCCCTGCCGCAGAACCAGACCGACCACTGCGCCGCGATCGGCGCCGAGGGCCAGCCGCACACCGATCTCCCGCGTGCGACGCGACACCGCATAGGCGGTGACGCCGTAGACGCCGATCGCCGCGAGGAACACGCCGATCAGCCCCACCGTCGCCGCCACGATGGCCGCGATTCGAAGCTGCAGCTGCTCGGGCCCGATAATCGCGTCCTCGACCGACCCGACGCTCAGTAGCGGCAGATTCCGATCGAGACCGGCCACGAGCCCGCGGATCTGGGCAGCCATGGGCCGGTCGCCGTTCGATCGCGCGAGCACGGTGATCAGGGGTGTGTACCGCTGCTGCATCGGCACGTAAACGGTCAGGAAGACCATTCCCTCGGGAGGAGCCTGATCCCTGACGCCAAGTTCCGGCACGACTCCGACGACGAGGAGATCTACGGATGAAGGTCCGTTAGGGCCCTCCTGCCGCCGCAGCAGCGTCTTCCCCACGGCCTCGTCTCCCGGCCAGAGCCGCTCCGCGGTGGAGCGGGACACGATGGCGACCTGCTGCCCGCCGGCCCGATCGTGGTCGGTGAAGTCGCGGCCCTCCAGCAGCGGCATGCGAATCGTGGCGAAGTAACCAGGCTCAACGATGTGCCAGTTGCCGTTGAATCCGCGCTGACCCGCCGGCGGCTCGACCCCCGGCACGGAGAGGTCGCCGATCGCCCCGAGCACACGGCCGGGAGCCGGCACACCCTCTGCGAGCGTCGCGAGCGTCACGCCAGGCAGGGCTCTGACCCGGGCGAGGAGGTCACGCGCGAACGCCGGCCCGGTCGCCTCCGTGTATCCGGCCATCCACAGGTCGAACGACGCCTCCTCGACGTCCGTCACGTCGAACCCTTGATCGAGGACAGTGACCGTGCGCAGGCGCTCGACGAAGAGCGCCGTCAGCAACACGAGCAGCATGCTGAAGGCCACCTGCGCCACGACGAAGCCGTGGCGCAGCCGATGCCGTTCGTTGGGGGCCTGCGTCGTGTCCTTCAGCGCGGTGACCACGTCGGCGCGTGACGCCTGCAGGGCGGGAGCCAGGCCAGACAGGAGCGCCGCCACGAAGGACACGCCGAGCGCGAACATGACGACGCGGGCGTCGAGGGCGAGCGACAGGGCGATGGGCTGCGGGAATGCCGGCAGCAGCAGCGGCACGAGCGTCGTCGCCAGGCGCGCCACCAGCAGGCCAGCCGCCCCCCCGAGCAGGAACAGCAGCAGCGTCTCGGTGAGCAGCTGGCGCACGAGGCGCGCCCGGCCAACGCCGACCGCAAGACGGACAGCGATCTCCCGGCGGCGCACCGACGCGCGGGCCAGGAGCACACCCGCCAGGTTAGCGCATGCGATCACCAGCACCAGCGACACCAGAGTCATCAGGACGGTCAGAAACGCGGCAACCGCCAACCGCAGGCTGCCCGGAACCGGCGAGGAGGCCGAAGCGCTCAGACCCCGTTTCGCACTCCGACGCATCGGGATGCCCCCGAGATCGCGCCCCTGGCTTCCATGCTCGCGGACGAGAGCGGCGCCGATGACGGACATCTCAGCAGCCGTCTGTGATACGCGCACTCCAGGCTTCAGCCTGCCGCCGACCATGACCTGCAGCCACTGCGGAGCGGCGCGCCCCAACGTCGTCGCGAACGGGGCCGGCACCCACACGTCGGGGGCGGTGACGGTGGTGCCCTGGAAGGCGGGAGAGGTGACGCCGACGATCGAAAAGGGCGAACCGTTCAATCGAATCGACCGCCCAATCACGGTCGGGTCGCTCTGGTAGTGGCTGGTCCAGAAACGATGACTCAACACCACAATTGGGCCCGACCGTTCGACGTCCTGCGCCGTGAACAGCCGGCCCGCGGCTGCGCGCACGCCGAGCACCGCGAAGTAGTTGGGACTCGCCAGACTGCCGAAGACGCGTTCAGCGCCGTCCGAGCCAGAAAGACTGATCGCGCGCATGTCCGGCTCGTAGGCGAACACCTCCTGCACCGTCGTGGCGCGACGCTGCACCTCGAGGTACACGTTGTACGGAGTCATCGGGTTCGAGATCAGCCCCTCTTCCGTCTGATAGATGTCGACGAGCCCGCCTGGGTCGTCGACTCCTGGCGCGGGACGCAGCAGCAGCCCGTTGGCGACGGTGAAGATTGTCGTTGTCGCGCCGATACCGACGGCCAGCGACAGCGTCGCCGTCAAGGTGAAGATCGGATTGCGGCGCAACAGACGCACCGCATAGAGCGCGTCCTGGACGAGCCCGTGAACGGACGCGCCGGCCCGGATCTCGCGGACGCCTGCCTTGATCGACTCGACGCCGCCGATCTCGATGCCCGCCGCCCGCCGCGCCTCGTCCGCGCCCATCCCGCCGCGGATCTTCTCAGCGACCAGCTCCTCGAGCACGGCGCGCATCTCGTCCTCGAGATCGCGCTCGAGTCGATCGCGGCGAATCAGGTTGCGCCAGAACGTGATGAAGCGCCTCATGCTTCGAGCGCC
>Ga0075428_100004866_pt1 | contig 14905 bp, 16 predicted proteins | sample RhiMetdeltSRZDD2_FD_75291 | JGI IMG/M metagenome (GOLD analysis project Ga0075428, IMG submission 75291) | Populus rhizosphere microbial communities from Tennessee, USA - Rhizosphere MetaG P. deltoides SRZDD2 | ecosystem: Host-associated > Plants > Roots > Rhizosphere > Soil | place: USA... | reverse complement strand
GCCGTCCTTGGCGTAGAAGTCCGCCACCTTCGCGTACTCGACCGTGGCCTCGCGGGTCTTGTTCAGCTTGGCGTAGAGGTCCCCCACCTTGTTGATGGTGTTCCAGTCGCGCGGGTTGTCGTCGATGATCTGCCGGTACAGCGCGATGGCCTGGTCGAGCTTGCCGGCCTTCTCGAGCTTGTCTGCGTCCTGCTTCAGCTTGACCGGGTTGATCTTGGCCACCTAGCTCCCCTGGCTTGCGCTCAATCCGCCCAGAACAGCCACCGCTGCGTGCCGTGGAAGGAGCGGCGGTGGATCTCCGTCGGCCCCATCTTGCGCAGGGCCTCGCGGTGGAGCTGGCTGGCGTAGCCCATGTTCTCCGCCAGACCGTACCCCGGATACCGCCGGTCCCATTCCCTCATCACCTCGTCGCGCGCCACCTTGGCCACGATGGAGGCCGCCGCGATCGAGTACGAGAGCGCGTCCCCCTTCACGATCGGGCGCTGGGCGACCGGTATTCCCGGCACGGTCAACGCGTCCACGAGGACGAGGTCCGGCCCCATCGCCAGGCCGGCCACGGCGCGCTCCATGGCCAGGTAGGTGGCGCGCAGGATGTTGAAGCGGTCGATCTCGCGGTGGTCGGCGGCCCCCACGCAGCAGGCCCGCGAGGCCTCGCGCACCCGGCGGGCCACCCGCTCGCGCTGCCGGCACGTGAGCCGCTTGGAATCGTCGATGCCGTCGACATCGAACCCCTCTCCCAGAACCACCGCGCACGCCACGACCGGCCCGCACAGCGCGCCGCGCCCGACCTCGTCCAGCCCCGCGATCGCCGCGTGGCCCTGCGCGCGCGCCTCGTCCTCGAAGCGCCAGCCGCAGCGGAGCTCCACGCCGTGGTGCACGAGGGGACGGCGGCCTCGAACCGGCTTCGCCGCCCGTCCCTCGTCCGCCACCGCGCCCTGGCCCCTATACCAGCGCCGCCCGCTTCTCCTTCATGCGTCCGGCCTTGCCCTTCTTGTCGCGCAGATAGTAGAGCTTGGCCCGGCGCACGCGCGCCTGCTTCACGACCTCGATCTTCTCGATGGTCCGGGCGTGCAGAGGGAAGATGCGTTCCACGCCCTGGCCGAAGGATACCTTGCGCACCGTCATGGTGGCGCGGGCCCCCGCGCCTTTCAAGCCGATCACCACGCCTTCGAAGACCTGGACGCGCTCGCGCTCGGTCTCCTTGGGCTTGCCCTTGATCTCTTCCTTGACGGTGCTCTCCTTGACCCGGACGTGGACCCGCACGGTGTCGCCCGGTGTGAGGTGGGGCAGCCCCTTCTTCAAGTCCCCCGCCTCGATGCTGTCGATCGGATTCATTGTCTCATTCCTCTATTGGTGGTTTGCACGGAGAGGGCCTCGCCCTGGCCCTCGTCCTCGATCTCGCGGAGCAGGGCGCGGTCCTCGCCCGTGAGGGCCGCCCTCTCCAGCAGGTCCGGCCGGCGCTCGCGGGTGGCGCGCAGGGCCTCCTTGCGACGCCAGCGCCGGATGCGGTCGTGGTCGCCCGAGAGGAGGACGTTCGGCACGGCCATCCCCCGGGTCTCCGCCGGCCGCGTGTAGTGCGGGAAGTCCAGGATGCCGTCCGAGAACGAGTCGGCGTCGGCCGATCCCTCGTCCCCCAGCGCGCCCGGCAGCAGGCGCACGGTGGCCTCGATGACGGCCAGCGCGGCCACCTCCCCGCCCGTCAGCACGAAGTCGCCCAGGCTCAGCTCCTCGGTGGCCACCGACTCGCAGACGCGCTCGTCCACGCCCTCGTAGCGGCCGCAGAGCAGGACCAGCCGCTCCAGGCCGGCGAAGCGCGCGGCGGTGGCCTGGTCGAACGGCTTCCCGCGCGGCGACAGCAGCACCACCGCGCACCGGGGTCCCGGCCCCTCGGGCGCCACCGCCTCCACGGCGCGGAAGAACGGCTCGGCCTTCATGACCATCCCCGGCCCGCCGCCGAACGGCGTGTCGTCCAGCGTCCGCCGGCGGTCGTCGGTGAACTCCCGGAGATCGTGGACGGCGATCTGCGCCAGGCCCTTCTCGCGGGCGCGGTGGACGATGCCCTCGGCCAGCGGGCCGTCGAACATGCGCGGGAACATCGTCAACACGTCAACGCTCAGCATCGACAGTCTCCGGCACCGCCACCACGATCCGGCCCGCCGCCAGGTCCACGCTGCGGACGAAGTCCTCGGCCAGCGGGACGAGCAGCTCGCCCGCTGGGCCGCGCACGACCAGGACCGGCGACGCCCCGCCCGTCTCCATCAGGTCCGTGGCCACGCCCAGGCCTCGTCCCGCGGGATCCACGACGCGAAGCCCCTTGAGCTGGTGATGGTAGTACGAGCCCGGGGGCAGCGCCGCGAGGTCCTCCTCACCGATGCGGAGCTCGAGACCGCGGTAGGCCTCGGCCTCGTCGATGGAGCCGACGCCCTCGAGCTTCAGCACGAAGCGGCCCTTGTGCGGCCAGCAGGACTCGACCCGCACCTCGCGCGAGCCGCCGCCCGGACCGGGGACGTAGGCGGCGCGCAGCGCGGGAAAGCGGTCCGGACGGTCCGAGAGCGGCTCGACCAGGACCTCGCCCTTGCGGCCCTGCGGCTTCACCACGCGCCCGATGGCCACCAGCTCGGCGAAGGGCCGTCCCGCCATCAGTCCACGACCTCCATGTCGCACTCGACCCCGCGGCGCCGGGCCACCGCGTCCAGCAGCGTGCGCAGGGCGTCGGCGGTGCCCCCGCGCTTGCCGATGACCTTGCCGCGGTCGCTCTCCGCCACCTCGAGGTCCAGGTACACGACGCCGTCCTCGGAGCGCTCGCTCACGTGCACGCTCGCGGGCACGTCCACCAGCGCCCGCGCGAACTCCTCCAGCAGCGCCTTCACCTACTCCGTCCCGGCGCCCGCCTTCTTGTTCTTCTTGAGCATGCTGCGGACCGTGTCCGAGGGCCGCGCGCCCTTGCCGATCCAGTACTGCGCGCGCTCGGCGTCGATCTTCACCACCGCCGGGTTGCGCCGCGGGTCGTAATGTCCCAGCACCTCCACGAACCGCCCGTCCCGCCACGCGCGGGAGTCGGCCACCACCACCCGGTAATACGGCCTCTTCGTGGAGCCCGTCCGTCTCAACCTGATCGAGAGCATCTATCGAACCTTCCTCTTCCTTAACGGAGCTGGGGCATGCGCGCGGCCAGGCGCCTCAGCGCCTTGTCGCCGCCGCCCCCCAGCTGTTTCATGAGCTTGCGCGCCTGCACGAACTGCTTGAGCAGGCGATTGACGTCGTCCACGCCGGTGCCGCTTCCGCGCGCGATGCGCTTGCGGCGGCTCCCGTTGAGCAGCGAGGGATCGCGGCGCTCGCCGGGAGTCATGGAGTCGATGATGGCCACGGTACGCAGCATCTCGCGCTCGCCGGCCGCGGTGTCCACGCCCCGGGCCGCCGATCCCATGCCGGGGATCATGGCCAGGACCTGGTCCAGTGGGCCCATCTTGCGCACCTGCGCGAGCTGGTCGCGGTAGTCCTCCAGCGTGAACTCGGCGCGCCGAAGCCGCTTGGCCATCGCCTCGGCCTTCTCGCGGTCCACGGTCTCCTCGACGCGCTCGATGAGGCCCAGGACGTCGCCCATCCCCAGGATGCGGCCCACCATCCGCTCCGCCTGGAAGGGCTCCAGCTCGTCCACCCTCTCTCCGGTGCCGGCGAACTTCACGGGGCAGCCCGTGACCGAGGCCGCCGAGAGGGCCGCCCCGCCGCGGGCGTCACCGTCCATCTTGCTCAGCACGATGCCCGTGATCCCGACGCGCCGCTGGAACTCCGCCGCGCTCTTGACCGCGTCCTGCCCGGTCATCGCGTCGGCCACGTACAGGACCTCGCTGGGCTCCGCGATGGCCTTCAGCTCCTGGAGCTCGGCCATCAGCTCGTCGTCGATGTGGAGGCGCCCGGCGGTGTCCACGATCACGAACTCGTGGCCCACGGCCCGCGCCTCCTGCAGCGCGGAGCGCAGGATCTCGCGCGGCTCGGAAAGGCCCTCGGGATGGTGCACCGGCTGGCCGGCCTGCTTCCCCGCCACGCGGAGCTGCTCGCGCGCCGCGGGACGGTACACGTCCGTCGAGACGAGCAGCGGATGATGGCCCGCTTTGGCCAGCCAGCGGCCCAGCTTGGCCGAGGTGGTGGTCTTGCCCGAGCCCTGCAGGCCCGTCATGAGGATCACCGAAGGCAGCCTCGGCGACGTGCGCAGCCGCGTCGCGCCGTCCTCGCCGCCGAGCAGCGTCACCATCTCGTCGCGCACCACCCGCACCACCGCCTGGCCGGGGGTCAGGCTCTTCAACACGTCCTGGCCGGTGGCGCGGACGCGCACGCGCTCGAGGAACTCCTTGACCACCTTGAAGTGGACGTCGGCCTCGAGCAGGGCCAGGCGGATCTCCCGCAGCGCGGAGTCGACGTCGCTCTCGCTCAGGCTTCCGGACCCGCGCAGGGTACGGAACACCGACTGCAGCTTGTCGCTCAGGGTTTCGAACACGAGTCTCCACCACCCCGCGGGCGCACGCCGCCGTGGCGGGCGTCGCCACGCGCGCTGGGCACGAAGGTAACGAGTGATCTTATGGTAGCGAAAGGGAGGTTGTCAAACCCTAAAGCCCGCAGGGATCGGAAGTTAGGGGCGTCAGAAGCCCTGGGAGATGGCGAACAGGCCTGCCAGCTTCTGGTTCGTGTCGCGGAGGCGGGCCGCCAGGGTGCGGGCCAGCGCCCAGAGCAGCTTGGCGCTCAGCTCGGGACAGCTCCTCATGAGGTTCTCGATCTCGGAGTGGGGCACGGACAGGACCTCGCAGTCGGAATGGGCGATGGCCTGGGCCGAGGCAGGCGAGCCGTCGAGAAACTCTACCTCGCCGAAGAAGTCGCCAGGCCTGAGGATGGCCAAGGCCTCCTCGCCCACGCCGGGGACGACCTTGCTGATGCGGACCTGGCCCTCGTGGATGATCTGGAGCCTGCCCCCGACCGTCCCTTCGGCGAGGATGATCGCGCCGGCCGGGTAGCGCTTGACCAGCCCCACCATCAGGATCTGGGCGAGCTCCTCCTCGTCCAGCTCGCGGAACAACGAGACGTCCTTGAGGAATTCCTGGATCATTAGGCAATTCGGGGGGGTGACTCACTCGCATGCACCCCCCCGCGGGCTTCGCCCTCCCCCCCAATCGCTCGGCGCCGAAGTGAATTCGGCGCCTCGCTGCCTCTACCCTTCGAAAGGCTGGCGGTCATACCGAACGAAGGATGTGGCCCAGCTTTTCCTTCTTCGTCTTGAGGTACCGCCGGCTGGCGTCCGAGGCGGGGATCTCGATGGGGAGACGGCCCACGATCTCGAGGCCGTAGCCCTCCAGGCCCACGAACTTGCGCGGGTTGTTGGTGAGGAGGCGGATCTTGTGGAGGCCGAGCTCGGCCAGGATCTGGGCGCCGATGCCGTAGTCGCGCTGGTCGGGCTTGAAGCCCAGGGCCTCGTTGGCCTCCACGGTGTCCCGCCCCTGGTCCTGGAGCTGGTAGGCCATGATCTTGTGAACGAGCCCGATGCCACGGCCCTCCTGCCGGAGGTAGAGAAGGACCCCCTGGCCCGCGCCCGCGATCGTCTCCAGGGCCTGGTGCAGCTGGTCCCCGCAGTCGCAGCGCGACGAGGAGAAGATGTCCCCGGTCAGGCACTGCGAGTGCACGCGCACCAGCACCTTGTCCTCGGGCTTGATCTCGCCCATCACCAGGGCGACGTGGTGCTGCTTGTCGATGAGGCTCTCGAAGGCGTGGATCCGGAAGGGGCCGTAGCCCGTGGGCAGGTTGGCCTCCGCGATCTTGCGCACCAGCCGCTCGTGCCTCATCCGGTGCTGGATCAGGTCCTTGATGGTCACCATCTTCAGCGAGTGCTCGCGGCAGAACGCCATGAGCCGGGGCGCGCGCATCATGGTCCCGTCCTCGTCCATGACCTCGCAGATGACGCCGGCGGGATAGAGGCCGGCCAGGCGAGCCAGGTCCACGGCCGCCTCGGTCTGTCCCGCGCGCACCAGGACCCCCCCGGGCGCGGCGCGCAGCGGGAACATGTGGCCCGGCCGGGCCAGGTCGGCGGGCCGCGTGCGCGGGTCGATGGCGGCCAGGACCGTCCGCGCGCGGTCGGCGGCCGAGATCCCGGTGGTGGTCCCCTGCTTGGCCTCGATGGGCACGCAGAACGCGGTCCCGAAGCGCGCGCTGTTCTCCTCGTCCTGGACCATGAGCGGGATGCGCAGCTCGTCCAGGCGGTCCCCGGTCATGGGCAGGCAGATGAGCCCCCTCCCGTGACGGGCCATGAAGTTGATGGCCTCGGGGGTGACCTTCTCCGCCGCGATCGTGAGGTCGCCCTCGTTCTCGCGGTCCTCGTCGTCCACGACCACGACCATCTTCCCGGCGCGGATGTCCTCCAACGCTTCCGGGATGCCGCTGAAGCGCACGGCCTCGTCTCCTGTCAGCTGCGGGGAGCGAGCAGCCTCTCGACGTACTTGGCGATCACGTCCACCTCCAGGTTGAGACGGTCGCCCGGGCGGACGCTCCCCAGGTTCGTACGAGAAAGTGTATATGGGATCAGGGTGGCGGTGAAACGGCCCGCCTCCCGGCCCGCCACGGTCAGGGAGACGCCCTCCAGGGCCACCGAGCCCTTGACGACCAGGTAGCGGTCGAGGTCTCCCGGAGGTTCCACCAGGACCTCGGCCGAGCCGCCGAGCTCCCGGCGCTCCACGAGGCGCGCGACGCCGTCCACGTGTCCCTGCACGACGTGGCCGTCGAAGCGGCCGTCGGCCCGGAGCGGCCGCTCCAGGTTCACGAGCGCGCCGGGACGGAGGCGCTCGCCGAACGCGGTACGGCGCAGGGTCTCGGGCGCGAGGTCGCAGGCGAAGGCGCCCTCATCGACCGCGGTCACGGTCAGGCAGCAGCCGCTCACCGCGATCGAGGCGCCCGGGGCGAGGGTGGCGAGCACGGCCGAGGCCTGTATCCGGACGGCCAGGACGTCGCCGCGGGCCTCCACGGCGCGGACGGTTCCGACCTCCTCGACGATGCCCGTGAACATCAGCGGGAGGTGAGAGGGTACCAGAGCTCGAGGAGGCCCGCCTGCGCGCCCCAGGCTCGGCGCTGCGCAGCGCTCGCGGGACGGAGCGCCAGGGCGTCGGCCAGGCGCGGCGCGGCGGGTCCCCCGAAAGCCGGGACGCCCTCGCGCCCGCCCAGGATCACAGGTGCGCGGTAGAGGGCCACCGCGTCCACGAGCCGCGCGGCCAGGAACGCGCCGAGCAGCTCCGAGCCGCCCTCGACCACGAGGCTCCTGATCCCGCGCCGCCACAGCTCGCGCACGGCCCGGGCAAGCGACACCCGGGCGCCCCGCGAGGGCTGCTCGAGGACCGTCACGCCCTTGCGCTCCAGCGCCGCCCTCTTCCTGGCCTCCGCCTTCGCGCAGACGACCCAGACCGGCGACGAGCGCGCGGAGCGCGCCAGGCGGCCGCCCGGCGGCAGGCGCAGCCGCGAGTCGAAGACGACCCGGTAGAAGGGCCGGGTGACGCGCGGCTGCGGCAGGAGCATCGGATCGTCCGCGAGGACCGTCCCGATCCCCACCGCCACCCCGTCGTGCAGCCCGCGCAAGCGGCGCGCATCGCGGCGTTGGGCGGGGCTCGTGATCCACTTCGATTCCCCTCGCGCGGTGGCGATCCGCCCATCCAGCGTGAGGGCCGCCTTGAGCGTCACATAGGGTCGGCTCCGCCGCGCGGCCACGACGAAGCGCTCGTTCAGGGCCGCCGCCTCGTCTTCCAACAACCCGAGCGTGACGGCGATGCCCGCCCGGCGCAGGAGCGCGACCCCGCGGCCGTCGACGCGCGGGTCCGGATCGCGCATGGCGGCCACCACGCGGCGCAGGCCGGCCTCGATCAGGAGCGGCGCGCAGGGCGGCGTGCGGCCGTGGTGGACGCAGGGCTCGAGGTTGACGTAGAGCGTCGCGCCCCGCGCCTTCGCCCCCGCGCGGGCGAGTGCCTGGACCTCGGCGTGCCGGCCGCCGGCGCGGCGGTGCCACGCCTCGCCCACCACACGGCCGCCCTTGACGACGACGCAGCCGACGAGAGGGTTCGGGTTCGTCTCGCCCTGTCCGCGCGCCGCCAGCCGAACGGCGCGCCGCATCCACTTCCGGTCGTCCTCGAGCAAGGGGGCGCTGCGTCGCGCCCCCTTGGACCCCCGCTCTGGTTTCGGCATCGGCTATCCGATCAAGCCTTCCGCGAAGGCCGCGGCGTCGAAGGGCACCAGGTCCTCGAGCGACTCGCCCACGCCCACGTAGCGGATGGGAACTCCCAGCTCGCGGACCACGGCCACCGCGATCCCGCCCTTGGCCGTGCCGTCCAGCTTGGTCAGCACCAGCCCGGTGACGCCGGCCGCGCGCGCGAACTCGCGGCCCTGGGCCAGCCCGTTGGACCCCACGGTCGCGTCCAGTACCAGCAGCGTCTCGTGGGGGGCGCCCGGCACCTCGCGCGCGGCGACCCGCGCCATCTTGGCCAGCTCGGCCATGAGGTTCCCTTTCGTGTGGAGCCGGCCCGCGGTGTCCACCAGAACCGCGTCGTAGCCGCGGCTCCGAGCCGCGCGCAGCGCGTCGGTCAGGACCGCGGAAGGGTCCGTTCCTTCCGCCCCGCGATGGAACGGGGAACCGGAGCGCTCCGCCCAGATCGCGAGCTGCTCCGCGGCGGCGGCCCGGAAGGTGTCGGCGGCGCAGAGCAGCGCCGTGCGCCCCTCCCCCTTCCAGCCCGCGGCGAGCTTGCCGATGGTCGTGGTCTTGCCCACGCCGTTGACGCCCACGACGAACACCACCCAGGGGCGGCTCGAGAAGGGCTCCACAGGGCGGGGACGGTCCACCGCCTTGCGGATCTCTTCGCGGAGCAGGGCGCGCATCGCGGGCAGGCCGCCGCGCGCGATCTCCGCGCTCCGCTCGCGCAGGACCTCGAGCGCCTCCTCCACCGCGGGCATGCCCAGGTCGGCAGCGATGAGGGCCTCCTCCACCGCGCCGAGGTCGCCGGCGTCGAGCAGCCGCCGGCCGCGGACGACGTCCTCCACGGGCGTCTGGAGCACCCGGGCCAGATCCTGCCCCGGCCCCTCCAGCCCGCGGACGAGGTCCTCCACCGGCGTGTTCAGCACGTCCCGTGTGCGCTTCAGCCCTTCGCGGATCCGCTCCCGGAAGGACGGCCGGTCGGTCACATGGCCTCGTTCATCCGGTCCTGCGCGGCGGCCGAGCGCCGGATGGCCCGAGCGACGTCCGCGGCGGGGCCGAGGGTCACCACCACGTAGTAGCCGTCGCGGAGCGGCCTCAGGATGAGGGTCTCGGCGTGGTAGCGGGTGACCAGGTACTGGATGTCCCCCGCCGGCAGCGGGAGCAGCAACCGGCGGGCCGCGGCCAGTACGATCCCCTGGTAGATGCCGATGAGCCGATGCCGTTCGTCCGACGCCCCCGCCTCCGCCACCACCTCGCCGGTGGAGTCGAGCATGAGCGCGCCGGTGGCGCCGTCCGTGGCGTGGACGAGCCGCTCGAGGATGGACTGATAGGGCAGACGCTACCGCGAGGGCAGGCCCTTGAGCAGCGCGAGGGCGCGCTTCCCCGCCGCCCCGCCGGGATCGTGGCGCGAGGCCTCCTCCAGCCGCGTCCGCGCGTCGTTGAGCCGGCCGGCCCTCTGGTACGCCTCCCCGAGCGCGACCAGGAGCGCGGGGTGGGCGGGCAGCTCCTTCACGCCCGCCTCGAGGGACAGCAGGGCCTCGTCCGGGCGGCCCGTGGCCAGGAGCGAGTCGGCCAGACCCAGGTAGGCGTCGGGGTACGACTTGTTGCGGGAAATGCTGGTCCGGAACCAGTTGATGGCCTCGGCGTAGTTCTGCTCCTCGAAGCTGGCCTGGCCCAGGTTCCGGGACGACACCTCGGGATAGGGGTTGGTCGCGTCGTTGAAGGCCAGGAGCAGCTCCCGCTTGCCCTCGTCCCGCTTGCCCAGCTTCAGCAGGGCCGTGCCCAGGTCGTTGTGGATGTCCACGTAGAGCGGGTTGAGCTCGAGACCCTTGCGGGCGGCGGCGACGGCCTCCTTGAGCCGATCCTGGCGGCATCCCTCGTCGTTCGCCAGGCAGCGGTCGGCCAGCTGCGCGTAGGCCACGGTCAGCCCCTTGTAGTAGAGGCCGTTCTTGGGGTCCACCTTGATCGCCCTCTTGAACTCCTCGAGGGCCACGGAGGGGCGGCCCTCCTTGAGGTGGGCAAGTCCCGCGTTGAACATGCCGTCGGCGTCGGGCTTGACCGGCTGGGCCAGGGCGCTCGCGGGGCCGAGCGCGGCCAGCGCGAGGAAGGCGAAACGGGCGCGGACGGGGTTTCTCTCCATCACTCTCCTTGTTCGGCGATTGGTCCGGGCGTTGGCGGCGCTCAACGCGCCACCGCGGCGCCGGGCTGGCGGGCCGCCACCGCGGCCCGGCGGGCCTTGCCCGTGGTCAGCTCGCCGGCGGCGCTGGCGCGCTCGATGGCGTCCACGCATTTCGAGTCGAACTTCTTGCCCGCCAGGAAGCGCAGCCGGGTGAGGGCCGCTTCGAAGGTCATGGCCTTGGAGTAGGGCCGGTCCGTGGTCATGGCGTCGAAAGCGTCCGCCACGGCCACGATCCGGCCCAGGAGCGGGATCTGCTCCGCCTTGAGGCCGTCGGGATAGCCGCTGCCGTCCCAGTTCTCGTGGTGCATCAGCCCGTCTCCGGCCATGTCCTTCAAGGCGGGTACCGCGTCCAGGATGTACTCGCCCTTGCGCGGGTGCTGCTTCATGATCTCGTACTCTTCCTCGGTGAGCGCGGCGGGCTTGCGCAGGATCTTGTCCTCGATGCCTATCTTCCCCACGTCGTGGATGATCCCCGACAGGTGCACCCTCTCCACCTCCTCCTCGGACATGCCCATGTGGCGGGCCATGGCCGCGGAGTACCAGGCCACCCGCTCGGAGTGCCCGCGGGTGTAGACGTCCTTCTCGTCGATGGCGTTGGCCAGCATGCGGATGGAGCCCAGGAACAGCTGCTTGTTCGCCGCGGCCTGGCGGCGGACCTCCTCGATCGCCTTCTGGATCTCCTCGCCCATGAAGTTGAAGGAGTCGGCGAGGACCCCGACTTCATTGGTGCTCCTGACGTCGACGCGGGTGGCGTAGTCGCCGCCGGCCAGGCGCCGGGCCCCGCGGGCCAGCTCCTGGATCGGCCGGCTGATCTGGCCCGCGAACAGCGTGCCCAGCACGATGGCCACCACCGCCACCAGCGCCACCAGCGCGTACGACCACTGCGCCATCTCGTGGGCGCTGTAGTAGGCCTTGGACTCGTCCACCTGGACTATGACCCCCCACCCGGAGTCGTCGGGCACCGCCGTGTAGGTGCCCAGCATCTTCACCGGGCCCTGCGCGGTGTCGATCGTGAAGGGCTCCGTGGACGACGCGCGGCCCCTGGACTCCGTGAACTTCTTCACGATCCACACCGACGAGAGGTCGAGGTCCTCCTCGAACTTCTTCTTGTCCGAGTGGGCCACCAGGCGGCCGCGGCCGTCCACGACGTACACGTCCACGCCGCCCTGTCCCATCTCTTCCGTCATCTTCCAGAGGGGGCCGAGGTTGGCCACGGCCAGGATCACGCCCTGGACGCCGCCCTCGGGGGGATTGACCGGCTCGGCCAGGATCATCACCGGCTCCTGGACCGAGGACGAGACCACGGGATGGCTGACGAAGGACTTCCCCTGCAGGGCGCGGAGGACGCCTTCCTGAAGGAGCCTCTCAATGGCGGGCTCGGGGAACTGCACGCCCGAGCGCGTCCCGCTCACGACCTTCCCCTCCGCCGAGCCCGCGGTGTCCACCACGCTCACCGAATAGAGCGCGCTGTTGCCGCCCATGAAACGCTCCAGCGTCTTGGTCTCGCGGATGCGGGCCACGCGGGCGGCGAACCCGCCGGGTGGCATGTCGACCTCCAGGGTGCGCGCGATGGCGGTGATCTGCGAGCGCAGGCTGGAGACGTAGACCGCCACCTGTTGGGAAAGGCTGCGGGCCTTGTCGAGCTGGCTGGTCTTCTGGTCCAGCTCCAGGATCTCGCGGCTGCGCGAGACGAGCTTGAAGGAGGTCCAGAGCAGCGGGACCACGCCCACCACGAAGAGCAGGGCGAGGAGGGAGACCAGGATCCGGCCGTGCCGCGGGGCCGGCCGCTTCATCTGCTCAGGCCTCGCGGGAGGCCCGCCCGGGAGGGGTGGCGGCGCCGGCGCGGGCGGAGGTGGCGGCCAGCACCTCGTAGACCGCAACCTCCTTCTCCTTGCCCTTCAGGCTGGCCTTGCCCAGGCTGTGACACTGGAAGAAGGTCTTGACCGCCGCGTAGGTGTTCTCCCCGATGACGATGCCGCCGGCCTTGGCCACCGAGCTTTCCAGGCGGCTGGCGGTGTTCACGGTGTCGCCCAGGACCGTGTACTCCTTCTTGTTGATGGAGCCGATCTCCCCCGCCACCGCCTTGCCGCTGTTGATGCCGATGCGGATGCGGATGGTGGGCCCCTCCTTGCGCTCGGCGTTGAACTCGTCCAGCCGCTCCCTCATCTCCAGGGCGGCGCGGATGGAGCGCTCGGCGTGGTCGGGCATGTCGAGGGGAGCCCCGAAGACGGCCATGAGCGCGTCGCCGATGTACTTGTCGAGCGTGCCCTCGTACTTGAAGATCACGTCCGTCATGCGCGAGAGGTAGTCGCTCAGGAGCAGGGCCACCGCCGCGGGGCTCATCTTCTCCGACATGGAGGTGAACCCCACGATGTCGGCGAAGAGCACGGAGACATCGCGCACCTCGGGCACGCCCAGGGTCGCGCTCTGGGAGTCGGAGGCGGCCAGGATGCGGTTGGTCACCTGGGGCGAGAGGAAGCGGCCCAGGCGCTCCCTCTTCTTCTCCTCGGCCACGATCTTCTGGTTGAGCCGCGCCCGCTCCACGGCCACCGCCGCGTAGTTGGCGAGAGCCGTGAGCAGGTCGAGGTCGTTCAGGGTGAAGCAGTTCGTCAGCATGGGGGAGTCCACGTGGATGATCCCGATGACCTGGTCCTTGTTCCACAGGGGCGCGCACATGGCGCTGCGGATGCCGTGGAAGCGGATGGAGTCCCCGGCCCCGAACCGCGGGTCGACCAGCGCGTCGGAGGTCAGGATGGAGACGCGGTCCTTGACCACGCGGTCCGCGATGGTCTTCGAGATGCTGATCTTGGCCTGGTCGGAGCCGGCGGCGCCCGCGTTGCGGTGCTTGATGACCATGGGCACGAGCTTCGCCCCCACCTCCTCCTGGAGCATGAGGAACCCGCGGTCCGCCGGGACGTGGTCGAAGACGATGTCCATGACCTGCTGGAGCACCTCCTCCACCGGGCGCACCGCGATGAGGGTCTCCGCTACCTTGGTCAGGACCTTGAGGATGCGGTTGGACTTCTCGATCTCCTGGACGTCCGCAGGGGCCTTGCGGGCGTCGGCGACGGGGGCCGCGCCACCCGAGGTCTCGGTCGAGGACAGCAGCTTCGAGAGCTCGCCGACGCTCCGGATGATGGTCCCCGCCTCTTCCGAGAGGGGCTTGGCCTCGTCGAGGACCACCTTGCCCTCGAGGCTCTTGCTGAAGGTGAGCTGGAACTTGCCCAGGAGGATCCGGTCCCCGTCCTTGAGCGGGGCCTCGACCACGGGCACGCCGTTGACGGTGGTCCCGTTCTTGGACTTCAGGTCGAGGATGCGGGCCCCATCCTCGTCCACTACGATCTTGGCGTGCTGCCGGGATATCCCGAAGTCTTTCAGGACGACCTGGCACTCCGGGGAGCGGCCGATCACCACCTCGCCGACGCTGAAGGTGTAATTCTGCGGGCTCTCTCCGTCCTGGTAGATCAAGCGATACATAGAGATCCCTGGGGACGGCCCGGTCCGTCCCGAAGGGACATTGTCTACTCCCTTTTGAGGCTCCGCAACATCAATTCCTCCACCGCGTCGCGGGGAAGCTTGCCGTGATACAGCACGGCCTCCATCTGCCGCGCGATGGGCATCTCGATCCCGGTCCGATCGGCCAGCGCGCAGGCGGCGAGCGTCGTGCGCACGCCCTCCGCGACCATGTTTGTCCCGGCGGTGACCTCGGCCAGCGTCCGGCCGGCGCCCAGGGCCTGGCCCACGCGCCGGTTCCGCGAGAGCGTGCCCGTGCAGGTCAGGACGAGGTCGCCCAGGCCCGCCAGTCCCGACAGGGTGTCCGCGCGTCCGCCCAGCGCCACCGCCAGGCGCGTCATCTCCGCCAGGCCGCGCGTGATGAGCGCGGCCACCGTGTTGTGGCCGTAGCCGAGGCCGTCGATGATCCCCGCGGCGATGGCGATCACGTTCTTCAAGGCGCCGGCCACCTCTACTCCCACCACGTCGTCGCTCGAGTAGGCGCGGAACGTCCGGGTGGACAGCGCGCGCTGCACGGCCTCCGCCACGGCCATGTCGAAGGCCGCCACCACCACCGTCGTGGGCTGGCCCTGCGCGACCTCCAGGGCGAACGACGGCCCCGAGACCACGGCCAGCGGATGGCCCGGCGCCTCCGCCGCCGCCACCGCGGTCATGCGGCTGAGGGACCCGGTCTCGATGCCCTTGGTGGCGGAGATCAGCACCGCCCCTTCGCGCGCCACCGGTCCCAGCTGCCGGTAGATGGACCGGCAGAACGCCGACGGGATCACCACGAAGACGCTCTCGGCCGTGCTGGCCGCGGCGGCGAGGTCGGTCGTGGCCTGCAATCCCGGCGGGAGCGCGATGCCCGGGAGATACGCGGAGTTCTCGCGGCGCTCGTTGATCGCCCGGGCCAGCGCGTCGTCGCGCATCCACAGCCGGACCTCGTGGCCGGAGCGCGCGAGGTGGGCGCCCAAGGCAGTGCCCCAGGACCCGCCGCCCAGCACGGCGAGCCTCACGCCGCGCCC
>Ga0075428_100004864_pt1 | contig 14906 bp, 17 predicted proteins | sample RhiMetdeltSRZDD2_FD_75291 | JGI IMG/M metagenome (GOLD analysis project Ga0075428, IMG submission 75291) | Populus rhizosphere microbial communities from Tennessee, USA - Rhizosphere MetaG P. deltoides SRZDD2 | ecosystem: Host-associated > Plants > Roots > Rhizosphere > Soil | place: USA... | reverse complement strand
GCTGCACCTCCTGTCGTCGTCTCCTCCGACAGTATCATAGCGGAGAGCAGTCTTAGACAACAGAGGGCCTCTCCTCCTAAGCAAAAATCGTGTGGTTTAACCTAGCCCCTTGAACGTGGGCACCAGGGCATTTCGACGCGGGTCTTGACGCAGGGGCCAGCGGTCCTCGAACGCACTCTGGATGCAGATCTGGGGGCCCTGGCGACCGAACGCATGCGTTCGATCGGGATCGAGGTACACACCGGCATCCGCGTTGACACCCTGGAAGGCCAGCATGGCCAGGTCCGTCGAGTGGGCTGTCCTGATGGTGTGGGCTTCGATGCAGATGTGGTGGTGCTCGGTCTCGGGAGCCGTCCCGAAGTGGCCCTGGCGAAAGAGGCAGGGATCCCCCTGGGGGAAACAGGGGCTGTGGCGGTCAATACTCGTCAACAGACCAGGGTGGAACGCATCTGGGCTGCCGGAGACTGTGCCGAGGCGCTACATCGGGTGTCACAGCGGGCTGTAAACCTGCACCTGGGCACCATCGCCAATAAGCAGGGACGGGTAGCAGGGATCAACATCGGCGGGGAGTACGCCACGTTCCCCGGCGTTCTGGGGACAGCCATTACCAAGGTTTGCGAGCTGGAAATCGCCCGTACCGGTCTGACCGAGACCGAAGCGACCGGAGCCGGCTTCAGGTATGTGGTCGCCACCCTCGACAGCACCACCACCGCTGGGTATTGGCCGGACGCTGCCACGATGCGCATCAAGCTACTCGCTGAGCAAGGGACAGGGCGCCTCCTGGGGGCACAGATTGTCGGTGGCCCTGGGGCTGGCAAGCGCATCGACGTGGTGGCCACGGTGCTCTGGAATCATATGCGCGTCGACGAGATGCTTAATCTCGACCTGGCGTACGCACCTCCCTTCGCCTCGGTGTGGGATCCTGTCCTCATCGCGGCGCGCAAAGCCTGGGAAGCTCTCGCGGCTCCTGGCCTGGCGCGTCCGCAAGGAACCTGATGGCCAGTGCAGTGTCAATCACGGCGTGATCCGTATAGTTGGGGCCAATGCATCTGCATTGGCCCGGAGCGTGGATGGGAGTATGAAACCGTGCCTCGGCAGTGGGGACAGTATGGCTTCTCCGATGGGTTAGGCACCAGGTTCCTCCGCGTCGTGGGCGTGGCCGATAGCCTCGCGCAGGCGCGGTTCCAGCTTCCTACAGTTCACGATGACTTTCTGCGAATGCACGGCCTCGACCGCCTCGAGCGGCATGACGAAGTCCCCTGCATTCTCGACATAGATCACGAGCTCAGGCCGGCCGTACGGTGCGACCTGACGCACCGCACCAAACACCTCGCCACCGTCGGCCGCAAACACCTGATCTCCTATGGCGATTTCTTCTCGCATAACGTAGTCCTCCGACACTCTTACAGCTTGACATGGCAGGCTTACCCAGCACCGAGGACTGCACAAGCCCTTTGCCATGTCGGAGCAAGTGAGAGGAGCCTCAGTTTGCGTCCAAAACCCCTCACCCTCGCCTTACCCCTGGAGTATCAGTCTATAATGCTCCCAGCATCGTGCGCTGGCGGGTCAGACGTTGCGTCCGCTCATTGGCAAAGCGTTGAATACCGGCAAAAATCGACTCGGTATCGAGGTGTGCTTCAGCAATGACATCGGGTTCGAGACCGCCCGTGAGCCACTGGTTGTCCCAATCGGAAGTCAGGGAATACTCATCCGTCAGCGGCCCTACATCTCTGATGGGCCACATGCGGCGTGTCCCGGTGCTCACCACCATGAGATCGTAGCGCGCCTCCGGCGGTAGCACCGACTGGCGATACGTCTCGGATTGCTGGTCGAAGAGCTCTTCGCTAATGGCGGCAATGACTTTGACATTCACGCCGGCCTGCGCCAGGCGTGGAAGGGCCCTGAGCAGATTGACGGTCGAACTCGACCCCTGCACAACCACATAGCCATGCCTGGGTTGACCTGGAGCAAAATCGCGAATGACATACAGCCCTTTGGCGGCGGCTTTGAGATCGGTATCGGCAAACGTGCTGCGGTCGGCCACCGGGAAATCGGGCCGCGCCACTTCCAGGATAATAACGCCCACCTTCGCCTCTCTGGCCGCAATCTCCGCCGCGGCAAAATAGCCAGGAGCAACATCGTTATAATCCCAGAAGCTGAGATGAATCGCCTGGCCGCGCGGAAAGAGTTTCCACACCTGCGGCGCGAAAATGCCGAAGTGCGTCCGTGCATCCGCAGCCGTCTCCGGTCCAGAATGCCCTGCTAAAATATGTAACACCCCCATACGGAACCGACTGTCCTGATTCTGCTGACTCCAGACCCGAGCCGGCAAATACATGAGAGGGGTAAAGGCACCATAGGTACCACTCAAGGCCCACACCCCGGCGAATTGTTGCGGGTCGAGGGCGGCACTCTGGCCGACGAGCCCAATGGCCGACGAGGCATTGCCCGCTTCCTCAATGGCGGCTTTGAACCGGGTGCCGATCGGATTGGTGTCCGGATCGTAGTGACCCCAGAGGTGGCCGTGCTCCACATTGATGGACTCTGAGAGATCGGCGGCGAGGGTAATAAATCGGTTGTCCGTTACATAATTCATCCACTTGAGAATTTCCGAAATAGCCCGGCGGGTACCCGCAACGTCCCCCGGCTTGCGGAACAGGGCGATGTCGACCTGCTTCTCGGCGCCAGAGACTGCATGACGCACCGTCACACGCTGCGGCTCAACCGGGAGATTGGCCACACGCAAACGCTCATCCTGGAAGGGATCGCGTTTGGTCTGAATGCGCAGCGGCAGGTCATCTTGCAGTGTCTCACCGATGGCCACCAGACGATCTGCCAACCAATCGCCCAACCCATTACGGTCGAGCAGGGACATGACCACGTCAATATTGGTCTTGAACTGGATCAGGCGCTCACGTTGATCACTGACCGGGCCCTGCCGAATGCCCTGGAACGCTACGTCATACTGCTTCTCAAACGTCTCAGCCAGGGCGACAAAATACTCCGAATTCATGCGCATAGCATACGGGTGGCTGGGGTAACTGATGAGCTGATCACCGTATCCCGGGATCTTGCCGTCTACGGCACCGGGCCAGTAACCTTTTAGCGTCCGGCCAATGACAATCATCGGGCGGCGGTCCGCAGGGTCCCAATCCTCCATCGTTTTGAGGGCGGCAATGATCTGGTCGTAATTATTGCCGTGCTCCAGGGCGAAGACATTCCAACCGTAGGAGGTCCACTGATCGTCAATGTGGTAGCGGTCATACTTCGAGGCAATCACCCCACCCACGAGTGTGTCATCAATCCCGGCGTTATTGTAGGACAAAAGAATGCGCAGACGTTTGCCCACTTGCAGCGCCAGGGCCTGCGTCTTCAGCTCCTGGGCGTGCCCCTCGGTCATGGCAAATTCGCCTTCAAGTGCCAGCACTTTTAAGGACGGCGGAGCTCCGACAAAATCCCAGAACGCGGCTTTGCCAGCGGCAGTGGCGATGCCAATCCCAGATGGCCCGCCATTCACATCGTTGGTCAGATCGGTCGTTTCCGCATGGCCTGCCAGGGACCGAATGCCGCGCACTTTGGCCTGAGCAAAGAGTGGATCATCTGCCAGCCCGTGCTCCTGCAGCAGGCTGCGCAGGGCTCCAGCACCACGGCGAAAGCCCAACGCATCGATAGGCAAGATGGCCACCTGCGGGTCGACATAGTAGCGTGGATCGCCGGTGCGCGCATGCTTGCGTGCCATGGCCTCGCCCATAATCATCCACAGGGCATACGAGGTGGGGATGTTGTGTCCACCAGCGAGCATGAATTTGTCGCAGAACGGATGTTTGGGCTTGCGGTAGTCATAGCGCAGCCCGCCTAGCTCCGGCCCGGCCAAATGCATCGCGACGTTGTATGGTGTATAGGCCAACGGCCCACCAAAATGCCCTGTCTGGGCATAGTTCCCGAGCAGCACTAAGGTCATGCAGGTCATATACCCGATGTCCTCAATACGCTCGCGGTCGTAGTCCACCTTAAGTGGCTCTACCGGTGACAGTAACGGATTCATACTAATAGCCAATGTCCAGTCCTCCCGAAATGTGCACGGTGTCCTTCCGGATCGGCTCTCCCTTACATGATACCTTGTATAGTAAAACAAATGACGCGTGCAGTAAAATGAAACTCACACATGAGCGCTCCATGCTGCGACGAACTCCTCGAAGACCGTAACGCCTCGCATGCGATTGACGCTCATGAAATTTTCTCTCATACTGTCGCGTGATACCAGAGAAAGGACGCCCCACAGCGAGGGAAGACATCTATGCCGAGCACACTTCAGACAACCACGTATGCGACGGTCCTGCCGCAGGATGATGACATCCTCTATGAGGTGGTGGATGATAAAGTGGTGGAGCTAGGCCCAATGGGTGCACATGAAATATGGCTCGCGACAGTCCTGGCAGGATTTCTCACAAACTTTGTCAGACAACATCAACTAGGTAGAGTCGTGCAGGAGCTGTTGTTTGATTTCACGGCGATGGTGCAACGGAAACGCCGCCCAGATGTGGCTTTTGTGTCGTACGAGCGCTGGCCGAGACAGCGTCCTGTACCACATGCGGAGGCCTGGGAAGTGGTACCGAACTTGGTGGTGGAAGTGATTAGCCCCTCGGATAAGGGGAACGACATCCTGGACAAGGTCGCCGAGTACTTTCGTCTTGGGGTCGAATGCGTTTGGGTCATTTTTATTTCCCAAGAACAGGTCTATGTCTACGAGTCGCCCACCCGGGTGCGCATCCTCACCCGCGCGGATGAGCTGTATGGCGAACCAGCGTTGCCGCACTTCCGGCTCCCCCTGGCATCCCTGTTCGAGGAAATCGAGGCGGCCGAATCGCCACCGCAGACGGCGTCGTAGCGGAAAGAGGCAGCAGGCTGAGACGTAACCTGTCCATGTGCACCTGTGAAAACATTACTGATCGTGTACCATTCCCAAACCGGGAACACCGAACAATTGGCGCGGGCCGTATACTACGGCGCCTGTCAGGTGCCAGAGACACACACTCGGCTGGTCCGGGCCTTCGAGGCCACTTTAGAGGATCTGCTCACCTGTCACGGGATACTGTTCGGTACACCGGAAAATTTTGGGTACATGTCGGGTGCCATTAAAGACTTCTTTGATCGTACTTTCTATCCTGCCCAGCCCTATCGCCTTAACCTCCCCTACGCCTTATTTATCAGTGCCGGCAACGATGGAACTGGCGCAGTGCGCCAGATCGACCGCATCCTGATTGGGTATCCGATGCGCCAGGTGGCGGAGCCCGTGATCTGTCGTGGCACGGTCACCACAGAACATCTCACGCAGTGTGAAGAATTGGGGATGCTGCTCGCCACTGGTCTGGCCTGCGGCATTTTTTGAGGCGATTACGCCGAGGGACTCTGGAGCCATGCATCATTAGGAGCCGTCACGCGTCCATCGAGCACCTGCCACGCCCGCATGGCACGTGCCAGTTCTGCGGCTTCATCTGTAATGCGTTCTCCGGCGACCACGGGCATGGTGTGCAGACCCGTTTGGCTCAAGAGGGCAGCGCGCCTGACCGCTCGTTCGACGTCTCCAGACCCGACGCCCCAGGAGACCTCGACCACCAGGTAGACTTCGCCAGAACCATCCCGCTGTTGACCCCGGACCACTACGTCGGCCCGCGCGATCTCATCCATACCGTCCTCAGAGAGAACACCTCTGGCTACAGCCTCTTCCAAGAGAGACACCAATTCATCTTCCATGAGAGCATGAGTGCGACGCACTAGGCGAGAGAAATACGCAAAGGCACGGGTGCGGTAGCGCTGCTCGAGGACAATGCCTTTCAACTCCCCTACGTCGTCTTGCAATCGGACGATCTGCCGCTCCGTGCGCCGCTGCGCTTCTACTAACTGGGCGATTTGTTGCTCCGTGCGTTGCTGCGCTTCTACTAACTGGGCGATTTGTTGCTCCGTGCGTTGCTGCGCTTCCGACAAGTCGTGCACAATCTGGGGAAGCGCCAGCAACTCTTCCGTGAGTACCAGCCGACGCAGCTCTACACGCCATTCGGGATGTTGTGTCACGAGCGTAATGAGATCGTGCAAGTCCTGCACTGTGAAGGCCATAACACTGCCAACTCTTCTCTCAAGGAAGCGTGAGTCCCACGGTGTGCCTGTGCCACAGCGCCATGGTGCCCATCCGCGATGCCCCTGGAATGTGTTCTGTACCAGAGCCGCCTGAGCATACGCTACAAGTGCCCACCTCGACAAGTAGCTCGTCTTCGCAAGTTTTGGTATAGTAGCCATGGCCTGCTACGGCGCTTAAGAGCAGCCAGTAGGATATATAGAGAGTATATATATGGGATACATGCAAGCCTCCCTCAGACACATGTAGTGTGCAAAGTTTACATCCTCCCCAGCGTGTCGTGACATCTAGCGTGGCTGTGGCGGCTGCCTGTGCGTTGCTTATCGCTGTCACTACTCTGTATCATCTGGCCATCTTCGCGCAGGAGCGGGGCGCAAGGCTTGTGCCACGCCTTACCAATAGTGTCGGGATGGAGTTCCTACTGATCCCTGCCGGTACATTCACGATGGGAGCCATTGACAGCTATCCCGACGAGCAGCCTATACGCACAGTCCGCATCAGCCGGCCGTTTTATTTAGGCAAATATGAAGTGACACAGGCCCAGTGGGAAGCGGTGATGGGGTATAATCCCAGCTCCTGGCGAGGCCAGCGTGATCTCCCTGTCGAGCAGGTCTCTTGGGAGGACGTGCAGGAGTTCCTGCGGCGGCTCAATGCCGAAGAAGGCGGGACACGCTACCGCTTGCCTACTGAGGCAGAATGGGAATACGCGGCACGTGCTGGAACGACGACTGCCTATAGCTTTAGCAGTGACGTGAGCCGGCTAGATGAATACGCCTGGTATGGGGGGAACGCGGCGCATACGTCGCACCCAGTAGGACAATTAAAGCCCAATCCCTGGGGGTTGCATGACATGCATGGCAACGTCTGGGAATGGGTGCACGATTGGTATGAAACCTATCCGATAGGGGCTGTAACAGATCCACAGGGACCGGCAGCCGGTATCAACCGTGTATTCCGGGGTGGTGGCCGGAGCAATGTCGCCTGGCGCTGCCGCTCGTCTAGCCGTAGCTACCGTCCCCCTGAGAGCCGGCTCGACGCGGTGGGGTTCCGTGTGCTCAAGACTGTATCATAAGATGTGATCTAGATCACACTATATGCTATATGCATATGACTAGATTTCTATGCTATGATAACGCCCGCGTGTCAGCTTGTCTGGTGCTGCCTCACCTGGTAGAGGATGCATCACGCCGTACCTACAAAACGTAGCGAGTCTATGCCATCCCAAGCCCTCAACGATGTGTTGGTGTTGGATCTGACGCACTACATTGCCGGCCCCTACTGCACCAAGCTCCTGGCCGACTATGGGGCGCGCGTGATCAAAATCGAACGCCCGGACGGCGGTGACCCGTGTCGTCGGTTCGGCCCCTTTCCAGATGATGTGCCGCATCCAGAAAAGAGCGGGCTTTTCCTGCACCTCAATACCAACAAGGAGAGCGTCGCCCTCAACCTCAAACTGTTGCGAGGTCGGCAGCTCTTTATGCAGCTGGTAGCCAAAGCAGACGTGGTGGTCGAAAATTTTCATCCACGCGTGATGCCCGCCCTCGGGCTCGATTACCCTGCTCTACGCCCGGTGAACACATGGCTGCTCATGACATCTGTTTCCAATTTTGGCCAGACTGGCCCCTACCGAGATTGGCGTGCCCAGGATTTGACCTTGTACGGGATGGGTGGGGAGATGTACACGAGCGGTGCTACTGGCCGTGAACCCCTCAAACAAGCGCACAATCTCACCCTCTATCAGGGAGGGGCCGTGGCGGCGACAGCCACCATGGTAGGCCTGATGGGGGTGCGCCGCCATGGGGTTGGGCAGCATATTGACGTCTCACTGTTTGAAACCCAGGCTAGCTCCATAGATCGTCGTATGACGTCCCTGCTCGCATACCAGTATACGGGCGACAATCCGGGCCCAGGCGACCCCCGGCCCGTGGGCATTTTACCTGCCGGCATCTTTCGCTGCCAGGATGGGTATGTTGACATCCGCTGCACCATGAACTGGTGGCCGCGTCTGGTGGCGATGCTAGAGATGCCGGAACTCAACGATGATCCGCGCTTTGGTACGGAGGAGGCGCGTTTGAACCCGGCGAACCGGGCGCCCTTCATGCAGACCTTTCACGACTGGCTGCAGCGTCATACGCGGCAGGAGATCGTGCGCAAAGCCCAAAAAGTCCGTCTACCGGGGACGGCCGTGAATACGCCAGCGCAGGTCCTCACGGATCCCCACTTTGTCGAACGCGGTGCCTTTGTCGCCATGACACACCCGGTGGCCGGCACCTGGAAGCTCCCCGGGGCGCCGTCCCGCCCTGGTCTCACGCCCTGGCAGATACGCCGGCCAGCACCACTCCTGGGGCAGGACACGGAGCGGGTTTTACGTGAACTGCTGCAACTGACGGACACAGAGGTGCATGAGTTGCGCCAGACGGGTGTAATTGTCTAGAAGAGAACTGCCTGTCTGCAGGGAGAACTGGTCCCATGTTGCCATTGCCGCTCGAAGGCATCCGCATTGCCGACTTCACCAATGTTTATGCCGGACCGTATGCCACGATGATGCTGGCCGACTGTGGCGCCGACGTTATTCGTGTCGAATCGCTGCACTACTTCCCCAGTGCCACCCGCGGTTACACGCCCCGTCCATCACCTGAGCTCATGGCTACTGGCTCGCGCGTGGTCGTGGCGTATGCTGATCGCACGCCTGGCGCGCGTCCGTGGAACCGCCATGCCATGTTTAACTGCCATGCCCGCAACAAGCTGAGTATGACGGTCGATGTCCGATGTCCAGAGGGGCAAGAGGTGGTGCGACGTCTGGTGCAGTGTAGCGATGTGGTCATTGATAACTTCTCGGCTGAAGTCATGGACCGCATGGGGTTCTCCTATGAGGTGCTGCGTAGCTGGAAGCCGGACATTATCGTCATGACCATGCCGGCCTTTGGTCTCTCTGGTCCGTACAAAACCACACAGGCCTTTGGCATTGGTGTGGAAGGTTTATGTGGCTTTACGGCGGTACGCGGTTATCCGGACGATGTCGAGCGCCTCCAGGTGCCGTCAGTCGTGCATATGGACGCTGCGAGTGGCCCCGGCGCGGCTTTGGCGCTGCTGACAGCCCTGCATTATCGTGATCGGACGGGCCAGGGACAGTTCATTGAGTTTGCGCAGTCCGAGAACATGCTGCCCCACCTGGGAGAGTTTTTCCTGGATGCGCAAATGAACCAGCGTGATGCTCGCCCTCTGGGCAATCACCATCCCCGCATGGCGCCGCACAACGTCTATCCGTGTGCGGGCGAGGGCGCCTGGGTCACCATTGCCGTGGCCGATGATGCGGAGTGGCAACGGTTGTGTATTGCGATCGGACAGCCGGACTGGGCGATGCAAGAACATTTCCTGACGACGGCTGGCCGTCTGCAGCACCAGGACGAACTCGATCAGGCACTGGCGACCTGGACGCGCCAATGCACACCGACCGAAGTAGCGCACCATCTCCAGGCGCATGGGGTGACCAGTGGTCCGGTACTCTCGGCGGCAGATGCCTACAAGGACCCGCATCTGCAGGCGCGTGGCTTTTTTAGCAGGGTCACGCACCCCGACGCCGGCACGCATGACTATCCGGGGGTCTTATGGCAGATGTCCCATACGCCCGCTACCATTCGCCGACCACCCTGTTGTCTGGGCGAGCATAATGCCTATGTATACGGTGAACTGTTAGGCTACAGCCCGGAGGAGATAGAACAGCTCAAAGCAGCTGGGCATATCGGCGACACCTATGCCGCAGCCTTGCTGACCCCTACTCCTTCAGAAACGCCGCGGTAACTGCGTTAAACTCCGGTGCATTATCGGCATTCACCGTGTGCGCCGCATGCGCGATGTCTACCGTACGGCCATTGGGCAGTGCCTGGACCATTTTCTGAGCCACTTCAGGTGTGAGCAACGGACTCTGCTGACCACGGATGAGCAGCGTCGGGCACTGTATGCGTTGGAGATACGTGTATAGGTCTCCCGGCGCACTGCGGTTCCTGCGGCGCCACTGTAACAGGTTGATATCCCAGCGCCAGCGCCACTTGCCGTCAGCCCCTCGGTACAAATTGTGGTAATTCGCATGACGCAGCTCCGCCTCAGGCGTCAATGGATACTGCTTGATACCGTTTTGTATTACCTCCTCAAATGTGTCGAACGTCTCAGGCTGTGGTGGCGCCTCAGTCGCCGGCTGCTGGCTGCGCATGGCCGGGGGAAACTCTGCGGCGGTGTCCACGATGACCACCTTCCTGACCTTATCAGGATGCTCAGCAGCCACCATGGCCGCGTGTCGTCCACCCATAGAATGCCCGATCACTACCGTCGTGGCGAGGTGCAGAGCCGTGATAAAACCAGCGATATCACTGACCGAGGCTTCTGGAGCATAGTGCCCATCCGGTGCCCATGCGGTATCCCCGTGCCCACGCTGATCCAGCGCCAGCACGTGGTACGTGTCAGACATAGCCTGACTAAAGGTGTCCCAGGTGTGCGCATTGCTCTGAAAACCGTGCAACAAGACAAGCGCGGAATTTCCTGGGTTTCCCCACTCTACGTAGTGGAGTTGCAGACCATTAATGGCGAGAAATTTATCTTGTCCAAAGGGGGACAGGCCCACGGCGTGCTCCTTTCTCGAAGTCATCACATGTTTACATATATACTAAGCTGCTTCCATACTCTGCTCAGGGGTACATGTCAAGGCATACGCAAGCAAGGCATGACGCTGCCAGCCATGTCGGCCAGGCCTCTGGGAATCCGACTGTGTACATGCAGGTTGCCAAGGGCTATACTACGGTTCTCTGGCAAGACGGGGTGGTCTGCTGTGGCCTGGTGTTCAACATGCAGCTGACCACCGGCATGAATACTCTGCGCCATGCCAGTGGCGTCATCTAGGACTACGCATTGCATGACCCCTCCAGCGCCATTCTCAATGCAAAGCTCCTGGCGTCTACGTCTGGCCCTCCTCTATGCGCGCCAGGTGCTTGGCAGAGCCCTCCTGGCGGCAGTTCTTGTGGGCAGCCTGTTGGTCTTTGTGCATCATGGCGACGCCATCTTTACCGGGCAAATAACGGGTCGGGTCGTGCTCAAAGCCCTGTTGACCCCACTCATTCCCTTTTGTGTCACGTTGCTGGGCGCTCTCCTCAACAGCAATACTGCAGCAGGTGCCGAAGCGTTGCGGCCGGGGTGGAGGACCGTGAGACGGAGCTTCATCATTGCAATCGTTGTGGGTGGCACCATTATCGCTGTCAATCAAGGCGATGTCCTCCTGGCCGGAGCGGCGACACCCCGGGTGTTCGTCAAGATGCTCATAACGCCCTGTGTGCCCTTCTGTGTCTCGTTCTACGGCGCCTATGTGATGTGTATCGAAGAATAGCTGCCACACCCCGGGAGTGACCTGGCAGGGCTCTGCTCTCGACGTTGTGCAAACAGGAGGTCTCTATGCAAGACATCTCATACAGCACTGCCCTCGTCCCCGTGCGTGGCGACTTTGCGGCGGCGCATACGCGCTTCTGGAAGCGTCTGTCGTCGCCGGGAGCGTGGTGGACTGGCGCCGAGCGCGTCACCATCGCGGCCGAAGTGCGGCAAGCCCGGCACTGTGCGCTCTGTCAGGCACGACGAGACGCTCTCACACCGACAGCGGTCGAGGGTGAGCACGACCATCACGGTATGCTCTCCGACGCCGCTGTGGAAGTGATCCATCGGGTCGTCACGGACCCCGGACGATTGTCGCGGAAGTGGTGTAAGGATCTCCTGGACGTTGGTCTGTCCGCAGAGCAGTACATTGAACTCGTCGGCACGCTCGTAGCCATGGTCAGCATAGACAGCTTCTGTCGCGGCATTGGTGTGCCCCTCCATCCGCTCCCGAAGCCGCAGCCTGGGGCACCATCGTATTACCGTCCGCCCGGCGCCGTGCAGGAAGACGCCTGGGTACCCATGATCCCTGTCGACCGTGCCACAGGCGCGGAAGCCGACTTGTACGGTGGCCAGGCTGTGGGCAATGTGGTGCGCGCGCTGAGTCTGGTACCGGACGAAGTGCGGACGCTCTACGATCTGAGCGCCGTCCACTACTTACCCATGGGGCAGGTACGCGATCCGAGTGCTTCAGCCGGAGCGCTGAACCGCATGCAAATAGAGCTGATAGCTGGTCGTGTATCGGCGTTACGCCAGTGTTTTTATTGAACCAGTGCCCACTCGTATCTGCTCCGTGCGAGCAGCACGCATCATGGCATCGAGGTGAACCTGTCAGCCTTGATGGGCCACGAGGTGGCAAGCAGTAGTGGGGTCGAGCATGGCAGTCTCTTAATCGCCTTTGCCGAGGCCATGGCGAGGGACGACGATGCAGCCTTAACGCCTGCGCGCCATGCCGTGATCGAGGGCATCAGCCCAGAAGCGATGGTGGATGCGGCTGGAGTAGCATCGAATTTTGAGCGCATGGTACGCATTGCTGATGCGACTGGCATCCAGTTGGATGAACGTATGGCGACTCTCTCGCAGGAGGTCCGGGACACACTTCAATTAGAGCGCTTCACGGTGTATAAAGAGATGGCGTGAACGCGGTCAGGAGGTGGTGCCATGCACGCAGAGCGCCGTTTCTCTCTGTTGGCTGGTGCACAGAGCGCCGCGACTAACGGGGCTGGGAGTGGGTGGGTCGCTGCCCGTCACTCTCAGCCATCATTTCGTTGTGGAAAAGAGGCCTTCCCTATGGCAAGATAGGCCTAGCTTAGGGCTGTGCCATTCATTCCCCAGCAAGGAGAGCGCTATGCCAGCCATCCCCCGTACTACCGTCGAGGAACCACTCGTACACTGGCCAGAACTGGGCGTCTGCCGGGTGCCCTATCAGGTGTTTATGGATCAGGCCCTGTACGACCTCGAACAGCAAAGGATTTTCCGTGGTGATGCCTGGCACTGGGTTGGTTTGGAAGCCGAGACACCCAATGCGGGTGATTTTAAGACGAACTACATCGGCGACACGCCTGTTGTCATGATCCGCGACACCCAGACGATGAAAGTGTTCGTCAATCGGTGTGCGCATCGCGGCGCGACCCTGTGCATTGATAGCCGTGGCAACAAATCGAACTTCACCTGTATTTACCACAACTGGTCCTACGACCTGGATGGCAACCTACAGGGCGTAGCGTTCCGGCATGGGGTGCGGGGGCAGGGTGGTCTACCGCCGGACTTCGACTTTGCGGCGCATCACTTGCACCGCTTACGCGTCGAGGTGCTCAACGGGCTGGTGTTTGCCACCTTCAGCGCACATGTGGCACCGCTGCGTGCCTGGCTGGGAGAGCGCATGACGCAACACATCGAGCGCCTCTTTTGTCGTCCTGTCCGACTCCTGGGGAGCTATACCCAGTACATGCACAACAACTGGAAACTGTACGTCGAGAACGTCAAGGATGCCTACCACGCCAGCCTGCTGCACCTGTTCTTCACCACGTTCAAGCTCAACCGTTTGTCCATGGAGGGCGCCGTCGACGTCAGCGACAGCGGTGGGCATCATATTAGCTGGTCGAAAATGGCCTCGGATGAGAGTACAGGTACAGAGTACGAGCAGGGCACGCTGCGCGCCATGCAAGACGATTTTCGCCTGGCTGATCGGCGCTTTCTGCAGACCTGGACAGAATTCCCTGATGGCGTTACGCATGCGCTCCAGACGGTGTTTCCGAATTTCGTGGTGCAACAGATCCAAAACTCCCTGGCGCTGCGGCTGATGGTGCCAAAGGGAGTCGGCGCCTGCGAACTCCAGTGGTTGCTGTTTGGTTATGCCGACGACACACCAGAGCAGACCGAGCGCCGTCTGTTACAGAGCAACCTCATCGGTCCAGCAGGTTTCGTCTCCATGGAGGACGGCGTGGTCGGCAGTTTCATTCAACGGGCGATTGCGCGTGATGCAGACCAGGCAGCGGTGCTTGAAATGGGCGGACGCGACATCGAGCGCCGGGGGAGTCGCGTCAGCGAAGCCGCAGTCAGGGGCTTTTGGCAGGCCTATCGCACCATGATGGACCTGTAACGGAGCAGATGCGTCATGACCGATCACGACGACCTCGTTCGCCGGGTGGAGCGTCTGATCGCGGCTTATATTGGCTGCATCGACCAGGACGACCTCGAGCGCTGGCCGACGTTCTTTACGGAAGATGGCCTGTATCGCATCACGACCCGCGACAACTATGAGCGCGGTATGCCAGCCAGTTTCTTCTACTGCAGTGGACGCGGCATGCTGCACGATCGCGTGCTCGCCCTGCGGCGTGCCAACATCTATGAGCCGCACTACTATCGGCACCTGGTGTCTGGCACCCACCTGGTAGGCCAGGAGCCTACCGGGTGGCGTTTCCATACCAATTTCCAGGTTATCCGGACTATGAAGACGGGAGAAATGACAGTGTTCGCGGTGGGTCTTTTCAATGATCTGATCGTGACGAGCGAGACCCAAGCGCTATTCAAAGAAAAAACCGTCGTGTGTGACTCGTCACGCGTTGATACGCTCTTGGTGATTCCTATCTGAAGTCGTCTCTTGTGTTCCCTATTCGCTCTTGCACGGAGTGCTATACTCTTGGGTACGCCAGAGAGACACGCAAGACCAGAATGCAGCCGATATAAGGGGCAAATCCCCAAGAAAGACAAGCGAGACAGGAGCCGTACCCATGTCCACACCCGATACCACGTCCCCCTCTCACTTTATCCGTGACATCGTTGCCGAAGACCGCCGGCAGAACAAAAACGATGGCCGCGTGGTCACCCGTTTTCCCCCAGAGCCAAACGGCTATTTGCA
>Ga0075428_100004862_pt1 | contig 14906 bp, 8 predicted proteins | sample RhiMetdeltSRZDD2_FD_75291 | JGI IMG/M metagenome (GOLD analysis project Ga0075428, IMG submission 75291) | Populus rhizosphere microbial communities from Tennessee, USA - Rhizosphere MetaG P. deltoides SRZDD2 | ecosystem: Host-associated > Plants > Roots > Rhizosphere > Soil | place: USA... | reverse complement strand
GATCATGCCGTCGTTCTCGAACGCGAAGACGGTGTCCGTCGTCGCGAGCAGGGTTGACACGGAACTCTTGAACCTTCGCCAGCGCTCCAGTTCCTTGCCGGTGCGGATGTCCCACCGATGGACTCCGGACCATGACATGGTCCCGGCGTAAAGCGTGTGCCCGTCCGCGGACAGGGCAACCGAGACGAGCCGCGTATCGTCGCCCGGGCCGGCCGGATCCCCGCACTTGAACGTGCTAACGAGCTTCCCGGTACCCGTGTCCCACAGACGGACCTCCGGACCGAAGCCGGAAATGGTGGCGAGTCGTTTACCGTCCGCGGAAAACCGGGCGCGGATCGCCCAGCCATCGTTGCCATTGGCGAACTTCCCGTCGAGCTTGACGACTTCCTTGCCGGTTTCGGCTTCGCAGATCGCGGCGTCTTCCGCCTTTTCCTGATCGTGTGTCGCCACGAGCTTGCCGTCCGGACTCAGGGCGATGACGCGGCCGGGGAGTTTGGCTTTCTGGAGTCCCTTGCCGGTCGCCGGGTCGTGCGTGAACAGCATCTTCTTGTCGCACAGCAAAATGACCTTGCCATCCGCCGGGACCCACACGCTGCGGAAGTCAATGACGTTCTGCGGCCGGCCCGGCGCGGGCTCGAGCGCTCCGAAGGAGAATCGTTCCTTGCCGGTCGCCGGGTCGATCATCTGGACGGCGGCCTTCGACCGCGACAGGTACGCGACCCAAGTCCCATCCGGGGCGACGGCCACGTTGCCGGGCTCGAACGCATTGAGAACGTTGGGTTCGCGGACGTAGTAAGCTCGTCGGCCGGTCGGCACATCCCAGACGGCCAGGGTCCCCAACCCGAGCGTCACGAGCGTCTTGCCATCAGCGGAGAGCGTGGCCTCCGCGACCCCGGCTGGGTGACGCCACGTGAGGCTGCCGAATCGGCGGACGGCCCCGGGTGGCAGCGGCACGTCCGGCGCCTCGGTGGCCGGAGCATCTTTGGCGGTTGCCGGCGGTTCTTTTGGTGGCGGGTCGGCAACTGGTTTGGTTGATTGGGTGATCCCGATCGCGATTCCGGCCGCGACCAAGAGCACCGAGGCGGCCGCGATTCCCGGGCGTAGCGCACTGCCCGCGGCGGGGGGAACCGAGCGCATCACGGCGCCGGCGAGGGCGGTCGGGACCGGTAACGTCAACCCGCCCGCGGTCGCGACCAGGGCCAGTCCGACGCCGGTCACCCCGCGGGCCCGCAGCCGGGCTTGCAGTGTCGCGCGCCCCTGTCCGAGCCGTCGCTCAAGCGTGCGCAACGACCACCCCAGGCAGGCGGCCGCTTCGTCGCGGGTCAGCGCCTCCAGGTAACAGAGAACGAGCGGCACACGGAGCCGGGCGGGGAGCGAGTTCAACTCGCCGTCGAGCACTTGGCGAACCTCGCGCCAGGCGACATCCGCGGACGGGTCGCCAGCCGGGCCGGTCACCGCATCGAGACTGTCCAGGCCCGCCGTCGTTCTCGGCCGCAGCCGCCCGGCGGCGCGGACGGTGGTGCGGTGCAACCACCCTGCGACGGAGTGACTGTGTACGCCCCCGGCCCGGCGGGCCAGCGCGATAAAGGCGAGTTGAAACGCGTCTTCCGCGAGCGGGTCGCGGCCGAGCAGCCGATGGGCCGTGCCGAGGACCATTGGGCCGTGCCGTCGGACGAGCTGGGCGAACGCCCCCTCATCGCGCGTGCGAGCGTAGCGGCGGAGTAACTCACCGTCGGACGGCTCGCACGCGCGAGCCGCCTGCAGGAAGCGGTGAAGAACGTGAACGGGTGCGTCGGCCATGGCGGCAACTCCGGCGGGCGTCACCGGAATAGAGGCAGTGTAGCTGACGGGCCCGCCAAGAATCGTGACCCGTCGCAGGTTCGCGTGTTAGCCGGACGCGCCAGCGCGCCAGCGAGGGTGCAACGCCGTCCCTCGCTGGCGCGTCGGGCTAACAAGACGACGCGCAACGGTCGCCCAATCATGAAAGTCGCGCAACGTAGCCCGGATTTGCGTGGACATGACCAATAGGCAGGCGGAGAATTGATTCCTCCACGTCGCCGCGAGTGGCCCGGTTGCCTGGCCCCAGTCAGTTCGCTTCGTCCGTCCCACATTCGTCCATGCTCACCGGGTTCGTTCGCGGTCGCAATCGGATCACCCACTTCAGGAGCATCACCATGTTGCGCAACGCTGTGGTTGGATTCGTCGTTCTCGTCTTCGCGACCGGGACGGTGTGGGCCGCCGACAAGGAGGTCAAGGGCACTGTCGTCAAGGTAGACCTCAAGAATCGAACCTTGACCATCAAGACCAGTGACGGGGAAAAAACCTACGACGTGAATGACGAGACCAAGTTCATCGGTCCCAAGGGGGGAGCCGCCGACGACGGGCTGAAGGACGATCGACTCGTTGCAGGCGCCCCGGTAAAGATCATGGTCGCCGGCAACAACAAGACCGCTCACGAGGTCCACTTGCCGGAGCGAAAGAAAGGCAAGTAAGGGCGCCCCGTCGGAAGTGAGACTCGCTCACCCGGCTCGGTTGATTGAGCGTCGTCGCGCTGTCGATGATGCGCCGTTTGCAATTCTGTGAAGGCGTCTGACTTAGACGCCGACAACTCTTTCCTTTCCGTGGGCCGGCGTCGGCCCGGCACTTTTCGCCCACTGCCCGAACCCGCCCGGCGCGGTCGCGCCAGGCCACCCGGAGGTAAGCACCATGTTCCTTCGCAAGCACCGAATCCCGGTCGTCCTGATCGCCCTCGCGGCGATGCTGGTGATCCTGATGATCGCCGTCCCGCCAGCGACGAACCTGTCCGAGGCGCAAGCCCAACCGGCCACCAAGTCCGCAACCGGCGACGAGGCCGCCATTCGCCAGGCCAACGAGGACTACGTGGCCGCAATGATCAAGGGCGATCTCGATGCAATCATGGCCTTCTGGGCCGCCGACTCCGACTACATCGACGAGGCCGGCAAGATGACCCGCGGCAAGGACCAGATCGCCGCCATGTTCAAGAAGACCCTCCCCGAGGTGAAGGGGAGCAAGGCTACCGGCAAAATTCACTCGATGAAGTTCCTCCGCCCGGAGATTTGCCTGGAGGACGGGACGCTGGAACTCACGGCCAACGACGGGACGAAGTCGTCCAGCCGATACGCCGTTGTGTGGACGAAAGCCGGAGACAAGTGGCTGATCTCCAGCGTCCGTGACCTGCCTACGGAGGTCACCGACCTGCCGAGTCTTGCCGCCGCGCAGCTCAAGGACCTGGAGTGGCTCGTTGGCGAGTGGGTGGATGACAACGCGAAGGCGGACATCGCGGTCAAGGTACACTGGGGTCCGAACAAGGCCTTCTTGCTCATGGACTACACCGTGAAACAGGACGGCGCGGAGCCGCTGGACGTCACCGTCCGTATCGGCTGGGACGGGGCGAGCGGCCGGATCCGGTCGTGGACGTTTGACGCCAATGGCGGGTTCGGCGAAGGACTCTGGCAGAAGAACGGGAAGAAGTGGGAGGTGGGAACGAGCGGGGTGCTTCCGGACGGCGGGACGGGCGGGGCCACGCACACCTACGAGTTTGTCGATGCGAACAGCTTCATGTGGCGGGGCACGGACCGGGAGGTTGATGGTCAGCCGCTGGCCGACGTGGAGGTGAAGTTCGTCCGCAAGGCCGGGAAGTGAGGGCCCAGCCATGAACCGAATCTACCTTGTCGCGGCGCTTTGCGCCGTATTGATCCTGCCGAGCTTGGCGTTCGGCCCGCATGGCGGCGGCGGCCGCGGCGGTGGCCGACCGGCCCCGAAGCAAGCCGCGCGGCCATCTCCCGCGATGCAACGACCGGCGCCACGACCGTCCGCGCCCGCGCGCCCCCAGGCTCGCCCCCAGCAGGCTGCGCGCCCGAGCATCGGGCCGTCGCGACCCCAGCAGGCCCGACCCGCGGCCGCGGCGCGACCGTCACCGGCCATGGCGAATCGCCCGCAAGCACGTCCCTCCCCCGGCGTGACGCGACCGAGCGGATCCCCGTCCGGCGGGGCCGCGAATCGACCCACGAACCTGGCGGCCCGCCCGTCGCCGGGCGTCACTCGACCCGGTGTCAATCAACCCGCCGGGATCGGCCTCGCGCCGCGTCCCGGCGGCACGACGCGACCCGGTACGCCGGCCATGAATCGACCGGCCCCAGGCATCGCCACGCGTCCCGGAGCCGGAGGCGCCGGAGTTCAGCGGCCCGCGCTGCGTCCGAGTACGCCGGGCGCCGGCGGTGGCGGTGTCCAACGTCCCGAGTTGCGGCCAAGCGTCCCCGGGGCGGGCGGTGGAGGAATCCAGCGTCCCGAGCTACGCCCAAGCATTCCCGGTGCTGGCGGGGGAGGAGTCCAACGTCCCGACGTGCGTCCGACTCGCCCCGGCGAGGGCGGAGGCGGGGTTCAGCGTCCCGATCTCCGGCCGACGCGGCCCGGTGAGGGCGGTTCCGGCACACTCAAACCCGGCATTGGGTTACTCCCGAGTCGCCCGGGCGAGGGCGGCGGCGGGATTCAGCGGCCGTTCCCCGACCGACCGGACCTGCGGCCAACTCGCCCCGGACAGGGTGGCAGCGGCGAACAGTGGAGGCCCGACCGGCCACTCGGCCCCGACCGACCCGACTTGCGACCGACACGCCCGGGCCAGGGCGGCGGCGGCGAGCAGTGGCGACCGGACCGGCCCATCAACCCGGACCGGCCGATCCGCCCGGACCGGCCCGGCATCATCAACACCGGGAATATGAACGTCGGGAATCGGCCGATCCAGAACAACTTTAACAACGTGAATGTGAATCAGTGGAACCAGTACAACCAGTCGTACAGCGCGGCGAACTTTAACCGTCCGTGGTACGGCCAGGGCGCCTACTTTAACCAGCCCTTCTACGGCGGACTCCCGGCGTGGAACTGGAGCCGGCCGTGGTTCAACTACCACTACGGTTGGCACACCGGGTACTGGAGCGGGATGTTTTCGGCGATGCCCGCGCTCTGGTCGGGCTATGCGACGGGCGCCGTGGCCGAACCGGCCCCGACGTTCGCCTACGCCAACCCGTACTACGAAGCGCCACCGCCCGCGGCGCCTTCGGAGACGACCATCGTCATCCAGGCGCCGAACTACGCGCAACCGATTCCGGGCCCGTCGATTGAGCAGACGGTCATCGCCTATCCGCAGGGCCCGGACGAGCAGACCGTGAAGACCGATGGAGCGGCCCTGCCGACGACCGCCCCGCCAGCCCCGCCGGAGGACGACGTCGCGACCGCCGCGAACAAGATCTTTGACGAGGCTCGCACCCTGTTCAAGTCCGGCAAGTACGCCGACGCCCAGACCAAAGTCGAGCAGGCGATTGAGAAACTGCCGAGCGACGCGACGCTCCATGAATTCCGGTCGCTCACCCTGTTTGCCCAAGGGAAGTACAAGGACGCGGCCGCGGGACTCTATGCGGTGCTCGCCGCCGGTCCCGGATGGAATTGGCAAACGATGCAAGGCCTGTACGGAGACGTGGCGGACTACACGAAGCAGTTCCGCGCGCTCGAGGAGTTCGTCAAAGCCAACCCGGACGCGGGGTACGGCCATTTCAACATGGCCTACCAGAACCTCGTTCTGGGGAACAAGGATGCGGCCGTGAAGGAACTCCAGGAAGTCGTTCGCGTGCAGCCGGAGGACAAGTTGTCAGCCGAGTTGGTGAAGGCCCTGACGGCCCCGCCGAAGAACGGGGCGGCCGGCTCAGCGTCTGGACAGTAACGCCGTGGGGCGGCGCTGCTTGTTATTAATAGCCCGACGCGCTAGCGAGGTGCGGGACTTGTCCCTCGCTTGCGCGTCGGGCTAACAACGTAACGCACTATTCTGAACGGCAACACCATCGTCCGCGAGTCCCACATGCAAGACTTCGAGAAGCTCGGCGTCTTCTATCTCGGGCGCCTGTACGACATGAAGGCCGGCAAAGCGAAGCCGGAATTGCTGCTCTACGAATCGAAAGACCTCGTCACCCACGGCGTCTGCGTCGGCATGACCGGCAGCGGCAAAACCGGGCTGTGCCTGTCGCTGCTGGAGGAGGCCGCGATCGACGGCATCCCGGCCCTCATGATCGATCCGAAGGGTGACCTCGGGAATTTGCTGCTCACGTTTCCTGGCCTGACCGCGAAGGAGTTTCAGCCGTGGGTCAACGAGGAAGACGCTCGCAAGGCGGGAGCCTCGGTCGCCGATTTCGCGGCGAAGGAAGCCGAGAACTGGAAGAAAGGCCTGGCCGAATGGGGTCAGGACGGCGACCGCATCCGTCGCCTTCGTGACTCCGCCGAGTTCGCGATCTACACCCCCGGCAGCAACGCGGGCCGGCCGCTGTCGGTGCTCAAGTCGTTCGCTGCGCCGCCGGAAGCAGTCCGTTCGGACGCAGAGACGTTTCGCGATCGTGTTAGCGGTACGGTATCCAGCCTCCTCGGATTGCTCGGCATCGAGGCGGACCCAGTCCAGGGCCGCGAACACATCTTCCTCTCGACGCTTCTCGGAGCTGCCTGGACTGATGGCAAGGACGTTGCCCTCGGCGAGTTGATCCGGCTGATTCAGAATCCGCCCGTGACACGCGTCGGGGTGATGGATGTGGAATCGGTGTTCCCGGCCAAGGAGCGCTTCGCATTCGCGATGCGCGTGAACAACCTGGTGGCATCGCCCGGCTTCGCGGCATGGATGGAGGGGGAGCCGCTGGACGTCGCCGCGCTTTTGCACACCCCGGCGGGCAAGCCGCGAATGTCGATCATCTCGATCGCGCACTTGAACGACGCGGAGCGCATGTTTGTCGTTTCGCTCTTGCTCAACCAGGTCGTGAGCTGGATGCGGACGCAGCCCGGCACCACCAGCCTGCGCGCCCTCATTTACATGGATGAGATCTTCGGTTACTTCCCGCCGGTGGCGAACCCGCCGTCGAAGCAGCCGCTGCTGACCTTGCTCAAGCAAGCGCGGGCGTTCGGGGTCGGGGTTTTGCTCGCCACGCAGAATCCGGTCGATCTCGACTACAAGGGACTGTCGAACGCGGGCACCTGGTTCATCGGCCGCCTGCAAACGGAGCGCGACAAGGCACGCGTCATGGAGGGGCTGGAGGGCGCTGCCGCCGGGGCGGGCGCGAAGTTCGACCGCGCGGCCATGGAGAAGACGATTGCCGGGCTCGGCAAGCGTATTTTCCTCATGAACAACGTGCACGAGGATCACCCGGTCGTGTTCCAGGTGCGGTGGGCAATGTCGTACCTTCGCGGACCGCTGACGCGCGAGCAGATCAAGACGCTCTCCGCGTCGAACGCCCCCACGGACTCGTCCGAACCGGCCGCGGACGGGACCCCGACGCTTCCCAAGGTTAAAATCGCCAAGAATTCGGCGGACGAGCGGCCCGTGCTGCCGCCGGATGTGCCGCAAGTCTTCCTGCCCGTCCGCAGCGAGGCGCCGACGAATGCAATCCTCGCTTATCAGCCCCGCTTGCTCGGCTCCGCGACCGTGCACTTTTCGGATCCAAAAATCAGCGTCGAGCACGACGAGCCGGTCCGCCGGCTGGCCACATTCCCGGACGGCGTCGGAGCTGTGGACTGGGACGCGGCGGCGGCGCTGGAAATCGATGCCGATGAGCTGGAGACCGAGTCGGCCGAGGGGGGAAAATTCACCTCTCCGCCCGCAGCCGCGAATAAGGGCAAGAGCTACGACGGGTGGAAGAAGTCGCTGACCGACTACTTGTACCGGTCGCAAACGCTGGAGCTGCTGTATTCAGCCGACCTCGATCGTTACTCGAACCCCGGCGAGTCGGAGCGTGATTTCCGCGTCCGCCTGCAGCAGGCCGCGCGCGAGGAGCGTGACGCCCAGGCCCAACAACTTCGGTCGCAATTTGCTCCCAAGGTCGCGGCCCTGGAAGAGCGCATCCGCAAGTCCCAGCAAGCGGTTGAACGCGAGCGGGCCCAGTCGCGAACGTCTATGTGGGGGACCATCGCGTCCGTCGGCTCGACCATCGCCGGGGCGTTCCTCGGGCGCAAAAGAATCTCCGTCTCGACCATCGGCAAGGCGACGACGGCCGCCCGAGGCGTCGGCCGGACCGTGAAGGAGGAGTCGGATGTCGGCCGGGCGAAGGAGAACGTCGAGGCACTTCAGCAGCAGCTCGCCGACCTGGAGGCGCAGTTCAAAGAGCAACTCGACGCGCTCGCGACTAAAGTGGACCCGACGACGATCGCGTTCACCACCAAGTCGGTGAAGCCGAAGAAGGCCAACATCGCGGTCGAGACGGTGGCGCTCGCGTGGACGCCGTACTGGCAGCCGCCGAAGGGAACGGCAACGCCGGCGTTTAGCTAGATGTGTGACTGATCCACGACGAAATGAAAAGTCGATGAGGGGTGAAAAACGTGGATGCGCGTCTCGTCGAGGCGCGTATAACGAATCTGGTCTCTCCCGGTGCGCCCTTCCCAATCCATCGCCGGGCTTCGCAGTTCGAGGATTGCTCCTCAGCCGATCAGGTTCCTTTTGAGACGGCCGGATCGTGACAGTTCGGAGACTTGCGTCCTTCGTCCGTTACGCCCGGAAGTCCGGGCGGTCGAGTAGTTGGGGTGCCAAATTCGGCGGGCGAGTGCCCTGCCGCGGGGCTGCAGTGCCTTATGTGGCGGCACTCCGCGCCGCACGACGGGCCCCCGGAATTGACTCGCCAGGTGAATTAGCGCGTTCGCTCTTTTCGACTCCGAGTACGCGAACATGCGAATGCTTCGGGAGCGACCGTACTTCTTCTTGTTGGCGACACTCTTGTTGCTCGTGGTCGTCTACCCCATCCTGCACGAGACGGCCGGGTCGCGCGAGCTGTACGACGTGTTGCGGACGTTGGTGCTCCTGGGCGCACTACGGGTCATCTTCGCCGAGCGTCGGCAGTTCATCTCCGGTGTCGGCGTCGCGGTCCTCCTGATTGGTGCGATCTGGCTTGGTTACGTGTTTCCGGGGCGGTGGGCGCTTCCGCTCGTGCTTGCCCTACACGGCCTGGCGACGCTTTTCTTCGTCCTCGCCATCGCTTCGATCCTCTGGGCGGTGTACCAGAAGGCGGAAGTGTCCGCCGACGGCGTCGCCGGGGCGCTGTGCGCGTACATGCTGCTCGGGGTCGTGTTCGCCCATTGTTACTGGTTCGTCGAGACGGCGAGCCCCGGGTCCTTCCGCGGCGAGGGGGAGTTCGGACCCGAGCTCGCTGACCCCCGGCGGAGCCTGTTCGCACTCACCTACTACAGTTTCGTCACGCTTGCTTCGGTAGGGGCCAATGACGTGACCCCGGTCCGCGGGGCGGCTCGCGGCCTGACCATGCTGGAGGCGATTTGCGGCCAGTTCTACATCGCCGTCCTGGTCGCCGACCTGATCGGGAAAAAGGTGGGCACTCAGTTGGCGAGTCCGTCACCGCAGGCGGTCGAAAGCGTCGCAGTCTGAGGCAACGAAGGGGGTACCAATGAAATGACCTGACGGTCGGGACCGGCGACCGCGTGCGTCCCCGGTATTGGTCGGATGCCCCATACATCAGGGAGATCGCAGAATGGCAAAGCGCACAATACACCTCATTGGGGCCGCACTCGTCGTCGCGGCCGGCGCAATCACCGGATACCTGACCGCGGCTCTACCCTGGGCCCATGCCCAACCTGCCCCAAAGACCGCAGCGTTCGGGGCCGACTCCGCGACGCCCCCCGCGGGCGCGGCCCTACCGATTCCCGACTCACCGTTCCGCGGCGTGGCCAACCGCACGCTGCAGGGATCGAAGCCCGACTTCCCCAAGCCCGTCACTGCTCCGAAGGACGCTCCGAACGTGCTGCTCATCCTGGTCGACGACGCCGGGTTCGGGAACGCGTCCACCTTCGGCGGCCCCTGCCAGACGCCCAACCTGACCAAGCTGGCCGACCGCGGTTTGAAGTACAACCGGTTCCACGTCACGGCGCTCTGCTCGCCCACTCGGGCCGCACTGCTGTCCGGACGCAACCACCACGCAGTCGGATTCGGTTCCGTCGCCGAGTTCGCCGGCGGCTGGCCGGGGTACAACTCGACCTGGCCGAAGAACGCCGCGTGCGTCGCGAAGACGCTCCAGGGGAATGGCTACAGCACCGCGGCGTTCGGCAAGTGGCACCTCACCCCGGACGACCAGCAGGGGCCGGCCGGGCCGTTCGACCGCTGGCCGTGCGGACTCGGGTTCGACTACTTCTGGGGCTTCCTCGGCGGGGCCAGCGGCCAGTACGACACCGTCGTCACTGAGAACAACACCATCGTCGGCGTGCCGAAGGGGAAGGACTACTACTTCCCCACCGACATGGCGAACCGGACCATTAGCTGGATCCACGACCAGAAGGCGCAGTCGCCCGACAAGCCGTTCTTCATCTACTACTCCCCGGGCGCCAGTCATGCCCCGCACCACGTCCCGAAAGAGTGGGCCGACAAGTACAGGGGAAAGTTCGACCAGGGCTGGGACAAGCTCCGCGAGGAGACGTTCGCCCGGCAGAAGAAGCTGGGCGTCCTCCCGGACAACGCCAAGCTTACACCCCGCGATCCTGCGTTCCCGGCCTGGGATTCCCTCCCGGCCGAACAGAAGAAGCTCTACACGCGGCAGATGGAGGTATTCGCTGGGTTCCAGGAGAACTGCGACCACGAAATCGGCCGAGTCATCAACTCCATCGAGGAACTCGGGATCTCCGACAACACGCTCATGCTGTACATCTGGGGCGACAACGGGTCCAGCATGGAAGGGACGGAGACCGGGACGTTCAACGAGATGACAACGCTCAACGGGATCAACGTGCCCCCGGAGGTGCAGCTCAAGCTGATCGACCGGTACGGCGGCATCGGCGCATGGGGCGGGCCGGAGTTCGCGCCGCACTTCGCATGCGCGTGGGCGTGGGCCGGTAACACCCCGTTCCAGTGGGGCAAGCAGGTCGCCAGCCACCTCGGCGGCACCCGCGACCCGATGGTCGTCTCGTGGCCAAAGCGGATCAAGGACAAGGGCGGGCTGCGCACGCAGTTCACCCACGTCGTGGACATCGCTCCTACCGTCCTCGAAGCCGCGGGCATCCAGGCTGCGAAGGCGATCGACGGCATCCCGCAAGTCCCTTTTGACGGCACCAGCTTTGTCTACACGTTCGACGACGCGAATGCGAAGAGCCAGCACACTCAGCAGTACTTCGAGATCTTCGGCAATCGGGCGATGTACAAGGACGGCTGGATTGCCTGCTCGCGGCTCAATCGCAACCCGTGGCACGTGGACCCGAAGGACCTCGCCAAGTTCGGCCCGGGCAGCGGCTGGGATCCCGACAAGGACAAGTGGGAACTCTACAACCTGGACGAGGACTTCTCCGAGGCAGACGACCTGGCGGCCAAGTTTCCCGAGAAGCTTGCTGAGCTAAAAAAGCTGTTCTGGGAGGAGGCGGAGCGGAACCACGTCACGCCCCTCATGGGGGGGCTCGCGGTTATGTACGGCTTCGCGCCACCGACCGCGGAACGGTCCAAGTACACGTACTATCCCGGCACGGAAAACGTCTCCTCCGGAATGATCCCGCACATCTACAACCGGACCTTCACGATCACCGCCGATCTTGAGATCCCGAAGGACGGGGCAGAGGGGGTACTGGTCGCCGAGGCTGACATGATGGGCGGGTTCTCGCTGTACATTCAGGACGGCAGGTTGCACTACACCTACAGCACGGTCGGCCTGCGAATTGACACACTTACCTCCACCGAGAACGTGCCCACCGGGAAGGTCACGGTGAAGTACGAGTTCACGGCAGACACCCCCGGCAAAATGGGCACCGGCGGGAAGGGCCGATTGTTCATCAACGACAAGGCCGTCGGCGAAAACAAGGTGCCAAACACGGTACCGGCCCGGTTCACCAGTTACTCCGGGTTCGACATCGGCAAGGACAACGGCGACGTCGTCTCCGCGACGTATAAGTCGAAGGCGCCGTTCGCCTTCAATGGCAAAATCGGAAAAGTGGTGTTCGAACTCGCTCCGAACGCCGTCGGCGCGATCGACCGTCAGCGCGAACTCCAGGACCGCTTGATCCGAGCGATTCGTAATTGATCCATCCGCGACGACGTGCGACCGGCCTCCGGCCGCCCGTCGTCCGTTCGGCACAATTGGCATCCGGCTGGAGCCCGGGGCATGGGTCGCAACCTGCTATTGGTCATCACCGCCGTGGGTGAGGCCGGGACGGGCCTGGCGCTGATGTTCGCCCCGTCTCTCGTGATTTCATTGCTGCTGGGAGTCACATCGGCGGCTCCGGAAGCGCTGGTGATCGGGCGCGTTACCGGCGGAGCGTTATTGGCCATCGGCGTTGCCTGCTGGACCGCTCGGAATGACGGAAGCCCGACGCAGCGCGGCGTGCTGTCAGCGGTTCTCATTTACGATGTGACTGCTGCCGCCGTTCTCACATACGCGGGTGGCGTATCGGCGACGGTCGGAGTCGTCTTGTGGCCCGCGGTCGGTGTTCATGTCGTACTCGCAGGCTGGGCCCTCCTGTCGGTCGTCGGCGCACCGATTGGTTGGTCGAATGACCGGATTTGACGCACCCGCGGCCTGTGCCGCGGGCGCACACTTGCACGTTCGCGATTTCCGCCCTTTTCGCTAAATCCCGTACGTCCCGCATCCGATGTTGGCGATGTTCCTTTGCCCAATTCCGCGTCCAAGGAGGGACCGGATCATGACGTTGCTTCCCTACCTTGCCGCTCTACCCGCGCTCATCGCCTTCACAAATCTGGCGTCTGCTCAGGCCCCGGTCGCCGGAACCACCGCGGGCACGGGACTCGTCGCTCTCGAACTAACCAGCTCACCGCCAGCCAGCCCGGCGCCTGGCACCGCCATTCAGAATCCCCAACCGGCCGAGTGCCTGTGCGACCCGTGCGCGTCAGACCGGCCGTGGGTCGTCTTCGCCCCGTACGCGTGGATCTTTGGGATGCATGGGACCGTTGGTGTCGGCCGGCTCACCGCCCCAGTCAACGTCTCCGTTAGCGACGCGGTCAACGCTCTCGACGACCTGAAGGGGGCGTTGATGCTGCACGTCGAGGGCGGGTACGGGGAGTTCGGCGTGATCGCCGACCTGACCTACATGCGGCTGGCACCGAGTGGGGACCTCCTCCGCGTGGACTCCCGGAGCACCCTGTTTGAGTTCCTCGGACTGTATCGCGTCATCGACACCGGCCGGCAGCCCGGCGGCGTGACGTTCGATCTGCTGGGCGGGTTCCGGTATTACCGGTTCACGAACCAGATCAACGGCAACCTCCTCGGCCTGTTCACGGCCGAGCGGACCAGCCAGTGGTGCGACCTGGTGGTCGGTGCGCGGGCCGCGGTGCAGCTAACGGACGACCTGGGCGTTTTCGTGCGCGGAGACATCGGTGGGTTCGGAATCGGCGATTCGTCCAGCCAGGCGTGCAACGTGATCACCGGGTTCGAGTACCGGTGCAGCGAGTGCGCGTCCCTGGTCGGCGGGTATCGGTGGTTGAAGATTGACCGGGAGGACGGCTTCGGTCGCGACCGGTCCGTGATCGACGCGACATTCTCCGGGCCATTCGTCGCATTCGCCCTTCGGTACTAGAGCGGACGTCAATAACAGATAGTGACGAGCGGAACCCGAAGCGCAGCCGAAGGGAACTCACCTTCGCTTGCGCTTCAGGCTCCGCTCGTCACTGAACCGTTACGCCTGTCTGAACTCAACTACCCTTGAACGCGGATGCTCCCGCCGCCCAGCGCGGTCGTTGGGTCGGAGGTGTCCGAGGCGCCGAGCTGGTTGTCGTACACGATGTTCCCGGCGCTGTCCCAGATCTTGATCCGGAACCGGTCCACCCCCTGCCCGCCGGGCCGCTGGCCGTCGATCACTGTCAGCATGAATCGATAACCAGCCACGCCGTTCACCATTCCCGTCCCCTTGTACTGGGCCCGGGCCCCGGCGATCACGAGCCAGTCATACGCGGTGCTCTTGAACTCGAAGCCTGCGGCGTGGAAGAAGAAGTGCGTGTTGCCGTCCGGGATGGACGTCCCATTGTGGTACTTCGACACGAACCCGAACGTGGCCTTGCCCGAGAGCGTCGGGTCGGCCGTGTAGGCCCCGGCCGGGGAGTTGATCCAGCCGCCGCCGGTCACGAACCCGGCCGAGGCGTCGAAGACGACCACGTAGCCGGACGCGGCGATGGCGGTTCCGCCGTCGTCGTCCGTGACCCGGACCGTGACCGTGTACACGCCGGCTGACATGTAGAAGTGCGTCGCGGACAAATCCTTCGAACCGCCCACCGGGATCGTCTGGGTGGACGTATTCCCGTCCCCCCACGTCCACAAGACGGTGTAGCTGTCCTGGGTCCCGATATCCGTGAAGCTGCTCGTCACGATGACCGGCGACGGCGATCCGGACGGGACCGGATCGATCGGTGCGACGACGTCACCCAACACTGGGTTGGCGTTCGCCACGGTCACGTCGCGCGTCGCTGAACCGATGCCGGTGTCGTCGTCGATCACCGCGACCGAGACCGTGTAGGTATCCGCCGCCGTCCCACTCGGGTTGTCGTCCAGGTACTGATGGCTGGCGCTGAAGCTCCAGTCGCCGTTGCCGAGATACGTGAGGTTGGTGCCAGACGGGTTCGGGCCGCCCGTGGTCAGGGTTGTCGTCCCTTCACCAGGCCCCCAGCCGATCAACACCGAGTGTGTGTCGAGCGTGCCGGGGTCATGGAAGGTCCCGGTCACGGTCAACGTGTCGTTCTCGACCAACGCGGTGGCTCCGCTCAAGCCGGTGATCGTTGGCTCGGCGTTCGCCACCGTCACGGTCTTGCTGTCCGAACCCGCGCCGCCGTCGTCGTCGGTAACGGAGACCGCGACGGTGTACGCGTCCGCCGCGGTGCCCGTCGGGTTGTCGTCCAGGTACTGGTGGCTGGCGCTGAAGCTCCAGTCGCCGTTGCCCAG
>Ga0075428_100004860_pt1 | contig 14909 bp, 5 predicted proteins | sample RhiMetdeltSRZDD2_FD_75291 | JGI IMG/M metagenome (GOLD analysis project Ga0075428, IMG submission 75291) | Populus rhizosphere microbial communities from Tennessee, USA - Rhizosphere MetaG P. deltoides SRZDD2 | ecosystem: Host-associated > Plants > Roots > Rhizosphere > Soil | place: USA... | reverse complement strand
AACTATGTCGGACACGGTTCGACGACAAACTGGAATGGTAATCTGTTGACTGCGGCTGATGCCGGCACACTGACGAACCACGCACAGTTATCGTTGTTCGTGATGATGAACTGCCTGAACGGCTACTTCCAGGAAGCAGCGAATGACTCTCTATCAGAAGCGCTGATGAAGGCGGAGAGCGGTGCCGTGGCAGTGTGGGCGTCGTCAGGGATGACCCTTCCGCAAGAGCAAGCAGGCATGGATCGGGAGTTGTTTCGTGAATTGTTTAACCCGTCCGCCCGACGTCTTACTCTTGGTGAAGCGATGACGAAGGCTAGATCAGCTACCAGCAATGTGGATGTTCGCCGGAGTTGGATTCTTTTCGGCGATCCTTCAATGCCGATGAAGTAAAAAAGTTTGTTGGGCGCAGATGTTCGCTCAGGTTACTGGGTGTTGCTTGTCCTGTTAAGTCGATTGGCTAAGGCGAGTGTTATAGCCAGGTCTTATTAAGCCTAGGGCAAGAAAAGTCTGTATGTATTGCCGCAGTGAAAACTAGCCTCCTATTAATTTCGAGAATGTCCCATACTGCACAGAAACTGATCTAGAACAGGCGTAGCCTTAAACCTCAAACCAGAGAGCATGGCCGTGCTTGATACGGAAGACGTGGGCTCGGCACGAATATTGCCAATCTAGCTCTTTTCACGACTGTTGGAGAGTGTATTGGCCGGTTTTGGTGCGCTGGTCAGAGCCGCTGCCTGATTCGGAGGCAATCGCAATTATAGGCTTTCCGCGGCGACAGCAGAATTGAACCGTCCGAGAGCATCTTGGTAGCGGCGACAACAAACTGGGAGACGGCGAGGACGCAGTTCGGACAACTTCTGGATTTGTCTTAAACCGGTTCCTGGCGCAGGAGCGGATCTGTGCCGAAAGCGTTTGGCGGAAGACGAGAACATTGTTGGTTTTGGCATCGAACCGTCAACTGCTCTTGATAACCAAATCAATCAGCATGTAAGGAGAAACAAATGCAAGTAAGAGAAATTATGACCAAGAACCCAGCCTGCTGTACGGCCGAGACAACCCTTCAAGAAGTCGCCAAGCTCATGTTGGAGCACGACTGCGGGGAGACTCCGGTGGTCGATAACAAGAAAAGCAGGAAACTGTTGGGTGTAATTACCGACCGCGACATTACCATCCGGACAGTGGCCGAGGGGAAGAACCCACTGGAGCTGACTGCGGGCGATTGTATGTCCAGCCCCGCAGTGACTGTGACTCAGCAGATGAGCATTGAGGAGTGCTGCACGGTGATGGAGGAAAAAAAGGTGCGGCGCGTGCCGGTGGTGGATGAGAACGGCAGCTGCTGCGGCATAGTTGCTCAGGCGGACATTGCGAGACACGCCTCCAATCAGGAGACGGGCGACGTTGTGAAAAAGGTTTCTCAGCCGACCGATGTGGCCTCCTCGCGCGGGGCAAGTAGCTCCCGGGGGAAGTAGATAGAAGCCAGGAGCGCGATAGTACGCGTTCAACCGATCAACATGGTGCGGGTAACCCGTAGGGGGTTGGCGCAGCCAACTAGCAAGAGAATCTAGCAAGAGAATAAGGAGGAAGTTATGGGACTTTTTGACAAGATGTTCGGTCGTGGTGCTCCTGATGATAATGATTCACAGAAGCGCTTCGATGAGCTCAAAACTAAATACCAGTCGGTGCTGAACGCTGCTGACCAATCGCAGCTTCAGTTCGAGAATCTACATGTTCAGGACAACAAGCTGTTCATTAAAGCCATCGCCCCGTCTCAGGACGCGGCTAACAAGATTTGGGACCAGATCAAACTGGTGAACCCAAACGGAGACGACATCATCGCCGACATAACTGTCAGCCAGAGCACCGCTCAGGCTGCAGCCGTCAGCGGCCAGCCCCAGGGTCAAGGCGGTCAATCCTACACAGTGAAGAGCGGCGATACACTCTCGAAGATTAGCAAGCAGTACTACGGCGACGCGAACGAGTACATGCGAATCTTTTACGCGAACCGCGATAAGTTGCGAGACCCCGATAAGATTCAAGTGGGTCAGCAACTGACGATTCCGCCTGCATAAATGGACACTCGGGCAAACTCGGCGCTCGTTTACTGACCGAGCGCCGAGTTTAAAACCGGCGTATGTTTTTCAATTCTCGCTATCGTGGGTTATCCCAGCTCGATTCATACCGAGACAGACTATAAATTGTGGCGGCTTACCGACAAGAAGCATCCGCCGGTCACCTGAGTCGCATAGTGGGATCGCCTAACAAAATCCAGGTCCGACGTACATCCGCGTCACCGACGGCCGTCTTCGCTCGCTGCGTTGCTTCCCCGAGCGTCAGCGCGGTCGTCGCTTTTCCGATCGAGTCGGCGAAGAGCAAACGATAGAGGTGCTGGTTGATCACCGCTTGCTGATCCGGCAACGTCATCCCCGACGAAGCCCACGCCGCAACTGCGCCCCCGTGCCCGGCCTTTAGCAGCGACTCCGCCAGCGAATCAAACGTTGCATCGTGAAAGTATCCATTCAAACAGGTCATCATCACAAACATCGGCAGCCGATCCTCGTTCTTCAGGGCTGCTGCGTCTGCCGCCGTCAGCAAACCGCCTCGCCACTGATTCGCGCTACCGTGGCCGACGTAATTGATCAGCTTATCCCCTCGACCTATCGAGTCAAGCAACTGCGCTCTTGCTGTTAGCGGGTCAAGCTCACCTCGTCTGATCTCTTCGACCCTCAAACTTGGGGGAAACAGAGGCCGTAGTTGCTCGCTTACTTTTTCAAAGTTGAATCCGTCGTTCGCATCCGAAATCAGTGTTACAGAATTAGATGGGTTAGACCGCGAGTAACGGATCAGCTTCGAGATAACTGCGGCAGCTTCTTCGACACTGCGGAACGGGAGACGCCCGATCGCCAGGTCGCTAACAGCATCGTTGTTGAAGTCGGCAAACCAGTCGTCGCTTGCAGTTTCCAGGTAGACTGTATCGATGAGTCTAGTCGGTACAAGATCGTTGTCGCCGAGCCCCAAGTAGTTATTCGCGTCAAACGAAGCGTCTCCCGCAAGCAGCACGAACCGCGGTGCAATCTTCCAGTTCGCGACAGCAAAAGCAAGGAAGTCCTTGATCGCTTGCGGTGACTTGTGGCCGAAGTTGAACTCGTCGTAGATGTCTTCGACATCGACCACAGCAACTTTGTAGCCTTCGGACTGTCGAGCAGCCTTGAGAGGTTCGATTGCGGCCGTCATTTCACCAGTCGTAATAACGACCAGGTCAGCAACGTTGCCAGGACCGCGCCATGAAGACGACTTGTTGGCCTTGACCGAGGTCGTCCTTCTGGACTTGTCATCAGCGACCGCTATGAGAGTTCTCAATCCGCGTTCCTGAGGCGTTACGCTGACGGCGAAGCCGAGCTTTGATTTAGTCACTTCTCCGATCAACTCCTGGACGTCGCCCGTGTCGGTCACATCGAACACCCGAATTCCGTTTTCCGTAAAGCCGTCTATGGCAATCCGTTCACCGCCCGTTGCCGCAAGCTTCAATGAGTTGTCGTCGGCGGTGAATGGGTGCTGATAGCTGACGCGGATGTGATCGACAAGGCTAATGTCACTGGATCCGCTTTGTGGGATCAGTCGAACGGTGTTCGCACCTTCTCGCAGCAGCGAGTGTCTGATGTTGAACTGGCTTAGGCCTTGCTGATGTCCGTTGAAGCTGATCTCACCGACGGCGACTCCATTCAGTTGCACCAGCACGCGATGTGCGGTGATTGTTACTCCTTGTAAAGCGACTTCGAGGGTCGCTTCCAGGTTGCTCGTGTCGGACGGCGCAAGCTGATTCAGCGTCAGCATCTGCTCGACGCCAGTTCCCGCGATAACCGAGCCGAAAAAGTTTTCTTTTTCGCCGTTGAGCAGCGCCGAGAAGTAAATCGTCCTATCCCGCCGTTCGACCGTCTGAGTGAAGCTCTGAGCCGATGAAGGCGCTCCAACCGCTTTCGTCTGAGCAATGCGCTTCCCGTCCTTGTCACCAATAGTCAGCCAATAGATTCGTGTGTCAGCCGAAGGGGTGTCCAGACCAACACCATAGAACTCGATCGCTGATGACTCATCGAAGGAACCGTCCTTACCCGTGGCTACGTAGATCGGCAATTCCCGGCCCTCGACAAACAACTGCAAGAGGCGTGAGTCGACCTTTGGATCCAGCCCCGCCGCAACAAGCTCGGGCTGAGTCACTCGATACCAACCTTCTCGCTTGACTGCGATCTTCACGGCAGTCTCCGAAGCCAGCAACGACTGAGTGTGCCCTTGATCAGCGGATCGAGCCGACACTGAAGGGACTGATTCGACCACTCTTGTCGAATCTTCGTTGGAAGGCTGATTTCCAATCTTGCTGATCAACGCTGCGCTCGTTCGCGTCGGAGGAACACCGCCGACGTGGGTCGTCGCAAAAGGTCCATGCCATGTTGATGCGCCCTTAAGATCGACGTCTTCAAGCCAGTAGGCAGCGTTCTTGCTGGAAGTGTTATCCCACCACGCATATGCCTCGCCGGCCGCTATCGCAAAACCGTCTCTCAGAGCCGATCCTGCGACTAACTGCTGATTCACAAGCGTTCGCTTGCCGGCCTCATCGCGATAGATGTTGAAGCCGAGATTGTCCACCTCGAGTCCTGTTTGCCATTCGATGAACACTCCATTGTCATAACCGGTTGCGATGAACGAGGACATAGTAATAGCTGTCGGCGCGGTAACCGTTCGTGCTTGCGAGAACTCCGAGCTATCGCCAGTCGAGTCGTTTCTGGCTATCGCCGTAATCACGCTCCCGAGGGGCACTGGGCTCCCGAGGCTCACGTTGAAGGACCCAACGCCAATTCCGTTGGAGTTCGTGGTTGTCGATCCAAGGTATGTCTGTCCTTCGCCATAGCCCGTGGGATCGCCGGCAATGCTTCGATAGAAATCAATCGTAAACGCAGTGCTGGGGGTGCTGTTGAGCGTACCTTCGATCGTCGTCCCTGCGCCATCACTCGTTACCGAACTCAGCACCGGATAGTTTTGGAGATTGTTTGCGCCGGTGTCCGCATCACCAGCATCATTTGGCGTGACTCCATCAGTCCCCAGATCAATGCCGAGAGCTCCGTTCGAGAACCAGGAGTTTCCGAGAAACACGTTACTCGTGCTGCTACTCGCTACCGTGATTCCTGCCACATTGTTAAACGCAATAACGTTACCCTGGCCGGGTGCTATGCCACCGATCGTGTTGATTGAGGCGCCGGCTGTGATTATTACTCCGTGCGCTGAATTCGGCAGAGGCCCCGACCCGTTCTTGTCCGTCCCAATGAAGTTACCGGCGACGGTGTTCCCAGTGGAGAAGACGCCAAAAATCTGGATCCCGGCGCTATTGTTGCCCGAAATGACATTCATAGCTTGCGGTACATTGCCACCTATCTGGTTATTTGGGGCGCCATTGATCTCCACGCCGTACAGAGAGTTGCCCAAGTCAGCCATGCCGTTGACGTCGGTTCCGACGTAGTTTCCGAGCACCTGATTTCCGCTCGCTGACGAACCGAAGATCGACACTCCGACGCGGCCATTGCCCGAGATGAGGTTTCGCGAACCGTTTGCTGTTCCTCCAATGCTGTTGTTTGACGCCCCGTTGACCTCTATGCCGTTGATGGAATTTCCAAGCGCGCCGATCCCTGCGGCGTTCGTGCCTATAAGGTTGCCTTGAATCACATTGCCGGTCGCCGAGATTCCCAAAACCAGCACTCCTGTGTTGTTGTTGCCTGAAATGACATTTGCGGCTGTGGGGGTCGTTCCGCCGATCAGGTTGTTTTGGCCGCCATTGATCTTGATGCCGTTGACGACATTGCCCAGATCAACAGCGCCAGTGACATCGGTACCGATGAAGTTCGATTGAATGGTATTCCCAGAGGCCGCGGTTCCGAATAGCAACACTCCGGAGTCGGTATTTCCTGAGATGATATTCCTGGCGCCAAGTCCGCCGCCGATCAAGTTTCCACTGGACTCCACACGGATGCCCACGGTGTTAGCAAGGACTGCCGTTCCTGACGGTGTTGTCCCGAAATAGTTTCCTTGAACCGTGTTCCCCGCACTTTGCAGCACAAGACCTGCGCCCAAAAAGTTAGTGAAAACCAATCCCCTCACGGTACTGCTGCCACCCGCCAGAACCAGACCGTCGGTTACCCCCGTCCCGATTCTCCGGATTTCCACCAACGGCGCGCCCGCAAAACCCGGCTGAGTTGTGGCGTCAATTGTGATGGGCCCGGTGCTGACTGGCAAAGAAGTTCCAAGAATAAGAAACGGAGGATTTCCGGCAATATTGAAGGTGACCGCGTCCGGTCCGGGGTGGAAATTTGCGTTAATGATCGCCTGGGCAAGCGATCCTGGACCGGCAGTGTCTGTGTTGGTGACCTGAATCGGGCTGAAATTCCCAGTCAGCACACTACGTGAAAATTCCGAAGTATCGAATGGAGCCGCGGTTCGCGTTGCAGTCGCCGAAACGAAGACACCCATTGGTAGTTCCGGCACAGCCAGATTATAGCTCGCATTCCCGAGAGCATCGGTAACAACCGATGTAGAGCCTATATAGGTTCCACCCTCCCCAAAGGCAGAGGCGTCGGGGTCTTCCGACCAGAAAAACTCGAGTGTCAGCTCAGTGCCGGCGTTGCTGTTTATGGTCCCCGATATAGTCGTCGACCCTGCAGAGCTAACAAGCTGGTCAATCACGGGAAAATTCTGCTTGTTGTTTGCGCCCGTATCCCCGTCGCCTTGATCATTGGCGGTAACACCGTCGAAGCCAAGATCTATGCCTAGCGTTACGTTAAATCGAATTGAATTTCGTCGTAGGGCATTGCCAGTGCCGCTTCGTATGAGAACGCCGGTGCCGCCGTTAAACATGATCGAATTGGCAGCACCTGATTCGATACCTCCTATTGTTGAGTTACTCGAGGTGATATCGATTCCGTGGCTCGAGTTTCCAATGTTGGTAACGCGGTTGATATCGGTTCCAATGATGCATCCTTGAATGGTGTTATTCGAACCTCCGCTAATGAATATTCCGGCTGAATTATTTCCTGAAATTATGATTGGTGACGATTCGGCCGGCTCTGCGCCGTATTCGGCTGACTCGCCACCAGTAGCCAGCGCTGAAGTCGCAGTCGTCGAGGTCGGCATTGGCGTACCAATACCAACGGAATTGAAGCTCGAATTGGAAAAAAGAATCCCATTCACATTGTTGCCGAGGTCCCTTGCGCCGTTGACATCGGTGCCAATGAAGTTACCCTGGAGGCTGTTGCCGTTCGCATTCTGAATGGAAACTCCGGAACTATCGTTCCCGGATATCACGTTGAACGTACCAGGCGTGTTGCCACCTATAGTATTTCCTGATGACGAGACGATCCCTATCCCATTAGAAGAATTACCGAGGTCAACCACGCCATTGATGTCGGTGCCGATAAAGTTACCTTGTATCACGTTGCCACTGCCCTGGCTGATAGAAATACCGGAGTTGTTATTTCCCGAAATAAGGTTACGAGCCGATAGACTCGCGGCTCCGATCACATTGTTTGATGAGCCGCCTGAGATGATCACGCCATTTTGGAAATTGCCAAGGTCGGCGAGGCCATTAATATCGGGGCCAATGAAATTTCCGAGCACGGAATTCCCGTTTGCGCCGCTTCCCGATATGCTGACGCCCGAAGCCGAATTGCCGGAGATAAGATTGCGAGTCCCCAAAGCTACCCCCCCTATCATGTTGTTTGGTGACTCGTTGATGGTGATGCCATTCTGGCTGTTGCCGCGGTTGAGGGTGCCACGCACGTCTGTGCCGATGAAGTTGCCCTGAATCAGATTGTTGCCGTTTGTGGACAGCACGATTCCACTGCCGATAAAGCGGTTGATTACAAAGCCCTTTATCGTGCTATTCCCTGCAGTGATCGTCAGCCCACTTCCAATGACGCTTGAGCCGTTAATCTCGACAATCGGAGTACCGGCATAACCAGGTTGAGTCGTTGCATCAACGATGGTCGGCTCGTCAATTAAGGGAAGAGCCGTCACAGGAGCGATGCTAAACGGAGCGGAGCCAGGAATGTTGAAAGTGATGCTGTCGACGCCCGGATGTAGGTTAGCGTCAATTATGGCTTGCCTCAGCGAGCCGGGCCCGCTGTTGTTGACATTAGACACCGGCATGGGCGCGACGCTGTTAGAGACAGCGACCCGCGAGAACTCCGACGTGTCAAACGGGGCCGAGTTCCGGGTGGCTGTTGCTGACACATAGACGCTCGAAGGAAGTGCAGGGGAAACAATGAAGTTAAAGCCGGCGTTACCGCTGGCATCCGTGGTAACTGATGTCGACCCAAGAAACACTTGTCCTTCTCCATTAAGAGAATCATCAGGCGTAGCAGAGGAGAAGAGCTCCAAAGTAAAGGACGTCGTTGGGATGCTGTTGATAGACCCGGCAATCGCAGTATCCGCACCGGCGGGCACGATCGAGGTGATGGTGGGGAAGTTCTGATAGTTGTTGGGGCCGGTGTCTGTATCGCCAACATCGTTCGGCGTAACACCGTTGAAACCCAAATCGATCCCCAGGCCGACGTTGGAGAAAATTGAGTTGCCTCGGATGGAGTTGCCGGTGCCGCTGAAGACAGCAACGCCAGCCTGGCTGTTATTCGAGATGAGGTTGCCGGCCCCTGCAACTTCGCCCCCTATCGCATTATTTGAAGCAAACTGAATCTCCACTCCGTGCCCGAAATTGCCGATAGCCCCAGTTCCGACGGCATTCGTACCGATGTAATTGCCCTGAATTGAGTTGACAGAGGCGGAGCTCCCGCTGACATAGACGCCCGAGGAGTTGTTACCCGATATGATGTTTCGCGCGCCGGTTGTTGTGCCGCCTATTGTGTTGTTCGGCGCGTCACTGATGTAAACGCCGAAGACTGAATTGCCGAGGTCTCCCGTACCGTTGGCATCGGTGCCGATGAAGTTCCCCTGGATCAAATTCCCAGACGACGAGCTTCCGCTGATTATCACACCGTAGCTGTTGTTGCCGGAGATCAAATTGCGAGCGGTCGAGTCGGTGCCGCCGACGACGTTGCCCGGCGCGAAGATTTGGATGCCCGTTGAATTGCCGAGCGCGACGGTGCCGTTAACACTAGTGCCGATGTAGTTCCCTTTAATAGAATTCCCCGACGCTGTGATTCCCGTGACATACACACCGTAGTTATTGTTGCCGGAGATCACATTGCGGGCTCCCGTAGTGGTGCCACCAATGATGCTGTTTGGAGCGTCTTGCACATAGACGCCGTAGAAGTTTCCAAGGCTGGCTGTGCCGCTGACATCAGTACCCACATAGTTGCCTTGAATGGAATTCCCGGACGCATTGCTTCCGCTCAAGTACACACCATAGGAATTGCTGGAAATGAGGTTGCGAGCCGCCCCGGTTGTTCCGCCAATGACATTTCCACTGTTTTCCACTCGAATACCAATGTTATTACCCGCAGCTGACACGCCGGTGAGATTTGTACCCAGGAAGTTTCCCTGAATCATATTTCCGCCACTCCCTGACAAGCGAATGCCACTGCCGTTGCTGAAGCGGTTGATCACCAGGCCCTTGATCGTGCTGCTACCTCCAGTGATTGTCAGGCCGCTGACGCCCGAACCAGCATTCATCCCGTTTAGCTCAACCACCGGCAATCCCGAAAACCCTGGCTGCGTGGTCGCGTCAATTACGATCGGCTCGTCAATCACCGGCAGGGTCGACAAGAGCGCGATACTAAACGGACCTGGCCCCGGAATGCTGAACGTGACGGTGTCGAGTCCGAGATGGAGGTTCGCATCAATGATTGCTTGTCGCAGAGAACCGGGCCCGCTGTTGTTGATGTTAGTAACGGGCATCGGTCCAGTGTTGCCTACGTTAGAGGAGCGCGAGAACTCCGATGTGGAGAATCCAGAAGTCGTTCCTGTAGCGGTCGCGGAGATGTAGGTCCCAATCGGAATTTCGGGCGAGACATCGAAGCTGAAAGTCGCATTGCCGCCGGCATTGGTTGTCACATTCGTCGAGCCAAGTAAGACTTGACCTTCGCCGTAGGTCGAGTCGTCGACCGTCGTAGATGAGAACAGGTCAATTGCATAGCCGGAAGACGGCGCGCTGTTGAGTGAACCGGAAATCGTAGTAGTGCCTCCGGCGCTGGTCACCGAAGTCAAAACAGGAAAATTCTGAAAGTCGTTGGGGCCCGAGTCACCGTCGCCCGCGTCGTTCGCCGTGACGCCGTTGTTGCCAAGGTCGATGCCCAAACCACCGTTTGAGAAAATCGAATTTCCTCGAATGGAATTTCCCGTGCCGCCGAAAACGACGGCAACGCCAGCTTGGCCATTATTTGAGATCAGGTTGCCGACCCCTGCGAATACGGCCCCTACTGTGTTGTTCATCCCAAACTGAATCTCCACGCCATGCGCGGAATTGCCGAGAGCTCCTGTCCCGTTAGCATTGGTGCCGATGTAATTCCCCTGAATGGAGTTGCCAGAGGCGAGGCTCCCGCTGACAAGCACACCAGAGATGTTGTTACCCGATATGATGTTTCGCGCGCCCGCAGTTGTGCCGCCTATTGTGTTGTTCGGCGCGTCGCTAATCAAAACGCCGGAAGCTGAATTGCCGAGGTCTCCCGTACCGTTGGCATCGGTGCCGATGAAGTTGCCCTGGATCGAATTCCCGGAGGACGAGCTTCCGCTGATTATCACACCGTAGTTGTTGCCAGAGATCAGATTGCGAGCGGTTGGCTCGGTGCCACCAACAGTATTGCCCGGCGCAAAGTAGATTTGAATGCCCGATGAATTGCCGAGGGCCCCTGTACCGCTGGCATTGGTCCCTATGTAATTCCCTTGAATAAAATTCCCAGAGGCTATGCTCCCGGTGACATACACACCATAGGAGTTGCTGGAAATCACGTTGCGCGCTCCCGCGATTGTGCCACCAACAACGTTGTTCGGTGCATCTTGCAGGTAAACGCCGATGAAACTGCCGAGAGAGGCTGTGCCGTTGACGTCAGTGCCAATATAGTTGCCCTGGATTGAATTCCCGGAGGCGGAGCCTCCATTTATGCTTACACCGTAGTTGAAGTTCCCGGTGATGACGTTGCGCGCTCCTGCGACCGTCCCGCCGATGGTGTTGTTGGGGCTCGCTAACGAAACACCGCCTGTGTTGTTGAAGAGAGCCAGGTTACCATTGACGTTCGTGCCGATGAAGTTGCCCTGAACGCTATTGTTAGAGCCTGAAACTATCCTAATTCCGTAGTCACCGTTTCCCGAGATGAGGTTTCGGGCGGATGTCGTTATTCCGCCGATCGTGTTTGTCCCTGAATCTACTACCCGTATACCGCTTCCTGAATTTCCTTGTGCCGCTAATCCGTTGACACTTGTCCCGATATAACAACCTTGAACCGAGTTCTCTGCTTTGGTCGAAAGGACTATGCCGTTACCGCTGAACCGGTTGATAACCAGGGCTTTTATCGTGCTACCTCCGCCGGGGATGTTAAGTCCGTCAGCCCCGGCGCCAGCTCCTGAGCCGTTCAGTTCAATGATTGGCACGCCCGAAAAGCCCGTCTGCGTGGTTCCATCAATGATCGCTGAATCATTGATTGGCGGCAGCGGAGAGAGCAGCGGAATTGAGTGCGGCGGGCTGCCCGGGATGTTGAAACCGATCGTGTCAGTGCCAGGGCTGGCATTTGCGTCAATGATCGCCTGCCTGAGAGACCCGGCCCCGCTGTCATTGGTGTTCGTGACATTAAACGTCACAGCCGGTCCGAATTTCTGCGACAGCCAGGAAGTTGAGTAGGATCTAAACGCACGGATGGGTGCGATAAATAAGAACATGAGGATTAGCAGACCAAGGGTGAGCACTCTGACTTCTTTATCAAGGATAGGTCGCAGCTGCATCTTAGTCCTCCAAATGTGAAGTCTCACAGACAGGAGTGAAGAATCAGTGTTCTATTGCGCAGGCTTTGGCTCTGACTCGTCGTCGCTTCGAATCATGCGCAACCTTGTGGTTGTAGAACCGGGAATCAAACAGCCGAAATTGATTCGAGGCAAAAGGGTTCCTGATCGCTTTTCGGGGCCCGCGATCGACGGCGCGCCAAATCTATTGTTTTGGGCGACGAATTGTCAACTCATCAAAGAACGAGCTCGCGTTGTGTTCACCGCAGATTGAGGCCGATGCTCTTTCTTGCTTGTAGGTCATCTATCCGTTCGCGAACCCTCGCGACCTCTGGGTTGACGGGGTCGTCGTTGACCGCGGCCTGCAACTCACTGATAGCTTCAGCTAGATTGTCTTTTTGCTCGTACACGTCCGCTAACGCAATATGACAGTCAAAACAAGGCCCGCTAGATCTGCGAATGGCTCTCAAGATCACACGGCGGGCTTTCCCCAGATGACCCTGGTAAATCATCTCGCGGCCGCGTCTCAACAATTCGGTTGTTGTGCTCCGCTCAGTATTGAAGCCTCCGGCGCGTTCGAGAACCGAACGGGATTCGTTGGACGACGGATTTAAGCTCAACGCAATCCTCGCTTCCTCGATCGCCTCTTCAAAATTCCCCTCCGCTAGTCGTGTCTCAGCAAGAAGCCAGCGAGAGCCATAAAAGTGCGGATCAATTCTGCTTAATTCTTCCGCCGCTTTTCGCAAACGGCCGACATCGCCGTCCCGTAGGGCAAGAGTTCCCAACAACAGATATGCGGCGGTTGGCATCAGCGAATTCCTGACGGAGCGCTGGGCATGGTCAACGGCGAGATCGAGCGCTTGTTTGCGCAGTATGTGATCTGCGGGGTTTAGCTTCTGTTTGTCGCCTGCGGCCTGCGCCCTTTCGACAGACGAAGCCAGCGCACTAGCAACTTGAAGGTCGTAGTCTCCAGTCAGTGCAATCCCGTCGGTTAGTTCGTTTCCGCGGGAAATTACCGTGCCAATCGAACCGGAACGAGCGGCGTTAAACATCTGCCTCAGTTTGACGTCATCGTTCCAACTTTTCAGCGAGTACCAGACTCCCACCAAACTGAATAGCGACGCCAGCACAACTACCCCCCTGGCGCGAACTGAAGGCGGTAACGCATATGACTCTCGCGTTAGCCCACCGTTTGATACTTTTCGGTAAACTTCCCGACAGCACTGCGCGAGGGCACAGAACGCAAAGAAATATAGACCCGTCGCAATCTGATCGAAGATGAAAATGTTGTGCGCCAATACTGCAACGAAAGACGAAAGAAAGCCAGCAATTAGTAATCCTGATTCCGTCTTTTGGACATTGCGTCGGGCCCTGAGAAAGCTGGAGAGCGTCATAGCAATTAGAGCGACTAAGGCGATCAGGCCAGGTATACCGAACGAAATTGTCGCGTCGAGATACGAGTTATGTGAACTCTCGTTGACCGTCTGGGGCGCGAGTTTCGACAACTCCTCAGACCGATAAGCCAGGAAAGCGAGACGGAAAGCTTCCGGCCCACATCCGGGGAAGGCGTAACCCGGTACCATCGGGATTGCATCTCCCCAAAGAAGCGTCCTACCGGATCCGCTCAGCCCCTCTGCAAAGGTCTCTTTCCCGCGCGAGACGACGTTGTGGAACCCGTCCGCCGAGCTTATCGCCCATACCGCGGCCGCAATCAACAGCACAATCGCCGTGTATGCAGCTGCCTTGCGGCCGCCGATGATGGACCGCGCCACTGTGCGACTCTTGAAAACAAGGACAACCAAACACAATAGGCCAACGAGGATGCCAACCCAGGCTCCTCGCGTACCACTGATAGCAATCGCGGAAAGCGAAGCTAACGCAGATCCGAACGTCAACCACTGAATATGACCCCGCACAGAGAGAGTCAGGGATACGCTTACAGGTGCCGTATAGAGAAGAAAGTTACCAAGATAGTCCGCGTGACCAAGAGAACTAGCGACGCGCGTAATCGGGCCGTACCTTGAACTGAAGGTGTAGATTTCACGAGACACGAATGGATCGAACCCAAAGAACTGGACGAGGGCGTACAACGAGAGCACAAGCGCGGTGAACGAGATGGTGATCGCCGTCGCTCGGAGTCTGCTTTCCTTTCCATCGATTCCCAGAACAAGACCTATGGAACAGATTAGAAAACAGAAATAGGTTATTAGACCCATTCGGTTTTCAAAGCTCCCAAAGAATGACGCGCGAGGGACGATGCCGAATACTGTGGATAGGACAATGGTTCCGACATAAGCGAACAAAAAGGTCCAGCATTTAAATCTCTTGAGAGTTGCGATTCGCCGATTTGCCGAACCGTCGCACAACACGAACGCGATCAGTGGAAGCAAAACCGAAGAACATAAGAGAAGGACTGTGAACTTAGGGATTGAGTAATACCGATGCACCCCCGTGCTGAAAGCCAATGGAACGACGGTAAGCGCGAGTAGAGTGACGCCAAGAATTGCCGTGCAGGACGCTGAAGCGAAGCTGCGCACACCACTTTTGCGGGTCAGCTTCTCGCGCTTTGACATACGATTGCCTTTGAAACGGTCTGGGATCGGCGTTCTGAGGGAAGCCGGTTCGAAGTATTCAAAAAACGGCAAGCTTCTGTCAATGTTTTGAAGCAACCCGATAACGTAGGAATGACTCTTCCACCCACACAAAACGGAAACAGGCGGGAATCGGTAAAAATGATCGGAACCGTAAACTACTTCAGAAAGGGTTTGAAAGATGGCTGGGAGGCAGGGATTCGAACCCCGATAAGCAGAGTCAGAGTCTGCTGTCCTACCGTTGAACGACCTCCCAGCAAACGCCCAAACTATATCGGCCGGCTGATTTTATTGTCAAGTTTTTGAGCCTTCCGTAGCTGCATGAGCCATTGCGTGGAGCCGGATTTCGAAGTCGGGTTCGCGCCAAGACGCCAAGATCCGCAAAGACGCGGAGAA
>Ga0075428_100004858_pt1 | contig 14913 bp, 9 predicted proteins | sample RhiMetdeltSRZDD2_FD_75291 | JGI IMG/M metagenome (GOLD analysis project Ga0075428, IMG submission 75291) | Populus rhizosphere microbial communities from Tennessee, USA - Rhizosphere MetaG P. deltoides SRZDD2 | ecosystem: Host-associated > Plants > Roots > Rhizosphere > Soil | place: USA... | reverse complement strand
ACGGACGTCTCGACTACAGGGCGAGCGACCTCGCTGGTGACCTCCTGCGGCCACCGTGATACGACCGTGCGCGGCGAATCCATGCTGTCCGCCAACTGGTTGCACTCGGGTGCAGTGGTGTTCCAGGCACTGATTCTCGCCCACGCGGCGATCCGCGACAAGGACCTTGGTTTTCAGGCCCGGCGCAGGAGGTAGTGGGCAATGAGCGGCCGGCCCTTCGAGTCCTTCACGTGCACGATCTCCTCGACCTCGAGCCCCAGCTTCTCGAAGGTGGCGCTGAGCGCCTCGTCGGTGTAGCGCCGGGTGAAGAGCATGGTGCGGATGCGGTGCTGCATTTTTTCTTCCTGGATGATGAGATCGTGGCAGAAGTTGACGCTGCCCGGGATCTTGCAGCTGTCGTCGCCACCCTCGTAGCTTTGTAGGGTGACGCGGAGCTGCACCTCCCGCGGCAGGCGTCCTTGCGACACCTCCCAGACGCGGTATGGCATCTCCAAGAGGGCGGTGCGCGTCGACTCCTCCGCCGAGCGCTCGGTCTTGTGCACCGTCATGGGGTAGACCGGATCGCTCTCGATGGGATCCAACTTGCGCCCTACCTCCACCCAGACCAGATCGCCGGGCCGCGTGAGCCGGAGCAGCGTGCTCCGGATGAAGGATTCCTCGTCGCGCACGTTGCCCAGGATGTTGCCGAGCACGAGCACGAGCCGGAGCCCATCGGTGCGCTGCGCGCTCGGCAGGCGCGCAGCGAAATCGAGGCTGCCGTACTCGAAATCGGCGCAGATCGGGGTGAGCAGGCGCATGGCGTCCGGGCGCGAGGCCCACAACCGCGGCTCGGCCAGGGCCCGCTTCGCCGCCTTGAGGAGCAGCGGCATGGAGAGATCCACGGGCATGTAGGTGAGCCAGGCGAGCGGCCGCTGCAGCTGCTGTTCTCTGCTCACGAGCTGCCGCAGGATGCGGCATTCCTTTTCCCCTTCGCCGGGTCCCAGGCTGATCACGTCGACGCCGACGCCCTCCCGCAGATCTCCGAGCCACTTCGCGGCGCAGCGCTCGACGCCTTGCAGCCACTCTTCCTGGCCGTAACCGCGCTTGATCAGGTTTTCCCAGGCGAGAGCGCAGTGCGGGTCGTAATACAGGAAGCGATGACCGAGGTAGGAGTCGTGGGTGTACTTGTCGCCGAACTGGCGCAGCAGTTCCGAGGGCCCGGCGCCGTCCTCCACTTCCAGACGAACCATGCGGCCGTTCGGATCGACGAACGAAGTGTGATCCATGAGGGAGCGCAGGTGCGCCGCCAGCGCCCGCTTCACCCCGTCCAAGGTCACGAGCTTCAGATTCTCCCCCATCCCCTTCTTCCAGTTCTTCACCTGCTCCCGGCTGACGCCGACGAGATCGGCGATCTCCTGGTCGCCGGCGATGCCGAGGGTGTCGAGGACATGGAGGAGGAGATCGATGACCTGGCTCGGGGCCGGGCCGCGGCCCCCGGGTTCAGGCTTTCTTGCCATGGGTCGGTCCGTTTTTTCGGCCGCAGGCCACTTTTTTTTCGGGTCCCGAAAGCTTTTCCCGTGGGGGCGCGGCGAAACGCGCCGTAGGCTGAGAATAGCTCCACGATAGCGGACGCGCCAAGTGATCTCGTGGAAGCGCGGCACGAATGGTGCAGTCCGAGTCGAGGAGCTGGAGAGCCGAGGTGGTGAACACCTCACCGCAGTACGGCGCTCCGCTCCAGCCCTCGGGGTCCTCGGCAGTCAGAAGCGACCCGGCGGCGGGGCAGCGAACCAGGAGGGGTTGAAATGCGATCCATTCTTCTAGCGGGGCTCGTCGCGACCGTTGTGGCCCTGGCCCCTCGACCGAGTCACGCCGACCACACGTCGCCGATCTTCGTCGACTTCCCGGAACTCACCGAGTGGGGCGACATCATCTTCATCGGCGGCGTCCAGTACTGGAGACCGTTCCAGGATCTGGTCGCCGTCGATTGGGAGCCCTATAACAACGGCTACCTTTACGAGGATGCCGTCGATGGTCTCGTCTGGGTCTCCAACGACCCATGGGGGGTCATCACCGAGCACTACGGCTACTGGCGGCACAACGGGGTGTACGGCTACGTGTGGCGGCCGCTGTATCCGATCCAGTGGCGCCCGCTCATGTCCTCCATGTTCCGGGACGACGGTGGCGTCATCGTCGGCTGGAGCCCCTTCTACTACGACGCCTGGGCCCAGAACCTGTACGTCTCTGGTTGGGGCTTCGACGACTGCTACTGGGCCCCCTTCTGGGACCGGGTCCATTGCGCGGATTTCTACTACTACCACTATCCGCGCTTCGTCGGCTGGTCGGTGGGCATCACGTTCTACGACTACGACGTCTACTATCGTGACGTGCCTGACCACTGTTATCGGCGCGACTGGGATTACCGTCAAGTGCGCCACGAACGCCGGCGTGAGCCCCTGCGGCCGACGCTGCTCGTGAAGGAGCGGTTGCGGGCCCAGCGCGCGGTGGAGCCCGAGGTCCGGAAGCGGGTGGACCCGCAGCCCGTGCCGATCCGCGAGACGGTGTCGCTCACCCCGAGGACCCGGTCCGGAGGGCCGTGGTCGCCGCCGAGCGGCGAGAATCGCACCGAAGCGAAGAAGCGCGAAGCGAGGACGGAGCGCCTGCGCACCTGGTTCCAACCCAGCCGAGTTGGGCTCGACGGCCAGCGTCCGGCGCAGTCCCGGCCAGCGACACCCGTGAGGCAGGAGACCCGAGCGGCGCGCGAGGACCGTGGGTTCATGCGGCCGGTGCGAGCCGAACAGGCGGCGGAACGGCGGGAGTCGCCTCCGCAGCGGGAAGCGGAGCGCCAGGAGTCTGCGCCGCAGCGGGAGGCACGGAGCATCGACCTGCCGCGTGGTCGCTTCGAGACCATACGCGAGCAACCTGCCCAGGGGCGGGAAGCGCAGCCAGAGCCGCGGGAAGCCAGGCAGTCGGTGCGGGAGTCCCGGCCGGCGTCCGAGGCCCCGAGGATCATGGAGGTGCGCGAGCGCAAGGAAGCAAATGCGAATCCACCGCCGGCGCGGTCAGAAACCAAATCGTCGGCTCCGGCGGAGCGCGTGCGCGCGCACATTGGGGCCAAGCGCGGCAATTGAAATGATGCCGGCACGGAGGTCCACGCCATGTCCTCCCGTGTTCTCGTAGCGCTGCTCCTCTTGTCCGGATTCCTGCCCGCCTGCGACGACGAGTGCACCACTTGCCCGGCGCCGGCGGGCGGAATCCAAGGTCGAGTCATCGACTTGATGGGGAATCCAGTCGGCGGAATCCGAATCGTCATCGGGGAGCAGATGACGACTACGGGTCCCCATGGCGCTTTCCATTTCGACGACGTCCTGGTCCCTTACGATCTCGTGGTGCTCGACTCGCCGGTCCTGGTGTACCGGGGTCTCAGGCGCAGCGATCCCGCGGTCATGGTCCACCGCGTGGCTGCCCCGCTGCGATTCGCCATCGTGACGGGACGGGTGCCCTTCGACCCAGCAGTCTCGACGACCCTGTTTTTCGCCGGCGCTCTCGGGAACCCGGTGTCGGCCTCCCCTCAGACCAGCTCCTACTGGATGAACCTACTCTGGACAGGAGAGCTCGCACCACATCCAGGGACGCTCTACGCCCTGCGGCAAACGGAAATGCAGACACGCTCCAAGGAGTATCTGGGGCTGGCGACCCGCCCGGTCACGCTGGACGAAGGCGCTAGGGTCGTGGAGGACTTCGAGCTCACGGACTTCGTGGAAGTGCCCACGGCCAACGTTCATGCCACCGTGACCTTGCCCGGTGCCTACGAGTCGGTCTGGCACGGGCTCACGCTCACCTTCGAGGGGCAGAAACTGAATATGGAACATTCGCAGGTCGAAGCGGGCCTCGAATTCGATTTCACTGCGCCTGTGCTTCGCAATGGCTCATGCCGCATCGCCGTGGGCGCTCGCGATGCATCCTTGTTCGGCTACAGCCAGGGAGCTACGGAGTTCCTCCCGGGGTTGGACTCTTCGGTCGAGATCGTGGTGTTCGCCGGACCAGAACTCTCTTCGCCCACGGATGGCGCCACGGACGTGGCGCAGTCGACACCCTTCGCTTGGAACGCGGGGGATGGACCCGGGATCTACGTGATGAGCGTCTCGTCGACCACCAGTGCCACGACCCTTCTCGTCTTCACTTCCGAAACCAGCACCATCCTTACCGATGTCTTCGGCTTGGTCCTCGAACCGGAGGCACTGTACCGCTGGAGAGTGTGGAAGGAACACGAGCTGCCGCACGTGGACGACGCCGGCCCGGTGAACCGGTGGACTGGGACGGGGCCCACCTCGTGGTTGGCGGCTCCACGCCAGGACGGCGCCTTTGCGTATTCCCAGGAATTCACCTTCACGACGGCGGTGATGACTCCGTAGCACGATCGCGCCCTTTGGCGCGAGCCTGGCCGGCGAGAGTCTCCCACCTGGGAGGGTCGATTGCCGATGTGCACGCCAGCGGTTCTGCTCGCGGCCGTCCTTCTCACTGGCTGCGACGAGGCGCTCAACAGTCCCGCGCTGCCGGGCCTGGTCGCGCGCACCGAGCATCGGACGTACGCGAAGGGTGAGACCATCACGGTGACGATTTCGAACCGTGGCGACACGCCCGTGTTTTTCAAGCACTGTGGACGGCTCATGATGCGCGAGGTCGAGGTCCAGTCCGGGGTCTGTTGGGAGCCGAGCTACTTCACGGTTTGCAAGAACCACCTCATGCCAGAATACCGTCCGCTGTTTCCCGGCGACACGGTCTCCTTCGTGGACCTGTTCGTTTCCCGGGAAGATGGCGTCTATCGTTGGGTCATCCCGTTTGGAACCGAGCCCATACCCGAGCTCCCCGAGAAGCTCTTCTCCAACGCCTTCCGCGTTCAGTGACACTCGCCGCCCACCCCGGCTCCGGAGTCCCCAGACCGGAGGGCGGCGAGTGCCACGGTGATCCCGTTCCCCTCCCGCCCCGACCTGGCTATGCTCTGCCGTCATGCACGACGTGATCGTCATCGGCGTCGGGACGATGGGTGCAGCGGCCTGCGAGGCTCTGGCCCGCCGTGGCTGTCGTGTGCTCGGCCTGGAGCAGTTCGCCATCCCCCACGTCTTCGGTGCCCACCACGGCCAGTCGCGCATGTTCCGCCTGGCGTACTTCGAGCACCCGGACTACGTGCCTCTCCTGCAACGCTCGCTCGAGTTGTGGCAGGAGCTGGAGAAGCGGTCGGGGGTGAAGCTCCTGCATCTCACCGGCGCGCTCTACGCCGGCCCGGAGGGGCCCATGGGCCCAGGCGGCAGCGAGCTGGTGCCGGGCTCTTTGCAGGCGGCACGGCGCTTCGGTCTCGTCCACGAGCTCCTCACGCACGCCGAGCTCGCCAAGCGCTTCCCGCCTCTGCGCCTGCCGGATTCCTTCGTCGGCCTGCTCGAGCGCGATGCCGGTTTCGTCGTTCCCGAGCTCGCGGTCGGCGCCCTCGCTGCAGGCGCTCTCCGCCACGGCGCCGAGCTGCACGGCCACGAGCGCGTGCTCGAGTGGTCTGCGGACGGCAGCGGCGTTCGGGTGCGGAGCGAGCGCCGGGAGTACCGGGCCGGGGGTCTCGTCCTCGCCGGCGGCCCCTGGTCCGCCAAGCTCTGCCGCGACCTGGGAGTGGATCTCGTGATCACGCGACAAATCATGGGTTGGGTGCAACCCAAGGCGGAGGGCATCTTCGACCTCGGGCGCTGGCCGTGCTGGGCGATCGAACGCGAGGATGGAGCCCTCTACTACGGCTTCCCCGTTCTGCCCTGGCATCCGGGTTTGAAGTCGGCGATCCACGCCCGCGGGCGGCCCTGCGACCCGGACACGGTGGAACGGAGCGCGAACGCGGCCGACGAAGAGGAGTGCCATGAAGGGCTCCGGCGCCATCTCCCCGACGCCGATGGGCCGCTGCTGTCGCTCACCGTTTGCATGTACGACAACTCGCCGGACTCGCACTTCATCATCGACCGCCACCCGCGGCATCCGAACGTCATCGTCGCCACCGGCTTCTCGGGTCATGCTTTCAAGTTCGCCCCGGTCGTCGGCGAGGTGCTCGCCGATCTGACCCTCGACGGCGCTACGCGACTTCCCGTCGGCTTCCTCGGTCTCTCCCGCTTCGCCCCCAGCAAAGATGCGTCTCACTGAGGTCTGGAACGGCGTACGGCAGCGCCGAAAGTGATCTTCCCGACAGTCGAGCGGCACGGATCCTGTTCCCCTCCCGGCCGGGGTCCGTCTATGCTGCGCCCCCTGAGGTGGAGGGGATGCTGATCGGGGTCTCGAGATGCTGAACTGGATCTGGGCGTCGTTCTTCCTCGTCGCCTTTCTGGCCGCGCTCGTCCAGGCCCTGGTCTTCGGCCGCACCGAAGTCTTCCGGGACGTGGTCGGGGCGCTGTTCGACTCCGCCAAGACCGGCTTCGAAATCGCCCTCGGCCTCACCGGCGTCATGAGCCTCTGGCTCGGCATGATGCGTGTCGGCGAGAAGAGCGGCGCCGTCGAGGCCATCGCCCGCGCCTTCCGGCCCCTTTTCCTTCGCCTCTTCCCCGGGATTCCGGCAGGGCACCCGGCGGCGGGCGCCATCGTGATGAACCTGTCGGCCAATGTCCTCGGTCTCGACAACGCCGCCACGCCCCTCGGCCTCAAAGCGATGCAGGAGCTGCAGACGCTCAACCAGGAACCCGAGCGCGCCACCGACGAGATGATCCTCTTCATGGTGATCAACGCCTCGTCGGTCACCGTACTGCCGATGACGATCTTCACCTTCCGGGCCCAGCTCGGTGCCGCCGACCCGACCGACGTCTTCGTGCCCATCCTGATCGCGACCTACTGCAGTACGATGTGCGGGCTCCTCGTCACCGCCGCCATCCAGCGCTTGAGCCTCTGGAACCGAGTCGTGATCGGCTGGCTGGCACTGATCACCCTTTTCATCGGTGGCATGGTGGCCTATTTCGCCAGCCTCACCCCGGAAATGGTGGGCCCGCGCTCGGCGCTGGTGGCGAATTTTCTCCTGCTCTCGGTCGTGATCACCTTCCTTGCGGCGGGGGCGCGGCGCCACATCCCGCTCTACGAGACCTTCGTCGACGGCGCGAAGGAGGGCTTCAAGGTCGCGATCGGGATCGTGCCCTATCTGGTGGCGATCCTGGTGGCGGTGGGCGCGTTGCGGGCGAGCGGCGCGCTGGAGGCGATCCTCGGCGCGATGCGCAGCGGCGTGAGCGCCCTCGGCATCGACACGCGCTGGGTGGACGCCATGCCGACGGCGCTCATCAAGCCGCTCTCCGGGAGCGGCGCCCGCGGTTTGATGGTGGAGACCATGAAGACGCTGGGCCCCGACTCCTTCGCCGGTCGCCTTGCTTGCATCATCCAGGGCAGCACCGAAACCACCTTCTACATCCTGGCGGTCTACTTCGGCTCGATCGGCGTGAAGAAAACGCGCCACGCCCTCGGCTGTGGCCTCGCCGCCGACGCCGCGGGTGTGATCGGTGCGATCTTCGTCACCTACTTGTTCTTCGGCTGAGTACGCCATGCAGAAAGTCGGCGTCGCCCTCGGTCTCCTCCTCGTTGCCGCCGGCTGCGGCAGCGATCCGGTCGAGCCCGTCGTTCCCACCGGGCAGCTTCTTTCGATCGGGAGTCCGACGAAGGACGAGGATCCGAGCGTGCTCCGCGCCCAGGACGGGAGGCTGTTCGTGGCCTGGTTTTCCGATCGTGGCGGCAACCCGGACATCTACATCACGAGCACCGTGGACGGCACGGGCTGGACCGGCCCCTTCCGCGTCACCACGAGCACGGGCGGCGATTTCAATCCGAGCCTGATCCAGGACGAGCAGGGAGTCTTCCACCTGGCTTGGTTTCGCTGGGAGGCGCCGTTTCGCGGCCACATCTGGTACAACCACTCGGTCGACGGCCTCACCTGGAATCCGGGGACGGAAGAGCAGGTGACCACGGCGGCCGACGTCGACGACTGGGTGCCGACGCTCGTGCGCACCGCCGACGGCACGCTCCTCGTCTACTTCGTGAGTGAGATCCGCGACACGACCAATCCCACCAGCGAGATCTACGTGGCCAGGAAAGGTCCCGCCGCCAGCAGCTGGGATGCACCCGTGAGTCTGACCGCCATCAACAGCGCCACGGAGCACGATCACCTGCCGTTCGCGGCACGCACCGGGAACACGATCACTCTCGTCTGGGTCCGGCACGACACCAGTCAACCGCTGCCATGGATGAATCCAAAATCGGATCTCTTCCTCTCGACCTCGACCGAAGGCCTCGACTGGGCGCCGCCGACGCGGATCACTCAGACGGTGGGGAACGTGGTCAACCTGTTTCCCGGTCTCCACCAGCGCACCGGCGGCGGTTGGTTTTGCGTCTGGCTCTCGACCCCGCAGGGGCCCACGAACCCGAAGGTGTTCGAGCTGCCCGTGGCGGGGTCGAGCACGGATCCCGCCGCGCTCGTGGAGAACACGGCGCTCCCCGGAGGCTACTCGCATCGGATCGCGCCGACGTCGACTCCGGGGCGCTATCTCGGCGTCTGGGTCCAGGGGCCGGAAGGGGCTCAGGACATCTACTATCGATTCTTCAGCGGGCCCTATTGAAGGCGCCCCCGCCTCTCACGGTGCTGTGCTCGCCCGGGCCTCCGCGTTCGCCCGGCGGAGCAGGAACATGCCTGCCTGCTGCGAGAACGGCCAGCTCATTCGCTCGGGTTGGGGTACGAGGAAGAGGCGTGACGGCAACGGCACGGTGACGTTCTTGTCGTACCACGCAGAAGCGGCCTGCGGACCTTGCCGCTCCATCACGTCGCTGAAGGCATAGAGCAATTGCCCGAGCTGGATGGAGGGGCGCAACGGGCCCGGCGGCGCACCACGGGCGATGTGCTGCAGTGTCGCCACCAGTTCGGGGCCGGTGAAGAAGCGCGACGGGCGCGCCCGCTGGACGCGGGGGGCATGATCGGCGAGCCAAGGCCGGTTCAAGGTGAGGAGCGGAACATCGTTCGGGAGCGCTGGACGGAGCGGACCGACCAGGAACATGGCCACGCCTGCCGGGTCGGCGAGCAGAGGTTCGCGCAACTCGGGCGAGCTGCCGAGTGTGGCGCAACGTCGAGCGAGCACGGCGGGGTCGGGGCCGAGGACGGCGCTCTTCCGACCTTCGCGCCAGCCGATGAGCGCCACCGCCGGGTTTCCGGGTTGGAAGTCGGCGATGGCGAGCCAGGCGTTGGGAAACTCGGCGCAAAAGGTGGCGGCGATGCCCCAGAATCCCAAGGCATCGAGCTGAAAAAGGGGCAACCACTGGGCGAAGATGCCACCAGGTCGCAAGTGTGCCTTCACACTGTGGATGTGTTCCCGCGTGAAGAGATTGGCGGCGCCGGAACGCCAGGGCACGAAGAGATCGCCCACGACCACATCGAAGGTATCGCGCGTGGCGCGGAAGAACATGCGGCCGTCCTCGACCACGGCGCGCGCCCGAGGATGGGCACAGAGGTCCGCATTCCACGGCCGGAACTCTTCGCAGGCGAGCCGCATCGTTTGTCCCGAGAGCTCGATGGCCGTGAGTTTCTCCGCACTGGGATCGCGCAGTGCGGCGCTCGCCGTGATCCCCGTGGCGGAGCCGATGAACGCCGTCTGCCGGGGTGCTGGATGGAGGAGAAGCGGCAGGTAGCCGAGCCGCGTCTGTTGTGCGGCATTGGCGCTGCCGCCGAGGGAGTAGGTGTTGTTCCACTTGATGCGCCGGTCGCCGTGCTGTTCGAGCACCGCCGACACCCCTGCCGGACCGGCGCGCCAGGCAAGGATGCGCTCGCCCGGGGCCAGGTGCGCCACCGGGAGCGTCCAGGGAGAGGTCGCGGCGACCAAGATGCAGGCGAGCGTAGCGAGGCCGAGAGCGAAAGAGCGCGGGCGTCCGGGCGTCCGCCAGGCGACGAGGAGGCCGCTCGCGAGCAGCACCACGCACCAGGCGAGGAGCGAGCCCCACAAACCGAGGGCCGGCATCGCGAGGTGATTCGCGGTGACGAGGCCGACGAGTGCACCCGCCGCGTTCATCCCCAGCAGCCGACCCCAGGTTCTCCCCACCGTCTCGCCCAGGCGCTGTGCAGCGATCGCTGCACCGGCGCCGGCGAGGACGAGAGGGAAGACCCAGCCGGCGAGGACGAAGGGCGGGCCGATGACGAGAGCAGCGCTTCCCAGGATGCGGATGATGTAGGTCGCGAAGCCGCCGGCCCCGCCACCGAATGGACTCATGCCCTGCGTGGCGGCGACGAAGAAGCGTGGCAGGACCGCGGTGACGCAGGCGCCGAGGAGCAGCACCACGCCGACTTGCTGCCAGGCGCGGCGCTCGTCGAGGACGGCGCGCTGGAGCACGAGGGGTCCCACCACGAGCGCGGCGATGACGACCACGAGAACGCTCGCGAAGGTGTAGCTGGAATTGTGCAGCACCTGGCTGAAGAGGTGCAAGGCGAGGATCTCGAGCCCGAGAACGATGAAACCCGAGAGCGCGGCCACGAGCCCCCAGGAGCGGAGGCCCGCAGACCAGGCAGCGACCTCCGGCGAGCGCCGCGGGGACGATGTCGCAGTCGAACGTGGTGCCGCATGCGGCGCGGCCGCGCGGGCGAAGAGGAAACCGAGGCCCGCTAGGGCGAGACTCCCGAGCATCAACAGGCAGAAGCCGCCGCGCATTCCGAAGACGGGGACGAGAAAAAACGTCGTGACCAGAACGCCACCAGCACCACCCAAGGTGTTGAACCCATAGATCGTGTTGCCCTCGCGGCCCAAGCGCTCGGCGCTCACCACCGCCTGGCCGAGCGCCGGGAGCGTTCCACCCATGAGAAAAGAAGGGGGAGCGACGAAGACGGCGGCGAGGCAGGCCTTCAATGCCGCGCCCGCGGTGGGAAGAAGGAGCACCGGGCCGAGGGCGCGCGCCACGATGCCCGAGAGCTGCTCGCCGAAGAAGGAGGGCAGGATGCACACCAGGATGCCGAGCTCGAGCTGTCCGTAGAGACGCCAGGGTGAGGCATGGCGGGAGGCGAGCGGGCCGAGACGCGCGGCGCCGGCGGCGAGGGAGAGGAAGAAGACGCCGACGACCAGGCTCGAGGCCAGAGCCGTGGCACCGATGATGTCGGAGAGCCGGCGGGCCCAGAGGATCTCGTACCCGAGAGCCACGAAACCGGAAAGGCAGGCGACAGCACCTGCGCGTCGAAGCTGCATCGGGCCAGTGTACGGGCAATCAGCTCAGCGCTGCCAGACGAGCTTGCGCGACAGCTTGGACGCGCCGAGCTCGGACTGCACGAAGTACACACCCGACGGGACCGAGGTCCCTGCATTGTCCCGGCCATCCCAGGTCAGGCGATGCGAGCCGAGAGGCAGCGCCCCGGACGCGAGGGTGCGAATGCGACGTCCCGCAGCGTCGTGGATGCTGACACGGACCATCGCGCCCGCGGGCAGGTCGAGGTCGATCGACGTCGTGCCACGCGCCGGGTTGGGGGAAAGACGAAGGGCGGGGACGAGAGGCAGCGCTCTCTCGGTTTCCGGTGCCGACGTCGTGGGTGGCACACCGGAGGGCCGGATCTCGACGCCGGCCACGGCCCAGTCCGTGATGCTGTTGAAGGTCCCCGTGAGGCTCAGCGTTCCGGGCGTGGAGGGACGGTCGATCACGGCGAGGGAGGTTTCGTCGCCGAACACGCCTTGGCGCACCGTGGCGCGCTGGGTGACTCCAGCACCGGGCGTGTGCTGCCGGTTGCGCATGGCCACGGCAGCGAAGACGACGCCCCGCGACGTCGTCCCCGTGACCGCGAGGCTGTAGCGCGAGCCATCCACTCCCCCGGAGCACGTCCCCTGCACGCCATTCGTGTTGACCGAGGTCATCGTCCCCAGGGGAGCGACGAGATCGGCGCCGGTGTAGCGCGACACGGCGATGGTGGCATTGATCGGCGCGGTGCCGAACGTCGCGGTCACGTTTCCCGCGGTAGCGTTTCCTCGGGCCATCCAGACGTCGATCCCGGTCTGGCTGCGCCCGCCGCACTGCGCCTGCACCAGCGTCCAGTCGAGGCCGAAGCCACTCACGGAGCGCACTGGACGGTAGGGTTTGCTGGCGATCGCGGCCATGAACAAGGACGCGGTGGAGGGAGCGAACGGTGCCGACGTCGCCACGGTGCTCGCGGCGCTCGAACCACCGGTCTGTGACTCGCCGAAGGAGACGCCGAGCCCTGGCTGCCCGCCCACCGTGAGCGTCACCGTCGCGGTGGCGGTGCCGGAGAGGCCGTCTTGCACCTCGTAGGTGAAGCGATCGGTGCCGGTGAAGCCGGGGGCGGCGAGATAAGCGAAAGAGCCGTCGGGATAAAGAGCCATGAAGCCGTGACTCGGGGCGGTGCGCAGCACGGGCGTGATGCGGTCACCGTCCGGGTCGCTGTCGTTGCCGAGGACGCCCGGTGCTTCTACGCGGATCGGGGCATCGGTGACAGCGCTGTATGCATCGTTGACGGCCCGGGGCGCATTGTTGGGGACGAAGACCGCCCTCACGCTGCGACTCGCGTCCATCCGGAGCGAGGCGGGGACGGCATTCCCGGTGAGGTCGCCTTCCCAGCGCGAAAAGCGCCAGCCCAGGCTTGGATTCGGCTGCAAATTGACGTTGGCACCGGCAGCGTACCCGGAGCGGAAGGGGGTGACGCGCACGGTGCCCGAGCCCACGACGCCGACGGCCAGGGTGAAGAGAGTGGGTGCGCCGCTGGCGAGGAAGAGCGCCCCCTGGCCGTTGCGCAGACTCACCATTTGCACCCGGCCACCGATGTTCCCCTCCGGATCGACGGGGAGCAGAGACTGGGGCAGCGGCACGTTCACCGCCGTTTCCGGTTCGATGCCCTGGTTCCAATCGCCGCGATTCCGCAGCACCGCCAAGCCATTCTGATAGGCCCGCGCCTTGACCACGTAGCGGTTGCCCAGCGGATCGGTGCCCTGGGCGAGGGTGAACGGCTCGCCGGTGACGCTTCCGAGGCGTTCGTTGGCGATGTTCATGCAGCCGCGCCAGGTGAGGGAGTCCCACCCGGCGGAGACGGGAGTGCTGATCTCCATTTGGAAGAGGAGGGTGTTCTCGGTGCGCGTGATGAGGTACCAGGTCAGGTTGTGGAGCAAGGTCTGGGCGTAGGTGAAGGACCCCTCGCGGCTCGGCACCGTCCGGTGCAAAACCGAGGAGTAGAAGCTGGTGATGCCCGCTGAAGCCGCCAGGAGATCGCGGCGGTGGGCATCGTCCATGGCACCGAGCCCGAAGGACCGCACCGGGTTGTATTGGTATTCGAGGAAAAGGATGTCGCCGATGTCACGGGACACATACGAGTCGTCCCAGACGTTGGCCACGTTGACCATCAGATACTTGCGCTTCCGGTCCCGGGACCACGACGGTGAAGTTTCCAAGCTGTCCTTCAGCGCGGTCAGGAAGGGGCCGAGATTGTTGTTCCAATGCCAGGTGCGAAACTCCGTGGTGTCGATGCGGAGATGTCCGGGAGTCTCGCGGACATGCCCGCCCGAGCGGATGGTTCCGAAGTTGAAGAGCACGGCAGCGGAGTTGTCGAGGAAGATCCCGTCGGGGTAGAGAGTCGAATTCCTGAATGGTGTATCCAGGGCCAGGTGGATGATCGTTTCCTTGTGGAGCTGCGCCGCCCGCCGGGTGGAGAAATGCACCAGACGCCGGCTCCGGTCGACGTAATAGATCGGAACCCGGGCATCCGCCGGGTTGGGGGCGCTGCCGCCCGGCCAGCCGGGGACGAACAGCGTGGTGTCGCCGCTCAGCGCCACGATGGTGTCGTCGTAATAGTGCAGGTAAATCTCTTCGGGATCCCAGCCGCGCGCCACCGCCAGGGATTGAGCGTACTGGTGCTCCAGCGGCGGGCTGGGATGGGGCACGACGTAGTTGTCGGTCACGGAGTTGTAGACGAACCAGCGGAACTCCGAGTTGAGCGACTTGATGACGGGCTTGTCGGCGTCGCTGCCCTCGTCCTTGCCGGTGATCCCCACCGAATAGCGCACTGCCGAAGCGCGACGGACGTCGTCGTTGGCGGCGCGCGAGTACCAGATGACCCCATGACGCAGGCCGCTGGCGCCGAAGGTCGCAGCGGGCGCGTCCGCCCCTGACAGGGACCGCACCGCGCCGACGGCGAGCAGGATCACGAGGATGGCCGCCGCAGCGCCTCTCGAGATCCTCCCTGGGACGCTCAAGAACGACCCTCCCAGCATGAGATCGGACGAGACCCGTCCGCTTCTCGGGTGCGGGCCGGTGTCTGGAATAGGGGAACACATTATAGGGCGGGCCGTTCCGTTTGGAAAGGTAGGCCCCGGACTGGGGCCCCTACCGAATCCAGTCCTGGACCCTGGTCTGGGCTACGAGCCCAGGCCCTGTCGAGTCGCCCGGTGACTAGCTGCCTCGAGACCCGAAACCACTCCCCCCACTGTGGCTTCAACGCGACAGGGTCTTCTCGATACGACGATCAGGGACGATCCAGAGGAGGGAGGCGCCAAAGTAGAGGCCACCGGCGAGCCACCAGCCCACGAAGGCGAGCGGGATGGCCACCACGTAGATCAACACCGACAACTTGCCCTTGAGGTCTCTGCCGAGTGCTGCGGCGAGCACGGACTCCCTGCCGTGGAGGCTGAGCAAGGCGCGGGAGAGGATGTAGTAGGCCACGGCTGCGCAGAGCAGCACCATGCCGTAGATCGCCATGGGCCAGGGAGCGAACTCGGTGTGTCCCACCCAGCCGGTGACGAAGGGGAAGAGCGACAACCAGAACAGCAGGTGCAGGTTGGCCCAAAGGACCCGGCCGTTGACGTGCGCGGTGGCCTGGAGAAGATGGTGATGGTTGCTCCAGTAGATGCCGAGATACAAGTAGCTGACCGCATAGATGAGGAAGACCGGCAAGACCGGCCGCAGCGCGGTCAGTTCGGC
>Ga0075428_100004857_pt1 | contig 14913 bp, 14 predicted proteins | sample RhiMetdeltSRZDD2_FD_75291 | JGI IMG/M metagenome (GOLD analysis project Ga0075428, IMG submission 75291) | Populus rhizosphere microbial communities from Tennessee, USA - Rhizosphere MetaG P. deltoides SRZDD2 | ecosystem: Host-associated > Plants > Roots > Rhizosphere > Soil | place: USA... | reverse complement strand
GGTACCGGTGGTGTGACGGAGGCCCTCAAGCGCCGGATTGTGTTGCCATTCGCTGGGCCGATTGAAGCCAGCGACCACGTGCTCGGACACGAGCTCGTGCACGCCTTCCAGTACGACATCAGCGGCACCAACGTCAGCGCTGGTTCGGCCGGCGCCCTCGGCCTGCCTCTGTGGTTCATCGAGGGCATGGCGGAATACCTGTCCATCGGACCGGTCGATCCGCACACGGCCATGTGGATGCGCGAGGCGACCCGCCGCGAGAAGCTGCCAGACATCGACGACCTCGATAATCCGAAGTACTTCCCGTATCGCTACGGCCAGGCATTTTGGGCGTTCGTTGCCGGCAAGTACGGCGACGGCGCGGTTGGCAACTTGTTGCGGGCGGCCTCGGGTCGCGACGCGACGTACGGGTCAGCCATCGAGGCGGTGCTCCAGACCAATACCAAGGAGCTCTCGAAGGAGTGGCACGCGGCGGAGTTCGAGGCCTTCCGGCCGATCGCCGAAGCTACGAAGATGCCCGGCCAATTCGCCAAGCCGCTCATCGTCAAGGGCAGGACCGGGAGCGATCTCAACCTTGGTCCGAAGCTCAGTCCCGACGGCTCGAAGATCGTGTACTTCTCGGAGCGCGACCTGTTCTCGATCGACATGTTCGTCGCCGACGCCACGACGGGCAAGGTCATTCGGAAGCTCACCGATACCGCGACCAACCGGCACTTCGAGAGCCTGTCATTCCTCACGTCCGCGGGCGCCTGGGATCCGACTGGCAAGCTCTTCGCGTTTCCAGGGTTGTCCAAGGGCGAACCGGTCTTGTCGATCGTGAATGTCGACCGCGGGAAGCAGGAGCGGGAGATCCGGTTGAAAGAGGTGCACGAGGTCGTCAACCCGACCTGGTCGCCGGACGGCAAGCTGATCGCGTTCTCAGCGCTGGTGGGTGGGTTCAACGATCTGTTCCTGTACGATCTCGACAAGAGCGAGTTGCGGCGGCTGACGAGCGATGCGTTTGCGGAACTCGACCCGTCGTTTTCGCCCGACGGTCGCAAGATCGTATTCAGCACCGATCGGTTCACGACCAACATCGACGTCATCAAGCCTGGTTCGCTCAAGCTGGCGTTGTTTGACGTCGCCAGCGGCCAAGTGACGGCGCTCGGCGGATTCGACAACTCGAAAAACATCGGCGCGCAGTGGGCCGCCGACGGCAAGTCCTTGTTTTTCATCTCCGACCGGGGCGGCATTTCGAACATCTATCGAATTTCCGCGGACGGGTCGGACCCACGGCAGTTGACAAACATGCTGACGGGCGCCAGCGGCATCACGGCGCTGAGCCCCGCAATGTCAACGGGCGGCGGACGGCTGGTGTTCAGCGCGTACGAGGAAGACAACTACAACATCTACATGCTCGACACCGCCGATCAACTGGCGGGCGAGCCGCCGGTGGAGTTGCCGCGCAACGCAGCCGTGCTGCCGCCGCGCCGCGACCCGGGCGGCCTCGTCGTCGAAGCGCTCACCGATCCGACATGGGGACTGCCAGCAAGCACGCAGGTGCCCGTGGGCGAACCCTACAAGGCCGACTGGGGCCTCGATTTCGTCGGTCAGCCGTCGGTCGGCGTGGGTATCGATCCATTCGGCACGTATGCGACCGGCGGCATCTCGATGTTGTTCAGCGATATGCTCGGCAACCACGTTATCGGGACTGCCGCGCAGGTCACGAGCCGATTCGACGAATTCGGCGGCACGCTTTTCTACGTCAACCGCTCCAAGCGGTGGAATTGGGGGCTGTCGCTCGACCAAACGCCCTACGTGTATCGCACGTTTGCCGCGGGATTCCAGGGTACCAACTACGTCGAGCAGGAAATCCGCTACCTCCAGCGCGACCAGTCGGCGTCCGGTTTTCTGACGTATCCATTCAGCCGTTCGCATCGAGTGGAGTTCTCGGGTGGGTATCGTCGGATAGGGCAGCAGTATGACGTTCGCGAGAGCACTTACGACGGATTTACCGGCGAGCTCATTGACCGCGATGAGTTCGACCTGGAACAGTTCCCGACGCTCAATCTCGTCGAAGCCAGCAGCGCGCTGGTGTTCGACACGTCGATCATGGGTGCGACAAGCCCGATCCGCGGGACCCGGTATCGGCTCGAGTTTTCGCAATCCGGTGGCGATCTGACGTACTCGGGAATCCTCGCCGATGCGCGGACGTATCTGATGCCGGTGCGTCCGTACACGATTGCGTTGCGCGGCATGTACTACGGCCGTGTCGGGCAGGATGCCGAGAACGGACTCTTGCCGGCATTGTTCCTTGGATACCCGGGGCTCGTACGAGGCTACGACTACAACTCGTTCGAATCGCAGGAATGCCTCGGAGCGCCGGCTAACACCTGTCCAGTATTCGATCGATTAGTGGGAAGCCGCGTTGCGATCGCGAACGCGGAGCTGAGATTCCCGATCTGGGGCGCGTTTGGCGGGGACCAGTTCTATGGACCGCTGCCGATCGAAGCGGCCTTCTTCACCGACGCGGGCGTCGCGTGGGGCAGCAGTGACCGACTCGGGTTTGCACCTGGCGACCATAAGCCCGTCGTCAGCGTCGGAGCGGCGGTGCGCGTGAACGTGCTTGGCTTTGCGGTGGCCGAGATCGATTACGTTCGCCCGCTCGATCGTCCACAGCGCGGGTGGCTGTGGCAGTTCAGCCTCCGACCGGGGTTCTAAGCTTTGGGTTCGCGGGTTCACAAGATCCCAGTTCCCGGGTTCTAGGTTCGAACCTGGGAACCGGGAACCCGGGAACCCGTGAACTTTTAGTGAGGTTCTCGGAGCGCGTCGAGTGCCTCGACCCTCGAGGCCCTCAGCGCGGGTAGCGCGCTGGCGGCCGCTGCGGTGCCCACAACAAGCACCGCAGTGGCCACAATCGTTTGGGGATCGATCGGCGACACGCCTACTATGAAGCCCCGGAGTGCGTAAGCACCGAGCGTCCCCAAAATCATTCCGGTTCCCACTCCCACCGCGACCGGCACGCCGATCCCGCGCATGACGTTGAGGACGATATCTTGCGTCGTGGCGCCAATCGCCTTCCGGATTCCAATCTCACGCCGCCGCTGTGCGACGGCAAACGACACGACGCCGTAAATCCCCATCATCGTCAAAAGCGTTCCGACAACGCCGAAGGCCCCGGTGAACGAGGCTCCGACCTGGGCTGGGAGCAGAGCAGCGCGTAGTGCGTTGTTCAGTGGTTGGATTTCCGGAGCGAGTCCTGGGTCGTGCCGCACGATTTCAGTCTGCAGCGCTCGAGCGGTCGCACCGGGTGTCGTGCTGCGCACGAGCACGTTCACGCCACTGACAGGTCGTTGTGCCAAGGGCATGTAGACCGCGGGCATTATGGTTTCGCCAAGCGTCCAGTACTTGGAGTCGCGGACTATGCCGACGACTTCCGTCCCGTTCAATCGTTGGCCAAGCGCCGCCCCGTTCCAGGCGTCACGAGCCAGCGTCTCATTCACGATCATGACTGGCGGTCCACCCGCGACGTCCTGCGGGGTGAAGTCTCTGCCGGCGATGAGCGTAATGTGCAACGTGCGGAGCCAGTCCGGCGTTATGCGATTCGCCATGACCCATCGTCCGCGCGCGTCAGGAGGGTCGGCGTCAGTGCGCACGCGAAACTCCTCCCGCCCCATGAGCGTCAACGGCACCACAGTCGATGCGCTTGCGGACTGGACGCCGGGCATGCCGCGCACCTCGGTCAGGAGCACATCGAGTTGTGAAGCGATTGCGGCCGGTGTGAGTGAACCTTCGTCGAACTCGACGCTGGCCAGGACAACGCCTGTCGGATCGAAGCCGGGATCGACTTCGTGTGCATTGCGCAGGCTTTGCAGGAACAGTCCGCCCCATAGCAGCAGAAGGCACGAGACTGCGATCTGACCTGTCAGCATCCACTGGCGCAATCGTTGTCGTGCCGGCGCATAAGCATCGTCTTTGAGCGCAGGTACGAGATCGAAGCGCGTCGATTTGCGCGCAGGCGCCAAGCCGCAGAGCAGTGCCGTGACCGCGGACACCAGGAGCGCATACAAGAGCATGCTGCGATCGACGGAGAGGTCGAACTCGACCGGCACCGGCAGCTGTCCGATCAGCGCGTTGAACAGCGTGCCGAGCCACAGGGCGAGGAGAACGCCTGCGCTTCCCCCAATCAGCGCGAGCACGAGACTTTCGGTGAGGAGCTGCCGAATCAACCGCCCTCGCGAGGCGCCGAGGGCGAGACGGACGCCGATTTCCCGGCGGCGTGCGGCGCCGCGGCTGAGTAGCAAACCGGAAATGTTGGCGCAGCCGACCAGCAATACGAACCCGGTTACGGCGGTCATGAGTGTGACAAAAGCAAAGACCGGCGCGAGCGTGCTCATTACGCCCCGAAAACTGCGCAAGCCATCAATCAGGAATACTTCGGTGTTGAGGAACGACTCATCTAGTTCGGGATGTTCGTTCCTGATCTCGCGCGTGAGGACCTGCATGGCCGCCTGCGCCTCGCCGCTCCCGATTCCCGGTCTCAGTCGTCCGACGACCTCGAACGCCGGCTTGCGGCGATCGGTAATGACTTGCGCGGCTCTGGCAGGATCGATGGGGATCCAGAACTCGCTGACAAAACCTGGCGGTCGTGCGCCACGAAAGCCCCTGGGCATGACACCGACCACGTCGTAGGTTCTGTTGCCGAGCGTCAGTTGACGGCCGACAATCTGCGGATCGGCCGCGAAACGCGCCCGCCAGGTGCGCTCGGAGAGCACGACGAGATCAGCGCGTGTGTCCGACGGACCGTAAGCGCGGCCCAGCAACGGCCGGACACCGAAGACGGACAGATAGTTAGCCGACGTCAGCTCGCCCATCAGACGGACCGCGCCATCGCCCACGGCAAGCGGAAGCCTCTGCATGCCGTGGGCGGCGACGTCACTGAAGACGAGATTCCTTCGCCGCATGTCGTCGTAGTTCAACCAGGAGGTTTGACTTTGCCCTGTGTAGATGCGGACAAGTTCATGCGGCGCGTGTGCCGGCAGCGGCCTCAATCTCAGAGCGCTCACGATGCTGAAGATGGTTGTGTTCCCGCCGATCGCGAGCGCCAGCGTGAGCAGGGCGACCAGCGAGAATCCTGGGCTGCGTCCGAGAAGACGCAGTCCGTACCAGGTATCCTGCTTGAATTCCGCGACGATGCGACTCACGTGGCGTTGGCGCTCGATTGTGGCGCCCTGCGCGACGCATGCCTGTGCGCCGCGGGCGACGTCGCCGAATTCCTCGAGCGCCTGGCGTCGCGCGTCGGATTCGGCCATGCCTGTGCGCATGAGGTCCTGGACGCGCATGTCGAGGTGAAAGGCAAACTCGTCCTGGACATCAGCGGCGATGTCGTTCCGACTACGCGACAGAAAGCGGAAGAGGCGTTTCATGCGGGTTCGATGACTTTGAAGACGGCCTGAACGTATTTCTTCCAGACCGAGATTTCACTGCGCAGCTGCTGGCGGCCAGTGGGCGTCAGCCTGTAGTACTTCGCCTTGCGGTTGTTCTCGGACAATCCCCACTCGGCGTCGATCCAGCCGCGCCCCTCGAGTCGGTGCAGCGCCTGGTAAAGCGCCGCATCCTCGATCGCCAGGACGCCTTCCGTGCGGTCGCGGACCCAGCGCGACACCGCATAGCCGTGCGTCGGCCCTGCTTGGAGAGCCCTCAGGATCAGCAGATCGACAGTGCCTTGGAGCAGGCTCAGCGTACTCATGGCTTGCCGTGCTTAGACTGGCAACGGGGATGAAATGTTCCCCTAACGATGTGTGGGGAACACTGAGACGCGAGGTTCACGGGTTCCCGGGTTCCCAGGTGCCCGGGTTCTTCGTTCAAGGTTCACGAACCCGGACCTGGGAACCGGGGGAACCTGAGAACCGGGAACCAAGGAGCGCGACTAGCGCGATCGCCAGCGCATGTGCTCCGAGAACGTGCGAGGGATCCGAGAAGTGGCAGAACAGCCGCCATCCGGCGTCAGCGATGAGTCCGGCACCGAGGCCATAAATCGCGCCTGCGATTCGCGGGCGGAGCGGGAAGGCGCGAGCGGCGAGCCACCCGGAGAGCGCGACCACCGGAAGCGCGCTCAGAACGCCGCCGGCCACACACACGCTCCACACATACCGAACAAATCCCGGTGCGATCGTCGTCGGGCTGACCACCCAGGTCATGAACGTGATCGACAGCATGGCAATTGCGGCCGTACCGAAGACGATGCCGAGTGCCCGTCGGCTCAGCATGGTTCCAGGCACGGCCTCGCGGAGGGCGGCCATAATCAGGGCCAGGCCAAGGAGCATTTGCAGCGTCGACGCCGTCCACGTCAGCCACGGCCCGAGCGCCGGCGCGTCGCGCCGGACTCCAAACACGATCGCTGACGCAAACAGCAGCACAATGGCCACAGGAGCCACGATCACGACGCGCTTCGAAGGCGGCGCGAGCGGTGTGACCGGACGCAGATCGCGTGCGACCGCCGTGCGCAGCGTGTCGGGCATCTGAATCGGGTGGTCAGTCATGGGTCAGCCGCCTCCGCAGATCCACTATGCCGCGGCTCGATCTCAGCTTGGCGGCGTCAGGGCGAATGCCGAGCATCCGTCCCACCTCAGCGAAGCTGAAGCCCCAGACGTGATGGAGCAGCAGTGCTTCTCGTCGATCGGGCAGCAGATCATTCAAAGCCCGCCGCACCCGATCGCGATCCGCGAATCCTTCGACAGCCGCCGGTACCGGCAAGTCTGGCAGCGAGCGCTCCGCATGATCCGTGTGCGGACGACGCGAGTGCGTGCGACGATCCATGAGCCAGACATGCCGCGCGATCGTGAAGACCCACGGCCGCACCGGCAAGTCGGAGCGATAGGCGTGGCGCGATCGATGGATCTGCAGGAAAGCCTCCTGCAGGAGGTCCTGCGCGCGAGCGCGATCGCGCGACAGCGACGTGAGGTACGAGAGCAGCGGCGGCGCGAGGCGCGCGTAGAGATGTTCGAACGCCGGCATCGATCCCGCCTGATATGCGGTCATGAGCGCCGCCAGCTCGTCGCCGTCCCGCCAGTGCACACCAGTACCTTATTTGGTTTGCCGTTGTGGCCGTGAATGTATCAAACTCGCGGCTCGCGGCTCGCGGCTCGCGGCTCGCGGCTCGCGGCTCAGGCAGGTTCTCGTTCTCTTCTCGCATCGGGTAATGTCAACGTCACCTGATCGCCGACGGTGATCGTGCCGCCGCGGATGACGTCAGCGTTGAGGGCGAGGCGGCCGCCGAAGCGGCGGCCGATGTCGCGCAGGACTTCAGGGTCGCGCTCGAGAGTATCGGGATCGACCGTCGTCATCGGACAGCGGCCGCGGCGGGAATCGAGGCGAATCGCGACGCCGCCGATCCGCACCGTGGCGCCGGGCCATTCGAATTCGTCGAGACCATCGACGCCCCCGATCAGAATGTTCGGCCGAAGGCGACGAACGTCGCGGCCGAAGGCGTCGACCGCGCCATCGGTGGCGATGAGCAGCGGCAGCACGTCGAAGGCTCGTTCGTGGTCTGCCGCTTCGAGCCACGCATCGTTGCCCGCAGCGCGTCGTACTAGCGCGAGCGCCTCGGCGCTGTCCCACGGATGACCGTCTATCAGCGCCCGGCCGCTGGCGTCGAGGGTGCCTGTCAGCCCCAGCAGTTTGAAATGACGCCGGGACGTCCTCACGCCTTCAGGTCCGCGCACATAAACGATTCGATCGCCGTCGAAGCCGTTGACCGTGAGGATCGCGGTCCGCAGTTCTTCTCCGGCAAGGGATTTGACAGGGTATCGCCAGAGCTTGGAAACCTTCATGATTGCGCCAATCTTTTAGATGCCGCCCCGAGCCGCTGGGATCCGAACTTTGAACTTTGAACTCGAGCCCCCGAACCCCCGAGCCCCCAACCCCGGTCTTAGACAAAAACCCGCCTTCACACCGTCTATAGACTGACGCATGCGCCGGCGACCGGACGACCCGACCGCGATGGCGGGCCGGCTATACGACCAGCACGGGGCCTCGCTCTTTCGCTACGCGCTGATGCTGCTGGCCGATCGTTCGGCCGCGGAGGACGCCGTGCAACAAGTGTTTGCGTCGCTGATGACGCTCGTGGCGCGCGACGCGGCGCCGATCGAGAACGCCGAGCACTACCTGCGGCGCGCGGTCCGCAACGAGTGCTATTCAGCGCTGCGCCGGACGGTGCGACGCGAGGCGTCGATCGACGCTGCGCCGACCGCGGCGCTGTTGCAGGCGATCGCGACTACGGATGGAACGCCCGACGAGCGCATCGCGCTGGAGCGTGCACTGAGAACATTGCCCGCGGAGCAGCGCGAAGTCGTGCACCTCCGCGTCTACGAAGGCCTGACGTTTCAGGAGATCGCGACGCAGACCGGCGAGTCGATCAACACGATCGCGAGCCGTCACCGCTACGCGCTCGACAAACTACGAATGTTGCTGCAATGAAGGACGAAGATCTCGAACGCCTGCTTCGCCGCTACGAACCGGTCGCACCGCCGGCGTCGCTGCGCGCGCGTATCGTCGGAGGACGGACGAATCGCCGCCGCACATGGCCGTGGGCAGCTGCCGCCGCGGCGCTGCTCGCCGTGACGGTGTGGCTCGCCTCGTCGGCGGAAAGAGTGATGCAACGCATCGACGGCAACGTCGACGTAGCGGCGAGTCAACGATCGGTCGAAGTCGAGGCGCTCGCCGAGATGATCGAAGGATCGGAGAATCCTCGCGCGCTCGCGGAATGGATGATCGAGCGCCGCGATGCGGACCGCGCGCTCGAGAGCCCTCGGCAAGCCGTCGGCACCACGGGAGTGGCACGATGAGCCGCCGCATCGCGATCGCCGCGTTCGCTGTCGCCGTAGTTCTCGTCGCTGTTGCATTGTGGGATTACCTGGCTGCCCGGCAGCTCTCGGCGACCGTGGAGAGGATTCGCGCCGCGGGCGAGCCGGTGTTGAATGACATCGACAGGTTGCGTCCGCAGACCGACGAGCAGAGGGAAGCGTCGCGTTACTACGCAGCCGCCGGCGTGCTGGTGAGTGCCGGCTGGGGCAGACGATTCGCAAAGATCGACGCCGAGCTTCAGGCGCTTCTGGCTTCGCGTCCGGCATCCGCCTCTCCAGCGCTGCTGCAGCAACTGTCGCAAGTCGTCGAGCAGCACCGGGCCTTCTACGAGATCCTTGATCGCGCCGCAGCGCTCGACGCGCGCGGGCTCGCGTACGGTGACGAGCCGAGATTCTCGATTGCCGATCGAAGCTACGCGGTCGTAAACGGGCTGAGAGTCGCACACCTCTCGCTCACGCGGCGCTCGAGTGAAGCCGTGCATGCACTGCGCTCCACGATCGCGGTCGCGCGTGTGTCATCACATCTGTGGAAGGTAGGTCTGGACACAACACGTGACGTGGAGCTGCTCCTCACCTACGCGCCGCCGTCCGCGGCGGAACTTCAGCAGCTGCAGACCGCGTTCCAGGGAATGGAGATCGACGCCGACGTGCGTGAGGCCCTGATGAAGGAGCGGGCCCGTCTCATCACGATGGCATGGCCAGCCGCTGCAAGCCCCCCGATGGTGTTGCCGGGAGTACGCCAGACGCGGGCCAGTGGTTCACCTCTCATCAGCTGGCTTCAGCGGCCGCTGAACACCATGGGCCTCCAGCGGGCGCTGCGAGCGTTCGAGGAGGCCATGGCGCCCGCCGTTCAGCCTTGGCCGTCGAAACTCGATGCGGTGGAGGAGTTCGCGAAGCGTTACCCGGCAACGCAGCTGCCCAGTCCGCTCGACGGAGGCCTGCGGCGATACTTCCGCGATTTGTGGGGAGTACCGATGCCGTTCGAGCGCTTCGCGGCGCAGGCGCTCAGCGGTGCGACCGTGAATGTGGCGCGAGACGTGACAGCGAAGGGTCTGGTTACGACGGCGCTGGCAGTGGAGCGCTACCGGCGCGATCACGATGGAGCACCACCGGCGTCACTCGACGATGTTGTTCCGCGATACCTATCTTCGGTGCCAATGGATCCTCGCAGCGGAGGGCCGCTGCGATACATCAAACGCGCCGACAGCTTCATCGTCTATAGCATCGGCACGAACAGAGTGGACGACGGCGGCGATCGGTCGCCGGTGACTGGCGGAAAATTCCAACCGACGGGATCGTTGCCTGCTCCAAAGGACGTGGTGCTCGAAGTTCGTTTTGGCTTCTAAGGAGGGGTGCATGAAACGGCGATTCATCGGACTGGCCATCGTATCGCTCGCGACGATTGCAGCGTCGGCTTCACCGCCACCGCAACAACAATCTTGCTTGCACGATGCCAACGAGTCGCCCGAGCAGGCCGTGCGACGGCGCCAGGCGGTGCAGGCCGCGCGTACCATGAATAACATCGAGGCCAATCAACCCGGATCGCCGACTGGTGTGTATCTGAAGCACGAGGAGCTTGCGACCTCGCCGTTCGTGCAGCGCGACACCACCGGCCAGTTGAAGGCAATGAACTTCAAGCCGGGAGAAGAGATCCTGCCCGGCTGGCAGTTGACGCTCGACGTCACCAACGATGGCTACTGGTTCATGATCAAGGACAAAACCGATCCCTGCGGGTTCGCCTACATCAGCAACAAAGCCGGCCTGATTTACTCCGCGCAGCATTTGCGGTGAGATGACATTGGTGCCTGCCGCCCTGAGCGTCTCGAATGGACTGGCCGCACAATAGCCGCTGACGCCTGCGGCGGTTGTGCCCGCCAGACCAGCGGTGAGCGTGACGACCCGCGGCCCTTACCGCTCGCCGGGAAAAGCGGCCTCCACTAATACTCTGTCGCTCCCGCGTCGCGAAGCGGGAGGCACGAGCCGACCCGCCCGCCACAATAGCCGCTGACGCAGACGGCGGTTGTGCTCGTCAGACCATCGGTGAGCGGTCGGGCAATCGAGCCCCGTGGTACGCTTGCGTTGTGACGGTTCGATTGCAGCTCAGGCTCACGGCGTTGCTCTTTGCGCTCGCTCTCGCTCCCGCCTGCGGGCCGCGTCCGTACAGCTCACTCTCAGAATCCGCTGAGCCACTGCGGTCGCAATTCAACCGGGACGCCGGGCGTGTGCGTATCGTGATGCTCGTCGCGCCAACCTGACCGCAGTGTATGCTCGGCGTCGCCGAGATCCACCGTGAAGTGCTGTCGAAGGATTCAGACGCGGATCTGCGCGTTTACATGGTGTGGGTCCCGAAACAGCGCGGGCTCGAGCGCGACGTGGCGAGTGCGACGACACAGTATCCGGATCCGCGGGCGATGCATTTCTGGGATGGACAGGGCGTGCTCATGCGCGGCTATCGCGAGACGCTCAAAACACCGGAAGAGGCGTGGGATGTGTTCCTGCTTTACGGTCCCGACGCACGATGGGACGACACGACGCCGCCGGCTCCGGAGTACTGGGCTCACCAGCTTGGAACGGCCGACAAGCCTCGCATGAGCGGGCCGTGGCTGGATGGGAAGGCGTTCTATGAGCGGCTCACGAGACTTAGACCTTGAAAATGAGTGAAGCCGGAAAGGTCGAAGGTGCGGACACGAATCACCCCGCCCTCTTCTTGAGCCATCGTCGGCCGCCGTGAATGCTGAAGTCCACGAGATCGTCCGGCGACATGTCCTTGAAGCCGGCGGCCTTGATGTCGCGGATGAACGACGGTGTCACACCGTGAATGCGCAGCCGGACCAAATTCTCTGCCGACACGTTCGCGTAGCCCAGATCGCGCAGCTCCTTGATGAACTCCACGCTCACGCCGTGAATGCGCATCTTCTCGAGATCTCGCGCCGACAGATCCTTGTAGCCCAGCGCCCGCAGCTCGCGAATGAACGCTGGCGTCACCCCGTGGATGCGCATCTTCACGAGTTCCTCGACGTCAAGCTTGGCGTACCCCAAATCGCGAAGCTCACGAATGTACTCGGGCGTGACGCCGTGGATCCGCATCCGCACGAGATCCTCAACGGGAAGCTTGTCGTAACCAGCCGCCTTGATCTCCTGAATGAACGCTGGCGTCACACCGTGGATGCGCATTTTCACGAGCTCGTCGACTGACAGCTTGCTGTAGCCCTGACCCTGGAGCTCTGCTATAAACGAACGGCTCACGTCATGAATTGCGAGCTTCAGCACCTGCTCGGTCGAGAGTTCGCCGTATGACTGACGCATCGCGGACACATACGAGGCGTTCGGGGGGAACCGCCACGTGCCGGAGCCACGCCCCTCGTTAAAATCACCTTGGAAGTCCACCGTCCCGGCATCGCGCTGAACGCTGAACCGCACGTTGCGTGCGCTCCACCGGCTGCTGGCGCCGCTTGCGCCAACCACATCACGCAGCGGCGCTGAAAACCCGAATGTGCGACTCTCGTCGCGATAGAGCTGGAGGTTGATCCATTCCTCGCCGTCGCGGCGATTCCAGGTGTCGTTCAGACTGGCTCGCCACGTTCCGGCAAGGGTTTCCGTCGATTGGACCGCGTCCGAAGGGATGGTGGCGCCCGCGAGCGACAGCGTCAGCAATAGGGTTCTCATGAGCATGTTCCTCGAGAACCTTGGATGCAGCGGCGCGGCTAAGGGTTTGAACCCGCCTGGAGGTAGCGGCGTAGGGCCTGAAATGCCCGGCCGCGATGGCTCACGGTGGCCTTGCGCTCGAGATCCAGTTCGGCAAGCGTGCAGCCGAACGGCGGGTAGAAGAAGACGGGGTCGTAGCCGAAGCCGTTCGTCCCGCGCGGCTCCGAGGCAATCTCCCCATCCACGATCCCTTCCGTTTCGAAGAGGAGGCGTCCCGGCTCTGCTAGTGCGACATGGCAGACGAACCGCGCTGCGCTCGTTCGCGCTCCGCGTTCGGCCAGCAGCTCGTAGATCTTCTTGAACTTCACGGCGTAGTCGGTACCGTGCCACCGCGCCGAGTGAATGCCCGGGGCATCGTCGAGCGCGGCGATTTCGAGGCCGGAGTCATCGGCCGCGCATGGGAGTCCTGTCGCTTCGGCGTAATAGAGCGCTTTGAGCCGCGAGTTTTCGGCAAACGTCTCGCCGGTCTCCTCGGGCTCGACGATGGCGGGAAAGTCGCGCAGCGAGATGAGCTCGATCGGCTCTCCAGTGTGAGTGAGGGCGCCTTTCAGGATGTCGGCAATCTCCCGGACTTTCCCCGGGTTGGTCGTGGCAACGACCAGCTTCATGGCAGATACGCGCCGACAATCGTTCGCTGGAGCGCGACGAGCTCCTGGATGCCCTTGTCCCCAAGCGCCATGAGATCGTCGAGCGCCTGACGTTCGAATGGTGGACCTTCGGCCGTGCCTTGAATCTCGATGAAGCGTCCGTCGCCGGTCTTGATGATGTTCATGTCGACATCGGCGCGCGAGTCCTCGTCGTACGCGAGGTCGAGCATTGGCAATCCGCCAACGACGCCGACACTCGTTGCGGCAACGTAGTCCTGGATGGGGATCGCTTTGATCTGTCCTTGCTCGCGCATGCGCTGTAGCGCGAGCACGAGCGCGACGAAACCGCCGGTGATCGACGCGGTGCGCGTGCCGCCGTCGGCCTGGATGACGTCGCAGTCAATCCAGATCGTCCGCTCGCCGAGTTCGGCAAGCCGCGTCACGGAGCGCAGCGATCGTCCGATGAGCCGCTGAATCTCTTGGGTGCGGCCACCCACTTTGCCCGCCGACGCTTCGCGTTGAGTGCGCGTGGTTGTCGCTCGGGGAAGCATGCCGTACTCCGCCGTGACCCATCCTTTTCCGGTGTTGCGCAGAAACGGTGGAACGCGATCTTCGATGCTGGCGGCGCACACGACCTTCGTGCGGCCGACCTCGATCAACACAGATCCCTCGGCATGCAGGAGAAATCCCGGCGTCATCGTCGTCGCCCGGAGTTCGCCTGACGCCCGTCCATCGGCGCGATTCATGTCACCCCTTCTCGGTTTTGTCGGTCCTGACCCATTTCAGGTTCTTTTGCAGTGGATGCCGCAGGTCGACGTGACCCGCCAGCGTATCAACTTCCTTGCCCTCGACGAGAATCTGCACGCGTTTCACGGCGGGCAGGTTCATGGTCAGGGCGTTGACGATGGCGTACACGGTGAAGAGCTCGTCGAGTGCACCACCCGTGTGCCTGGTGCGCGCTTCGCCGCTCAGATCGACGAATGCATCGCCACGGTCGGTCAGAAAAACGCCGCGCAACGTCGTGCCCGGAGGAACCGCAGACACGAACGGCCCCGGCGCATCACCGAGCTGTGCGACGACGATGTGCCTCGCCTGATCGAGAACGGTCTCGCCAAAAGGAACCTCTCGCTGGACGCCCACGAGCGACATGCCGTCTTCCGATACGTAGTACAACGTGCCCGTAATTTTTCGCGTATCGGACGTTGTTGTGGGGGGAGTTGCGGACGTCCCGGCCGGCGCGTCAGCGGGCTGGCGCCACGGACGACTGAACGCAAGCCACGCGGCACCCGCAATCGCGAGCAGCGCGATCGCACCGATCACCACAGTGCGGCGTGGCATCAGGGTCGAAGGCCACCGCCCGCCCGCGGCGCCGCCGCGCCGGCGACGCCGGTCCGTGTCGCCGGCCGATCGCGGTAGCGGACGATGCTGTCAACGAGCGCCTGGACGATGGAGACCTGGAACGCGTCAGACGTGAGCTGCTTTTCCTGTTCCGCGTTGGTGATGAATCCCATTTCCACCAGCACGGCCGGCATGTTCGCGCCAACCAGCACGCGGAACGGCGCCTGCTGAATCGCGCGTGGGCTCATCGGTATCTTCTCGCGCAGCGCGGCTTCTACGGATTGCGCAAGCACGGCGGACTGCTCGATGTAGCGCGCCTGCGCCATCTCCCAGAGGATGACTTCAATGTCGCGGCTCCCGCCGCCAAACACGGGCAGCGCTTCGGTTTCACCCTTGGCGACACGCTGCGCCTGGTCGCCGTATTCCTCGAGGCTCAGATA
>Ga0075428_100004853_pt1 | contig 14923 bp, 9 predicted proteins | sample RhiMetdeltSRZDD2_FD_75291 | JGI IMG/M metagenome (GOLD analysis project Ga0075428, IMG submission 75291) | Populus rhizosphere microbial communities from Tennessee, USA - Rhizosphere MetaG P. deltoides SRZDD2 | ecosystem: Host-associated > Plants > Roots > Rhizosphere > Soil | place: USA... | reverse complement strand
CTTCTATCGAGCGTCGATACGAGAGGGAGTCTCGCGTGGTTCCTATCGAATGTCAATAGGGAGCAGATTTCGTCCACGCTTTCAACCTTCCGGAGACTCCGGCCGTCCAAGCGGGAGATATCTCTGAGGACGCCCATGAGAATCCTGCTTGTTCCGGTCCTTCTGACCATGTTCGCGGCCCCTGCAGCCGCTCAGCTCGAGGGCGCATTTACCCTCAGCCGCTGGGACAAGGACCCGGACGGCCGTGTCCATCTGAATCTCGTGTACAACGACGGCCACTCGAATTACGGCCGGATGGTCGACCCATCGGCACTGACCGACGTCGTCCGGACCGGCGATCGCATCACGTTCGCATTGCGGCGCGAGCCGGGTAGCTTCACCTTCGAGGGGCGCGGTTCGCTGGATCGCGCCTCAGGTTGGTACGGCTTCACCGGGAATCAGGAATTTCGCCAGCAATTGGAGAAGCTGGGGTTCCGCGACATCGAACCGAAGGCGCTGTTCGTGTTCGCGCTCGACGACCTGACGGCCGCTAAGGTCCGGCAGCTGCAGCAACTCGTGTCGAACATGCTGGACACGGCCGAGCTCGTCCAGATGATCAATCACGGCGCTGGGTTCAACTACGTCCAGGCGATGACCGCCCTCGGATTCAAGAACCTCACGTCCGACGAGTACCGCCGCGCGCGCGATCACGGTGTGTCGGAATCCTACGTTCGTGAGATGGCCGATCTCGGGTTGAAGCTCTCATTGGCAGATCTCATTCGGACGCGCGATCACGGCGTCACAGCCGAGTACGTGCGCGAGATGCGCAGCGCTGGTTTCCAGGTGTCCCACGAGGAGCTGGTGCGAGCGCGCGATCACGGAGTCACCGCGGAGTTCCTGCGCCGCATGCGTGACTTCGGATACGACAAACTTTCGCTCGACGAGTACATCCGGCTGCGGGATCACGGTGTGACACCTGATTACGTTCAGGCGATGCGCGACCTCGGATACACGAGCCTGATGGCGGACGAACTGGTGCGGATGCGGGATCACGGCGTCACGACGAACTTCGTGCGGCGCATGAAAGAGCTCCTGAAAGAATCGCCCTCGGCCGAGCAGCTCATCCGCCTGCGCTCGCACGGTGACTCCGGCTCGCGCTGAGTCACTTGTTCGCTGCGCAAGGCCGATCGCCTGCTCTACTTCCTGAATGCCGCGAACCAGTTCTGTGCGACCGTGACCGACGTGCCGCGCTGTGCGTCGCCGGTGATCTCTTCCACCATCAGCAGGCGCTTCCCGTCGGGCGACACGTCGTAGCCGACGCGGGCGATGAGACGCGAAGGTCGCCGGACCTCGCGTGGTGTCCCCAGCGTGACCGTTGGCGTCCTGCCCACGTCGACACGCATGAGCGCACCTGAAACCGTCCGGTAATAGAGCGCGTCGCCGCGCGGGCTCCAGACTGCCGTCGCGCCGCCTCCCGACGAGACCTGCCACCGTCCGGTCGCCGCCGGATACGTTCGCAGGATGACCTCGGTGTCGCCCTGATTGCCGAGCGAGTACGCGAGCAGCGTCCCGTCTGGCGACAGCGCTGGTCCCACCTCGCTCGCTGGCGACTGCTCAAGCCCTTGCGGTGTGCCGGGGTCGGCGCCGGCATGGGGCGAGGCCATGTGGAACAGGTCAAAATTCCTATTTGCCCCGCGCGCAAATACCAGGCGGCCCGCCGCAATCGTCGGCTGCATGCCCCTGGTCAGCACGACTTCGCCGGCGGAACCATCCGCCGGGCGGCCGATGAGTTGTTGGGTTCCATTCAGCGAACGGGTGTACACGACCATTCGGTCACCGGCCCACACCGGCCATGGGCCGGCGGCGGTACGCACATCCGCAGGGAAACGGATGTGCGTATCGCGCTGCAGATCGACGACGATCACGGCCAGCCCCTCTGCCGGCACGTGTATACCGGCGGCAACGTACCGGCCGTTCGGCGACAAGCGAGGATAGACCAGCGAAGGGAACCGTCCAGTCGTGGCCGACGTGACCTGGGCGGATTCGAGATCCAGCCAGGACAGGGTCGCGAGGCCCGTGACGCTGTTCTCGCAATAGACCAGGTTGCCGGTGTTGGCAATCGACGGATATGAACCTTGTGCCGCGACGAGAAACGGCGTACCTGTTGCCTCGAGCGTCGACAAGTCGAAGGGGACGGCCCAGATGCCGGGCGACGCGTTCTCCCGATGAAAGAGGATGTGACCGGTCGGAGAATACACCGGGGAGTCGAGTAGCTCTCCCTTGATCGTCAGCACGTTCTTGCGTGTTCCGTTTGCCAGCACGCCAATCGTGTCGGCGCCGTCGCTGACGTGATCGACCGCGAACATGAGAGACCGGCCGTCTGGCAGCAATGAGGGCCGATGGAAGTCTGTCTCGACGTTGCTCTTGGGCGCCAGGAACGTCGAGAATTCACCTCCGGCTAGAGACACGCTGAAGAGACCCGTCCCCCCGGCGGCCGGCGCAAAGACCAGGGTGTCGTCGGCGAGCCAGACGCCGCCCGGCGTCCGCGCGGCCTTCGGAAACCTGTACCCTGCCACCCGCACCGGCGGAACACCTTCGATACCGACTCGCCACACGGCATTGGCCTGCAGGTAGGCGAGCTGGCGGCTGTCGGGCGACCAGAACGGATGCTGCGCCCCGTCGGTGCCGGTAAGCTGCCGCGCCTCGAGCTGGTCGAGAGCACGCACCCAGAGCGCACCGTTCCTGACGAACGCGAGGTGCCTGCCATCCGGCGAAATGGCCGGCAACGCAGCCCGGTCGAGAGGCTCCGGCGAGGTCGAAATCGTGTAGGTCAGCGGCGGCAGCCCCGGACTCGCCATGTTCGTCGATCGCAGCCCCATCGCGATCGCCGCCACGATCGAGACGACGGCGACGGCCCACGGCACCGCCTCGCGCCAGACGCGCTTCGGCGCCGGCGGCGGCAGCATCGCGACCGGTGCGGGTGAGGTCGCAATCTGGTCGAGTGCGAGCCGCGCCTCACCGATGTCGCGCAGCCGCTGACGTGGATCCTTCTGCAGCGTGCGCTCGAGCAATACGCGGAGCGGCGGCGAGAGATCATCAGGCAGCAGGTTCCAGGCGGGCGGGTCCTTGATAATCGCGGCGATCGTCTCGCTGATCGTCTCGCCACCGAACGGCCGGGCACCCGTGAGCATCTCGAACACCACGACACCGAATGCCCAGATGTCGCCGCGTTTGTCGACGGCCTTGCCCCTTGCCTGCTCCGGGGCCATGTAGGCGGCAGTGCCGAGAATCACGCCGGCGGCGGTCGCCGCGGCGGTCAGCGTCGGCGAATTCATCGCGCTGGCACTCGACCCGGCCGCGTCACCGGCCCGGGCCAGCCCGAAGTCCAGAACCTTGGCCTGGTTATCGGCCGTGAGCATGATGTTGCCGGGCTTCAGATCGCGGTGGATGATGCCTTTCTCATGTGCGGCTTCGAGCGCGTCGGCAATCTGCCTGGCGATCGCCACCGTCTCGTCAATCGCGAGCGGGCCATGGGCCAGCCGATCGGCGAGCGAAACGCCATCGATGAACTCGAGAATGAGGAACGTGGAGGTGCCGTCTTCTTCGACGCCGTAGATGCCGCCGATATGCGGATGATTCAGCGCCGCGAGCAGCTGCGCCTCACGCCCAAAGCGCGCGTTGCGTTCCGGATCCTGCGCGAACAGCGCGGGGAGTGTCTTGATCGCGACGTCGCGCCCGAGCCGGGTGTCGCGACCGCGATACACCTCGCCCATGCCGCCATGGCCAAGCGCGCACACGACTTCATAAGGTCCGATCCGGGCACCAGCTTCGAGCGGCATCGAGGAGAGAAGCGTGCCGGATTATAGGTCCGCCTTCGCGCTGCGCGCTACGGCGAGACGAGCTGGAATGGCCTGGGTGGCTTCCGCCTTCGGAGCATGTGAATTGGTCACGCCGTCACAGCCGTCTGCCTGCTTTCAGTCGCAATCGGGGTGATCTCGGCGCTGGGATGCTGAACAGGAGGGACAGGAGATCAGGGGACACAGAGGGTTTTTCTCTTAGCCTCCTGTCCCTCCTGTTCAACAACAGCGTCAATACAACCCGCTTACTGCTCCAAGCACCGAGACGATCGATCTATTCACAGGCTCTTCAGGCGGAAGGAGAGCACCAGACGGTGGTAGACTCGCCCCTTTCTCGGACCGCGTGCGGTGTTCGACTCGGAGGATCAATGACGACTCGTCGTGACGTGCTTCAGGCGGCCGCCGCCCTACCGCTCGGCCTGCTCCCCCGCCGTGCAGAGGCGGCGACGACGGCGCTCGCGGCGCCGCCGTACACGATCTCGATCAACATCGAGATCATGTTCAACACCGGGCGCGGCAACCCGCCGATGCCGCGGGCGGACCGGATCCGCGCCGTCGCGGCAAAGGGATTCAAGGCTTACAGCTACTGGAATGCCACGCCCGAGGAACGGAAGGCGATGATCAAGGCGCAGCAGGAGACCGGGCTCAAGTGCGTGAGCCTGGTCGGCACCGGCGCCGCGGGTGGCTCGACCGGCTTCACCAAACCCGGCGCGCAGGATGCCTTGCTGACGGAGATCAAGGAGCGGGTCGAGATTGCGAAGGAGTTCGGCACGCAGCCGGATCTGATTACGTTCGTCGGCATCATTCAACCCGATGTGCCGTGGGAGACCCAACGGGCCCAGATTGTCGACGGATTGAAGCGTGCCGGCGACATCGCCGCGGCGGGCGGCGTGACGATCGCCCTCGAGCCCCTGAGTGTGAATCCCAACCAGCCGCGGCGCGCGCTCGATCGCTGTGTTGAAGCCTTCCCGGTCATGAAGGACGTCAACCACCCGAACGTGAAGATCTGTTTCGACCTGTACCATCTGCAGCGCACCGAGGGCAACCTCGTCGTCAATCTTCGCAACGGCCTGCAGGACAAGCTGATCAAGATCGTCCAGATTGGCGACAACCCCGGACGACTGGAGCCTGGCACGGGCGAGATCCACTATCCGTTCATCTTCAAGGAGCTCCGGCGCCTGAACTGGACGGGTTACGTCGATACCGAGCACGGATCATCGAGTACCGCCGACTACGCGATGGATGTGGTCAGAAAGATGGCGGACGAGAACTGAGCGTGGACCGATGCCGTTTGCAATCTCGCTTATTGCCTGTCGTAGACGGCCGTGCCACTCATCTTCTGACCTTTCGCATCGGTCGCAGACGTAGTCACGGTCCGGCTTTTTCCGTCAGCGGCGACCGCGATTTTTCCAGTAAGGACGACCTTCCCGTCCTTTTTCGCAGAGAACGTCAGGGTCCGGGCGTCGACGCTCGTGTACGACCGCGTGTCAGAAACCGGATCGCCAGTGACGGGATAGTCTTTGCCATCGTATTTCCCGGTCCACGTGGACTTGAACGCCTTGCCGTCCGAGGTCGTCCCTTCCACTGTGACCTTGACGCTGTCCCCCGCCGCCTCATAGATGACCGTGGTGTTCTTGGTGGAGGCCGGATTCAGCTTGGACTTGGCCTCGTTCAACTTCCAGGTACCGATCTGAAGATCGGCGGCGAACAGTGTCGCGCCAGCGACACACGCTAGCGACAGCAGAATCATCGACTTGACCTTCATGGTCGTCCTCCTGAGCCCGGCGGCGAAGGCCGAGGGCTGCACGGTGAAAACGAGATCTGTGGTTCCGGCGGACCGGGGATCCAAGGGCACGCGCGCGAGACGTTGCTTCGGCGACGACGTCAATCTGGGGTCGAGGAGATGGGCAATCCTAGCATGAGCGGGAGACGGTCTACTGCGTGCCGCCGGCTTTCGTCAGTTCAGCGGTCAACGTCGCGCCGCCCATCTCCGGAAGCGTGGCCACCAGCTTGAGCACCGTTCGGGTATCGACGGCGATCCACACGGTCATCGTCCCGGGCTCACCCTCGGCGGACCCGACAGCGAGCTTGAAGGCCTTGAACGTCCCCGCCGGCACGGTCACGGCTTCGGTGCCGATCACTTTCATCTGCTTCAGGGCGACCTTCTGTTTCTGGACGTCGAAGTTGCGGAAGGTCGTTGAATAGCCGTCTGCCAGTGGCAGTGTCGCCAGCGCGGCCTGCATCGAGGGACCGTCCGCGAACAACGGTCCGCCGAGATCCGCCGACACCGGCTTGCCTGCCCCGCCCATCCCCATCGTCCCGGTCGCTTTGCCGCCATCGAAACTCAGATCGATCGCGATCGGTCCCTGCTTGACGGAGCGCTTCAGCACATAGAGCGTCCCCTTTTCGAGCGTGACGGTGTCGACGGCTTCTCCCTGGGGCGTCTTCAACGTCTCGGTGACGATCCAGGCGCCTCCTTCTTCCTTGATGCTGGACGCGAGTGTCAGAGACATCGACTTGCCGCCCATTTCCATCTTCGTGTCGTACGAGTTGTTGCCGGGCTTGAGGTCCATCACCGGTTTCGGCGCGCTGACCGCCGCTCCATCGACCTTCTTCGTGAGCTTGACGGTCTTCGGATCGACGGTGATCTCCTTGAGACGCGTCCCGACTTCCGGCGTCATGCTTTCCTGGAACCGGCCCTCGAGGTGCTTTGACAGGAACTTCTCGGCGGCGGCGAACATCGCCATGTTGTTGACCGGCCGCGCGAACCCGTGGCCCTCGTCTGGCGCGACGATGTACTCGACCGGGAAGCCGCGATCGCGCAGGGCGATCACGATCTGATCGGATTCGGCCTGCTTGACACGCGGATCGTTGGCCCCCTGGGCAACGAGGAGCGGCGTCTTGATCTTCGCCGCCGAGTTGAGCGGTGATTGCCGTTCGAGCTGTTTCTTGCCGTCGGGGGTGGCCGAGTCACCCATGCTGTGCGAGAAGAACGCGCGCGCCGAGGCCCAGTAGGGCGGGATGGTCTCCAGCAGCGTGATCAGGTTCGACGGCCCGACGATGGAGACGCCGGCGGCGTAGACGTCCGGCGTGAAGGCGAGGCCGGCGAGGGTCGCATAGCCGCCGTACGACCCGCCCATGATCCCGATGCGCTTCGGATCGGCGGTACCGTCCGCGATCAGCTGCTTGACACCCCACGTGAGGTCGTCCTGCATCTTGTCGCCCCACTGGTTGTTGCCGGCGTTCTGGAATTTCTTGCCGTAGCCGGTCGAGGCGCGGAAGTTTGGCTGCAGGACGGCATAGCCGCGGTTGGCGAGGAACTGGGACATCCCGTTATAGCCCCAGTTGTCGCGTGCCCACGGTCCGCCGTGCGGCACGACCATGAGCGGGAGGTTGCGCGGAGGAACGCCTTTCGGGAGCGTCAGGTAGGCCGGGATCTCGAGACCGTCCGACGATTTGTAGCGAATCGCTTTCATCGGGGCGAGATGCTCACGCGGCACCTTCTCGCGGATCCGGTACTGGAGCGTCAGCTCCTTGGTCCGGCGATCGAACAGGTAGGTTTCACCCGGCTCGGTGTCGGCCGTCGCGCTCACGATCCAGCGTTGCTCGTCGGTCGTCGTCGAGGCGAAGTTGATTTCCTTGCCCGGCAGCTTCTTCGTGAGCAGCTGATAGTCCGCTTCGAGCGCCTTGTCCTTGAAATACCGGCGGGTCCGATCGTCGGTATACGACGTGTAGAGGATGTCATCGGTCCGATCCGAAAACCTCACGCCGCCAAAGTCCACGCGCTTCTGCGGATCCGACTCGACGAACTGTTCGACGCCGGCCTCCACGTCGAGCAGGACAAGGCCGTTGAGATCCGGGGTCCCCTTGTTCGTGTTCAGATAGACGCGCTTGCCATCTTTGTGAAAACGGACCGGCCCGCACGATTCGAACACCGTGCACGAGTAGATCTTCTTGAATCCGCCGGTGTCGACCCGGAGGATTTCCGTCTCGCCGGTGGCGTCGTCGGTGCGTGTCGCGAGCCGCAGCTCGCCGCTGTTATCGAAGATCCAGCCGGAGATCTTCGCGTCGTTCTTCCGCAGCAGCGTCCGTTCGCCGGTCGAGATCTTGACCCGATACAGGTCGTGCCAGGCCGCGTCGCGGTCGTTCAAGCCGATGAGAATGACGTCGGGCTGCTTGATCGGCACGTCGTAGATGACGGCGCGTACGCCTTTCGCTTCGCTGAGATTGCGGGCAGGCGGCGCGTCCTGACCCGCAGCCGGGCTGTCGTTGGGATTGACGGCGTAGACATTGAAATTCTCATCGCCCGCCTGATCCTGGACGAAGAGGACGTACTTGCTGTCCTTGCTCCAGAAGTAACCGGCGATCGGCCGCTTGGTGTCGGCGGTGATCAGTTTCCCGGCAGTGAACGGGTCCCCTGCCTTCTTCACCCAGACGTTCCGCGTGTCCTTGTAGGGCTTGATGAACGAGATGAACTGGCCATCCGGCGAGATCTGCGCCCCGGAGATCTCAGGGTTGCCAAAGAACAGTTCACGGTCGATGAGCGGCGGCAGGCTGCCCGTGGAAGCCTTGGCATTCGGCGACTGAGCCGCCGACGGCATGGCCGTCGCGATGAGCGCCCCGAGGACGAGAATCGACCGACGGACGAGCGGTGTCTTGAAATGCATTTCTGACCTCGGTGAACTGGAGATTCCAGAGATCGTACACGGGCCTGGAAAATGCGCAAACCGCACTGAGACCAGGGGGGTGGTCAGCAGCAGGGGTTTTACAAAATCTGCGCGCGGATCATCGGCGGCCTGCAGCGAAACTCGTTCGAGGCTGGGTCCGTTAGAATGACCGCTTGAACGTCATCCTCTTTGGTGCAACCGGCATGATCGGTCAGGGAGTCCTGCGGGAATGCCTGCTCGACGCCGATGTCGCACGTGTGCTGACGATCGGGCGGACCGCGACGGGCGTGCAGCACGCCAAGCTCCAGGAAATCGCGCACCCAGATATGTGGAACTACGCGGCGATTGAGGATCGGCTGCGTGGGTTCGATGCCTGCTTCTTTTGCCTGGGTGTGACGTCGGCCGGGATGTCGGAGGCCGACTACACGCGGGTGACCTACGGCATCACGATCGCGGCCGCCGAAACGCTCTGCCAGCTCAATCCCGCGATGACGTTCGTGTTCGTCTCGGGTGCCGGCGCCGACAGCTCCGAGCAGGGTCGCCTCATGTGGGCGCGAGTGAAGGGCAAGACGGAGAATGCGATCATCCGGTTGCCGTTCAAGGCATCGTATGTGTTTCGTCCCGGCGTCGTGCAGCCGATGCATGGCGAGCGATCGCGAACGGCTGCGTACCGGGTGCTCTACACCATCACCAAGCCGCTGGTGCCGTGGATTCGCCGCCTCTGGCCCAATCAGATTCTGACAACGGAACAGTTCGGCCGCGCCATGCTGTTCGTCGTCAGGCACGGGGCGCCGAAGCGCGTGCTCGAGAGCGCGGACATCAACGCGCTGGTTCCTGCGTGACGCACTACCGGCCGCGGGTTCGGGGGTTCGCGGGTTCGCGGGTTCGGGGGGGTCTGTGGCTCGAGGAACGATCGACTCATTCCCAACTACCAGGGAAGGCGCTCAAAGAACGAAGTGAAAGCCGATCCAACCGGCTTGTTGGCGGATTTTCACCCATTGTTCGCATGATTCCCTCGAACCCGCGAACCGCGAACCCGCGAACCCGCGAACCCGCGAACCCGCGAACCCGCGAACCGCGAACCCCCGGCTTTTGCTACTCCTGTCGCAGCAATTGAGCGGGCTCTATCCTGAGCACCCGCCGTGCCGGCACATAACAGGTGATGAGCGTGACCACAGCCAGACCACCGGCCACGGTGGCGAGCGTCACGGGATCGGTAGGTGAGATCCCGACCAGGACGCCGCGAACGAGACGGCTGGCGGCGTAGATGCCTGGCAGGCCAATGAGCACGCCGGTGCCAACGAGCAGCAGGCCGTCGGTCAGGACGAACCGAAGCAGACGCTGGTGGTCGGCGCCGAGTGCGAGCCGGACCGCCAGCTCGTGACGGCGTCTCGTGACGAATCCCGACACGATGCCGAACAACCCCATCGCCGCCAGGATCAACGCGCCGAGTGCGAAACCGGCAATCAGTACCGCGCTCATGCGCTGCTGCCGCAGCGAGTCGTCGACGATCTGCTCCATTGTTTTCACGTCGGCCAGGGCGAGACGTCCGTCGATCTGACGGATCACCCGCTGCGCCTCCGGGATCAGGCTTTCCGGGTCCCGAGACGTCCGGATGACGAACGACAGGGTGCGGTAGCCGAAGTCCTCCGCGCGCAGGTAGACCTGCGGCCGTCCGTCCTCATGGACGTCGTAGAGCCGCGCCTGATCGACCACCCCAACGATGGTCACGAACCGTTCGCGCTTCTGTTCGTCTCTGCCCCACGGAATCTTCACGCCGAGCGGCGACCCCGTGGGAAAGAACTGGGCCGCCAGGTGCCGATCGATCAGCGCCTCGCGCACGTCCTCGCGGCGCGCGTCTTCGAACGCGCGGCCGGCAATGACCCGCATCCCCATGACCTCGACGTAGCGCGCGCGAATCCCCATGTAGTCGACGAGCGGCGCATCCTGATCCTGGTTGCCGGTGTTGCCCGGGGCGCCAGGAATCCGGACCGTGTTCTGGCTGGCGCTGGCGGTGAGCGGCAGCGACGACGTCGCGCTGACGCCGGTCACGCCAGGCAGCGCCGCGAGCGCCCGCTCGACCCGATCCTGCAGCGCCAGGACCTGAGGCAGCTCCTGAACGAACTGCGCCGGAACCGGCACGCGCATGCTGAGGACACCGTCGGGCTTGAAGCCAGGATCCGCACGCAGCAGCCGTTCGAAGCTGCGCACGACGAGACCGCCGGTGGTGAGCAGGATCAGCGACAGCGCAACCTGCGCCACGACCATCCCGCGTCGCATCCGGCCATGTCCACCGCCGCCGCGCACGGCACTGCTCGCCAGCAGCGACGATAGCGTGGACCTCGCCGCCCACGTCGCTGGCGCAATCGCGGCCATGAGGCCGAGCGCCACGCCCACCCCGACAATCACCGCGCCGATTCCCCAATCGACGACGATCGATTCTCGGCGCGGCAGATCCATCGGGGCCAGCGCCACGAGCGCGCGCGTCCCCCAGATCGCCGCGAGCGACGCCGCGACGCCGCCAGCGAGACCGAGCAGCCCGCCTTCGAACACCATCGCCCGGACGACGGCCATGCCGTCGGCGCCGAGCGCGCGCGAGACCGCGAACTCATGTTCGCGCTGCGCCGCCCGTGCCAGCAGCACCGACGCCAGGTTGACCATCAGCACCAGGACCAGGAACACTCCCGCGGCCCCGAGCACCAGCAAGGCCGGCTTGACGCGTGCCACGAGATCCGGCTTCAGCCCGACCGCCCACAGCTTCAGGCCGCGGCTCTTGAAGTCGCGCGTGTCGATCGCCTTGCCCACGGCCGTCACCACCGCTGCCACCTGTTGCGGCGAGGATCCCCGGCGCGCCCGAATCAGACCCGCATAAGAGCCGGCGTTCGGATTGGTCTCCGCGAGATGGATATCGAACGTCATGTAGGCGTCGGCCCGTTGCGGCGGGCCGAGACTCGCGTTGCGGACGAACGAGAAGTCGGGCGGCAGCACACCGATCACCGTGCAGGCCTGCCCGTTCAATCGCACGGTCTTGCCGACGATCGCCGGGTCGCTGCCAAAGCGGCTCCACAGCCGGTGCGTGAGCACGATCACGGGCGCACGATTCGGCCCGACTTCGTTCGGCGCGAAGCCACGGCCCAGCACCGGGTGTACGCCCAGCACGTCGAACAGGTTCGGCGACGCGATCATCACGTCGATTTCCGTCGGGTTCGCGCTCTCGTCCGGCGAGAACGTCGCTGACTGCCGCCGCAATCCGACGGCCGCCTCGATGACGCCGCCGGTCTTCTGCAGCTCTGCCACGTCGGTGCCGCCGAGCCATCCGCGGTCGAGATCGAAGAACGCGCGGTAATCGCGCCAGACGAAATACAAGTCGGCCGGATCCTTGTACGCCATGGGCTCGATCAGGATCTTGTGGACCACTGTGTAGACGACGGCGAACGTGCCGAGCCCCACCGTCAGCGTGCCGACGATGGCGACGACGAACGCGGGCGCGCGGAGGAGCCTGCGGGTGGCCAGTTCGGCGTCGCGGCCCCAGTTGCCGGCGCGGCGCCATGACACCGCGGGTCGCGTCCGTTCGCCCGGGCCGTTGCGCAGCGAATCGGCGAACGCGCGCATCCAGAGCCCCGCGAGCGCGATCAGGCCGCGGCGCGCGAGCGTGTCGCGCGCCCGGTCGCGATAGGCCTCAACCAGCCCCTCGCCCATGTCGTCGCGGAAGTCTGGTGGATACAGTCGAAGCAGCAGCCTGAACCAGCGCTCCGAGAGAGTGATGAGACGATCGCTTTTCATTTCGTCCCCCGGGTGAGGAGCCCGCCCGTACGAACCGCGCGCATCAGGGCTTCCAGGCGGCGCGCCTCGGCGCGTGCAACCTGCAGGCCGGTATCAGTGATGCGGTAGTAGTTGCGCCGCTCATCGCCTGCATCCGGCGCCGACCGCCGTGCGGCAGCCACGATCAGGCCGCTCTCCACCATGCGCGCCAGCGCCCGGTACATCGTGCCGACGTCCGGCACCGCATCGTCGCCACGGGCCTCGATATCGCGGATGATGCCGTAGCCATGGCGCTCGCCGGTGGCGAGGCTGAGCAGGATGTGAAACTCCACCGGCCGCAGCGTGGCGAGACGCTGTTCGAGCTGGCGGCGTGGCCGATCGATGCCCATCGTTCCCTCGCGTGGATGTGCGGCGCATATATGCGCTGCGCATGCAGTCTACATCCCGGTCCGTCCGCCAGCAAGTTCCCCATTGAGCGAGTGGCATCACTTCGTGCTCACGATGACGAGAAAGCCGACCGAATTGACGAGGCTCGGGCCCTGTTCTACAGTCCGCGCGTCGAGGTGCCGAATGCGACAGTTCCTCCTCCTGACTCTGGTGCCTGTACTCGGGTTCACCCAGGCGACATCCCCGGCCGCGGACCTCACCGAGCGTGTGGCGCGGATGGCCCGGGTCGGGTCGGCGGCCGCGCCGAGCTTCTCGCCCGACGGCCGCTGGCTCAGTGTGATCGCGAACGTCAGCGGGCTCCCGCAGGTCTATGTGATCCCCGTCGAGGGCGGCTGGCCACGCATGATCACGGATGGCACGGACCCGGTCACGAGCGCCGTCTGGTCTCCGGCCCCCGGCAGCGAGTGGATCGCCGTCACCATCGCGCCTGGCGGTGGATTGAATACGCAGGTCTATGTGGTCCGGTCTGACGGCACCGGCTGGAGGCGACTGACCGATGGCGGGCAGGACAACAACGCCTTCAATGCCTGGAGCGACGACGGCCGGCGAATCTATATCGATTCGAACCGGCGTGACCCGGCGTCCCGCGACACGTTCGTCATCGACGTCGGGACCGGCAAGATTGATCTGGTCGTCAGGAATCCCGGTATCGGTTCACTGACGAGCGTCACCGCAGATGGCCGGTACGGTGTCCTCAGCCGGGTCCAGAGCCGCGGCAACAACAACCTGCACCTGGTGGAGCTCGCCAGCGGGAAAGACACGTTGCTGACGCCGCACGAAGGCGTGGCTCAGTACTTCGGCGAAATCGCCAGGACTGGCGCGACCGTGTACCTGGGAACAAACGAGGGCCGCGATCTGACCGCGTTCGCGCGACTACGCCTCGATGCGAGCGGCAAGCACGGCAAGCCGGAGATCCTGCGCGAGCGGACCGACGCCGAGCTCGATGGCTTTCGTCTCAACGCGCAGGCCACGATCGCAGCGCTCGCGTGGAACGTACGCGGACGTTCGGAGCTCGAACTGTTCGACGTCGAAGCCCGGAAGATACTGCCCGCACCGAAGCTGCCTGGCGAGATCGCGTCATCGGCGCTGTTCTCTCGCGACGGGAAGCGGCTGGCCGTGACGGTTTCGGGGGCCGCGCAGCCACCCGACGTCTGGATCGCCGAGCAGGGCGGTGCGTTTCGCCAGATCACGTTCGCGCAGCATGCCGGCGTCGACCTCACGACGTTCGTTCGTCCGCAGCTGGTGACGTTCAAGGCCCACGACGGCCTCGAGTTGAGCGGATGGCTCTATCGGCCCCCGGGCGCGACCGGTCCCGGTCCGTTCGTGATCAGTTTTCACGGTGGACCGGAAGGACAGGAGCGGCCCACATTCCGCGCGGACTACCAGGCGCTGCTCTCTCAGGGGATCGGCGTGTTCGCGCCAAACGTCCGCGGCTCATCGGGCTTCGGCAAGAAATTCGTGAACCTCGACAACGGCGCTCTGCGTTTCGACGGGATCAAGGACATCAAGAGCTCGGTCGACTATCTCGTCGCCGCCCGCCTCGCGGATCCGGCCCGCATCGGCATCACCGGCGGCTCCTATGGCGGCTACATGACGATGGCGGGATTGACGGAGTATCCCGAGCTGTTCGCCGCGGGCGTGAACCAGTTCGGGATGGTCAACTTCTTCACGTTCTTCAAGCACACACAGCCCTGGATGGCCGTGATCTCGACGGTCGAATATGGCGATCCGGTGACGCAGAAGGACCTGCTCGAGAAGCTCTCGCCGCTCGGCAAGCTCGATCGGATCCGTGCGGCGACGATGGTGCAGCACGGCGCCAACGATACGAACGTGCCGGTGATCGAAGCGGAGCAAATCGTGGCCTACCTGAAGAAGCGGAACGTACCGGTCGAGTACATCCTCTTCCCGGACGAGGGCCACGGCTGGCGGAAGACCGCGAACCGAATCAGGTCGACCGTGGAAATGGTGCGGTTCTTCGACCAGCATCTCAACCGCCGGGGGACGATCCCCAGCCAGGTCGGTCGGAACCAGTAGGAAAAACGCCGCCGCGCCATGCCTACCTGCCGCAGGCTTGCGTGTCATATAAAGACAGACTTGATATAGAATCTCTCCATATATGGAACCCCTCTACGGCGTGCTCGACCTCCTCATTCTCCGGACGCTCCTGTTCGGCCCGCTGCACGGCTACGCGATCGTCGGCGCGATTCGCGA
>Ga0075428_100004851_pt1 | contig 14926 bp, 9 predicted proteins | sample RhiMetdeltSRZDD2_FD_75291 | JGI IMG/M metagenome (GOLD analysis project Ga0075428, IMG submission 75291) | Populus rhizosphere microbial communities from Tennessee, USA - Rhizosphere MetaG P. deltoides SRZDD2 | ecosystem: Host-associated > Plants > Roots > Rhizosphere > Soil | place: USA... | reverse complement strand
AACGATCCGAACGATCCGAACGATCCGAACGATCCGAACGATCCGAACGATCCGAACGATCCGAACGGTCCGAACGATCCGAACGGTCCGAACGGTCCGAACGGTCCGAACGATCCGAACGATCCGAACGATCCGAATGATCCGAACGTCTACTTCGACGGAGTTCCTGGACGCAGCTCGTAGGGCGCGCCGGTGCCGGACGATCCGAGAAATAGCTTCCGCCCGTCGGCGAACATCAGATCGCGGCCGTTCGCGCGCCGCGTGCCGTCTTTCGCGCGGTAGCCGTCAATCACGATTTCAGTGCCCGCGGTGAGCGACTGCTGGGTAAAGCCCCGCCGGAACAGCACGTTGGGCGTGCCGCCCTCGATCGCCCACGGCTCGAGAGTGCCGTCCGGCTTCTTCACATCGATGTGAATCCAGACGTGCGGATTGACCCATTCGACCTTCTTGACCGTCCCCTTGAAGTTGACCGGCTTGGTCGAATCGAATTCCGCGGCAAACGCGTGGTGCGCCCATACAGGTCCGGCGGCCCCCGCCAGAAACAGACCCAGCACTCCGAGTAGGACGGCCAGTGTGCGCATCGGATTTACCTCTCTATTTACGGAACGATTCATAGAACCGATCGCCCGGCGGCACCTTGCGCGTGATGTCAACGATCATCGTTTCGCCTTCCCACCGCTTGACCAGCTGCTCCTTTCGGACGTGCCCGTACAGGAACTCCTCGGCGAATTCCGTGCACCGATATTCGAGCAGCTGGATATTGGGCTCCATCCGGCGATAGAGCGGCATGGCAATGCGCCAGGGACGCGTAAACACCTTGGGATCTTCGATCGTCACTTCGTACTGGATGACGTCGGGCGTCATCAGCGTGAACCGCTCGGTCAGGTGGAGCGCTTCGCTGTGGAAGTTGCCCGCCCGGTCGAACCAGGTCTTGTCGTTGAAGGCGGAAACGTCCACCACGAGCGTATCGTCCTCCCACCGGCCTACGGAGTGGCCCATCCACGTGTCGGCGGGTGGACGATCCACGTCGTCCAGATGAATCGTCCGGGCCGTGGTGGCGAACGCGTACGCCAGGTGAATCTTGTTCGTGCTCTGCGTGATTTCGAACGGATACGGCATGTACATCGCGCGCGGGACGCCCGGCAGGTAGCACTTGAGCTCAGGATCCCGGTCGATCCATTGTTCGGCGTTCGCCTTCTTGATGGCCAACGCCTCGGGCGTGTACGGGATCTCGCCGTCGCCCTGCACGACGCCGAGCGACGCCGGCACCCCGCCGGCAGCGCCGAGCGCGACGACCGGTGCTGCCGCCACCCGGGCGTATTCGAACGGATAGACGCCGGGCTGCGTCACCGCGCCGGCGCGGGCGGCGTGCGCCTGCAGATCCCAGTGCGCTTCATTGTTGGCCTGCCAGATGCCGCTGAAATTCGGCCGTCCGTCAATCCGGGCGGGCCGCGGCGTCTGGCCCGCGGTCTGGGACATGGAGACGGACACCACCGCGCCGACGACGGCGGCGACGATCGCCACGGAAATCATCGAGCCATTAAGTCGGATGCTCATGACAGTTACCGTCCGAAGGGGTTCTCTTCGACTCCGACAAAGTCAGTGGCGTTGTCGCTCAGAGCCGGATCCGGTCCCCGACCTTCGGCGAACGCCTGCTCCGCGAGACGGGCCGAAAGCAGGAGCGAGGGGAACGCGTAGTTTCCTTCGTGGCACCGCGGCTCGTAATAGATCCGGTTTTCCTTGTCGCTCTGCTTCGTGAATTCTTCCTTCACAGTCCACGGGCGGATCCACACCGTCGGATCCTCGATCGTGACGGCGTACTCGAGCGTCTCGGGCCCGGTCCGAGTCCATCGCTCGACCAGATGCAGGTTCTCGCGCGATCCCATGAAATCGGTCTTCGCGCTGAAATTGGTCACGTCGACCACCAGCGTGTCGCCCTCCCATCGGCCGCGCGAGTCGCCGTGCCATTGCCGAACCTGCGAGGGCAGGTGCGGGCTGCCGTTCATGACGATGTTGCGCTGGAATCCCTGGCCCTGACCGACGTCGTAGAAGATCGAGATGCCGCGCTCGGTCTGGACGATGCGGCGGAAACTGCCGCCGTACGCGGTGCCGAACTCGGGGATGCCACCGGCCAGACACCGATCGGACAGGCTGCCGTCCTCCGGACCGTAATGACGATTCATCCGAGCGGTGTTGTAACGCGTGAGCGCTTCGGCACGACGGGGCGAGGGCCGCGGATCGTACTTGCCGCCGGCGCAGGCGGTCGAGTTGCTTTTGCACGTTTCTGTCGATTGCAGCAGTGCGAGGCGGAAGTCGCGGTCGGCGGCGGCTGTCTTCTGCGCCTCAGGTGTCGTCGGCGGTACACGCCCATCCGGCGGATCGACGATGAGCGACGTGCGCCGCCCGGTGCGCTTCATCGACATGAAGACCGAGTTGTAGGCGCCCGCCACGTCGAGCTCGGTCCCGCGTTCGACCCGGCGGTCGCGACCGAGCAGCGCGAGCCGGGCTTTGTCCAGTTCGGCCCGTTCGTCCTCGGTGAAGAACTCCCGGGTACCGTAGCGGGCGGCGCGCTGCAGAGGAGTGTCGAATTCGTTGGTCCAGATGCCCTGCAGGTCAGGCTCGCCCCACGGCGTGCGCGGCGCCCCGCCCGGGGTCGCGGCGGATGTTCCGCTCCTGACCAGGATGGCCACCACGGCAATGACGACCAGGATCGCGCCGACGGCGAGAAGTCGCGTGCGCATCGCACCCTCCAGCAGGCCAAGAATACTCCTCGCGGCGCACCGAATGAAGGTCCCAAAGAACCCGAAGATCATCGATCATCGATTCGCAAATGTTTCGTTTCGAATCGGTGGCTGCGGGGTATTTCCTGCTGCTCGCCATCGCCGCAGCCCGTGCGCCGGTCCCGCCGCATCGCGCCGCGCGCGGCGCCGCGACGGCGATCGCCGCGGCCATCCTGGTCGTGGCGGCGTCGCAAACGCTGTCAGGCGACGCGAGGCTCTGGTTGGGCCTCCTGTATCTCGTGCTTGGTTACTGGATCCCGTCTATGCTCACTGCATTTACAGGTGAAACGCGGTTCGAACGCTGGCTTCGGCAGCACGACATGGTATGGCGCTCGTACATGCGCCCGCCGTCGCCGATCGCTGCGGTCATTCTCGAACTTGCCTACCTCGGGTGTTACGTCGTCGTGCCGGCCGCGTTCGTGACCGTGTGGACCTACGCCGCCCGCGACCAGGTCGATCGATTCTGGGTGGCCGTGCTCCTCGCGGGATTCGCCTGCTACGTGACGCTACCGTGGCTCGTCAGCCGGCCTCCGAGGATGTTCGACGACCACCGGAGTCCGCAGCGCGGTGTCGCCTCATTCAACACGTCGGTTCTCCGCACTGTGAGCCACCAGTTCAATACCTTCCCCAGCGGCCATGTCGCGGTCGCGACCGCTGTCGCGCTCACGGTGCTGCCGGTTTCGATCGGGGCCGGTGTCTTGTTCGGGATTATCGCGGTCGGGATCGCCCTGGGCGCCGCCGCAGGCCGCTACCATTACGGTATCGACGTGCTCGCCGGCGCGCTCGTCGGCGTCGCGGCTGCAATCGTGGCCTGACAGGTATGCTGCTGCTCATCGCCGCAATCGGCGCGGGAGTGCTCGTCCTCACCCATACCGCGCCGTTCCCGTTTGCCCTTGAAGGGATCCGGCGCGGTGATTCGCTATGGCACGCACCGGCAGATCCATCGACGCCGACTGTGTACCTGACCTTTGACGACGGGCCGAACCCCGCGGCGACGCCGATGCTGCTCGACGTCCTGCGGGCAGAGGGCGCGTCGGCCACCTTCTTTCTCATCGACGCTCACCTTACGCCCGAGACGGCACCCATCGTCCGGCGCATGTTCGAGGAGGGACATGCAGTAGGCCTGCATTCCAATGAGCGGTGGCTGATGCTTGGCGGGGCCGAGCGGATCGCCGACCGATTACGCGAGGCGGCCGACCGCATCGAGCACCTTGCCGGGTCGCGGCCATGCCCGCTGTTCCGGCCGCACGCCGGCTGGCGCAGCGCCGAGATGTACCGCGCGCTCGACCTTCTCGGTTATCGGCTGGCCGGATGGAGCTGGGGGCTGTGGGACTGGAACTGGTGGCGGCCGCGCGAGGGAGCGTCGCTCGCGGACCGGCTGGCGCGCCGCGTCAGCGACGGCGACATCGTCGTCATCCACGACGGCCACCACATCGACGCGCAGCCCGATCGGCGATACGCGATCGAGGCGACGGCGCAGCTGGTGCCGGCCCTGCGCGCTCGCGGCCTTCGAGTGAACCGTCTACCCTGTTGAACGATTCGAACGGTCCAAACGATCCGAACGATCTAGGACGCGCGTTTCCGCTGATCGTAGAAGCGGCGGCACGCGCGCTGGAAGCGCTCGTTCAGCGGCCCGGCGACGTCGGCGGGCACGGGGCCGAGCCGCATCCACTGGGCCTGAGCGCTGCGAACGTCCTGCTCGGCGGCGCGCCAGCGCGCCTCCTCGTTTTCCGCGCTGCGGCCGCCCGTGATCGTGTTGGTGGCCAGCCGCTCGCGCAATTGCTGTGCGAGCCGCTCGGTCGGCGACATCTCACGCTCGGCCCCTGCCGTGCTGCCGGCCCCGTTCAGACATCCCTCGACCTTCGCAACCAGCTTTTCCATCCGCTTCCGGGTCATCTCGGGATCGAGGTCTGTGCCGCTGAAGGCCGCGGGCCACATGCTCACCAGCCGTCCAAGCGCCTGGTGATAGCGCGCCGCGAGGTCCATCTGCATATGGCGCGGCAGCTCCGGCGCCTGCGCCCACTTCGCACGTGCGTCGCGGATGACTTCGTACAATCCGTCTGGCGGCTCGGCGGCGTCAGGCCCACCGTTCGCTGCAAGCGCTTCGAGCTCGCGGACGACGCCGTCACGCGGTGCCGCCTTGGCGGCGAGCTCTACCTGGTCGCGGTGCTTGTAGCGGTCGAAGAACCGATCGCAGGCAGTGCGGAAGCGCTGCCAGACCGCTTCTGATTTCGACTTGCGGACCGGACCCACCGTCTTCCATTCCGCCTGGAGCTGGCGCATCAGGGTGGCGGTCGCTTCCCAGTCGGTGGAATCGGCGACCGCTTCGGCCTTTTCGCACAGCGCTTCCTTGCGCGCGAGGTTGGCGGCCCAGAGCTCCTTGCGCTGCTTCAGATCTTCCTGCCGCCGCGTGAAGAACCGGTCGCAGGCGCCCCGGAACTGTTCCCAGATCGACTTCTCGTGTCCGCGGGTTACCGGACCAATCGTCTTCCACTCGGCCTGCAGCGCCTGAATCTCGATTGCGGTGCGGACCCAGTCGCTCGACGTCGAGAGTCCGCCAGCACGCTCGCAGAGCGCCTGCTTTCGCGCCAGGTTCGCCGCACGCTCTTCGTTCTGGGCCGCGAAGTGGGCGGCCGTCCGGCCGAAGACCTCGTCCTGCGCCGCCTTGAACCGGCGCCACATCACCTCGCCCTGCGCCCGCGGCGCGAGCGCGACCTGTTTCCAGCGCGCCTGCAGCTCCCGCATCCGGCGTGAAGCCGCTTCGAGGTCGTCCACCGCCCTGAGCGCATCCATCTCGCGGCACAGCTCTTCCTGGACCTGCAGGTTCGCCCACCGCTGCCATTCATCCGCGTCGCGCAGTTCCTGCACGCGCGGACCGAGCGCGGTGCGGGCCTTCTCCAGCCGCGCCTGGACCTCCTGGCGATCTTTCTTCGACGGGAGCGGGGCGCGGTCGTCGAGCGCCGCTCTGATGTCGCGCAGCGCCCGATCGCCGGCTTTGAGGGTGATCTGTTCGGCGGCGGCCAGCGTTTCGACCTGTCGGCACAGCTGGTGAAGCCGGCGCAGGGTGTCCTGCTCCTGCTTTGCCCGCGCCTGCACCTGCGCGTGCTCCAGCTCCTCGAGCCGCGCCACGGCGCGCTCGAGCCGCTCGGCCGCCGCCGGATTCGCTGACGCATGCTCGCGGAGCACGTCCGCGTCGCGCCGCAACCCGCGCCACCGCGCGATGATTTCCTCCGGCGCCTGCTCGGCCCGGGCGAGCTGTTCGAGCTCGGTCGACAACGTTTCAAGCCGCCCCGCTGCGGCTTCGGCCAGCATGCGGCGCCGCTCCCGGTCCTCGAACAGGCGGCACGCGTCCTGGAACCGGCGCGTCAGCGACGCCGCGTACTCGGACGGCATCGGCGGCAGGCTGTCCCACCGCACCTTGAGTTCGGCGACGCGGTCGGCTGCACCCGCGCCCGAGAGCGCCAGGATCTCGTCGCAGATCGCGACGCGATCCGCCTGCTCCTGCGCGACGGCACGCGCGCGCTCCCGTTCGGCGGCGCGCTCCTCCTCGCGGTGCGCGATCGCCTCACGGACCGCTTCGGTCGCCGCGTCGAACTGCGCCACCAGTGCGGCATCCACCTCGACGTCCGCCTGGAGTTCGGCCCATGCCAGACGGGTCGCCGCGAGCGCATTCCCGGCCTCGACCGGATCGGCCATCGCGACGTGTCCCTCGACCTGGTGCAGCAGATCGAGCGCGCGGCGCCGGTCCTCGGCGCTCATGCGCACGTCGCTTTCGGCCGCCGAGGGCTGCGCCGCTTCTTCCATCAGCCGCAGCTTCGCGCGCGCGCGGCGCACCGCCACCTTGTTGCGGGCGCGCTGCCCGATCGCCGCCAGGCCTTCGTCTCCGGTGACGGCTTCGAGCGCCGCAACCGCCGCATCGGTGTGTTCCGCCTTGAGCGCTACGTTGAGCACTTCCTCCGGATCCGTGAGGCGTCCGAGGGCCCGCAGCCGCGTGGAGCTGTCCTGCGCATGCCGGCTGATGGCCGCCAGCGCCTTCTGGTCCTCGAGCAAATCGACCACCGCCGCCCGGACATCGGCGCTCGAACTGTCGCGCGCCACGAGCACGATCTCCTTCGTCCGTCCGAGCGCCAGCAGACGCTGAACCGCGTCAATCGCCTGCGCCGGGTCGTCGGCTTCCGCGGCAATCCCTGCGAGACCGCGCACGGCCTCGGCGCGGACCTCCTCGTCCGGATCCGTCTTCGCGATCTCGCCCAGCACGTCGGCTTCGTCGATGCGCGTCACCGCGGCGCGGCGCACGCGTGCTTCCGCGTCCTCCCGGGCGATCGCATGCAGCGCCTCGGATTCATCGGGACCGAGCTCATAGACGGCGGCGACGCGGACCGTCGGGTCAGCGTGCTTCCACCGGGGTTGCGGACGAAGCTTTTCGAGAATGCCCATCACGTCTTTACGCCTGTGTCGAGACCCGCCGATCGCATCGGCGGCCGGGCTGAAGAATTACGATCTTCAGTCCCCGTTTACGTAAGTTCTTACTTGGCGCGTTAGCGGAAATCGCCGCATTTGACCCTGGAGTCGACGCGAGTCGTGAGAGCGACACATGTGACGGAACGCTGCTGCACGAAAAATTGGATCCCTGCGAACGGCTGGCCGTAGATCCCGGGCCGCTTGTCTACGCCACTCGCACGGCAGCCAAGGCCAGGGAGCGGTCTTGCAGGATGGGTACCAGCTCCGCGGACGGACTGGTACAAAGCACAAGGCACAAAGCTCGAGGCTCAAGACTCCATGAGATCCGAAAGGCGAAACAAAAGGCCCAAGTCACAGCGTTGTGACTTGGGCCTTGGCCTCGAGCCGGGTGCCTTGCCTACTTGACGAACAGCATCTCCCGATAGGTCGGGAGCGGCCAGATCTCGTGCGGCGTCAGCACTTCGATCTCGTCGCCGATCTCGCGCAGCTTCGCCATCGCGGGCACCACCTTGTCCCGCATGTATTTCGCGTGCTTTTCGGCCGACGTATCGGTGTGGTCGATCAGCTTTTCGAGCGCGTCGGTCTGCACCTTGAACCGATCCACCAGCTTCGTGTAGGTCGCGAGCAGCTTCTTGCCCTGCACGCTTGAACCGCCCCCGGCCTTGACCGCCGCCACGCTCTGCCCGACGTTCTTCAGGTACTCGAAGGCGGCCGGCAGGATGTAGCGGTTCGCCATCAGGACCATCAGGTTCGCTTCCACGTTGATGGTCTTGTTGTAGTTCTCGAGGAAGACCTCGTAGCGCGCGTGCACCTCGCGCTCGTTGAGGATCTTGTACTTGTCGAGCAGCTTGATTGTTTCTTTCGTGGTCAGCTGCGGCAGCGCGTCCACGGTGTTCTTCAGGTTGAGCAGCTTCCGCTTGCCCGCTTCCTTTTCCCACTCCGGCGCGTAGTTGTTGCCGTTGAAGATGATCCGTTTGTGTTCCTTGATGATCTTCGTCAACAGCTTGGCGACCGCTTTGTTCAGATCCTCGCCCTTGGCCGTCGCCGCCTCGAGCTCGGTGGCGACCGAGTCGAGCGAGTCGGCCATCGCCGCATTCAGCGCAGTGTTGGGGAACGAGATGTTCTGGCCCGACGAGACCGCGCGGAACTCGAACTTGTTGCCGGTGAAGGCGAACGGGCTGGTGCGGTTGCGGTCGCCGGCGTCGCGCGGCAGCTTTGGCAGGACGCTGACGCCGACGTCGAGCGTACCGCCCTGCTTGGTCGACTTCGCGGCGCCCTTTTCGATCTGCTCGAAGATGTCGGTGAGCATGTCGCCGAGGAAGATCGAGAGGATGGCCGGCGGCGCCTCGTTGGCGCCGAGGCGGTGGTCGTTGCCGGCGCTGGCGATGCTGGCGCGGAGCAACCCCTGCCACCGATCGACCGCGCGAATGACAGCGGCGCAGAACACCAGGAACTGCATGTTGTCGTGCGGCGTATCACCCGGGCTCAGCAGGTTGTTGCCGAACTCGTCGGAGAGCGACCAGTTGTTGTGCTTGCCGGAGCCGTTGACACCGGCGAACGGCTTCTCGTGCAGCAGGCACGCGAGGCCGTATTTCGTCGCCACCCGCTTCAGCACCTCCATCGTCATCATCTGGTGATCGACGGCGACGTTGGCGTTCTCGAAGATGGGCGCAATCTCGTACTGGCTCGGCGCGACCTCGTTGTGGCGCGTCTTCACGGGCACGCCAACCTTGAACAGCTCGTTTTCGGCCTCCGCCATGCAGGCCAGGACGCGCTCGGGGATGGAGCCGAAGTACTGGTCTTCCATCTCCTGCCCCTTCGGCGGCTTGGCGCCGAAGAGCGTGCGGCCCGCGTTGATCAGGTCGGGGCGGGCGAAATAGAAAATGCGATCAATCAGGAAGTACTCCTGCTCGGGGCCGCAGGTCGCGAACACGCGCTCGGCGGTCGATCCAAACAGCTTCAGCACCCGGACGGCCTGCTTCGACACGGCCTCCATCGAGCGCAGCAGCGGCGTCTTCTTGTCGAGCGCCTCCCCCGTCCAGCTCACGAACGCGGTCGGGATGACGAGCGTCGCGCTGTTGCCGTTGACGTGGAGCCACGGCGGGCTGGTCGGATCCCACGCCGTGTAGCCGCGGGCCTCGAAGGTGGAGCGCATGCCGCCCGAGGGGAAGCTCGACGCATCGGGCTCGCCCTTGATCAGTTCCTTGCCGCGGAACTCGGCGATCGCCGTGCCGTCGGACGCCGGCGAGAGAAACGAGTCGTGCTTCTCGGCGGTGATCCCCGTCATCGGCTGGAACCAGTGCGTGTAATGCGTGGCGCCATGCTCGACGGCCCACTCCTTCAGCGCGGTGGCGACGGCGTCGGCGGTGGCGGCGTCGAGCGCCTCGCCGCGGGTAATCGTCGCGCGGAGCGCGCGGTACGCCGGTTTGGACAGACGTTCCTGCTGCGCCTTGTCGTTGAAAACCCGGGTGGCGAAGATATCGGCGGCGTTGACCGGGCTCGACGAAGACCGGCCCTCGTTGACCGACCAGTCGCGAATGCTCTTGGCGGCTTCAAATAATGCTGAGGATCCCATCGGCGGCGACGTCCTTTCCGTGAGTGTGGGTGGTTCAGGGGCCCGTTGGCGGGCGGGGTGCGTGTGCAGCGATTATGTTCGACTCCGTGCAGGGTTTGCAATCTTCATGGGCGTATCGACCACTTCGATCGCCGATTTCTGCAGAGCCGATCCTGTTTTCATGCACGACCTGCACGATTCGACCGTCACTTCAGCGTCGGAACCGGCTGCGGCGCGACAACCGATGGCCAATTCGATACGGGTGCATTGACCATGAGACATCACTGTATGTAGATTTATAGATATCATGCAGCGTGCTTCCAGCCTCTTTCGGCTCCTGGCGGACGGCACGCGCCTGCGCCTGCTGCGTGTCCTCGCGCAGGATCGGTTCAACGTCAGCGAGCTGACGGGCATTCTGGGAGTCGCCCAATCAGGCGTCTCCCGGCACTTGGGCCTGTTGAAAGAGGCGGGCCTCGTCGCCGAGGAGCGCGAGGCGGGGTTCGTCTATTACCGGCTCTCGGACGAAGGCCGATCCAACGGCCAGGGTCCGCTCTGGGCGCTGCTCGACTCGCAGTTTGCCTCGTCCGCCAGTGACAAGGCCGTGCGCGAAGACGAGGCGCGGCTGCAGGAAGTGCTGCGGCTGCGGAAGGAAAGCTTCGAGACCCACGGTGACGTCCGGCAGCTGGTGCCTGGCCGCAGCTGGGCGGCCTGGGCGCGGGCGCTCGGGCACCTGCTGCCGCCGCTCGATGTGGCGGACATCGGGTGTGGCGAGGGCTACCTGACGCTCGAGATGGCGCGGTGGGCGCGCACCGTCTTCGGCATCGACCGCTCGGACATGGTGCTCGAGCGCGCCAAGGCGCTGGCCGACCGACGGCGCGTCACGAACGTGCAATGGAAAAAGGGGGATCTGGCGCGGTTGCCGCTGCGCGACGCGTCGGTGGACGTGGCGCTGCTGTCGCAGGCGCTGCACCACGCCGCCGACCCCGAGGATGCCCTGTCGGAAGCGGCCCGAATCCTGAGGCCGGGCGGGCGCCTGCTGATCCTCGACCTGCGCGAGCACGACCAGCGCTGGGTGCGCGGCCGCTTCGGAGATCAACGCCTCGGATTCGCGGATGCCGAGCTCGACGAACTGCTGCGCGGCGCCGGCCTGCAGGATGTGAACGTCCAGGTCGGCGCGCGGCAGAAAGGCGACCCCTTTGTCGTCCTCATCGCGTCAGGGGTCAAACCTGGCGGGTCCGCTGCGCGGAACCCGCCCTCCGTACACAGCCCGGTCCCCACCAGCGTACGTCGGCCGGGTTCCGCGCAGCGGACCCGGCATGCCAAATCCGAACGCAAATGACAACTGCCGACCGCCTTCATTCCCTGCTCGCAAAACGCATCCTGCTGCTCGACGGCGCCATGGGCACGATGATTCAGCGCCACAGACTGACGGAGGCGGACTTCCGGGGCGATCGGTTCCGTCTGCATCGCTGCGACCTGAAGGGCAACGGCGACGTGCTCGCCCTCACGCGGCCGGACGTGATTAGCGGCATCCATCACGAGTACCTGGCGGCCGGCGCCGACATCCTCGAGACCAACACGTTCAGCAGCACCGCGATCGCCCAGGCCGACTACGGGCTCGAGACGCTCGCCTACCAGCTCAACGTCGACGCCACGCGGCTGGCGAAGGAAGCCGCGGACGAGTGGACGGCGCGCACGCCCGACAAACCGCGCTTCGTCGCCGGAGCGATCGGTCCCACGAACCGCACGCTCTCGATCTCGCCGAACGTGAACGACCCCGCCGTCCGTGCCGTCACCTTCGACCAGGTCCGCACCGCCTACCGCGACCAGGTCCGCGGGCTGATCGACGGCGGCGCGGATCTGATCCTGCTCGAAACGATTTTCGACACGCTGAATGCGAAGGCGGCGATCGCGGCGGTGCTCGACACGTTCGACGAGCGCGGCGTCGAGCTGCCGTTGATGATCTCGGCCACCATCACCGACCGCAGCGGCCGGGTGCTGTCCGGCCAGACGCTCGACGCGTTCTATGTCTCGATCCGCCATGCCCGGCCGTTCAGCGTCGGGCTGAACTGCGCGCTCGGCGCCGAGCAGATGCGCCCGTATCTCGCCGAGCTCGCCCGGATTGCCGAGTGTTACGTCACCTGCTACCCGAACGCCGGGCTGCCGAACGCCTTCGGCGAGTACGACGAGCTGCCACCCGACACGGCGCGGCTGCTGCGCGATTTTGCGGAATCCGGCTTCGTCAACGTCCTCGGCGGCTGCTGCGGCACGACGCCCGATCACATTCGAGCCGTCGGCGAAGCTATCGAAGGTCTGCCGCCTCGGAGGCCTGAAGGCCTCCGGCTACCAACGCCAGTTGACCGCGATTTGGTAGCCGGAGACCTTCAGGTCTCCGGGCCGTTCACACAGTTCTCAGGCCTCGAAACCCTGACGATCCGCCCCGAAAGCAACTTCATCATGATCGGCGAGCGGACCAACGTCACCGGCTCGAAGCGCTTTGCGCGGCTGATCACCGGCAGCCAGTTCACCGAGGCGGTCGACGTCGCGCTCGGCCAGGTGCGCGGCGGCGCGAACATCCTCGACGTCAACATGGACGAAGGGATGCTCGATTCGGAAGCTGCGATGACGACCTTCCTGAACATCATCGCGACAGAGCCGGAGATCGCACGCCTGCCGATCATGGTCGACAGTTCGAAGTGGTCGGTGATCGAGGCTGGCCTCAAGTGCGTTCAGGGCAAGGCGATCGCCAACTCCATCAGCCTGAAGGAAGGGGAAGACGATTTCCTGCATAAGGCCCGGCTGGTACGCCGGTATGGCGCCGCCGTCGTCGTGATGGCGTTCGACGAGCGCGGCCAGGCCGACACGGTGGAGCGCAAGGTGGAAATCTGCCAGCGCGCCTATCGGCTGCTCGTGGACAAGGCCGGCTTCGATCCGCTCGACATCATCTTCGACCCGAACATCCTGGCGATCGCGACAGGGCTCGAGGAGCACAACAACTACGGCGTCAATTTCATCGAGGCCACCCGGATCATCAAGGCGACCTGTCCGGGCGTGAAGATCAGCGGCGGCGTCAGCAACCTCTCTTTCTCCTTCCGCGGCAACGACGTCGTCCGCGAAGCCATTCATTCGGCGTTCCTGTTCCATGCGATCAAAGCCGGCATGGACATGGGGATCGTCAATGCCGGGCAGCTGGTGGTCTACGAGGACATCCCCGCGAACCTGCTGGAGCATGTCGAGGACGTCCTCTTCAACCGGCGGCCCGATGCCACCGAGCGCCTGGTGCAGCTGGCGGAAACGGTCAAGGGGAGCGGAACGCGGCAGGAGCACGACCTGGGCTGGCGCGAGGCCGGCGTCGAAAAACGGCTCGCGCACGCGCTCGTCCACGGCGTGGTCGACTTCATCGAGGCCGACGTCGAGGAGGCGCGGTTGAAGCTGGCGCGGCCGCTTGACGTGATCGAGGGCCCGTTGATGGACGGCATGAAGATCGTCGGCGACCTGTTCGGCGCCGGCAAGATGTTTCTGCCGCAAGTCGTCAAGAGCGCCCGCGCGATGAAGAAGGCGGTGGCGTATCTCCTTCCCTACATGGAGGAGGAGAAGCGCAAGGCGGGCACCACCGGCAAGCCGCCCGGCAAGGTCGTGCTCGCGACCGTCAAGGGAGATGTCCACGACATCGGCAAGAACATCGTCGGCGTGGTGCTGGGCTGCAACAACTACGAGGTCATCGATCTCGGGGTGATGGTGCCGGCCGATCGAATCCTCCAGGCCGCCGTCGACGAAGCCGCCGACCTCGTGGGGCTCTCCGGTCTGATTACGCCGTCGCTCGACGAGATGGTGTTCGTCGCGCGCGAGATGGAGCGGCGCGGCTTCACCATTCCGCTGCTGATCGGCGGGGCGACGACGAGCCGGCAGCATACGTCGGTCAAGATCGCGCCGGAATTCAGCCAGCCGGTGGTGCACGTCCTCGATGCCTCGCGGGCGGTCGATGTCGTGTCGAGCCTGCTCAGCCAGGCACAGAAGCCAGGCTTCGACGCGGCCAACCGCGCCGAACAGGCCAGGATCCGTCAGCAGCATGCGGCGCTCAAACAGCGCCCCTTGCTGTCGTGGCCGGCAGCCCAGGCCAATCGTGCGCGCTTCACGTGGTCGGACGAGGGAATCGCAAAACCGGCGTTCACGGGAGCGCGCTTCCTGGACGAAGTCAGGCTCGAGGAGCTGGTTCCGTACATCGACTGGACGTTCTTCTTTGCGGCGTGGGAGCTGAAGGGACGCTTTCCGGCCGTGCTTGATCATCCGCAGTACGGCGCCGCAGCCCGGGACCTGTACGAGAACGCGCGCACGCTGCTCGATCGCATCGTCCGCGACCGCCTGATCACCGCACGCGGCGTCTACGGCTTCTGGCCCGCGAATACCGAGGGCGAAGACATCGTCCTGGGCGCTGGCCTCACGTTCAACATGCTGCGCCAGCAGGAAGAGATGTCGGCCGGGACGCCGAACCTGTCGCTCGCTGATTTCATCGCGCCGCGCGAAAGCCGCGTCGGCGACTACATCGGCGCTTTTGCCGTCACTGCCGGACATGGCGTGGCAGAACTGGTCGCCGGCTTCGAGCGCGACCACGACGACTATCACGCGATCATGGTGAAGGCGCTCGCCGACCGGCTCGCCGAAGGGTTCGCCGAGTACCTCCATGCCCGCGCTCGCTGCGATTGGGGCTACGGCGCCGACGAACGACTCACCAGCGACGACCTGGTGGCGGAGCGGTATCGTGGTATCCGGCCGGCGTTCGGCTATCCGGCCTGCCCTGATCACACCGAGAAGGGCAAGTTGTTCGACCTGCTGCAGGCAGGACGCGCCGGCATCACGCTGACCGACAGCTTCGCGATGGCGCCGGCCGCCTCCGTCAGCGGCCTCTATTTCGCCCATCCGCAGGCGCGGTACTTCACGGTGGGCCGCATCGGACGCGACCAGATCGAAGACTACGCGCGGCGTACGGGACGGTCCGTCGGCGAGGTCGAACGCTGGCTCGCGCCAAATTTGTCGTACGAACCTGTCGCCGTCTGAACCCCCCGCGCGCCCATGGAATAACCGAATTCGATCCGCTATGCTTCGGCTCCCCTTCCTGGGATGTTCACCGGAA
>Ga0075428_100004847_pt1 | contig 14927 bp, 16 predicted proteins | sample RhiMetdeltSRZDD2_FD_75291 | JGI IMG/M metagenome (GOLD analysis project Ga0075428, IMG submission 75291) | Populus rhizosphere microbial communities from Tennessee, USA - Rhizosphere MetaG P. deltoides SRZDD2 | ecosystem: Host-associated > Plants > Roots > Rhizosphere > Soil | place: USA... | reverse complement strand
GACGGCAAGCTCAAGCAGACCGTCGAGATCTCCGACGTCGGCCCGTGCAAGAAGCACGTCAAGATCACCGTGGACCGCGACGCCATCGACGAGCGGTTCAAGGAGAAGTTCGACGAACTGCTGAAGGACCGGAGCGCGGCCGTACCTGGCTTCCGCCCGGGCAAGGCCCCGCGGAAGTATGTCGAGCGCAAGTTCAAGCCGGCAGTGTCCGAGGACGTGCGTCGCGAAGTCCTCATGGCCAGCCTGCAGCAGCTCGCCGAGGACTCGAACATCGCGCCGCTCGCACCCCCCGAGCTGGAGCCGGAACAGCTCGAGATTCCGGAAGAGGGGCCGTTCGTCTATGAGTTTGATGTCGAGGTCCGGCCCGAATTCGATCTACCCGACTACAAGGGCATAAAGCTCAAGAAGCCGGTTCGCAAGTTCACCGACGTGGACATCGCGGCCGAGCAGCGGCGGCTTCTGGAGCCGCAGGGCTCCCTGGTCCCCAAGGAAGGCAAAAACGTCAAGGTCGAACCGAACGACATCATCGTCTGCGACCTGGTCACGGTCGATGGTAACAAGGAGCTGAACAAGGCGACCGAAGTGCGTGTCCGGGTGGAAAAGCGGCTGGCCCTGTCCGACGGCGTCGCCGAGAACTTCGCGAAGCAAATCGCCGGCGCCAAGGTGGGCGACGTCCGCGACGTGGACCTCAAGCTCGCCGAGACGGTCGCGGACCAGAGCCTGAAGGGCAAGACGGTCAAGGGCCGGTTTACCATCAAGGACATCAAGGTCATCCGCCTGCCGGAGCTGACACCCGGCCTCCTGGAACAGTACGGCGTTCACAACGAAGCCCAGCTTCAGGAGCTGATCGCCACCAGCCTCGAACGCAACCTCGAATACCAGCAGCGCCAGTACGCCCGGCAGCAGATCCTGCAGCAAGTCGCTCAGAAAGTGAAGTTCGACCTGCCACGGGACCTGATCATCCGTCAGGCCACGCGTACCCTGCAGCGGCGTGTAATGGAAATGCGCTCCGCCGGTATGACCGATCAGCAGATTGAATCGCGGATGACGGTCCTTCGGCAGAACGTCTTGCAAAGTACGGCCGTTTCGCTCATGGAGCACTTCGTCCTGCAGAAAATCGCCGAGGCGGAGAAGATCGAGATTGAAGACACCGATATCGACGCGGAGATTCACCGTATCGCGGCCCAATCGGGCGAGAGCTTCCGCCGGGTGAAAGCTCAGTTGGAGCGGGACGAAATGATCGAGGCCCTGGCCACCGACTTGTTGGAGCGGAAAGCACTTGACGTGGTGCTTAACAATGCTGTGTATGAGGAAGTAGAGATCAAGCCGGAGGAGGTCGAGGGCGAAGTGGCCACCGTGGAAACCCAGGCCGTCCCCGGCGAGATGGTCGAGCCGACCGTCGAGGAAGAACCGAAGGAGCCCGCGGCGTGAACCCGGCACGGCCGCGCGTGAGCGGGCCGAGAAGGCTACGCCCGCCGGGGGCTGTTGCAAAGCCCCCCGTGTCGCCGAGCAATCTCGACCTGATCCGCGTGGCCGTTTGCCGGTCGAACCCGACTCGCAGGGAAAGGTGAATCCATGAACAACGCGTTCCCCCCGCACATGGGCCCGTATGCCGGGCCGCACATCCAGCGCTACCGGGATTACACCCGCATGCGCCAAATGTCGACCGACGATCTCTTGATGGAAAACCGGATCATCTTCCTCGGCAGCTCGCGGGAGACCGGCGGCTATCCGGAAATCAACGACTACCTGGCCAACCTGACCATCCAGAAGCTGCTCTTCCTGCAGTACGAAAACCGGACGCAGGAAATCCACATGTACATCAACAGCCCCGGCGGGACGGTTTCCGCCACGCTGGCGATCTACGACACGATGCAGTTCCTCGAGTGCCCGATCGCGACCTATTGCATGGGCCTCGCGGCGAGCGGGGCGGCCATCATCCTCGCGGCCGGCACCAAAGGCCGGCGCTACGCCCTTCCCAACTCCAAGATCATGCTTCACCAGCCCTGGGGCCAGGTCGGTTACGGGCAGGTGTCGGACCTCGAAATCGAAGCCCGCGAGATGCTGAAAGACCGGGGCCGCCTGGACGAGATTCTCGCCAAGCACACCGGCCAGCCGGTCGACGTCATCAACCGCGAAACGGAGCGCGACCGCTACTTCCACCCGTACGAGGCCAAGGAGTTTGGCCTGGTGGACGAGGTGTTGGCGAAGCAGTCCGAGGCGAAGAAGTCGTAGGCGAGCGTCGCGGCGTCAGCCCGACGTGCCTGCGAACGCCACACACGTCGGGCTGACGCCGCGACGCTCGCCCAAACCGAGGAGAACATCATGCCCCAAGTCCCATTCGTGATTACGCGGGACGGCCGGGAACCGCAATACTTCGACCTCTACAGCCGACTGCTGCAGGACCGCATCGTCTTCCTGCAAGGCCAGATCGACGACGATAGCGCCGGCATCATCGTGGCCCAATTGCGCTACCTGATGTCGGACAACCCCAAGGCCGACATCCACCTGTACGTCAACAGCCCCGGCGGGTCGGTAACGGCCGGCATGGGCATTTACGACATGATGCAAGGCGTCACCTGTGACGTCGCGACCTATTGCATCGGGCAGGCGGCCAGTATGGGGGCTCTGCTCTTGACTGCGGGTGCGAAGGGGAAGCGCTTCGCCTTGCCGAACGCACGGATCATGATCCATCAGCCGCTCGCCGGGCTCCGCGGGACGTCCACCGAGTTCCAGATCTACGCGAAGGAATACCTTCGCATGAAGAAGCACCTGAACGACATCCTTGTGAAGCACACGGGCAAGACGTTCGACCAGGTGGAGCGCGACACGGATCGCGACAACTTTATGTCCGCGAACGAGGCGAAAGACTACGGCCTCGTCGATAGCGTGCTCGAGCATATCCCGACCGGGCCGGGGGCACGCTAGTCTTCGCCCCGAAGGGGCGGCCGGTAATAGCCAGGGGCGGGAGCCCCTGGAAATCGACGATCACACCTCTGTACCGCCCCAACGGGGCGGCGCTGGCCAGCGCCGCCCCGTTGGGGCGGAACCATTTTCTCGCGGGCCGATTCCAGGGGCTTCCGCCCCTGGCTATTACCGGCCGCCCCGTTGGGGCGAAGACAATTCTGATCCAACCTGTTATCTACCCTCCCCGCTCACGGTTCCGTATCCAGAAGGGAATTCTCCGACCCCTTCTGGAGGCGGCTCATGTCCGAGCTGACTCATTTTGACCCGTCCGGCGCGAGCCGGATGGTGGACACCAGCGGCAAGCCCGACACGGCCCGCGAGGCCCGCGCCTCCGCCGTCGTCCGAATGAAGCCGGAGACTCTCGCCCTCATCCGCGACCGCAAGCTGGCCAAGGGGGACGTCTTCGAGGTCGCCCGCCTTGCAGGCATCATGGCTGCGAAGAAGACGAGCGAGTTGATTCCCCTGTGCCATCCGCTGCCGATCACCGGCATGACGGTTGACTTTGCTCCCAACGGGATAGACGCCGTGCGGATCGAGGCAGCGGTCAAGGTTGTTGGTAAGACCGGCGTTGAGATGGAAGCGCTGACCGCGGTGAGCGTCGCGGCGCTCACGGTCTACGACATGTGCAAGTCGGTGGACCGTGGGATGACGATCGAGGCGATCCGGCTGGAAGAAAAGAGCGGCGGCAAGAGCGGGCATTTTGTCCGCGAGGATTGACGTCTTTCTCCCTCTCCCCCGCTTCGGGGGAGAGGGCCGGGGTGAGGGGCGAAGACGTCGCGGGTCAGAAGACGTGGTTCGGTTTTGAGCACGCTCATCCCCCTCGCCCCTAACCCCTCTCCCCCGCAAAGCCGGGGGAGAGGGGAAAAACCGAGGCCCCCATGATCAACCCGGCCCTGGCGAACGGAAGCCGAACCCACAAGCCGACCGCCCCGCCTCTTTCGCTGGTGGCCACCGACCTGGCCGAAGTCGAACGCATCTACGACGCGGCACTTGCTCCCTTCCGCTCGCGGTTCGGTCCGATCGTTCAGCACCTGAAGCAATATCGCGGCAAACGGCTTCGGCCGGCGCTGGTCCTTCTCGCCGGCCACGCCTGTGGGAAGGTGACGCGGGCCCATCATATCCTCGGCGCCGTGGTCGAGATGGTGCACACCGCGACACTCGTGCACGACGACGTGCTGGACGAGGCCGAGACACGCCGGCACTTGCCGACGGTCAACGCGGAGTGGGGAACCAAAACCAGCCTGCTGCTGGGCGACATGCTCTTCTCGGCCGCGTTTCGGCTTTGTAGCACGGTGGACGCACGAGCTTGCGAGTGGGTCGGCGATGCAACCAACCGTGTGTGTGCCGGCGAGCTGTTTCAGATGTCGCAGGCCGGCAACCTGGAGCTACGCGAGGAAGACTACTTCGAGATCGTGGCCGGTAAGACCGGAGCGCTCACCGAGTGCTGCACCCGGCTCGGTGCCCACTACGCGGGCGCCGCACCGGAAATCGTCATCAGCGCCGCGGATTACGGCCGCGAGTTGGGGATGGCCTTCCAGATTGCCGACGATGTCCTCGACCTGAAAGGCGAGGCGTACGTGGTTGGCAAGACGCTTGGTACGGATCTGAAGCAGCAAAAGCTGACATTGCCATTCATCCGCGCGCTCGCGGAGTTGCCGACCGAGGAAACGGAACGGCTTCGCGCGAATTTCCGAGACGGAGCCGTGATCGACGCGGTGGATGCGCTCGCCACCACAACCGCGATTGAATCCGTCGAGGCCGAGGCGCGGCGGATCGCGGCGTCCGCCCGCCGGGCACTGACCGCGTTGCCCGCCAGCCCGTATCGCACGGCCCTGGAACAAATCACCGATTGGGCAGTCAAGAGATCGAATTGAAAGGACCCGTTGGAGTAACGCCTTTAGGCGGTCTGGGACGTCGCAGACCGCCTAAAGGCGCTACTCCAACGGGTCCTTTGCTTACTGACCTTTCTTCGGCCCAATCCCTTTCGCCTTTTCCGCCAGCCGCACAAACTCCGCTCGATGTCCGCCCTTGTCGGCTCCGATTGCTGGTCGGGCCCACTCGATGACCTTATCCAGTTCGGCCTCTCCGCGGTACTCGCTATCCCGAAGCACCATCCCAAACGCCGCAACCGCGCCGGCGAACCGCAAGTCGGCCGATGCTTCCTTCGCCAGCCCGTCGGCCGGCAGCACCGAGCTGACCTCCGAGGCCTTGTCCGTCTCGGGGTGCTTGTAGCGCATGCGTACGGTCAGCCACTCGCCGGTCTTGGCCGCTTCGGTCAACTCGGTCTTGGTCTGGTACTTCAACGGCTCGACGTCGCCAACCGTAACCTTCTCGCCGACTGGGACGATCTCGTACAGCGCCGTGCACGTGTGCCCGCTGCCCATGTCGCCCGCGTCCTTGGCGTCGTTGCGGAAGTCCTCGTTCCGGAGGATGCGGTTCTCGTAACCGATCAGGCGATAGCCCGCGACTTTCGCCGGGTTGAATTCGATCTGCAGCTTCACGTCCTTGGCGACGGTGACCAGCGCCCCGCCCTGCTCGACGAACAGCTTCTTCGCCTCGTCGAGCGAGTCGATGTACGCGTAGTGCCCGTTGCCGTGGTGCGCGAGTTGTTCGAGCTTCGAATCCTGCAGGTTCCCCATGCCGTAGCCGAGGACCGTCAGGTAGACGCCGGTCTTACGCTTTTCCTCGATCAGTCGAACCAGCTCCGCGTCGTTGGAGACGCCGACATTGAAGTCACCGTCGGTGGCGAGGATGACGCGGTTGATGCCGTCCTTGAGGAACGTCTTCTCGGCCTGCTCGTAGGCGACGCGGATGCCGCCCTCGCCGTTGGTGGACCCGCCGGCGGACAGGCCGTGGATCACATCCAGGATGACGTCTTTCTTGTTGCCCGGCGTTGGTTCCAGCCGCAACCCGGCAGCGCCCGCGTAAGAGACGATGCTCACTCGATCGCGGTCGGAGAGTTGCTCCACGAGCAAGCGCATCGATTCCTGAACGAGCGGCAAGCGATTGGGTTCGTCCATCGATCCCGAGGTGTCGATGAGGAACACCAGGTTGCGAGCTGGCATCTGATTCTTGTCGATCACCTTCGCCTTGAGCCCGACGCGGAGCAGGTGGTGCTTCGGCCGCCACGGGCACGGGGCCATTTCCAGCTTGAAGGCGACCGGGTCGCCGTTCTTTGGCGCCGCATAGTCGTACGGGAAGTAGTTGACGAAGTCGGCGATGCGAACAGCGTCCTTGATCGGCATCTTGCCCTCATTGATCCGGGCCCGAACATTCGAATACGACGCGGTGTCGACGGCCGTGGAGATGGTCGAAAGGGCATCCTCGCCGCGAACAAGCTTGAAGGGGTTGTCCTCGAAGCGCTGGTATTGTTCGGCGGACATGTCGGCCGCTTGAGGCAGTGCTTCTTCAAGATGTGCTTTCTCTTCGGCCCATTTATTCATGTCGCGCTTGAAGCTCGCGCCGCGTGGGGTACTGTCTCCGGGCTTCAAAGCCCTTGCGCGGCTGCCGCTGAACTTGGCCAAATCAAGCCTCTCGAGTCTACCGAGGAGCTGACTGGACTCGGCCTGACGTAACAGGCGGTCTTTTGAATTGTCCGGCAGACCCACCGGATTGCTCACCGCCGCTTCATTGACGATCGACTTATGCTCATCGAGCACTTTCGCACTACCTTCAGTTTCCGAGTTGACCACGGCCGGTCGCACGGCCTTTTCTTCCTCAACATTGGTTGTGACGGAAGTCGCAACTGCCGGGGAGTCCTCCTTCTGCCCGCATCCCACCAAGATGCCAGTGAGCCCCAGGAATACGAGCCAAGTGCTCAGGCGAATGTACGACGGACGGACTGGCCGCGATGCCATGACAGGACCTCCGGGAAGGGTGGGCGGCCGAGACGTGAGAGAACAAGCTGCAATCGTAGGACGAACGAACACATCGGAAGTTCCGTTGGCAATTGTAACTGGCCCCGGCAGCCGTCGGCGTAAGTCCTGACGCCTCATCGCCTCCAGTCATTTCCCGACACTTTTTTGGGAATCGCGTGCACGCTTTTTCGCCCTCCCTGCGATTTGTTTCATAGGGGAGGGTCTGCCTGCATGAAACGCTTTGTGGAACCGGCAACTGCCTATCTCGACGTGAACCGTCTGCCGCGATCCCCTATAAAAAGGGCTCGCGAACCAGAGGGTGTTGCAGTGAAAGTTGCCGTCATCGGGACCGGGTACGTCGGGTTGGTCACGGCCACTTGCCTGGCGGAGAGCGGGAACGAAGTGACCGGGGTGGACATCGACCCCAAGAAAATTGACACGCTGAACGCGGGCAAAATCCCGATTTACGAGCCCGGCCTCCTCGAGCTGGTCCAGCGCAACCGCCGCGAGGGACGACTGCAGTTCACCACCGAGATCGGCGCCGCGGTGAAGGCGGCACGGCTCATCTTCATCGCGGTTGGGACTCCGCAAAGCACGAACGGCGACGCCGACCTGTCCGCGATCTGGGCCGTCGGCGACGCCATCGCCCGCCAAGTCAAGGACGCCGCGGCCGGTCCGCCCGGCTCGCGCATTGTCGTCATCAAGAGCACCGTTCCCGTCGGGACCAACACGAAGCTACACGAACGGCTGAAGGCCGCGGGCTGCCCGCACCTGGACGTGGTCAGCAACCCGGAGTTCCTCAAGGAAGGCGCCGCGATCGACGACTTCATGAAGCCCGACCGCGTCGTCGTGGGAACGCGCCGGCCGGAAGTCGCCGACGTGCTCCGCGAGCTATACGCCCCGTTCCTCCGCACCGAGCAGCCGTTCCTGGTCATGTCCCCCGAGAGTGCGGAGATGACCAAGTACGCGGCCAACGCCATGCTCGCGACCAAGATCAGTTACATCAACGAGATGGCGAACTTATGCGATCACCTCGGGGCGGACATCAACGACGTGCGCCGCGGCATCGGTCACGACGCTCGCATCGGGTTCCAGTTCCTTCATCCCGGCCCCGGCTACGGCGGGAGCTGCTTCCCGAAGGACGTGCAGGCGATCCTCGGCATGGGCCGGCATCTCGGCCTGCCGCTGCACCTGTCGGAAGCCGTGGACAAAGTGAACCAGCGGCAAAAGCTAGTCCTCTTTGAGAAGGTGAGCGGGCACTACGGGGATCTGAAGGGCAAGACGCTGGCCGTATGGGGCCTGGCATTCAAACCGCGGACAGACGACATCCGCGAGTCCCCCGCCCTGGTGCTGATCGACAGCCTGTTGGCTGCCGGGGCCGCGGTGCGCGTGCACGATCCGGAGGCGATGGCCAACGTCCGCGCCGACTACGGCGATAAGCTCGTATACGCGGACCGGCCGTACGGAGCCCTCGAGGGAGCGGACGGCTTGGCCGTGGTCACCGAGTGGCAGGAGTTCCGCAACCCGGACTTCGAGGTCATGCGCCGGCTGTTGACTCAACGTGTGATCTTCGACGGACGGAACCTGTACGACCCGAAGCTGATGAAGTCGTACGGGTTCACCTATTACGGCATCGGTCGCGGGGAGAATCCCGGCCGGGGGACTTGAAAGGGGCTGCCGCGGCGGGATAATTTTGGTGTCACTCCTGCCGAGGTGGCGGAATTGGCAGACGCGCCAGGTTGAGGGCCTGGTTCCCGTTAAGGGAGTGCAGGTTCAAGTCCTGTCCTCGGCATCAGAACAAACAAGGCCAGCGGCCCGGCGATGCCGGGCCACTGGCCTTGTTCCATTCGACAGCAATTTGCGACTCACTTCTTCTTCAACTCGACGTTCTTCCCCTCTTTATTTTCGGTGGCCATCTCCTTGTCCGTGATCTTCTTGATCGTAATCGTTTGCTCGCGCTCCTCGTCGCCAATCTTCATCTTGAACGTAAACCCCTTCTCCACGACCTTGTATGTTCCCTCGAAGGTCGCGTCGGCGCCGTCCTTTTTGCCGCTGACGATGAACTTGCCGTCCTTGGTGAACTCGACGATGGTCCCCGGGGGTACGGTACCCTCATCCGCCTTGGTCACTTCCCACTTGCCGACCAGCATCTTGGCATAGTCGGGCTTGTCCTCGGCGCGCGCGCCGACGCTCAGCAGGCACACAATCGCTCCAACCGCCAGCAGTTTCATGGTGCTCATCTGGTCTCCCGATGCGAGGTGAAATGGACGTGCCGCACAGACGACGCGTGGGATAGGGGTATGACTGTTGCGTCTCCGGACAAGTGATTCGTTACCGCCCTCGCGGCCGGCCCGCGACCGATCATATCCGATCCCATATCGTGAACAGGGAGTGTTACCGGGGGTCCGTGGAATGCCAGGCCGACAGTTCCTCCTGATCCCCGGCCGCACCAGCAAGCAGGGCCAGCAGATCAACGTCGGCAAGGACAACGCCGACTACGAGGCTATTGTCAACACCGTGACAATGAACGCAGAGGACATGAAGGCGATCGGCGTCGCGGCGGGAGGGAACATCCGAATCCGAACGGAATTCGGCGAGGCGACATTTCAGTGCAAGGCGGGGAATATCCCCGCGGGGCTCCTGTTCGTCCCCTACGGCCCGCCGACCTGCAAGCTCATGGGCGGCGACACCGACGGGACGGGGATGCCCACTTCAAAGGGATGGGAAGTCGAGGTCGAGCCAGTCAGTTGATCGTGAGGGACAACGCATGAATACCCACCTACAGGATGACGCGCAAGAGCGCGCGACGCAGCTTCCGCCCGATCCCAAAGCTCCGCAGGAAGCGCTCCAGCCCTGGGAAGAGATCGAGACCGGACGGTTCATGCCGCGACGCATACGCGGCAGCTATCGCGGCGGCAAACTCGGGTGAGCATTCGTCGTCCCGTCCGGTCCGGACGGTTCGAAGTTGGCGAACGGCCCCGCGTAAGCGGGCCGAGGCAGCGATACCGCGCGGCGGGGACTTCCTCGGCCCGCTTACGCGGGGCCGTTCGCCGGTCTAATTGGAACGAAACATGAAACTGACGGTCACCAAGAACGCGACATGCACCTTCTGTGGCTGCGTCTGTGACGACATCGAGTTGCACGCCGACGGCGAGCGGATCACGGAAACGAAAGGCGCGTGCATCCTCGGTCAGTCGTGGTTTAAGAACCATACCGCTGAGCGCCTGTACCCGGACGCGCTGATCGACGGGAAGCCCGCCAGCGTCGATGATGCGATCGAGGCCGCGGCCGAGTTCCTGCATGCGGCGGACATGCCGCTGGTCTACGGGCTGAGCAATGTCACGTGCGAAGCCACGCGAGAGGCAGTCGCTCTCGCCGAGTTGATCGGCGGCGTGATCGACAGTCATACATCGCTTTGACACGGACCCACGGAAATCGCCGCCCAGTTGGGTGGCAAAGTCTCCTGCACGCTGGGTGAAGTCAAGAATCGGGCCGACCTGATCATCTACTGGGGCGGCAACCCGGCCGAGTGCCATCCGCGGCACTTCACCAAGTACACGATCATGCAAAAGGGCAAGTTCGTGCCCAACGGCCGCAAAGGCCGGACCATGGTGCTGGTCGATATCCGCGAAACGCCGAGCGCCAAGGCCGCGGACATCTTTCTGCAGATCCGGCCGATGAAGGACTTCGAGGTCCTGACCATCCTGCGGGCGGTGGTCAAAAATCAGCCGGTCGATGCCGAGCGAGTCGCGGAAACGGGCCTGACGCTCGAACAACTCCAGGACCTGGCCGATCGGATGAAGCGGTGTCGGTTCGGCGTGCTTTTCTTCGGCATGGGCCTGTCGATGACTCGCGGCAAGCACATGAACTCCGCGGCCGCCCTGATGCTCGCGGCCGAGCTAAACGCGTTTACGAAGTTCGTCGCCATGCCCATGCGCGGCCACGGCAACGTGACCGGTGCCGACGTCGTCCTTCGCTACACGACCGCGTACCCGTTCGGTGTGAACCTGAGCCGCGGTTACCCCCGGTTCAATCCCGGCGAGTTTTCGACAATCGATCTGCTCGTCCGCGGCGATAACGATGCGACGCTGGTCCTCGGCGCCGATCCCGGCGCAACGATGCCCCAGCCTGCAATCGACCATCTGGCCCGCACGCCGACGATTGTCCTTGATCCTAAGGTGACGCACACCAGCAGGATCGCCCGCGTCCACATCACGACCGCGGCCACGGGGATCAGCGCGCCGGGGACAGTGTACCGCATGGACGAGATCCCGCTGCCGTTGCGGCCGGCGCTGAAGTCGCCCTACCCGACGGACGAGGAGGTGATCCGGCGAATTCGCGAGGCGGTGACGCGGAGGCCGGCGTGGTATGCACAAGCGAACGAGCCATCGGGTACAATGGCCAATGGAGTGCATGCCTGATTTGGAGCCGATCATGGCCGAAGAAGTGACACTTGTTGACCGCGGTCGAGGTCTTCAACTCTCGAACAACCGCATCACGGTCGCGGACCTCGTGCCGTACTTCCGGCGCGGCTTTTCGTACCAAGAGATCATGCACGCGATGCCCTCGCTGACTACGGCAGAGATCGCGCTGGTCGAGGACTACTACCTCAAACACAAGGAAGAACTCGACGACCGGGACCGGCGGATCGACGAGTACCGGGAGGAGCAGGCGCAGTTGCAGCGGCTCCGGTTCCCACGGTTTGAGGGCACCCCGGAGGAACGGATGGCCTACCTCCGTAAGCGGCTCCAAGAGAAACTCGCGGCCCAGCAAAATGGCTCGGCTTCTGGCGGACAATGACGTCGTCGGCCATGTCGAAGACCTCGTCCAAGAGATGCGGTCGGCCCGCTGGGCCGACTTTTGGGTCGCGCTCGGCCTCGGCCTCGTCTACTTCCGCGACGTGGGACTCACTCAGACATCCAGTGATCGGCAGGTCTGGCTGGTCTGCCAGACCGAACAGCTTCTCCTGATCACGAACAACCGCAATCAAGAGGACTCGGACTCTTTGGAGGCCACACTCCGAGACCTGAACACGCCGCACAGCCTTCCCTTGTTCACTATCTCGGACATCCAAACGTTTCGCACGAACAGATCCTATGCCGAGCGCGTGGTAGAAAGCCTGTACGAATACATCATCGATATTGAAGACCTGCGCGGCACTGGACGACTTTACTTGCCCTGACTAACCCGGCCGGCGTTTGGACGCGGCCCGCGGAACACCCATGCTTCGCATCACCGGCGGCAAAGTCTACGACCCGGCCAACAACGTCCACGGCGAGGTCCGCGACGTTTGCATCGCGAACGGCCGCGTTGTCGCCGCGGTCGAGGGCGGCCGCACCATCGACGCCCGCGGCATGGTTGTCTTCCCGGGCGGCGTCGATGTCCACACCCACGTCGCCGGGGCCGCGCTGAACTTCGCCCGCGGGTTGATCCCGGAACAGCACCGGCAGGCCGCGATCCTTGCCCGCACACCCGTCCGCCGCGCCGGCATGGGCGGGACCACGCCGACCACCTTCGCGACCGGCTACCTCTATGCCGGCATGGGCTGGACCACGGTCAACGAGGCCGCGGTCCCCATCCTTTCCGCCAAGCACACGCACGAGGAACTCCGCGACACCCCGATCGTGGACAAGACCTGCTGCGTGCTCATGGCCAATAACGAGATCGTCCTCGACCTGTTGGAGGCCGGCGAGATCGAGCGGGCCAAGCACGTCGTCGCCTGGAACATCTGGGCCGCGAAGGCTTACGGGGTCAAAGCGGTAAACCCCGGCGGTGTCGCCGCGTGGAAGTGGGGGAAGGATGCCAAGACGCTCGCGGATCCCGTCGAGGGTTACAAGAAAGTCACCCCCGCGAAGATCATCTCCGGCCTTGCCCGCATCGTGGACGAGTTGGGCCTGCCCCACCCGGTTCACTTGCATTGCAATAACCTTGGCGCGCCGGGCAACTTCACGACGACCCTCGAGACCATGAAGGTCCTTGAGGCCAACCGGGCGCATATGGCGCACCTGCAGTACCACGCCTATGGAGGCGAGGACTGGTTCTCCATCCGGTCGGAAGCCGCGCCAATTGCAGACTACTTCAACGCGCATACCAACCTCACCGCCGACGCGGGCGCGGTGCTTTTCGGCAACACCGTCACGATCACCGCCGACGGGCCATGGCAACATCTTCTGCACGAGCTGACCGGGAAGAAGTGGTCCAACCTCGACGTCGAGAACGAGACCGGCTGCGGGATCGTCCCGTACGCGTACAAGCAAAAGAACCTAGTCAACGCCGTGCAGTGGGCGGTCGGGCTGGAGTTGCTTCTGCTCATCAATGACCCGTGGCGGGTGTTCCTGACAACCGATCATCCGAACGGGGCAACATTCTGGCGGTACCCCGAGATTATCCAGCTCCTCATGGACGCGGAGTTCCGCCGCGAACAGGTCAAGGCGCTGCCCGCCAAGGCTCGCGAGCGGATCATTCTCCCCGACCTGGATCGCCAGTACTCGCTGAGCGAAATTGCGATCATCACGTCGGCCGGGCCGGCGCGGGCGCTTGGGCTGTCACAAAAAGGCCACCTCGGCGTCGGGGCCGACGCGGACGTCGCGATCTACAACGAGACCAAAGACATCGCCCGGATGTTCGCGTACCCGCGCTACGTCATCAAGGGTGGCGAGATCGTGATCGAAGAGGGCGAGATGCGCCAATCGGTCGAGGGCCGCGCGTTCGTCGTCCGGCCGAGGTATGACGAAAAGATCGAGGAGTACATTCGACCGCTGTTCCAGCAGTATTACACCATGTCGTTCGACAATTATCCCGTGGAACTGGAACGGGTTCACGGCTCGCAGGTGCGCGAGTGTCCGTAGAGTAGACCCACCAGAACATGCTCACTCTCACGCTCAAAGAGCAACCCACCGTCCCGCTCGAAGCGGAAGTCCTCTCCCCCGATCGGCTCGGGAGCCTACGGCACGACGAGGTGTGGGGCCTGCCCGTCCTTCACGGCAAGCGGCAACTCCGCCTCGACGAGTTCTTTGAAATCGAAGGCGACCCCAGCGATGAACTCGAACTCCGCGGCGACCTGACTCGTGTGAAATGGATCGGTCGCGGCATGACCCGCGGGCGCATCCGGATCGCCGGCAACGCCGGCATGCACCTCGGCGCGCACATGAAAGGCGGGACCATCGAAGTGAGCGGCAACGCGTCCGACTGGGTGGGCGGTGAGATGACCGGCGGCCTCATCCACATTCGCGGCAGCGCGGGCGGGCAGGTCGGGGCGGCCTATCGCGGTAGTCTGTCGGGCATGAACCGCGGCACAATTCTGATTGAAGGGTCGGCCGGGATCGAACTCGGCATGCGAATGAAGCGCGGGATCATCGCAGTCCGCGGACCGGTTCGCGACTTCGCCGGCTTGCAAATGAAGGGTGGCAGCCTGTTCCTGTTGGGCGGGGCGGAACTTCGTACGGGTGCCTGGATGGCCCGCGGCACAATCATCTGTCTCAAGCCGATCCGACTCTTACCAACATTCTCGCACGCCTGCGACTACCACCCGCCGTTCATGACGATGTATTCCCGGCACCTGCGTGAGTTGGGTTTCGCGATCCCGTATGATGCCCGCCAGGGGATCTACCACCGATACAACGGCGACGCCGCAGTGCCGGGCAAGGGCGAGATCCTTATCTGGGAACCGAAATGAACATCGAACACGTGGCGATCAACGTCGGCGATCCGGTAGCTCTCGCCGACTGGTACGTCCGTCACCTCGGCATGCGCGTCGTGCGTCAGGTGGACGAGTCGCCCTTCACCCGGTTCATTGCCGACACCGCGGGCCGCGTCGTGTTGGAAGTCTTTCACCAGGACGCGCCGGTCCCAGATTACGCGTCGCAGCATCATTTCGTGTTCCACGTCGCGTTCCTCTCGGCCGACGTCGCGGCAGACCGCGCGCGGCTGCTCGCCGCCGGCGCGACTCCGGTCACCGAAATCACGCGTTCGGCGGAAGGGGATGTGATGACCTTCGTCCGCGACCCATGGGGGATCGTAATCCAGCTTGTCCGCCGCGGGCGACCGCTACTCGGACCGTCCGCCTGACGGCGAAGCACGAGGCGCGAGGGCCTCGTGGGACAT
>Ga0075428_100004846_pt1 | contig 14930 bp, 15 predicted proteins | sample RhiMetdeltSRZDD2_FD_75291 | JGI IMG/M metagenome (GOLD analysis project Ga0075428, IMG submission 75291) | Populus rhizosphere microbial communities from Tennessee, USA - Rhizosphere MetaG P. deltoides SRZDD2 | ecosystem: Host-associated > Plants > Roots > Rhizosphere > Soil | place: USA... | reverse complement strand
TCGAACCACACTTCACAGGTGGCATCACAGCTCAGGTATCGGCGTTCGGCCTCGGACAGCAGCGGACCCAGATGCAGCGCCGCCGCGCGCTGCTCGACGTCAACGTGCAGCACCACCGTGGTGTGATGCCCGTGCGGCCGGCGGGCCACCTCGGCGTCCCACCCGGCCTCCACCAGTCGCATGAACGCCTCGACAGTGCCCGGCAACGGAGGCGCCTGATCTGATGTCCGCCCGCGGTCCTCGCGATCGAGTTTCCACTCGGCGATCAGCGCATCACGATGAGACGCCAGTGCGGCGTCGAACTTCGCCGCCTCCTGGTGCGGAAGTTTGATCCGCCAACAGGTGCCCTTGTCGTCGGAGGTCTTCGTGATCGACCGCTGCGGTTCTGGCTGGTCCGGCTGAGACTCGGGTTCGGGTCGCGGTTCGAGCTTGACCGCGGTGCGCAGCTGGTTGACCGTGGCACTGCGCGCCAGCTCCGCGTAGTGCTCATCGGATCCCTCGCCCGCCCGCGCCGCGATCACCCCGACCTGATCCAGCGACAATCGGCCTTCCCGCATGCCTTGGGCACAGCGGGGAAACTCCTCCAACCGGCGCGCCACGGTGGCGATCGTGTGGGCGTTTCCCGATGACGAACCCGCCTTCCAGGCCACCAACGCCGCCACCGACCGCGCCCCCGTGGCGCCCCACAGCTCGTCGCGATCCACCTCTGCGACGATCTCCACGATGCGCCCATCAATCGCGTTGCGCTGACCGACCAACTCCGCCAACTCGTCAAACAACACCTCAAGACGCTCGGCAGGGCTCACCACAGCCGTGGGCGGCGGTGCGGTCAAGGACATAACTTCATCATTGCAGGGGGGTACGACAAGTTTCGGCTGTCCAATCCGCGCCGGGGCGTGGCAGTCGTCATCTGCCAAGAGGGACAGCCTGATTGGCCGCCAAACGCTGCCCACCGCAGCCTTCAGCACCTCAGTCCATGCAATAGACACGACGCGCGGTCTCGTGTGCGATCAGGTCGACCACGCGGATCGCGTCGCGTTCACTCCATTCGTCGGCGTCGATGAAGCCTTGTAGGACATCGCGGATTCCGTTGCGCCACAGCCGCGCCCCGAGGCAGTGCAGCTCGGCCGGACCGAACCCGTCCGATGAGTACAGGATCTTGCGGAACGGCGCCATCTCCAGCAGCCGGCCGATGAACGACGCCGACCGCGCGCCGAGATAGTTGATCACCAGCCCGCCGTCTAGGTACACGTTGTTGAACGCCTGCGCCAGATAGCCGGCCTCGCGCTCGTAGGGATAGCAGTGCAGCAACATGATCGGGGTGTCGCCGCTGTTGCGCAGAAAGTCCAGCAGGTACAGCGGGTTCGTTCTGTACAGATCGCAGTCGCGGTCGCCGAACCCGATGTGAAACTGCAGCGGCTTGCCAAGGCGCAGAGCCTGATACAGGCCGAATCGCAGCAGCACCCGGTCGGTCAGCCGGGGATTGCCGCTGTCCCGCCATCGCTGCGCCGCATCTGCTACCTGTGCGGGTATCGGCTCGGATAGATCGCCGTCGAATCCGCCGCGGTAGGCCAGTATGGACTTTGTCGCGATCGCGGTCTTCGCGCGCTCGTCGAGGAGGCGGGCGAACGCCGTCGCATAGTCGTCAGGCATCCGAATGGCGTCTTCGGCGACCGACTCCAGACGGACGATCTCGTGGATGCGGCCCACCGAGAGAGCGGTCAACTCGTCGAGATCCGCAACCGTCCCCGGTCAGGCGCGTCCAGTCAGCAGCCGTGCACATGATGATCGACGAGCGGCACGTTGTCGATGTGCTCCGCCAGCGTGCTCAACCTCAGACACTCCAGGCCAACCGGAACTTCTCGGTGAGTTCGTCCGGGTTGAGAGTGCCGAAGTTCTCATGCTCGTAGCGTCGCACTGCCAGCACGGCGTCGACGGCCTCGTCGCCGAGAATGCCGCGCACCAAGGCGGATTGGTCCAGCGCATTGAGGGCGTCCGGCTGTCTGGACGCAAGGAGCGTGATGCCGGCTTGCGTGCGTTGGTCATCGGTGAGCGTGGCGGGGTCGACGGTCGTTTCGGGCGGCAGCGGCAGTTTGCGTTCGATGCCGTCGAGGGCGAGCCCGAGGATCGTGGCGGTCGCGAAGTACGGATTGGCCGACGGGTCGATGACTTTCACCTCGACATTGGCCCCTTGTGGATTGCTTGGTCCGCCAATGAGGTACCGCACCGAGGCTTCGCGGTTCTCGGTTCCCCAGCAGACGTAAGCGCCCGACCAATGACCCGGCTGCATCCGCAATCCCGACACGATGGAGCCGCACAACACGCCCTGCGCTTGCGGCAGACCGGCCAGAAGTCCCGCAATGGCCGATTCACCATCGGCCGTCATGCCGCCGACGCCGGTTCCGTCCGAGAACAGCGGGGTTTCGCCGTGCGTCATCGAAAAGTGTTGATGCGAACCCGATCCGACGCTGCCCGCGAACGGCACCGGTGACAGGCTGACTCGCAACCCGTACTGCCGGGCCACCCTGGCGATGATGATGCGCATCAACACCAGCTGGTCGGCAGCCGCGACGGGTGGCTGTGGTGACAGGGAGATCTCGAATTGGTTCACGCCGTACTCGGGGTGGAACTGTTCGATGGCCACACCCGAACCGGCTGCCGCGTTCATCACGTCGCGCAGGAAGCCCTCGAATTCGAGCACCCCGGCCAGGCCGTACTGCGCCCACAGGTGGGATGGCAATCGGCTGCCGTCCGGCCCGACGAGCAGGAACTCCATCTCGTGACCGACGACCGCGTCGATGCCGGCGGCGGACAATCGCTCCTCGACCCGGCGCAGCACGCCGCGGCTGCAATACGGGTCAGGCGAGCCGTCCTGATTGAAGAAAGCACCAGGGGCCCAGGCCAATCCGTCGCCGAGGATGCGCAGTGCGCTCAGGTCGATGCGGATCCGCTGGTCCCCCACCACACCGGTGGCGTCGCCGAAGACGATGCCCGCCTGGTCGATGGTGAAGACGTGCCAGACAGGGCTCGCGCCGAGTCCCGGGTCGGCGAATGCGCCCATCCGGCGGAGCGGAACCGTCTTGGCATGCGTGAGCCCGGCTGGATTGACGACCGTGCCGATGAGCGTGGCGACCCCGTCGGACTCCAGTTGGGCGATGGCCGCTGCGGCCAGGGGCTTGGCTGCGGACGATGTCACAGCAGCCATTGTCCAACGCTAGAGCGTGATCTTGCAGGTTTGGCCGATGTCCAGCGTGCGCAGCATCCGGCCCATGCCAAGCCACATCGCACACGACAGCGCCAGATCGGTCAACAGTTCGGGGCTGAAGTGTTCTTTGGCGCGGTCCCAGAAGTCCTCGTCGTCCCGTAGCCCGGTGTGGTCACTGGCGAAGCGTTGCGCGAACTCGGCGGCGACGCGTTCTTGCTCGGTGTAGCCCGGCCACGTCCGCCATTCGGCGGCGTGGTCATAGAGGTCCTCGTCGACGCCCGCCGCGATGCCCTCCGAGTCGCGGGTGTTCTGGCACACGACGCATTCGTTGTCGAGCGCGATGACCATCCGGGCCAACTCGCGGACCCGCATCGGCAGGCGGTTCTTGTTGTAGACCGCGTTGGTGAACCCGGCCATGGCGACTCCGATGTCCGGAGACTTCACCACCCAGCCTGCGGCGTCGTCGTCAGCGAAGGCTCCAATTCGGCTCATGGCGGCATCGTACGCCCGGTGGAAACGAATTGGAACACGTTCTAGAAACCGGGTTAGATGCCCTGGTCAACTGGCAGCGGCCAGTTCGGCCCGCTCGGCGTCCCAGTCCCGCTGTACCAGCACGCGGTGCGCGATGCGTTCCAGCGCCGCCTCCACTTGGATACGGTCCGGGCGCCCCTCGAACGTCGGAGATGACGCCAGCTTCTCGACGATCCGGTTGATCAACGCCGACGACACCGCGTCGACCTGCTTCGCACCCGACTGGGTCAGCCACAGTAGATCGCCGGTGCGCAGCGCGTAGCCGGTGTCGACGAGTCTGTCGAACGTCGGCTCGAGCACCTCGCATGGCACCCGCAGCCGATCGGCGATTTCGGTCAGTCGCGCCGACCCGAACACCTGATTGTTTCGGTAGATCTGGATCAGCGCCCACAGACGTGCAACATCAAGGTTGCAGCCGGGTCGTTCGCAGATGTTGCGCAGCCGGATCTCCGGTGACTGCCGCATCATCCGGCCGATCGCGATCTCCAGCACCTTGTCTGCCGAGTCGGTGCTGGGCATGCCGAAGCCCTCACCCAGATCGACGGCGTTGACGGCGTCCATCTCCCGCAGCGGAACCTCTTTGAGTAAGAGCGCGACGATGAACCCGACCAAAGCCGCCGGGGCTGCGCACAGGAAAACCATGCCCAGGGAATCCGCGTACGCGTTGACGATTGGGGCGGCGACGTCGTGCGGTAACTGGTGCAGCACCTGCGGTGACTGCGCGGCCGCTGGTGGCGCCCCGCTTTCTGCCAGCGCCGGACCGATGCGGTCCTGGAGGAAGTTGGTGAACAGCGACCCGAAAATCGCTGCGCCGAAGGAACTTCCGATGGTCCGGAAGAATGTGACGCCGGAGGTCGCGACTCCGAGATCGGCGAAGTTCGCGGTGTTCTGCACGATCAGAATGAGCACCTGCATGCACATTCCGATCCCGGTGCCGAGGATGAACAGATACAGCGATTGCAACAGCATCGGTGTGGCGGCGTCCATCCGCGACAACAGCACGAACCCGACGAACATCACCGCCGTCCCTACGAGCGGGAAGATCTTGTAGCGGCCGGTGCGGCTCACGAGCACGCCGCTGCCCATCGACGTCAGCAGCAGGCCGGCGACCATCGGCAGCGTGCGCAGCCCTGACACCGTCGCCGACACGCCGTCGACGAACTGCATGAAGGTGGGCAGGAATGTCAACGCGCCCAACATCGCGAACCCGACGATGAACGACAGCACACAGCACACCGTGAACACCGGGCTGCGGAACAGCCGGATCGGCAGGATCGGTTCCGTCGCACGGCTTTCCACCCATACGAAGGCTGCCAGCGCCGCCGCGGACGCGACGAACAGCCCGATGATCACCGCTGAGTTCCAGGCGTACTCGGTGCCACCCCAACTGGTGGCCAACGTGAGTCCCGATGCGCCCATGCCGACAAGGACGATGCCGGCGTAGTCGATGACCGGGCGCGTGGTGCGGCCCAGCGCCGGTATTGCCACGAGCGCGACGAGGAAGACGATCACGGCCACCGGCACGTTGATCCAAAACGCCCAACGCCAACTGAGATGGTCGGTGAAGAAGCCGCCGAGCAGCGGCCCGACCACTGTGGTGACGCCGAACACGGCACCCAGTGCTCCTTGATACCGGCCCCGGTCGCGCAGCGGGATGACCTCACCGATCAGCGCCGTTGCCGTCACCATGATGGCGCCGCCGCCGATGCCCTGCAGTGCCCGCGACGCCACCAGCATGGTCATCGAACCGGCCAACCCGCACAGCACAGAACCGGCCAAGAAGAACAGGATCGCCAACGCGAAGACCAACTTGCGGCCGAACAAGTCGCCGAGCTTGCCCACGACCGCGGTGACGATCGTCGACGCCAGCAGATAGCTGGTGACCACCCAGGACTGGTGGCCGGCGCCGCCTAGGTCCGCGACCACCGTCGGCAGCGCGGTGGCGACGATCGTCTGGTCCAGCGCGGCCAGCAGCATGCCCAGCAGCACCGCAACAAAGATCAAGTTGCGGCGCTGAGGACTGATCAGGGCACTGCCGGATTCGGGATCCGCCGCAGGGCCCGCTGCTGCGGTACTCGTCATGCCTGCCTTATCGTTAGACAAGCTAGGAAAGTTACAACCGAGGTGAGAGTTGCCGTTCGGGCGTCGTTGGCAACCGGCCTACAGCGACGACGGGGGCCGCGACACGCACTGCGCGAGGTAGAGCTGCTCGCCGAGCTTGTCCATCAGCTGCAGCTGGGTCTCGAGGTAGTCGATGTGATCCTCTTCGTCGGCGAGGATCTTCTCGAACAGGTTCGCGGTGGTGGCGTCTTCTTTTTCGCGGCACATGATGATTCCCGGCTTCAGCCGCGCCATTACCTCGTATTCGATGGCCAGGTCGGCTTCAAATTGTTCGCGAAGAGTCTGGCCGACCCGCAACGAGAAAAGGCGCTGATAATTTGGCAGCCCGTCCAAAATGAGGATGCGGTCGGTGATTGCCTCCGCATGCTGCATTTCTTCGAAAGATTCTTTGCGCGTATGCTCGGCGATCTCGGTGAATCCCCAATTCGCCTGCATCTTGGAATGCAGGAAGTACTGGTTGATGGCCGTGAGTTCGCTTGTCAACTGCTCGTTCAGCAGCTTCAGAACGTCGGGGTCGCCTTGCATGTCGCTCCTAAGCACCTTGAGGGCTGATCAAGTACCGCGTCTTCCGTGCGCACTCAATCTAGTGCAGGAGTCCGACGAGGGCGCAGGTAATGGGGTTGCGCCAGGCGTGTTTTCGGTGATTTAGGCAACGACCGGCGGGCGAGGGGCCGCAGATCAGGCCAGCAGCCTGGACTGGCTACGCTTAGTAAGGTTAGACTGCACTAACATTGCGCTACCCCGTCCGGCAGACAGGAAAACCATGAGTGAGTACGATTTACACTCACTCATCCTTGCCTGTGATTTTCGTGTCGACGATGTCGACCGGATGTGGCGATGGCTCAAGAAGCACCATGACCCGCTGGCCTCAATCGGTGCCCATCACGTGGTGCTGTACACGTCCATTTGGGAACCCGGCCGGGTATTAGTGACAATTGGTATCCGCCAGGCCGGGTCAATTCGTGAGGTTTTGCGGTCGCCCGCAATATTCGAATGGTTCGAGATTTCCGGCGCCGACGATATTCCACCGATATTCGGCGGCGAGGTAGTCGAGAAGATCGACCTCTACGGGCCCTCGCCCGAGGAGCACGTCGGCCGGGTGATCGTCGGCGTGATGGCGGCGGTCGACGACGTGCCGTCCCTGATGGACAAGGTGCACGACGGCCTCGAGCGGTTCAAGCGCGGTGGCGTGCGAAAGATCTGGGTGTATCAGGCACTCGACGACGGACGGGAAGTGATGATCCTGCAGGAGATCGAGAACGAACTCAGCGCCCGCCAGTGGATCGATCACCCGGACGCCGCCGCGGAGTGGATGTCCAAGGCCGGCTTCGGCGCCTATCCCACTCAATTCGTCGGCAGGTTCGAGCATCTCATGAGCATCGGCGAGCGGGTCTGACCACGATGTTCGTCTGCCTGTGCAACGGAGTCACCAGCCACGTCGTCACCGAGGTGGTGGCCAACGGCGCGAGGACCTCAAAGCAGATCGCCGAGGCTTGCGGCGCCGGTGGCGACTGCGGGCGGTGCCGTCGCACACTGCGGGCGATGATCGAGGCCCATTTCGCGGTCAACGGCTCTGCGTCGAAGGTGAGCCATTAGTCCAGCAGCTGGCGGATGCGTTCGGCGCAGAACCCGATCAGGTCCAGATCACCGGTGAGCAGTCCTTCGGCGCGCAGCCTGGCGTCCAACCGGGAGACCGGCAGTCCCATCTCAACCGCTGCGAGCACTTCGTTGTAGCGCAGATTTCGCATTTCGCGGCCCGACAACTGCTCGTACCGCTCGACGGTTTCCTCCCGGCTCGGAGTCCCGTCCAGTCGGGGCACGCCCTGGTACTCCGTGCACGCCCAGTCGACAAACAGCAGCCACGCCAAATCGGCCTCGTGGTCACCGATGTAGGCGATCTCCCAGTCCAGCACGGCGGTGACTTCGAACTGCGGCCCATACAGGACGTTGGAAAGCCTGCTGTCGCCCCAGCACAGCACGAGGTGCTCGGGCTGATAAATGTTGTCGCGCAACCAGTCCACGGCGTCGACGAGTTCCTGGCGGCGGTCTTCCGGCGGCGCCCACGACAGCATCTCGGCGCAGTAGGCGACGACCTGTTCCAGCGGATGCGCGCCACGCTGCGGCATCAGCAGCTTTTCCAAGCGCAGGTCGTGCCAGTCCAGCGCGTGCACATCGGAGATGGCCTGTACGCAGCCCCACCACATGGTGGCCCGCTGCTCCGGCGTGGCGTCGAAATACAGGCCGTGCGAGTGATACGACGGGTAATCGCTCGCGGTGCCGATCGTCGGCAGCTGTTCCATCACGTAGTACGGCGTGCCAAGGGCCTTGTCGTCGCGGTCCAGCCAGCACACGACCGGCACCGCGATCGGTGTGTCCCGCAGCCGGTTCATCACCATCACCTGGCGTGTCAGGTCGTAGTCCGGGTACAGGCTGACGGCAGGCGGCCGGCGAAAGACCAACTGCTTCACTGTGATTGGCCCGCCGTCGCCATCTCGCTCTAGGTCGAACAGAAAGGTCTCGGTGGACAATCCGCGTTCGGCAGCGCACCAATTAGCTATTCGGGCGCCGGCGCCCTCCGGAAAGTGCTGGTGCACAATCGGTTCGAGTAGCTCAGCGATTTCGTCCGCCGCAGGACGCGAGCCCATGTCAGTTAATTCGTTCGTTTCTGTGTGAATTCGGCAAGCGCGTCGGCGTTGGCCGCCGCACCGAGCAGCTCGGCGAAGTACGCGATCTCTCTGGCGGTCGCCGCAGCTATTTCCGGGCGGGTGGGTTCGACGATCGTCTGCTTGACTGCGACCAGGCTAGAGATGGACCGTGACGCAAGGATTTCGGCGTGACGACGGGCTTCGGCGAGCAGCTCGTCGGGCTCGCACACCTTCCAGGCCAGCCCCATCCGCTGCGCCTCCGCGGCGTCGACCCACTCCGACGACATCAACAGCCACGCCGCGTTCTGCCGACCGATCAACTGCGGCAACAGGTACGACGACGCGGCCTCGGGCGCGACGCCCAGGCTGGTGAACGGGGTTTTCAGCCGTGCCGTCGACGACATGAACACCAGGTCCGCGTACCCGAGAATGGTTGCGCCGATGCCGACTCCAACACCGTTGACCGCGCAGATCAGTGGCTTGGGCAGCTCGGTGAGCGCATCGATCATCGTGGAGAAGTGACTGCCCTGTGCATTGAACGTCGGATCGGTGATGCGCCTCTGCATTTCGTTGAGGTCGTTGCCCGCGGAAAACGCCCGCCCGGCACCGGTCAGCAGCACGACCGCCACGTCAGGATCGGTCGCCGCATCACGCAGCGCGACCGCAGTCGCGTGGTACAGCTCCTCGTTGAACGCGTTGAGGACGTCGGGCCGGTTGAGGGTAAGCGTGCGCACCCGGTTGTCGTCGCTGATGAGGAGAGTCACGCCAGCAGCGTATTCGCTAACCGTTGCTGTACACCCGGGTGGGTGCGACGAAGACCACGGTGCGCCGCTGCTCGGCCATCACCCGGTCGTATTCATCCCAGTTGTCGTGTGTCCCGCCCGCGGCGGTGAACACCTCGCGCAGCAGTAGTCGCAGTTGCTCGGAGTCGGTGAGCCAGGGCTGCGGATCGTCGGGTCCGGCGAGCTCGGCACGGCCCTCGACCGTCGCCCACATCCACCCCTTCCGGAAGGTCGCCGCGAGCTGGGGCCGCGCCCGCAGATTCGCCAGCTTCACCTTGCCGTAGGTGACGAACGCAAGGGCTTCCGCTCCGGAGGCGGGATGCGGCAGCTTCCCTGCGTTGACGAGCGAGGCCTGGATGGTGCCATCGGCGCGCACCGTCGAGACCACCGCGAGGCCACTTTCGTCGGAGGCCAGCGCAACAGCTTCATCGAGCGTCGTCATGGGACCACCTCCGTGAACGGTGTCCGGAATACGTAGCGACTCGTCGGCACCGTGTCAATGTCTCGATTCGCGCCGAACGCCGTGGTGCTGGCCACCATGCGTTCCATCCGGTCGCGCAGATCGTCGTCATCGGCGGCGCCAAAGAACGCGTGGAGGTCGGATGTCGCCTCGATCGGGAAGAGTTCCTCGACGATCGCATTGAGTACTGGTGCCCCTGACGTCAGCGGGTGCACTACTTCATTCTGCGTGTACCCGAACGTCGACTGGGTCTCAATGGCTACCGGTGTGTGGTCGATGTGCCAGCGCTGCCGCCACATGGCCTCGTCCAGATCGCCGGGCCGGCGCAGCAGCGCGACGTTCGCTAACCCGGGCGTGCGCTCGCCCGGTTGTGTTGGTGGTGGTGGCAACGGCACCGATTCGGTCACCAGATACGCCGCCACGTCGTCGCACTCCTTTTCCAGCCGGGTTATCGCCGAACGCACTTGATCGCCGTAGGACTGCTGCGTCCACAGCGTCGCGAACCCGACCACCGGTGGATCCAGCGTCGTCAGTGTCATCAGTGAGTCACGCACCGCGTCGTCGCGGACATTGATCGCGAGGCCGGGCACAGCCGTGTCGAGAATGTCGGCGGCAACGTCGTTGCGCAGTCGGCTGCACCACGTTTCGTTCGGATCGGCGCCGCGCAGGGTGATGATGACTTTTTCCACGACTTGAATCTAGGCTTCGAGCCTTTCGCGGACGCTGGCGAGTCGTCGTTTCAGTTCTGCCTCGTCGATGACGCCGCGAGCCACCAGGGAGTGCGCCAGCGCGACGAGCTGATTCTCCGGGTAGGGCAAGTTCGCGTACACGGTTGCCGACAACGCATCTTCCTCGTCGCGCCGCTCTTTGAAATTGGGGACGTTCTCGTCGCACGCGGCGTGGTCGAGGGCGTCGCACAGGCCGTCAAGGCTGGTCTTCCACGGCGGCACGGGATTCTCGACGCCGTACTTCGCGGCCATCACCGGCCAGACCTGATTGCGCTCGACCATCTCCTGCAGGGCCTCGATGCGCTCGCTCATCCGGCTGTCCCGGGGTGGATGGCAGGGCGGGTCTCGGTGATCACGTTGGTGGTGACGCCTGCCTTCGGCAGTGCGACGCCGATCAGAACATCACGCGTGACGATCTCCACCAGTTGATCTTCAGTCCAGTCCTCAGTGCCCTGCGGCTGCAACGCCATCACCATGAAGCGATGCTTCTGGTTGGAATCCTGTACGTGGATGGAGATTTCGTCAGGCAGGTAGAGGCCGAACTCGGCCAGCACCTGGCGTGGCCAGCGCACTAATCGCCTGCGGTAGTTGGGCGTGCGATACCACTCGGGCGAGTTGCCGAGGATTGGCCGCGGGTAGCACGAGCACAGCGCGCAGACTATTACGTTGTGCACCGTCGGCGTGTCCGCGAGGATCTGGAACGCGGTGAAGTCGCTGGGGGTGCCGAAGCCGGTGGGCTCCATCCAGTCGACACCGACCTCTTTACTCGCCGTCATCGGTTCGGCGAGGGCGAGCTTCTTGAACTCGGGATCCACCCACGCCTTGGCGACCAGATGCGCTGCGGGGGTCGGGCCGATCTGCTCGGCGAACTCGGTGAACCGACGGTGCTCCTCCGCGGTGAAAATGCCCTTCTCGATACACAATTCGCGCAGGGCGATTTCGAGTACTTCGAAGTCGGTGATCTCGTCGACCATCGGCTTGACGGTGCGGTCGTGGTCGTGATCGTGACCAGCCATGCAAAATCCTTTCCGGGCGGCTTATTTGGCGGCTTCCAGCCAATGTTCGGGGATTTCGGTTTGGACGACGTCATCGGTGGTTCCGGTGTAGCCGTCCCACAACTCGGCCATGTTGAACCGAACGACGTAGAACCATTCCGGTGTCGCAGGGCGATCCCAGGTCTCGTCCTCCGCGGCCGGGCTTTCGTAGGCCACCGCAGCGATTTCGCCTTTCGCGCCTCGCACGTACTCCGGGGTGCGGGTGTAGAAGATCACTGGAAGCTCCCGCACCACCACCGCGTCGCCGACCTTGAACTTCGCCTTCCCGGCCTGACCGGCGTACACCCCGGGATCGCCCTTACCGACTGCGCGCTTGTGGTGCTCGTTGCGTTTGACGTCCGACCCGTCGCCTTCGGACTTCGGTTTGGCCTCCAACTTCTTGCCCTTCAGGCCGCCTTCGTAACGCGCCTGGACCTCGGCCATGCGCTCGCTCAGCTCCGTCAGACCGATGTGGTGCTTCTCCACCAGAACACGCGCGACAGCGATCAGCCAGCGGCCGTAATACGGCAACCCCAGGTACTCGGCCCGCCCGACGTCGACGTTGCCTATCCGGCGGCGCTCCTCCGACAGCCAGATCCCCCGCCACGCGAGCACCTCGCAGATCACATAGGTCATGTGCTCCCAGAGCTCGTATTGCTTGTTTTCGTATTTCATCGGCGCGTCCGGCTCACCGCCGACGTCATGCACCGGCTTCAGGTACGCGGTGATGCGATCGTGGTCCAACATGTCGGGCGTCGGCGCGTCCGGAAGCTCCGGATATGCCGACTTCAGTCGAGCGACGAGATCCAGCTGTGCTGCACGCTCGGCGGCCGTACTCATGCAAGCTCCCTTCGCTTTTCGGACAGGAGGGTGACATCCGACGAAAGCCAGCAACGCCGTTGGCGACGACGGTACCTCGAATAGCCCGGTCAGCGTGGTCAATTCCGCTTGTCGAAAGCATGCGCTGTGCCGCAAAGCATTTGACGGCGGCGAAGTTTTGATCGCAACATTCGTAGTCGCCTGAGCCTTTGCTGGCTGGTACAGCAATGTGAGCGGAGCCGCCATCGAGACAGGATTCGACGTGTGTGCTTGACCGTTCGGTGCCCTCGGTGGAGTCAGAATAGGCAGGTGACAACGGGCGGTCGGGTGCTCACCCCGGCGGGCTGGGCGTGGGCCCGAGGCCTGCGGGTGACGACGCCGGACGTCGGCGCGGTGGCCCGCAGCCTGCTCGCGGTGCTGGCGGTGGCCGCGGTCGGGCTGTCGGCGTCTCCGTCGGCCGCGGTGTGGGCCGCTGGCGCGGCGGCGATTGCCGGCGCAATCGCGATGCAGGACAGCCCCGCTGGACGGGTGCCGCTGGTCATCGTGGTGTCCCTGCAACTGGGTGTGGCGGTGTTCCTCGGCGCGGTGTTCGCGTCCAACAACGCGGTATTCATCGGCGTCGTCGCGGTGTGGTGCTTCGCGGCAGGCATGCAGTGGGCGCTCGGCAGTAAGCCGGGCATGGTCGCCGCGGCCAGCGCTGCGCTGCTGGTGATCTCCCCGCCGGTGGCGCGGTCGCTGACCGCGGTGGTGTTTGTGACGGTGTCGACCGTGGCCGCCGGCTGCGTTCAGGCGGCGCTGATCGCTGTTTGGCCGCCGCAACGCTGGCGGGTGCAGCGCGAAGCACTGACGCGCGCCTACCGGACACTCGCCGCCGACGCCCGCGGAGTCGCCGCCGACCGTGAGGCGTCGGTCGGCACCGCCCCACTCACGTGGCTGCGCGAAGCGTTCGTCGACAGCCCGGCGACACAACGCCCGATGGCGTATCACGGCGGCTACCGGCTTCCCGAACGGATCACCGCAACGCTCGGTGCCCTGCGTGGTGGCGACGGCGCGATCGCGCAGGTGCTCTCCCCCGCCGCTGATGCCCTCGACGCGATCGCGAACCACAACCACACCGCGCGGCGGGACGCTGAATATGCGCTGGCCCGCGTCGATGCTGCGGTAGCGGCGGCGACGGGGCCGCAAGCGGCCGCCGCGCAACGGTTTTCGCAGCAACTTCACGAGGCCTTCGCGTCGCGATTCGGTGAGTTCCGCCGCCCCGACTTGATCGCCTCGCTGCGGGCAACCGCCAATGTGATGCGCGGTCAACTCGCGTGGACGTCCCCAGTGCTTCGGCACGCCGTTCGGCTGTCGTCGGCCACCGCGCTGGGTGTGGCCGCAGACCGATTCGGTGCCGTGGCGCACGGTCATTGGATCGCGTTGACCGTCTTGATGGTGCTGCGGCCGGAGACCGCACACACCTACACACGCTGCGTCGGGCGGGTCGCGGGTATCGCGGTCGGAACCGCGGTCGCGTCGGTGCTGACTTTGATATGGCAGCCGACGGGTTCGTCGGCCGCCTTCGTGGCAGTGCTATTTCTTACGGTGACGTACGGGGTCACGCGCTTCGGATACCTCGCGGTCAGCGCCGCGTTGGCGGCGGCCGTTCTCTTCCTGCTCGACATCGATTCCGCCGCGGCTGGCGCGCCCATACAAGACCTGTTGTTCGCGGTCGTCATCGGCGGAGGTCTGGCAGTGGTGGCCCATGTCGTGCTGCCGGATCACGGGTTGATTCGGCTGCACCAGCGCGCCGGGGAGCTGCTGAAATCTGAAATCGATTATGCGGCAGCGGTCGTCAAGGCGTTCGTGCACGAGCTCGATCACCCCACCGATGCGTTGTCGGCGGCGTGGCAGCGAGCCTTCCGGGCCCGCGCCGCGTTTGAGGCGGCGTCCGGTGCGACGCGGGCGGATTCACGCGAGCTGCGACGGTGGCTGAGGTCGTATCGAGCGGCGCTGAACGCCGTCACCAGCGCATGCACGTCGTTGGAGACCAGCCTGTCCAATGAACCGACGACGGCGCTGACCCCCGAATTCGTCGCCGCTGTCGACGATTACGTCGATGCCCTGCGGGGTGCACCGCCCAGCGCGGCCACGCCGTGGACAGTCGACATCGATGAACTGACCGCGGCGAATCAACATGTACGCGAGCAAGGGGCAGGGCTCGCTGCCGACAACGCGGCGGCGCGGGTACTCGTCGCCGAAGTCGGCAAGATCACCAGGAGCCTGGCGGACATCGCGGCGACTGGCGACCTTGCTGCGCACTAGCAGCTGCCTCCGACATTTTTCTGGTGTGTCGCTGCCGGTGATCGTCAACCAACGCCATTGACGACCACGCCGGGCTCGTCATCGACACCCGCGCCGTTGTGTCCGCTGCCGGCACAGCGCCCCCGTCGGCTCCTTGAGCACAATGCGCAAAAGGCGTAAATCGCGTCTTGTGCGGTTTGCGCGCACAAGCGAGCCACATCGACTGCGGACACATAGCTTGTGGTCGCCGGAACAAACCGGTGAACGTCCGGGATGACAACGCAAACAGGAGAATTGAGATGACTGCCAACACCACCACCTC
>Ga0075428_100004842_pt1 | contig 14932 bp, 14 predicted proteins | sample RhiMetdeltSRZDD2_FD_75291 | JGI IMG/M metagenome (GOLD analysis project Ga0075428, IMG submission 75291) | Populus rhizosphere microbial communities from Tennessee, USA - Rhizosphere MetaG P. deltoides SRZDD2 | ecosystem: Host-associated > Plants > Roots > Rhizosphere > Soil | place: USA... | reverse complement strand
CGCCATCCGGTCCGGCGACACCCGCACCGGCTTCGCCCAGCACCTCGACTGGGAGCGGGACCTCCACGCCGGCCGGTGGGCCGCCGTGTCCTGGCCCCACGAGTACGGCGGGCGGGACGCCTCGCTCTGGGAGTGGCTGATCTTCGAAGAGGAGTACTACCGGACCGGATGCCCGCCCCGGGTGACCCAGAACGGCATCTTCCTGCTGGCCCCCACGGTCTTCGAGCTCGGCTCCCCCGAACAGCGGGACCACATCCTGCCGCGCATGGCCGCCGCGGAGGACCTGTGGTGCCAGGGCTGGTCCGAGCCCAACGCCGGCAGCGACCTGGCGGGCATCCGGGCCAAAGCCGCGCGGGTCGACGGCGGTTGGATGCTCAACGGCCAGAAGACCTGGACCACCCGCGGGGCCTTCTGCACCCACCTGTTCGGGCTGTTCCGCACCGATCCCGACGCCGAGCGCCATAGGGGGCTGTCTTACCTGCTCGTGCCGCTGGCCACGCCCGGGGTGACGGTCCGGGGGTTCGGTCGGCTCGACGGCGACGAGGGGTTCGCCGAGGTGTTCTTCGAGGACGCCTTCCTGGCCGACGACGCCGTCACCGGCGGGGTGGTGCTCGGCGAGGTCGGGCAGGGCTGGTCGGTGGCCATGGCGACCACGGGCTCGGAGCGAGGCTTGACACTGCGTTCGCCGGGTCGGTTCCTGGCCTCAGCTGAGCGGCTGATCGAGCTGTACTACAGCCAACCGGGGCCGAAGGAACGGGACCGGGCCCGGGTGCGGGATCGGGTGATCGACGCCTGGATGCGGGCCGAGGCCTACGGCCTCTTCACGCTGGAGACCGTGACCCGGCTCTCGGGCGGCGCCACGATGGGCGCCGAGAGCTCCATCAACAAGATCTGGTGGTCGGAGCTGGACTGCGAGCTGCACCAGATCGCGCTCGAGCTGTTGGGACCGGAGGCCGAAGTCGAGGGGCCGTGGTCCAAGGGCTGGCAGTTCTCGCTGTCCGGGCCGATCTACGCGGGAACCAACGAGATCCAGCGCAACATCGCGGCCGAGCGGGTGCTCGGGCTGCCCCGCCGGTGATGACCATGCGGACCACCGGAACGACGGGGACGGAGGAATAGGCGGGTGTTCTTCGGCTTCGACCAGGACCAGCTGGCCTTCCGGGACGCGGTGCGGGAGCTGCTGGACAAGGAGTGCCCGGCCGACGCCGTCCGCAAGGCCGGGGATGCTCCGCCGGGCCAGCTCGACCGCACCGCCTGGGACCACCTGGCCGAGATGGGGGTGCTGGCACTGCTGACCCCCGAGGACCGGGGCGGGCTCGGGCTGGACGAGCGGTCGCTGGTCCTGATCCTCGAGGAGACCGGCCGCTGCGCAGTGCCGCACCCGGTGGTCGAGACCGCTGCCGTGGCCGCGCCGCTGCTCGGCGGTGATCGGGCCGGCGCGATGGTGGCGTCGGATCTCGGCGGCCCGAACGTGGCCTGCGCCGCCGACGCCGACCTGCTGCTGCTCAGCCACCCGGGACCGTCCGGGTCCCGGCTGTACCTGGCCGAGCGGGGGGCGGTCCGGCTGACGCCCCTGGACACCGTGGACCGGGCCCGGCGAGCCGCCCGGGTCGAGTGGGACCCGACCGAGGCCACGCTCGTCACCGCGGACGCCGATGCGGTCGCCATGGCGTTCGACCGGGGCGCCTGGGCCACCGCCGCGCAACTCGTGGGCCTGGCGCAGCAGATGCTCGACCTCACCGTGGCCTACGCCAACGAGCGCGAGCAGTTCGGCCAGCGCATCGGCGCCTTCCAGGCCGTCAAGCACCACCTGGCCGACGCGCTGAAGGAGCTGGCCTTCGCCCGGCCCGCCGTCCACCGGGCGGCCCACTCGCTGGCCCGGGGCGCCCCGCCGCTGCTGCGAGCGCGTGACGTCTCGATGGCCAAGGCCATGGCCAGCGACGCGGCGTGGTTCGTCGGCCGCCAGGCGCTCCAGTGCCACGGGGCCATCGGTTACACGGTCGAGGCCGACCTGCACCTCTACCTCAAGCGGACCTGGGCGCTGGCCAAGGCGTGGGGCGACGCCGCCTGGCACCGCGACCGGGTCGGTACGGCCCTGGGGATCTGAGGGAACTGAGGGATCGAGAGATCTGACGAAGGAGGACGTGATGCCCGAGGCCTACATCGTCGAGGCAGTGCGGTCGCCGGTGGGCAAGCGCGGCGGTGGGCTGTCCCGGGTCCACCCGGCGGACCTCGGGGCCCACGTCCTGGCGAACCTGGTGGACCGCACCGGCATCGATCCGGCGGCCGTGGAGGACGTCGTCTTCGGCTGCGTCGACACGATCGGCGGCCAGGCCGGGGACATCGCCCGCACCTGCTGGCTCGCGGCCGGACTCCCGGACCACGTGCCCGGCACCACCGTCGATCGCCAGTGCGGTTCGTCGCAGCAGGCCCTCCACTTCGCGGCGCAGGCCGTGCTCTCGGGCACCATGGACGTCGTCGTGGCCGGCGGCGTGCAGCAGATGTCGCAGATCCCCATCTCCGCCGCGATGCTCACCGGGCAGGAGTACGGCTTCGAGGATCCCTTCACCGGCTCGGCCGGCTGGGTCGACCGCTACGGCACCCAGGAGGTCAGCCAGTTCCGCTCGGCCGAGATGATCGCCGAGAAGTGGGACCTGTCCCGGGACGACATGGAGCGGTTCTCGGTCCGCTCCCACGAGCGGGCCATCCAGGCCCGGGCCGAGGGGCGGTTCGACGGCGAGATCGTCCCCCTGGGTGACTGCACCGCCGACGAAGGCCCACGGGAGCCCGACTGGGACAAGATCCGCTCGCTTCCCGTCTTGCGGGAGGGCGGTCGGGTGACGGCGGCCTGCTCCTCGCAGATCTCCGACGCCGCGGCCGCGCTGCTCGTGGTGAACGAGCGAGGACTGCGGGGCCACGGGCTCAGGCCCCGGGCCCGCATCCACCACCTGTCGGTGCGTGGCGACGACCCGGTGTGGATGCTGACCGCGCCGATCCCGGCCACCGCCCACGCCCTGGACAAGGTGGGCATGAGCATCGACCAGATCGACCTGGTGGAGATCAACGAGGCCTTCGCGTCGGTCGTCCTGGCCTGGCTCCAGGAGTCCGGCGCCGACCCCGAGCGGGTCAACGTGAACGGGGGCGCCATCGCGCTCGGCCATCCCCTCGGTGCCACCGGCGCCCGGCTGATGACCACCCTCCTCAACGAGCTGGAGCGGACCGGCGGCCGCTGGGGCCTCCAGACGATGTGCGAGGGCGGCGGTCAGGCCAACGTCACCATCGTCGAACGGCTGTAGCGGGTGATGCCGTCAGGCGTCACGCGCCTACCGGCAGCACCTCCACTCTCGCCTGGATGCCGGGCGCCTTGGCGATTCCGGCGTCGGCGGTGACCAGGACCTCGTCCAGTGCCTCGGCCAGCGCGACGTAGAGAGCGTCATAGGGCGTGAGGTTCTCGCGAAGCTCCCACGCTCGGCCGAGCAACCAATCGTGCGTGTAACGGAGGACATCCGCAGCCATGAACTCCTCGAGGGCATCATGCGCGGCATGCGGCTCGACATTTCCATGACGAAGGTTCCAACGAATGGCGCTGACGAACTCGACGTCCACAAGGTAAGGAGCGCAGAGCAACTCTTGCTGCAGACGCTCGCTCGCCGGCCCCTTGAACAGCATGGCCTCGATCAATGCCGACGCATCGACGACAATCACGCGTCACACCTTGTCCGGTGCATCGCGAATGGCCCGGATGGACTCGACGATCTGCGCGGAGGTCGGCAGCTTGGCGCCCGCGAGCCTCGCATGCGAGCGCTCGAAGACCTCGCGGTTCCGACCCGTGCGGGCCACCTCACGGAGCTGTTCCAAGAGATACTTGTTGAGCGACTGGCCGCGCAGCTCGGCCTGACGGACGAGGGCCTTGTGCACCTCGTCGGGAACATCTCGGATCTGCACCGTCGCCATGCCTGCACCCTAGCACCTATCTGCCGTCGAAACAGCGCTAGTATGCATGCAGTCTGTGCAGGGCGATGGCGGCCGTGGTGGCCACGTTGAGGGAGTCGACGCCCGGCGCCATCGGGATCCGCACCTGCCGGCCGGCGGCGGCGAGGGCCCGGAGACCGAGGCCCGGCCCCTCGGCGCCGACCACCAGCGCCAGGCGGTCAGGAGGTGCCGCGGCGAGCTCATCGATGGGCTCGGCGTCGGGAGCCGGTGTGAGCGCCACGACGCAGAACCCCTCGGCCTCCCGCAGCTCGGCGAGGACCGCCGGCCATCGTTCGGCCCCGGCCCGAGCCCAGGGCATCCGCAGCACGTGCCCCACCGAGACCCGCACGCTGCGCCGGTACAGGGGGTCGGCGGTGGTCGGGTCGAGCACCACGCCGTCCACACCGAAGGCGGCCGCGTTGCGGAACAGCGCACCGAGGTTCTCGTGGTCGTTCACGCCCTCGATGACCAGGAGACGGCGGGCCTGCGCCGTGACCACGGCCTCGATCGGCTCCGGTGGCAGCCGATCCGCCGAGGCCAGGACGCCCCGGTGGAAGGCGAACCCGGTGATCGCCGCCACGTCGGGGGCCGGCATGGCGTAGATCGGCGCCCGCCGGCCCACCAGCTCCAGCGCGGCCGCGGCCTTGTTCTCCGCCACCAGCACCGAACGGATCGGGTAGCGGGACTCCACCAACGCCCGCAGTGCGAGGAGCCCTTCGACGACGAAGTGCTCGCCCCGGCGCTCGATGGCACGCCGCCGGTCGGGATCGTTGAGGGCCCGGAACTCGTCCAGCGCCGCTTCACCAGCCGGCGACGACGGTGGCAACGGCCCCGAGGGCGACGAGCTGGTCACGGCCACCAGCTCACCACGCCAGGCCGCGCACCACCGCCACCAGCCCGGCCAGCGCGGCGATCGCGAGCACGGTGGGCCGCAGCCAGGGCCCGTCCAGGCGATGGGCGAGCGCCCGGCTCAGCACCAGGCCCACGAACAGAGCCGGGACCAGGGCCAGCGCCAACCCGACCTGCCAGGCCTCGACGGCACCGGTCAGCGCCAGCGCGGTCAGCGAGGTGATGGTCCCCACGGTGAAGGCCATGGCCAGCGTGGAGCGGAGGACCCGTCCCTCGTTGTGCTGGTACAGCAGCGCCATCGGTGGGCCGCCGATCGACGTCGCCGTCCCCATGATGCCGGCCATCAGGCCGGCGGCCGTCTTGGTCACCGGCGTGAGGCGGACCTGCTTCGTCCAGCTGCTGGCCGCCACGACCACCAGCACCACCGCACCGCACAGCGCCGACCGCGTGTTGGTCGCCACCGTCGCCACCACCCAGGCGCCGACGGCGGTGCCGGGCACCCGGCCGACGGTCATCCAACCGACTCCGGACCAGTCCACCCCGTGGTGCTCGCGCGCGACCATGGCGGCCGTCAGCGGCAGCGCCCACAGGATCAACGTGGCCGGCAGAGCCTCGGGCGCGACGATCGCCACCACCGGGACGGCGATCAGGTTCGCGCCGAAGCCGACCGTGCCTTGCACCGTGGCCCCGATCATCCCCGCGATCAGGACGGCCGCGTACTCGGCCAGCGTCAGGTGGGTCAACCGCTGATCAGCGCCTCGATGGCACGGCGGTGCAGCACCATCTCCTCGGGATCGTCGGGCATGGTCGCCTCGCCGAACTGGATCCGCCGCAAGTGGGTCCGGGCCATGATCGACCCGTGCCTCGTGGCGGCATAGGTGACGAACCAGTCCAGGTCCCGAGGCTCGTGGCCGGTGCGCTCGGCATACTGCCGGGCGACGGTGTCCTGGTCCAGGAAGTCCGGCAGACCGGCCATGCCGAAGTCGGCCGCGATGTCCTGGAAGAAGCGGTGCAGGAAGATGAACCACCCGAGGTCCAGCTCGCGGGGGCCGACGGTGGCCATCTCCCAGTCGAGCACCGCGCGCGGCTCGAAGTCCTGGTAGAGGATGTTGCCGATGCGTGAGTCCCCCCAGCACACCACCGGCGGTGCCGCGACGGCGTGGCTCGGCCAGCGGGCCTCGAGCCAGTCGAGGGCCCGCTCCACGACCGGCAGGCGCAGGTCGCCCCGCACCCAGTCGTAGTAGCGGCGCTCCCGGGCGAAGTGCCGGGCCAACAGGGCGTCGGTGGTCGGCTCGGTTTGGTCGGGACCGTCCGGCTCGTCGCGACCGTCCGCCTCCTCCGGCTCGTCGTGGAGGTCGAGCGCCGCGAGGCTCGCGGTGCTGACCTCGATGCCGTGTATCGCCGCCAGAACGTCCACCGAGGTGGCCTGCAGGTGGGCCCGCTGCTCGGGCGTAGCGGCGATGACCCAGGAGCCGTCGAACGTGTAGGGCATCACGTCGGGCGGTACCTGGCCGTCGACCCGATCCATGACGAAGAACTCCGACCCCAGCACCGATGCGTCGGGCTCGTACCAGTGGACGGCCGGGACCGGGGCCGACGTTCGTGAGCCCACCAGCCGCATGACCCGGACCTGCGCCCCCAGGTCGTAGTGGGGGAAGACCGGGACGGCATCCACGGCCGGGGCCATCCGGGCGACGAACCGGCGCTCGACCCGCTCACCACCGGGCGAGGCCGGCAGCCACGAGGCATCGAACAGCAGGGTCTCGCTCGACATCCCGTTGGCTTCCGGGCTCTGGAGGCTTTCGATCCGCACCTGGGCCCCGACCTCGGGCCGGGTGGCGAGCCAGGCCTCCAGGCGCCGGCGCAGGTCCTCGGGGTCCCGGGTCGAGGTGCGCAGGTGATCGGTCGGTGCACCGTCAGTGGTCTCGCTGCTCACCGGATCCCCTCTCGCCCTGCGATCCAGCTTTCTGACTGGGCGTCAGATTCTGTCATCATGCTCCATCATGACCAGGATCTGCGAAGGCCGCGTGGCGATCGTCACCGGGGCCGGTCGGGGCATCGGCCGGGCCCACGCTCTCGAGCTCGCCCGCCACGGAGCCCGGGTGGTGGTCAACGACATCGGCGCAGAGCTCGACGGCACCGGCGGGTCCGCCACCCCGGCCCAGCAGGTCGTGGACGAGATCCGTGCGGCCGGGGGCGACGCCGTCGTCAACGGGGACGACGTGGCCTCCTGGGAGGGCGCGCAGCGCCTGGTCCGCACCGCCGTCGACCACTTCGGACGCCTCGACGTGGTGGTGAACAACGCGGGGTTCGTCCGGGACCGGATGTTCGCCACCACTGGCGAGGACGAGTGGGATGCCGTGGTGCGGGTCCACCTGAAGGGGCACTTCTGCGTGGGCCGGTGGGCGGCCGCCCACTGGCGGGACGAATCCAAGCGCTCGGGCCAGCCGGTCGACGCCCGCATCGTCAACACCAGCTCGGGCGCGGGGCTGCTCGGGTCGGTGGGGCAGGCGGCCTACAGCGCCGCCAAGGGCGGGATCGCCACCCTCACGCTGGTCCAGGCGGCCGAGCTGGGACGCTACGGGGTGACGGCCAACGCCATCGCGCCGGCGGCCCGCACCCGCATGACCGAGACCGTGTTCTCCGAGATGATGGCCCGGCCCGACGATCCGGAGGCCTTCGACGCGATGGCTCCGGACAACGTCGCCCCGCTGGTGGTGTGGCTCGGCTCGATCGAGTCCGCGCACGTGACCGGGCGGGTGTTCGAGGTCGAGGGCGGCAAGGTCGGCGTGGCCGACGGCTGGCAGCACAGCGTGTCGGTCGACAAGGGGGCCCGCTGGGACCCCGCCGAGCTGGGCCCGGTGGTCGACGACCTCCTGGCCAAGGCGCCACCGCCGGCTCCCGTCTACGGCTCGTAGCCCCAGGACGAAGGATGGCCGCGGGACTAGCGTGCGGCGACATGGGGGAACGGACACTCGAGACGTTGGCCGAGGGCGGCGGCTTCTTCGAAGGGCCCCGGTGGCACGACGGCCGCTGGTGGGTCTCGGACTTCTACCGGCACACGGTGTTCACCTACGACACCGACGGCCGTGAGGAGGCGATCCTCACCGTCGACCAGCAGCCGTCCGGGCTCGGCTGGCTGCCCGATGGGTCGCTGCTCGTGGTGTCGATGCGCGACCACCGCCTGCTTCGCCGCGATCCTGGGACCGGCACCGTCGACGTGGTCGCCGACCTCACCGAGCACTCCGGCGGTCACCTCAACGACATGGTGGTCGACACCGAGGGTCGGGCCTGGGTCGGGAACTTCGGCTTCGACCTCATGGAGCTGTCCGACCCTCGGACGACGAACCTCGTCCGGGTGGATCCCGACGGCACGGTCACCGTCGCGGCCACCGACGTGGCTTTCCCGAACGGCTCGGTGGTCACGCCCGACGGCTCCACGCTGATCGTGGGCGAGACCATGGGCTGCTGCTACACCGCCTGGACCATCGACGCGGACGGCGCCCTCGGCGACCGGCGGACATGGGCCGAGCTCGCGCCCCGCCCCACGCTCGGGACGGCCGCCGAGGTGCTCCCGCAGGTGAGAGTGGCGCCCGACGGCTGCTGCCTCGACGCCGAGGGCCAGATCTGGGCGGCGGACGCCGTCGGCAACCGGTGCATCCGCGTGGCCGAGGGAGGCGAGGTCACCGACGAGATCCCGGCCCCCGACGGGCTGGGCATCTTCGCCTGCATGCTCGGCGGCGACGACGGGCGCACCCTGTTGCTCTGCGCTGCGCCCGACTACTTCGAGAGCATGCGCTCGGTGGCCCGGGAGGCCGTCCTCCTCACCACCACCGTCGACGCTCCCCACGCCGGACTGCCGTAGGCCTCGGAGGATGGCCCTCTGAAGGCCATCCTCCGGCAGCAACGGGTTCGACGACCGGGGCGGTCACTCGGACCGGACGGCCTCGGCGGGCGCGAGGCGACTGGCCCGGACCGCAGGGTAGAGACCCGCGACCGCCCCGACGGCCAGCGCGGCCGCGATCCCGCCGAACAACCCCGTCGGCGGGACGGCGAACGTCCACCCGCGGGAGTTCGCGTAGAACCAGGTGATGGTGGCCCCGAGCCACACCCCGACGGCGCCGCCGAGCCCGGCGAGCATCATGGACTCGATCAGGAACTGCAGGCGGATGTGGCGCCGGGTGGCGCCCAGAGCCCGGCGGACGCCGATCTCGGCTCGCCGCTCCAGCACCGAGATCACCATCACGTTCGCGATCCCGACCCCGCCGACCAGCAACGCGACCGACCCCAGCCCCAGCAGCAGCGCCGTGAGGGTGGCGTCGGCCTTGGCCTTGGCCTCCAGGGCGTCACTGGGCCGGCTGACGTCGACGTCGCTCGGTGACTCCGGGTTGACGGTGGGCGCCAGCAGGTCGAAGACCGCGTCGGTGGCGTCCGCATCGGTGCGCACCCGGACCGTCGACGGCGCCTCGTCGATGCCGAACATGGCTTCGGCGACGTCGTAGCCGATCAGCGCGGCACGGTCGATGTCCGGCGCGAGCGGCACCGGATCGAGGATCCCGATCACCTGGAACCACTGGTTCCCCAGATAAACCAGCGGACTGGTGTCGAGCGACCCGATGCCCAGGCGTTCGGCGGTCACCGAGCCCAGCACCGCGCTGGGATAGCTCGCCGTGGCCGCGTTCAGGAACGTGCCCTCGGCCACGGTTCCGTCGAGGGTGTCCAGCAGGCTCGGCTCGGTGGCGACCACCGAGATCCCGCCGGACTCCGACGCCGGGATCAGGTCGTTGCGCCGCACCGTCACGTTGTCGACGTTGCGGGTCGCCGTGGCCGACTCGACCGAGTCCATGCGCCGGATCATCGCCGGCGCGGTCGTCGGCAGCTCGGTCGCCTCGCCGAACAGGGAGTTGCCCGATTGGACCTGGAGGAAGTTGGTGCCGAGCGCGTCGAGCTCGGCCAGCAGGTCGGCCCGGCTGGAGGCCGAGATGCCCACCACCGCGACCATCGCGGCGATGCCGATGGCGATGCCCAGCCCGGTGAGCACGGCCCGCATCCGCTTGGCCCGCAGTCCGAGCAGACCCAGCCCGAACACGTCCCCCGGGCGGAGCCGGGACCGGGGCAGCTCCACCGTGGCCGCGCTCACAACGCCACCTCGTCGCGCTCGACCCGGCCGTCGCGGAGCCGGACCGTGCGGGCCGCCGCTGCGGCCACCTGCTGGTCGTGGGTGATCAGCACGATGGTGTGCCCCGCGAAGTGCAGGGACCGGAACAGGTCGAGGACCTCGGCACCGGTACCGGAGTCGAGGTTCCCGGTCGGTTCGTCGGCCAGCAGGATCGCCGGCTGGCCGACGATGGCCCGGGCGATGGCCACCCGCTGCTGCTCGCCGCCGGACAGCTGCGCCGGGCGGTGGCCCAACCGGTGGCCCAGGCCCACCTGCTCCAGGGCGTCGGCCGCGCGGCGGCGGCGCTCGGCCAGGCCCACGCCCCGGTAGACGAGGCCGGTGGCCACGTTGTCCAGGGCGCTGAGCCCGTCGAGCAGGTGGAACTGCTGGAACACGAAGCCGATGCGGCTGGCCCGCAGCGCCGACAGCTCCTGGTCCCGGAGCTTGCGCAGGTCCGCGCCCGCGACCCGGACCGTCCCCTTCGACGGCCGGTCGAGGGCCCCGATCAGGTGCAGCAGCGTGGACTTGCCGGAACCCGAGGGGCCGACGATCGACACCATCTCGCCCTGCACCACGTCGAGCGTCACCCGGTCCAGGGCCCGCACCGGCGGTGCTCCGGGATACACCTTCGACGCCTTCCGCAGCTCCAGCACCACCGGCAGACCGCCCGCGCTGGCCGCGCTTGGCCGAGGGGCCTCGCCGAGCACCGGGGCAGCGGTGGACGAGCCGACGGTGGCCCTCATGACGGCACCACCACGGCGTCGCCCTCGGCGAGGTCGCCCGAGACCTCGACCCATCCGTCGGCGAAGGCGCCGGTCTCCACGGCGACCTGGCTGACGGTCCCGTCGTCCTCCACCCGCTCCACGACGTACCCGCCGTCGGCCACGGCCAGCAGCGCGCTGACCGGCACGGCGAGGACGTCCTGCGCGGCGCTGGTCACCACCCGCACCGTCACCGGCGCCGAGTCCAGGGTCCCCGCGGCGGCGGGATCGTCGAGGGCCACGGTGACCTCGATGGTCGACGTGTCCGGGGAGCCGTCGCCGTCGGTGTCCTCGCCGGTGGCCACGGTGCCGACGGACGCGATCCGCCCGGCTGTGGTCGAGCCGTCGGGCAGGACCACCTCCACCGCCTGGTCCACGGTGACCAGGCTCTGCTCGGTGGAGTCCAGGTCGATGCTGACCAGGTGGGCCGTGCTGGTGACGGCCAGGACCGCCCCGCTGGCGGGGCCGCCCACCGGTGTCGGCCAGTCCGACACCCGCACCGCACCGGGCAGGACGACGGCGTCGCCGGGCGCGACGGACCCCGTCTCCTCCCGCCCGAGGGCCTCCTGCCACCGCTCGACCGCCGCGGTGGTGGCCGAGGTCCAGTCCTGGTCGACGGTCAGCGTGTCGGAGCTCGCGAAGCCCAGCGCCACCAGGTTCTCCTCCAGCTCCTGGATGTCGATGCCGTCCTCGGCGTTGGCGTCCAGCGTCCGCCACAGGGGTCGGGCGCCGAACAACAAGGGCACGGGGCGCCCGTCCACCTCGACCACGGTCTGGCCGCGGTCGATCACCGAGCCCAGCGCGGGAAGGGCGGTGATGGTGCCGTTCGCGGCCAGTGAGACCTGGGTGGTGTCGCCGTAGCCGAGGGTGCCGTCCAGTTCCTCCTGCTCTTCCAGGTCCCGGCGGGTCACCTCGGCCGTGGTGGCGTCGGCGGCCAGCGTGGTGGGGTCGTCGCTGGTCGCGGCGGCTCCGCCGTTGTCACGGACGGCCACGGCCGTCCCGCCGGCGACGAGCGCGACGGACACCGCGCCTGCGCCGACCAGGAAGCGACGTCGCTTCATGTGTCGCCGCCTCCGCTCGAGAGGCCGCCCTCGGGGCCCTGGCCGGGCTGCCCGAGGCCGGATTCCTCGCTGCAGTCCTCCTGGTCCTGCTGGAACTGATCGGCGTTCGGATCACCAGGCCGGGGCAGGCCGTTGTCGGCGTCCATCCGGATCTGGATGCCGCCATCCTCGTCGACGACCGGGTCGGGGAAGTTCTCCCAGCCCTTGTCGCGCATGCACTGGGCCATGGCCAGGGCCTGGTCCTGGCGTTCGGCCACCTCGTCGGGCGTCAGCTGCTGGCCCTCCGGGCGGGCCTCGTCGAGGATGTCCTGGCATGCCTCCTGGGCTGCCTCCATCTCCTCACGGTCCTGGGGCGTGACGGACTCGGGCCCATCGCCACCGGCACCGCGATCGGCGGGGCCGCCGATCGCAATGCCGCCGTTACCGTCGACCTGCGGATCGGCCATGTCGATCCCGTGCTCCCGCATGCACTGCGCGAACTCGAGCGCAGCGTCCTCCATGGACTGCTGGGCGTCGTCCTGATCCCCACCGGGGTCGTTCTCGTCGTCGCCGCCTCCGGTGAGCGCGAGGGCCGCGCCGCCGCCGAGCAGCAGCAGGACGATGACGCTCGCGACGAGGAGGCGACCTCCGCTCAGGAATCGCCGCCTCCTCGGGCCGTCATCGGCGTACTCCTCGTCGTCGTCCTCGTCGTCATCGTCCTCGCCGTCCTCGCCGCCGGCGCCAGGGAGGGCGGGGTCGGCAGAGACCGGAGGGGGGATCGACGGAGGCGGCGGCGGGAGCCCGCCGGTGGGATCGGGGATCGTCGGGTCGTCGGTGAGGTGGGGATCGACCTCGTCGGGACGTCGCTCGTCGGGACGGGACTCGTCAGGTGTCTCGGTCATGGCCGCGCACGCTGCCTCAGGTCGGCTGAGAACGACCTGAGACCACCTGAGAGCACTCTCAGCTCACGCCATGGCATCCCGCGACCACTCCGGCAGACTTCCGGCGTGCGGGTCTTGGTCGTCGACGACGAGGTCCATCTGGCTCAGTCCGTCTCGCGCGGGCTGCGGGCCGAGGGGTTCGACGTCGACGTCGTCTACCACGGCATCGACGGCCTGTGGCGGGCGCGGGAGGGCGGCTACGGCGCGATCGTCCTCGACATCCTGCTCCCCGGGATGAACGGCTACCAGATCTGCCGGACGCTGCGGGCCGAGGGCAACTGGACCCCGATCCTCATGCTGACGGCCAAGGACGGCGAGTACGACGAGGCCGAAGCCCTGGACACCGGGGCCGACGACTACCTGTCCAAGCCCTTCTCGTTCGTCGTGCTGGTGGCGCGGCTGCGGGCCCTGGCCCGCCGGGGCTCGGCCCCCCGCCCCGCGGTCCTGGCCGCCGGCGACCTGGTCCTGGACCCGCTCACCCGCGAGTGCCGCCGGGGCGACACGGGCGTGGCGCTGACCGCTCGGGAGATGGCGCTGCTGGAGGCACTGCTCCGGCGACCCGGCGAGGTGGTCGCCAAGCGGGAGCTGCTCCGCGAGGTGTGGGGCGACGAGTTCGACGGCGACACCAATGTCGTGGAGGTGTACGTGGGCTACCTACGACGCAAGATCGACCAGCCCTTCGAACGTCACTCGGTGCAGACCGTGCGGGGCGTGGGCTACCGGGTGGTGGACGATGCCTAGTGGGGTGTCTCGTGACGCTCGCCCGGGCAGCCGCAGCAACGGCGGCGTCGGGGCCGGACGACGTCCGTGGCGCTCGGTCCGGGTCCGGATCACGCTCGCCGCCACGGTGGTCACCGGCCTCGCGGTCAGCCTGGCCGGCTGGATGCTGGTGCGGTCGATCGAGGACAACCAGCTCGGCGCCCTCCGGCGCGACACCGACGACCTCCTCGACGAGGTGGTCGACCGACTCGGCCGGGGCCAGACGCCGGACGAGATCGTCCAGTCCACCAACCTCGGCACGGTCTTCATCCGGATCGCCTACCAGAACGGCGGCGTGTTCAGCGTCGCGGCAACGGGCGGCCAGCCGGTCGGCAACTTCCAGGTGGGCCAGGTCGCCGCGGGCGGTGGACCCGGACCGGTGGCGGGTCAGGATCCGTTCGGGCTCGGGCCCGGCAAGGTCCCCAAGGGGATCGGCCTGCCTGGAGCGGAAGTCGCACGCGACGAGCTCGAGCCGAACGCCGACGGCGGCGAGACGCTCGGCGCCCCGATGATCTGGGGCTACCAGTTCGAGCAGCGCACGAGCACCGTCGACACACCGTACGGCCCGGCCACGGTCACCGTCGGTGTGCCTGTCGATCAGGTGGCCCGCACCATCGAGGCCGTACGGCAGGGGCTGATCTTCGGCCTGCCCCTGCTCGTCGGCCTGGTGGCGCTGGTGGCGTGGCGGGTGGTGGGACGAGCCCTCCGACCGGTCGAGCTCATCCGGGCCGAGGCCGAGGCCATCGGTGGCTCGACGCTGCACCGCCGGGTCCCGGAGCCCGCGACCGACGACGAGATCGGCCGCCTGGCCGACACCATGAACGCCATGCTGGACCGGCTGGACGGCTCCGCCCGCCGGCAGCGGCAGTTCGTGGCCGACGCGTCGCACGAGCTGCGCAGCCCGGTGGCCGCCATCCGGACCGACCTGGAGGTGGCGCTCAGCGAGGGCGACGGCGCCGACTGGCCCAGCGTGGCCCGAGCGGTGCTGGCCGAGGAGACCCGGCTGGAGACCCTGCTCGGCGACCTCCTGCTGCTGGCCGCCGACGACGAGAGCGCGGTCACCGTGGCCGGGACCACCGTCGACCTGACCGAGCTGGCCGCCCAGGAGGCGGACCGGACCCGGCGGGTGCCGGTGGCCCTCGACGCACCCCCGGACGCCGCGGGCACCGAGCCCCCGACCGTGGCGGGCTCCCGGGCTCAGCTCGAACGGGCGCTCACCAACCTGGTCGACAACGCCGTGCGCCACGCCGACCAGCAGGTCCGGATCAGCGTCGCCGAGGTCACCGACACCAGCCCGTGGGTGCAGGTCGGGGTCGACGACGACGGACCGGGCATCCCGGTGGCGGACCGCGAGCGGGTCTTCGACCGCTTCACCCGCCTGGACGACGGCCGGGCCCGGGACGAGGGCGGCGCCGGCCTCGGGCTGGCCGTGGTCCGCTCCATCGCGACCCG
>Ga0075428_100004841_pt1 | contig 14934 bp, 10 predicted proteins | sample RhiMetdeltSRZDD2_FD_75291 | JGI IMG/M metagenome (GOLD analysis project Ga0075428, IMG submission 75291) | Populus rhizosphere microbial communities from Tennessee, USA - Rhizosphere MetaG P. deltoides SRZDD2 | ecosystem: Host-associated > Plants > Roots > Rhizosphere > Soil | place: USA... | reverse complement strand
GTCATCCGAGGCGCTCGTGCGGACGATGAGGCTGGCGATGGAGGATGCGGGCATTGGTGCTGATGATGTGAGCGTTGTGTACGCGGCGGCGAATGCAAGCGACCTGGACAGTGTCGAGGCCCGCGCGCTGACGTCGCTGTTTGGTGAATCGCCGGCGGTTGTGACGTCCATCAAAGGCGCGTTGGGTGAGTGTGGCGCATCGGGCGCCGCGGCCTGCGTTGCCGCGGTCGCTTGCGGAGCGATCGGGAAGGTACCGCCGATTGCGAACCTGCGCGAACCAGATCCCACCGCGCGGTCACTCCATCTGGCCTATTCGGCGATGGAGGCCCCTGGCGAAATTGCGCTCGTCAACAGCGTTGCAAGCGGCGGTGCGCTGGCGAGCGTTGTCCTGCGAATTCCACGGGGAACGGCGTCCACGCAAAATGAAGCCTGATATGATGTTTTCGCTCGCCCCCGAAACAGCGTGACCTTCGACGATCTTCAGCTCAGCGGCCATGTTGCCGTCGTGACCGGCGGGTCCCGCGGTATCGGACGGGGCATCGCCGAGCTCCTGGCGGAGCGCGGCGCGGCGGTGGCGATCGCGTTTCGCGACTCAGAGGCTGCGGCAGCTGACATCGTCGAGCAAGTGCAACGCTGCGGGGGACGTGCCTGGGCCAGGCGGTGCGACGTTTCGGATGAAACCCAGGTTCTGACCTTCATCGAGGCGGTCGTCGGCGAGCTCGGCCCGGTTGACATCCTCGTCAACAACGCGGGCATCGCGCGCGACACGCACATCATGTTCACGGACACGGCGCGCTGGGCTGACGTGATCGGCGTGAACCTGCAAGGCGCGTTTCACTGCTCCCGCGCCGTCATGCGAGGAATGTTGCTACGCGGCTGGGGCCGCATCATCAACATCTCGTCGCCAAGCGCCAGGATGCCGCTGATGGGCCAGAGCGCGTATGCGGCGTCGAAAGCAGGTCTCGAAGGGTTTACCCGCGCGCTCTCGCGCGATCTGGCGAGGAAGGGTGTGCTCGTCAACGCGGTGGCGCCAGGGCTGATCGATACGGCGATGCTCGCGTCGATGCCCGAGGATGCGAGGCGAGGCTATCTGAAAGCCATCCCGGCGGGACGCCCGGGTACGACGCGAGAAGTCGCATCGCTTGTCGCGTTCCTTGCGTCCAATGCCGCGTCCTACATCACCGGTCAGGTGATCGGCGTGGACGGCGGCTTGTTGTGAATCACGTATGTCAGAGCTGAGCGCCAACCTGAAAGACGAAATCAAGCAGGCCATCGTCCGCAGCCTGCGCCTGCCGATTGCGCCGGAGTCGATCGAGAACGGGGCCTCGCTCTTTGGGGACGGACTCGGGCTGGATTCGATCGACGTCCTCGAGCTCGTGCTCGAGATCGAGCGCACGTTCGGCGTCGCCATTACCGACGAGCAGACCGGCGCTAAGGTCCTGCGATCGGTGGACTCGATCGCCGACTACATCGCCGCCGCCAGGAATCCCACGTGACGCCTCCGTCCACCGGGGCGCAGCAGTCTCGGTCTCGTGAAAATGCGATGACGGTGGACGTCGAGGAGTGGTTCCACATCTGTGGCGTCGGTGGTCCGCTGGCCGAAGAGTATTGGGACTCGCTCCCTTCCCGGGTTGTCTCCACCACACGGATGCTGCTCGACGAGTTCGATCGCACTGGCACGAGAGCCACGTTCTTCGTGCTGGGATGGGTTGCGGAGCGATATCCAACGCTCGTTCAGGAAATCTGCAGCGCCGGGCACGACATCGGCTCTCACAGCTACAGGCACGCACGCGTGTACGAGCTCGACGGCGAGAGCTTCGTTGCGGATCTCAGGCGCAGCCTGCGGTTGCTGACTGTGGCTGGCGTCGATCGCGTCGCGGGCTATCGCGCGCCCGAATGGTCGATCAACGACAGGAGTCTGTGGGCGCTCGATCTGCTCGCTCGCGAGGGCGTCCCGATTGATGCCAGCATGGCGCCGGTGCGGATCGTGGGTCGCGTCGACTATCCGCGCCATCCACACATGCGCCAGACGTCCGCCGGCCCGATCCTCGAGGTGCCGCCGCTCGTCGCCGATCGCTTCGGCCACGTCGTGCCGATCGGTTGGGGATGGGGTCTTCGCATGACGTCTCCCCGCCGGATCCATCGGACTATCGAAGCGGTGAATCGACAGGGCGTGCCTGCCGTGCTGATGGTGCATCCCTGGGAGATCGATCCCGATCCGCCTCGCGTCTCGCTTCCGCCGCGGCTTCGCTTCGCGCATTATTTTTGCCTGAACGGCTTTCGTCAGCGACTCGCCGCCGTTCTTGCGCAGGGTGACTTCGGGGCGCTATCCGACGTTCCGGCGTTGCGTGCGCTCGGATAATCATGTCGGCCAGCGTACGGATCATCCAGTTCGTTTTGCTATCGACGGTTCTCACGGCCGGAGGCGCGCTCGCGCAGGAGAGGCCAACGCCTCCCCGCATCGCGATCGACGATGGCGGGAACGCGCTGGCGCTCGAGTCCTGGCCCGTACTGCCATTTCCGCGCGCCGTGCGCGTGTCGGGCGAATTAGGCACGATCGAATCGCGCGTTGCCGCCCTGATCGCGCGCAGGATCCCCGTGTGGCTGGCTGTTAGCGCTCCGTCGACGGTCGACGCCGTCGAGCCGTGGCGCGCCGCGCTACAAGCGCTGCTGGCAAAGTTCCAGGACGGCATCATCATTGTTGAAATCACAGCGGCGAGCGACGCCAAGCTGACCGCGTTCGCCATTCGACTGGCTGCGACCGAAGCGCGTTCGGCACATGAGTCGATCCGCGTTGCCGTTGCACCGCCTCGAGACCGTCCCGCAGGGTGGTTGACCGCGCTGTACACTCCGGAAATCGCGCCGTACATCGACCTCCTCGCGGTGTCGACGAAGGACAACGAGGCCGCTGCATCCGAACATCTGCTGAAAGTGGATCCCGAATCACGTCTGGCCGTTGTGGTCGACGACATATGGACGGACGTCGACATCGCGGCGCGGCGAATGCTGGATCTGCAACTCGACACGATCGGCACGAACGTCGCGATCGTAGCGTGGCGCGTGTCTGACGTCATGCAACAGGCGCTGCCGCGGCTGACGCCGCTCACCCCGCTTCTCGCCGGAGACATCAGCGCCATCGATCCCCCCGCCGTTCGGCTCGCTCTCTCGCTCAGCGGACGCGACGTGACGTCAGCGGTCCGGCATCGGCTGCTGTTCGACAATCGCACGTTCGCGACGTATCTCGTGTACTGGGGTGAATCGACGTCGACGCAGCTCGAGGTCAGGTTGACGCTGCCCGTCGAAGGGCAGCCAGTGGTGTACACGCTCGCCGACAGCCGTCGTGCGAATGCGCTCGGCTACGCACGGGATCCGCTCACGAGTATTGTCAGTGTTCGAGTGCCGATGACCGGCGGGCCGATGCTCGTTGACTTCAACGAGGGTGCGACGGCCGTCTTCGTCGAGCGCAGCGACGTGGCGGCCGAGCGCCAGCTGTCGGTGCAGGAAATCATTGCCCGGCATCAGCAGCAGCAACGCTCTCAGGACGCGCTCGTCCGCAACTACATCGCCTCGGCGCGCACCGAGCAGCACTTCAGGCCCACGATGACCGATCCCGGGTACGACGTCGTCACCGAGAATCGGTATTACGTCGCCAATGACGGGATTGAGTGGGAAGAGTTGTCGTTTTCGGTCAACGGTTCGAGATGGGGCGCGGACCGGCCGCCGTTTCCGCTCTTGCAAGCAGAGAAGGTGCTCTCCCTGCCGCTGCAGCTTCGGTTCGACAACGATTATCGCTATCGCCTCGACGGCATCGAGCGCGTCGGCGACTACGAGTGCTATGCCGTGCGATTCGAACCTGCTGCGGCAGTGGCGTCGAGTCAGTCGCTGTATCGCGGAACCGTGTGGATCGACCGCAAGACGTTCGCGCGGATCAAGGTTTCCGCCGTTCAGACCGGCTTGTCGGCGCCGGTGGTGTCGAACGAGGAAATCCAGACTTACGAGCCGGTTCTCTCGATCGGCAATCGGCCGGTGTTCCTGTTTGCCGGTCTCACGGCGCGCCAGATCATTCTCATCGCCGGCCGAAACATCCTCGTCGAGAAGATGGTCGCGTTCGAGAATTTTCACGTCAACGATCCAGGATTCGAGGAGGCGCGGACGAGTGCCCGGCGCAGCGAGCGCATCATGTACCGCGAGACGGATCGTGGGCTGCGTTATTACGTCAAGCAGGGCAACGAGCGCGTGGTCAGCGAGCGCGCGACGCGCACCGCGCGAGCGATGGCCATGGGCGTGACGCTGGATCCATCCTATGCTTTTCCGCTGCCGATCTTCGGTATCAACTATCTCAACTTCGAGTTCGGCGGACCCGATACGCAGCTCGCGATTCTGTTTGCGGGCGTGCTTGCCGCGGGGAATATTCAGAAACCAAAACTCGGCGGCACGCCGTTCGACGCCAGTGTTGATTTCTTCGCGATTGCGGTGCCATCAAGCGATCGCGTCTACGAGCAGGCTGGAGAGCGTGAGAGCGAACGCTTGCTGACGTGGCCGCTCTCGACGGGCGCCAACCTGGGCTGGCAGTACACGCCGTTTCAGAAACTCAGCGCGCAATATCAATTCCGCTTCGATGGCTTCGCGCGTGACACGACGACATCGGATGAGTTTGCGGTGCCTCCCAGCACCGTGACGAATGGGATTGGCGCGGCGTGGGAGTACCGCCGCGGCGGCTACAGCGCGGTCGTCAACGGCGCGTGGTACGCCCGCGCCGGCTGGCGCGCTTGGGGATTCCAGCCGGATCCGGCGTCACAACCAACATATGTCAAGTACTCGGCGAGCCTTTCCCGGGACTTCTTTTTCAACGTCTTTCACAAGATTCACTTGAACGGCGCCTGGTTTGGAGGCCACGATCTAGATCGCTTCGCCAAGTACCAGTTCGGGATGTTCGACGACACGCGGATCCACGGCGTGCCGGCATCCGGCGTGCGATTTGAAGAGCTCGGCATGGCGCGCGGGTCGTACTCGTTCAACATCTTCGATATTTACCGTCTGGATCTGTTTCTCGAACAGGCCTGGGGAAGAGATCGCGCACTTGATCCGGCCTGGCAGCCGATTACGGGGATTGGCGCAGCCGTGAACCTGCGCGCACCGTGGAGTACGATCCTGCGCGTTGATTTTGGCAAGAGCTTCCTGCCGGACCGCTACAAAGGGATTGGCTCTGCCACGTTGCAAGTGATGTTTCTCAAACCGCTTCGTTGATCCCATGCGTACCCTTCGAGCCGATCTCCACGTGCACTCGTGCCACTCGCGCCAGAGTGGCAACATGCGTTTTCTGAAGAGCCGCGACTGCTACTCGCGGCCGGATGACGTCTACCGCGTCGCCAAGGCTCGAGGTATGGATCTCGTGACCATCACGGATCACGACTCGATCAGTGGCTGCCTGGAGTTCCTGGATCGGCACCCGGACGCGAACGACTTCTTCATCAGCGAGGAAGTGTCCTGCTATATCCCCGGCACGGACGTTCAGGTCCACTTTGGCGTGTACGGCATGACCGAACGCCTGCATGACGCGCTGCAGCCGTTGCGGCGGGACGCGTTCGAGGTGGCGGCGCGGCTTCGCGAAGCGCAAGTCTTCTTCGCGCTCAACCATCTGCTGCACTTCTACCGTGGCCAGCTACCGCTTCCGTCGTACTTGCGTCTGCTCGACGCTGTTCCCGCCGTTGAAGCCCGCAATGGGACGATGATCGCAGAGCACAACGCGCTGGTCGAGCGGCTCGCGGGCGAGTGGAGGCCCTTGGCGCCGCTCGCGATGGTCGGAGGCAGCGACGCGCACACGCTGCGCCGAATCGGACGCACGTGGACCGAGGCGGCCGCGTCTGACGTCGGAAGTTTCCTGGCCGGTCTTCGCGAGGGTCGCTCGCGCGCGTCTGGCGCGCATGGCGGGACAGCGTGCGTCGCGGGCGATGCCTATGGTGTGGTCGCGCGGTATGCGGCGAGCCTGGTCGGATTCGGTCCACGCGACCACAGTCTGCTGCGGCGCGTCGGATGTCTTGCGTTCTCGGTCGTTTCACTCCCGGCGCAGATTCTTCCGCTCGCCATCGTCGCGTCAGGTAAGCGCCGCGAACGTCAGATCGTGCGCTACGTTCGTGCCCAGATCGAACGCGAGGCGGTTGTCGCCACTGGATGGTCTTAGAACGGGAGTAAACAGAGAACGGCCAGTCTAAGAGCTCACGCAGAGACCGCAGAGAGCTAGAGAACGCAGATTGGCCGGCCTGCAGCCCGGGCATCGCCCGGGCTGTGTGGGAGGCGGAGGCAGGGCATCTGCACGTCGGCGGGATCGTGACAATGGCGACGCGCAGATGCCCTGCCTCCGCCTCCCACCGCGCCTGCGGCGCGGCAGGCCGGCCCGTCTGTCTGCGATCTCACGCCCTCTGCGGTCTCTGCGTGAGCTCTTAACCGCGCCCTCCGCAACCTCCGCCAGTCTATGATCCGCTCCATGCCTGCTCGGCGAGTCGCAATCACCGGCATTGGCCTCATCACTGGCGTTGGCCCGACGCGCGAGGACAACTGGCGCGCGCTGACCAACGGCGAATGCGCCATGCGGCCGGTCACCGTGTTCGAGACCGAGGGCTATCGCAGCCGCGTCGCGGCCGAAGTGGCGATGGAGCCGATTCAGGCACAGCTCACGCCACTCGAACGCCGCCGGCTCTCGCGGGGCGACCAGCTGGGCATCGTCGCCGCGACGGAAGCCATTGACGATGCGGGATTGTTCGAGACGGAGGTGGATCGGTCTCGTGTCGGTGTGTTGTTAGGAGCCGGCACCGCGGATCTGCTGCGCAACGAGCACTACATTCACACAACGATCACACGCGGCATCCATCACGCGCGGCCGTCCGAGGCCTGGAACCACTTTTTGAGCACGCCGGTTGATCTCATTGCGTCGCGCTTTCACTTTCAGGGGCTTCGCTCGTGCATTGTGGCGGCATGCTCGTCGAGCACGATTGCCATTGCGCAGGCGGCGGACGCGATTCGCTCGGGACGGCTCGACGCGGCGCTTGCCGGCGGCACTGACACGCTGTCGCGGTTGACGTTCAGCGGATTCAATGCGCTGCGCTTGATGGATCCCGAGCCATGCCGCCCGTTCGATCGCGATCGCGCCGGCATGAACATCGGTGAAGGCGCCGCCGTGCTGGTGCTGGAAGAGATGTCCCGCGCCCGCGCCAGGGGCGCGTCGATATACGCGGAGCTCGCCGGGTCGAGCTTCGCGTGCGAAGCCTTTCATCCCACGGCGCCGGAACCAGACGGCCGTCCGGTGGCGGCCGTCGTGCAGTCAGCGCTTCAGGATGCCCGGATTGATCTCTCGGAGGTCGATCACATCAACGCGCATGGCACGGCGACTCCGCAGAACGATCGGGCCGAAACTCGAGGCTACCGTTCGCTGTTCGGCGAACGAGTCGCCACGCTGCCGGTGACGTCGGTCAAGTCGATGGTTGGCCACTGCCTTGGCGCGGCCGGCGGCATCGAGGCGGCGATTCTCGCGCTGACGATCGCGCGCGGCGTGATTCCTCCGACGGTGCACCACGTCACCACGGATCCGGATTGCCACGGCGACGTGGTGGCCAATGACGCGCGCGAGCGGCGCGTTCGCTGCGGCGTGTCGACGTCGTTGGGATTTGGAGGAAACGACTCCGCGCTGGTCATGAACGCCGTGTGACGAGGGTCACCTATCGACCAAACTCCGTCCCGTCATCTCCGGCGCCAGAGGAATGTCGAGCAGATCGAGGATCGTTGGTGCGACGTCGCACAGCGCACCATCCCCGAGACGCCGTCCCCGATACTGCTCATCGCAGAGGATCACCGGGACGGGATTGGACGTGTGAGCCGTGTGCGGCGCATCCAGCTCGTCGTCCCACATCTGCTCGGCGTTGCCGTGATCGGCCGTCACGATCGCTGAACCCTGAACGCTTTTGAGCGCCTTCATGATTCGGCCCAGACAGGCGTCGATGGTTTCGACTGCCGCAATCGCGGCGTCGAGGCGTCCGGTGTGGCCGACCATGTCGGCATTCGCGAAGTTGCAGATCACGACCTGATGCCGCCGGCCTTCGAGGTCGGCGACCAGGTTGTCGGCAATGCCCGGCGCGCTCATTTCCGGCATCATGTCGTAGGTCGCCACCTTCTGCGATGGCACCAGGATGCGGTCCTCGCCCGAGTACGGTTCCTCGCGTCCGCAATTGAAGAAATACGTCACGTGCGCGTACTTCTCGGTTTCGGCGAGCCGCAGGTTGGTTCCGGCGTGCGCCGCGAGGACGTCCGCGAGGTTGTTGCTGAACGACTGCGGCGTGAACACCACCGGCAGGTTGAAGGTGCGGTCGTACACCGTCATCGTCGTCGCCGAGACCTTGGGGCGGTCCGGCCGCTCGAAGCCGTCGAACTCGTCCAACGCGATCGCGCGCGTGATTTGCCTTGCACGGTCGGCCCGGAAGTTGAACACGATTAACGAATCGTTGTTGCGAATCCGGCCTATGGGCGAGCCCTCGGCATCGACTATGACGACCGGCTTGATGAACTCGTCGGTCACTCCCGCGTCGTACGAGCGTTGGATGGCGGCGAGCGGCGAGATCGCCGTCGATTCAGCGACGCCTTGGACGAGCGCGTCGTACGCCTGGCGCGTCCGTTCCCAGCGCTTGTCACGATCCATGGCGTAGTACCGGCCTGAGACTGTGGCGACGCGGATGTTGCCCGGTCCATCGACGCGACGAATGACGTCTTCGAGCTGCGCCACGTAGCGGATGCCGCCGGTCGGCGACGTGTCTCGTCCGTCGGTGATGGCGTGAACGTAGACCTCGGGCACTTTCTTTCGCGCCGCCATCTCAATGAGCGCATGAAGATGCCGCTGATGGCTGTGTACGCCGCCGTCCGACACCAGCCCGACGAGATGAAGTGCGCGACCCTCCGCGATCGTGCGCTCCATGGCGGCGACTAATGCCGGGGCGACGAAGAAGTCGCCGTCGTGGATGCTCTTGTCGATGCGCGTGAGGTCCTGGTAGACAACTCGCCCGGCACCCATGTTCATGTGCCCGACCTCGGAGTTGCCCATCTGTCCTGCGGGGAGACCCACGGCCTCGCCCGACGCATTCAGCCGTGCGTTCGGATATTGCTCGAGCAGCCCGTTGAAGACCGGCGTCCTCGCCAGCTTGATCGCGTTGTACTCGGATTCTTCACGAATGCCCCACCCGTCGAGCACGATGAGGCACAGCGGTCCACTAGGCACGGCTGCTCACCGCCTTGATTGCCGATGCGCCGGCGTACTTGGCGGCCGAGCCGAGTTCCTCCTCGATGCGGAGCAGCTGGTTGTACTTGGCCACGCGATCCGAACGGCTGGCCGATCCGGTCTTGATCTGGCCTGATGCGGTGCCGACGGCAAGATCCGCGATCGTCGTGTCTTCGGTCTCTCCCGATCGATGCGAGATCACGCTGGCGTAGCCGGCGTCGCGAGCCATGGCCACCGCGTCGAGAGTCTCGGTGACGGTACCGATCTGGTTGAGCTTCACCAGCAGCGCGTTGGCAATGCCTTCCGCAATCCCGCGCTTCAGGATCTCTGGATTCGTCACGAACACATCGTCGCCCACCAGCTGCACGCGAGCACCGAGCGCTTGCGTCAGCGTCTTCCAGCCATCCCAGTCGCCTTCGGCCAGCCCATCCTCAATCGAGATGATCGGGTACTCACGAACCCATTCCTCGTAGAGCGCGACCATCTCGTCCGCCGATCGCGATTTCTCTTTCGACTTCTTGAACTCGTAGTTCCTGCCGCTCGAGTTCCACAGCTCGCTGGCGGCCACATCGAGCGCCAGGAACACGTTCCCGCCCGGCTTATAGCCAGCCTGCTCGACCGCTTGCATCACGACGTCCAACGCTTCGCGGTTCGACGACAAGCTGGGCGCGAACCCGCCCTCGTCGCCGACGCCCGTGCTGTAGCCCTTCTTCTTCAGAATGCCGCGCAGCGTGTGAAAGATCTCCGCGCCAGTTCGTACGGCTTCGGCGAAACTCGACGCGCCCACGGGCATCACCATGAACTCCTGGAAGTCGACGCTGCTATCTGCGTGCGCGCCGCCGTTGAGGATGTTCATCATCGGCACGGGTAGAGAAAACTGCTTGCTGCCGTAGAGCCCCGCGAGCTGCGCATAGAGTGGCTTCTTCGCGCTGTGCGCCGTCGCGCGCGCGAGTGCCATCGACACGCCGAGGATGGCGTTGGCGCCCAGCCTGCCTTTGCTGGGGGTTCCGTCGAGAGCGATCATTTGCTGGTCGATCGCTCGTTGATCCGCTTCACGGCCGGCGATCGCCGTCGCGATCTCGCCGTTCACGTTCTGGACCGCCTGGCGGACGCCCTTTCCGAGATAACGCGATTTGTCGCCGTCACGAAGCTCGAGCGCCTCGCGTTCGCCTGTGGATGCGCCGGATGGCACACCCGCGCGACCGACCGCTCCGTCGGCCAGCCTGACGTCAACTTCAACTGTGGGATTGCCTCGCGAGTCGAGGATCTCTCTGCCAATAACGTGTGTAATTGTGGACATGCGTAAGAGAAAAATAAGAGGAAAAAAAAGAGGCTGGTTGTTAGTCGGCGACTAACGAACCGCGGCGATCGAATTCCTGCTCGTTCCTGAGCGCATCATCGCGGATGGGTCCGATGTACGGCTCGTCGTCGGTTGTGACGACGACGATCCCGCTTTCGGTGACGGTGTGGCGCTCGCGATCCTGTTCGGCGTCGTAACCAATCAGCGCGCCTCTCGGGATGAATACGTCGCGGTCGATAATCGCACGACGGATCTTGGCGTGCCGGCCGACGCGAACTCCAGGCATTAGGATACTCTGGTCGACCGAGCAGAAGCTGTGCACGCGCACGTTGGGGCATAAAACGCTGCCCGCGATCCGGCTTCCAGAGATGATGCACCCCGCCGAAATGATCGAGTCGAGTGCCTGACCGCAGCGCCGCCCTTCGTCGGCGAAGACGAACTTGGCAGGCGGTGCCTGCACTTGATGCGTGCGCAGCGGCCACTCGGGATCGTACAGATTGAAGTCGGGGTTGACGCGGCACAAATCCATGTTGGCTTCGAAATACGCGTCAAGCGTTCCGATGTCCCGCCAGTATTTCGATTCCTTCTTGTTCTCGTCGGTGAAGCGGTAGGCGTAGACGGGATTGCGCGCCACCAGCTCCGGGATGATGTCCTTGCCGAAATCGTGCGTGGTCGCCCGTCGCGCGTCCGCTTCGAGCACAGGCACGAGGACCTTCACGTCGAAGATGTAGATGCCCATCGACGCAAGTACCGTCTGGCCGCGCGGCAGATTTTTCGGCTTCTCCAGAAAGCCCACCAGGCGATCCTCGTCGTCGACCTGCATCACGCCAAACCGGTAGGCTTCCTCGCTGGGGATTTCAATTACGCCGATGGTTGCGGCCGCGCCGCTCTCGCGATGCGCTTTGAGCATACGCGCGTAGTCCATCTTGTAGACGTGATCGCCGGAGAGGACGAGAAGATGGCGGGGGTCCTCGCGGAGGATTGAGTACAGGTTCTGATACACCGCGTCGGCGGTCCCGAGGTACCAATGCTCGCCGACGCGTTTCTGGGGGCTCAGAATCTCGATGAACTCGCCGAGCTCGTCCGCGACGACGCTCCAGCCCATGCGGATGTGGCGGCCGAGCGACAGCGACTTGTACTGCAAGGCGATGAAGATCTTCCGCAGGCCGGAGTTGATGCAGTTGCTGAGCGTGAAGTCGATGATCCGGTACGGACCGCCGAAATAAACAGCCGGCTTCGCCCGTTCCTTGGTCAAGGGATACAGACGTTCACCAGCTCCTCCGGCAAGCACCATCACCAGGACATCGTCCTGCATTCATTCCTCGACTCGGTCGGTCTGATTCGAAGCTCGACAGATTTCGAGTCCGATCGCCGCTCTAACCGGCTGATGATAGCTGATTTAGCCCATAGTTCTGCGAAGATGCGCAGTTTCGTGTCCACCTGAACCATGGTGTGACACCCTGTGCCCGTAATTCATGGCCCATCTTTGACTTGGCAGGAGCGACTCGCCTATGATCAAGCAGGTTGGTCAGGGCTGGATGCTCGCACGGCTGGAGCGGACGTCGACTTTTCTCGGACGCGCGGCGGGGCTGGTGATTCTCGTCGCCGCGACGACGTTGCAGGCTTCGGTACAGCGGGAAACACCGGCCGGCCAGCGCGATCAGATCGAGGAAACGCATCGCGCGGAAGGCGAAGCGATCCTCGCGATTGCGGATGCCGCGATGGCAGGGAAGACGCCGCCGTCAGACTTCCCGCTGCAGTGGCAGAACGACTATGTGAAGGCACAACGCGGAACGTTCGTGCCGTTCACGTTGACGATTGATGCGTCGCGGCTCACGAAGCTGTCGGCGCTGGTGTACGTCAGGGCGCGACGCCGGCAGACCCAGGACGACAGTTACGCGGTTGATGCGATTTTCCCGGTCGAACTGAAGTCAGGCGAAAGTCAGACCGCGCGCATCAGTCGCGGGTTTTCCGTCATGCCGGGCGAGTATGATGTGTTTGTCGTCATGCGGGAGCGCGTGGACCCGGCGACAAACAAGTCGCGGCCGAAGGCCGCGGTGCTCCGCCAACCGCTGAACGTCCCCGAGTTCCGCTCAGGTGAGCTGACGACGAGCAGCATCATCGTGGCGGACCGGTTGACGACGCTGGATGAGCCGGTTCCGGTGGACCAGCTGGCGGAGCGGCCGTATGCGATTGGCCGCAATGAAATTATCCCGGCGGCGGACCGCCGGTTCAGACGCGACGAGGAGCTCGTGGTGGTGCTGCTCGTCTACAACCCGACGGTGACCGCGGAGCGGCAATTCGACGTCAAAGTGGAGTACCATTTTTTTCGGAAAGGGACAGAAGGCCGCGGCGAGCAGTACTTCAATCACACGGAACCGCAGCGCTTCAATCCAGCATTAATGGGCCCAGGGTTCGATGCCGCGAGTGGCGATCCGGTGATGGCGGGGCAAGTCGTACCGCTGGCGGGATTTCAAGAAGGTGAGTACCGCCTCGGAGTGCAGGTGCTCGATCTTCTGTCGGGGAAATCGATTTCGCGCGACGTGTTCTTTACGGTCGGGTCGTAGCCGGAACGGAGGATGGCAATGCAACGCCTCAACCGGGTGCTCACGGTGATCACCGCCGCGAGCGTCGGCATTCTGGGATCGTTCAGCGCGGACACTGCGCTGGCCCAGTCGGCACAGTACCAGTCCGCTCGCGCCCTGAGAGGAAGCATCACCGGCACCGTCAGCGACGATCGCGGCGGCCCGATCGCCGGCGCCATGGTTTCCGCCCTTGGCACGGCCACCATCGCGAAGACACTCACCGACGCATCCGGCTTCTTCTCAATCGAGGCACTGCCGATCGGCGACTACACCGTTCAGGCCCATCGATCTGGTTTTGCCGGCTCGGCGCGCACGACTGTACGCGTCAATGGCTTCTCGCCCGCGGCGCAGATCCTTCAGTTGCGACGGATCGAAGGCCCGGTGGCAACGACCGGGACAACAACGCCCCCCGTCGCGGCGCGTCCAATCGTCGCGGCCGGTTTCGGGTTGCCCGCCGGAACCCTTGCCGATCAGCCCGATCCGGAACCTACCGAAGCGTCGCGTACGGAGCACTCGCACTCGGAAACCGCGTGGCGACTGCGTCATATCAAGCGCAGCATCCTCAAAGACACGTCACCAATCGTGGCCGTCGTCGAGCGCGATCCGGAGATCCCGACGAACGGATCAATCTTTGGCCGCGCGATGGTTTCGGCCGCCAGTATGGCGACCACGTTCTTTACCGACCTGCCGTTCTCGGGCGAGGTCAACTTGCTGACGACGAGCGCGTTTGGTCCCGAGGGGCTGTTTGCAGGAACCATGCTCCCGCGTGGCGTAGCCTACATGGCGATCGGCGCGCCTACGCCCGCTGGTGATTGGTCGGTTCGCGCGGCGATGAGTCAGGGCGATCTGTCGTCCTGGATCGTGGCGGGTGGTTTCCAGTCGCGCAATAAGACCGCGCACTCGTATCGATTCGGCCTGTCGTACAGCACCCAGGACTATTACGGCGGAAACCCCGCCGCGCTGGCCGCGGCGACCGAGAACAGCAGAAACGTCGGCGAGCTGTATGCGCTCGATCGGTGGACGATCTCGGAAGGCGTGATGATCGAGTACGGCGGCCGCTACGGTCGCTACGACTATCTCGATTCACGCGGACTGTTCAGCCCGAAGGTCGGCCTGACCGTCGAACCGTTCAAGAACACACGCGTGTCGGCCACCGTTGCGCAGCGCATGGTGGCGCCAGGCGCCGAAGAGTTCGTGGCGAGCGAAACGCCGGGCCCGTGGCTGCCGCCCGAGCGGACGTTTGCGCCGCTTGGCGGGCTGATCTCTTCGAACGCGTTCAGCGTCGAGCGGGCACGATACGTCGACGTGCTCGTCGATCACCAGTTCAACGATGCCTACGTGTTTGGCATCCGCCGTTTCTATCAGAACGTCGACGATCAGCTGGTGACGCTCTTCGGATTGAGCCTGCCGGGTGGACCGCAGTCGGTCGGCCACTACTACGTGGCCAACGCCGGTTCGGTCGACGCCGATGGTTGGGCGGTGCGTTTCAGCACGGCGTCGGGCCGGCGCGTGCAGGGTTCGATTGATTACAGCGTGACGCAAGCGCGGTGGTTGACGCGTGGCGATGCCAGCGGCCTTGCCTCCTGGGCGCCGGCGGCACTCCGGCCCGAGACCGAAGACCTGCACGACGTCACGACGACGGTCACGACGGAGATTCCCGAGACCTCGACGCGCGTGTTCGTGTTTTACAAGATCAACACCGGATACACCAAGTCCGATACCTCACTGCCGCGGCCGGGTCTCGATGCGCGCTTCGACGTGCAGGTCAATCAGGCATTGCCGTTCGAGAT
>Ga0075428_100004840_pt1 | contig 14935 bp, 10 predicted proteins | sample RhiMetdeltSRZDD2_FD_75291 | JGI IMG/M metagenome (GOLD analysis project Ga0075428, IMG submission 75291) | Populus rhizosphere microbial communities from Tennessee, USA - Rhizosphere MetaG P. deltoides SRZDD2 | ecosystem: Host-associated > Plants > Roots > Rhizosphere > Soil | place: USA... | reverse complement strand
AAGCCATTGACGAGATTCTGCTGATGGATGGCTGCAGCGAACAATCGGAATGGAACGGCCTCGTCATCCATATGCCGTTGTGACGATCCGAGGCAGTTAGCCCACAATCTCGCGGATCACCCGCCCGCCAACGTCGGTGAGACTTTCGTCGCGGCCCTGGTGGAAATACGTCAGCATCTCATGGTCGAGCCCGAGCAGGTGGAGAATCGTGGCGTGGATGTCGTGCAGGTGGGCCTTGTTCTCGACGGCCTCGAAGCCCAGTTCGTCGGTGGCCCCGTACTTCATCCCGCCTTTTACATTTCCGCCGGCCAGCCACATCGAGAAACCGTACGGATTGTGATTTCGTCCCGGCTCCCCCTTGCCCTCACTGAACGGCATTCGGCCGAATTCGCCACCCCAGACGACGAGCGTTTCATCGAGGAGGCCGCGCTGCTCAAGATCGGTCAGTAGTGCCGCGATTGGCTGGTCCACTTCGGCAGCATGCTGACCGTGGTTGGTCTCGATGCTTTTGTGGGCGTCCCAAGTGTCTTCGAGATGGCCGCCGCCGGAATAGAGCTGCACGAAGCGGACGCCCCGCTCGATCAGCCGCCGAGCGACGAGACAGTTGCGGCCGAACTCGTCGGTCGGCTGATTGCCGACGCCGTACAGGTCGAGCGTGGTTTGCGTTTCGCGGGAAAGATCGACTGCCTCGGGTGCTTCCGCCTGCATGCGGAAGGCCAGCTCGTAGCTGTTGATGCGGGCGGCAAGCTCCTGACCATCGGGACGGGCGTCGAGATGCTCCTGGTTGAGCTGGGCCAGCAAGTCGAGCTGGCGGCGCTGCGCGCCGCGATCAAGATGCGCCGGGCCGCGGAGGTCGAGAATCGGATCGCCGGTCGGGCGGAAGAGCGTGCCCTGATAGGCGGCGGACATGAAGCCGCTCGACCAGTTGGGCTGGCCGCTGATGGGACCCCCCCGCTTGTCGAGTATGACAACGTAGCCCGGGAGGCTCTGGTTCTCGGTCCCCATGCCGTAGACGGCCCAGCTTCCGAGCGACGGCCGGCCGATGAACGTCTTGCCCGTATTCATTGCCACGAGTGCCGAGCCGTGAGCGTGGCTGTCGGTGTGACAGGAGTTGATGACGGCCAGCTTGTCGGCATGTTCGCGAACGCAGGTGAAAAAATCCGAGATGAGCAGACCGCTCTGACCGCCGGGGCGGAATTTGCGGAACGACGGCGTGAGAAAGCCGATCTTGCGGCCGCCGGAGTTGATGAACTTTTTCCCTTCCGGCAGTGGCTGGCCGGCGTATTTTTCCAGCTCGGGTTTGTAGTCGAACGTATCCACCTGGCTGGGAGCACCGTTCATCATCAGGAAGACGACGCTCTTGGCCTTCATCGGAAAATGCGTCTTCTTTGGCGTTAGCGGCGATTGGGGCTGGGACGACTTTTCACTGGCCCTGGCCCCGCGCGGCGCAAAACCGTCGCCGCCCAGCAAGGCCGCCAGCGCGACGCCGGCGAAACCGCCCCCCATTTCCCACACCAGCTCGCGGCGCGTCAGCCCGCAGGGATAGAGATGATTAATCGACATAGATGAACTCGTTGGTATTCAGCAGCACGTGACACAGCGAAGCCAGCGCCAGTTCCGTCGGCGTTAGCCGTGGCGGCGGCTCGATCAGCTTATAGCGCCCCACCAGGTAGCGCTGAACGCTCGCCAATTCCTCGGCATTCAGCGCCCGGTCGTACACGATCAGCTCGGCCAGGTCGCCGCTCCAGTACTCGCCGTCGATGTTCCCCTGCTGGCCGATGACGTAGCCGGTGGTCAAGTTTCGGCGGGCGATTGCCGCTCCTTTGCGTCCCACTTCGGCGCCGTTGAAATAGACGGCGGCATCACGCTCGTCGGCCACTGCCGCGATCAGGATATGCCGGTGGCGCGGCCATGACGGACCGGCCGCGGCATAGTCGTCGGTCAATCGCACGCCATTCTTGCCGGTGAGCCCAAGGAAGACGCTCGTCACGGAGTTCCCCGCCGCGCCGTTCCAGTTCGAAAAAATGCCGCGGTGACTTTCGCCGCCGGCGTCGCTGACCACTGCCAGGATGGTGAATTGCTGAGAAGTAATGATCTGTCCGGAGAGATGGAGAAAGCGCTTCTGGCCATCGAAGCGAACGACCGGCTGACCGTTGATCGCGGCATTAACCATCTGCGGCCGAGCAGAGTGGTCGTCCTGCGAGGCATCATGTGACGAAAGCGACTGATCGCTCCACTTGATCATGCGGCCGTCATCATTGGCGGCGACGCCCGCATCAGCCCGCAGATGCAGAGCCAGGCTTTCGGTCACTGGAAGAGAATCGGGAAACGTCACCTCTGGCGACTGCGGCTGAGCGGCGAAATGCCGTTCTTGTTCGTCGAGGTGGGCCAGTGCGGCTTCTTTTTCGCGCTGGCTGGGCGCTCGACCGAAGACGTGCAGCCAGAGGCGCTCGATCTGCTGACCGCGTTTTCCAGCCGGCCCAAGGCCTGTCGCGCGGGCCAAAGCGGTGCTGCGCTCGTGGACGAATGCATTGTTGAGCAGGGCCAGCGCTTGCGGCGCTACCGTGGTGACATCGCGCTGGCCGCAAGGGAGCGTCGTGTCTGCAAAGTCGAAAGTGGTCATCAGTGGCGTCAGCAGGCTCCGCTGCGAATACATGTAGACGCTGCGGCGCACCTGCTCGCGGCGCGGCGACGGCTGCCAGGCGGCACTCTTGCGCGACAGCCCCTCCAGCGCCTCGGCGCTCAGCGTCGGCCGAAAACTGGCCCCTCCCATCCGCAGGTCGAGGTCACCGCTGACCGCCAGCATGGCATCGCGCAGCGACTCGGCATCGAGCCGCCTCCGCTCGGCGTGCCACCAGTGGCGATTGGCCGCGTCGCGCTGAGCATATTCCGACTGCCGTGGATGGAGGGAAGATTGGCGGTAGGTGGCCGAATTGAGCAACAGGCGATGAATGCGCTTCAGCCCCCAGGAGCTCGCAAGGTCGGCGGCATGAGTTCGCGAGAAGAGGAATGAGACCGGCGCAGCGACTTTCGCCGCCGCTCTTTCACTTTCCTTTCCCTGCATCGCACCATGGCCCGACGTCAACTCTGCCGCCAACCAGTCGAGCAACTGCGGGTGCGTCGGCTTGTCGCCGGAGTAGCCAAAGTCGTTGGGTGAGCGAACAAGTCCCTGGCCAAAGTGATGCAGCCAGAGCCGGTTGACGATCACCCGGGGCGTGAGCGGATTTCGCGGATCGACGATCCACTGCGCCAGTTGCAGCCGGCGCTGGGAGGTCTTGGCTTGCTCGGGCGGCGGTGAAAAGTCGCGCTCCAGCGCAGGCACGAGCGACAGGCTGGCTGGCGCGACCGCGTCTTCCGGATGCCGCGGGTCCCCTTTTTTCAGCAAGTGCAGCGGCGGCGGATCGCGGGAAAGGTCGGTCCAGCCCAGGACGTCGTAACCGAGTTCCTCCTTCTTAGGTCCGCCAAGCAGTTCCCGCTCGCGCGGTTCAATCGGCCCCGACCAGAATGCCGCGGCCATGCGGTAATAGTCGGTCTGCCAGATCGGATCGAACTTGTGGTCGTGGCAGCGGGCACATTTGACGGTCAGGCCGAGAAAGGCGCTGCTGGTCGCATGGACCAGGTCCTCGAGACGCTCGTACTTGTATTCCTGCGGATCGTTGGGCTCGTCGTTCCAAGTTCCCAATCGCAAAAAGCCGGTGGCGATGACGCTTTCTTCACTGCGCCAAGGCGCTTCATCTCCGGCAAGCTGTTCGACGACGAACTGGTCATAGGGCTTGTCTTCGTTGAGCGATTTGATCACCCAGTCGCGATAACGCCAGGCCTGCGGTTTCTCCTGATCGCGCTCGTAGCCGCTGGTTTCGGCAAAGCGCACCAGATCCAGCCAGTGGCGGGCGTAGCGCTCGCCGAAACGTGGCGAGGCCAACAGCCGATCGACCAGCTTCTCATAGGCGTCGGGCGATTCATCGCCGATCGACCGCTCGAGCTCTGTGGCGGTCGGCGGCATTCCGGCCAGATCGAAGTACAGCCGGCGGACCACCGTCCGCCGATCGGCCGGCGGGGCCATTTTCATATCGGCGGACGACAACTTCTCGTGAATGAATGCGTCTATCGGACCGGCTGCGGTAGCGCCGGCCTGGATGCTCGGCAGCGGCGGTCGCTTGATCGGCTGGAGGGACCACCAGTCGCGGCCGCCGCGAACTTCCGTGGTTCGTTCGAACAGATCGAGCGTGCGACCGGCGGGCCACTTGGCGCCGGTTGCAATCCAGGCGCGCAGCGTCGCAATCTCCGCAGCGTCCAACTGCTGCGACTCCCCTTTCTTGGGCGGGGGCATTTCCGCAGCCTCAAGGCGCGCTATCAGCAGGCTCTCCGCCGGGTTCCCTGGCACGATGACCGGGCCGCTGTCGCCGCCCGCCAGCGCCCGTTCGTGACTTGCCAAGACGAGCCCCCCTTCGGACTGCCGCTGGCCGTGGCATTCCAGGCAGCGCTTGATGATGATGGGCGCGACTTGACGCTCGAAATCGGGCGATTTTTTCTCGTCGGCTTCTGCGCGGGAAAATGCGACCATGACGACGAGCACCGCCAGCAGTGAACCAGGCGCGGAGCAAACGTCGAAAGGCAAGCAGCGAGCCATCCAGTACTTCTCAGACATGTGGGAATGCACCTGCGTACCAGTTTGGAGCGGGAAAGTGAGCGATGCAAGACGAATCGGCTCGTCGGATCGGTTGCTTTTGGCACGGCCTTTGCGAAATGCGCTCCAGCGGTGGCCGCGTCTGACGAACCCTGGCAGCAGCAAATGCCATGAACATTCTTTTCATGACGAATACGTATTTGCCGCACGTCGGCGGCGTGTCGCGGAGCATTTCTTCGTTTGCCGAGGAGTTTCGGCGATTGGGGCACGGCGTGCTGACCGTGGCCCCGGAGTTCGAGCCAGCGGTGGAAGGGGAAGTTGGCGTTTTGCGGGTACCGGCGCTGAAGCACTTCAATGGGTCCGACTTCTCGGTGCCGGTGCCAACGCCCGGGCTGGTCGCTTCAGCCGTCGATCAATTCCAGCCTGATATAGTCCACGCCCATCACCCTTTTTTGATGGGAGGGACCGCTCTGCGGATCAGCCAGTCGCGCGGACTGCCGCTGGTTTTCACCCATCACACGCTCTACGACCAGTTTACCCACTACATTTCAGGCGACCCGGACGGCGAAACTCCGGTGCTGGACCAGTTTGTGGTTTCGCTGGTCACGGGGTATGCGAACTTGTGCGACGTGGTGATCGCTCCCAGCGAGAGCGTCGCGGAGCTCTTGCGGGGCCGCGGTGTCGAGTCACCGATCGAGGTGATCCCGACGGGAATCGACACCGCTCGGTTTGCCCGCGGAAATGGAGAGGGCTTTCGCCGACAGCACAATATTCCTGCGGACGCGTTTATCGTCGGACACGTGGGACGGCTGGCGCCGGAAAAGAACCTCGATTTTCTGGCGCAGGCCGCCGCGGCTTTCCTGGCGCTGCGGCCGCCGGCCTGGCTTGTTGTCGTCGGTTCCGGGCCGCGCGAAGAGTCGATTCGCAGCGCACTACAATCGGCAGGCGTCGCCGATCGCCTGCTCATGACCGGCACGTGCGCCGGCCAGCAGCTCATCGACGCTTATCACGCCATGGATGTCTTTGCGTTCGCTTCCCAGAGCGAGACCCAGGGAATGGTGCTGGCGGAAGCGATGGCGGCGGGGCTCCCCGTGGTGGCGCTCGATGGTCCCGGCGTGCGCGACGTCGTTCAGGAGTCTGTCAATGGCCGACTGCTGCAAGAGCAAGATGCGTCTGCTTTTGCCGACGCGCTGGCATGGATCATGGATCGACCGAAGGCGGCTCGCAGCGAGTTGCGCTCAAAAGCGCTGAGCACGGCGGAAGAACTCTCGCTCCCCAGGATGGCCCAGCGTGAGCTGGATTTGTACCAGCGGGTGATCGATCACGTGCGCAGCACGCGGCCGCGCGGTGAGACGGCCTGGAGCCGGACGACAGGGCGGCTGCAAGCAGAATGGAACCTCCTGTCGAACGTGACGCAGGCCGCCGCTGCGGCCTTGGAAGGCGCACCCGCCGATAAGCCGCAAAATGACTAGGCCGCCTGCTGCGCCGCGGCGCCCGGCACGTTGGCAGCGCTGGCGCTGGCGGACTCGCCGGACAAGAGCGCTGCCAGCCAGTAGAGTGACTGAAACTGGTCGCAGACGATCTTGATCACGGTCAACAGCGGCGCAGCCATCAGCCCTCCTGGAATTCCCCACATCCATCCCCAGAAGAGAATCGCCAGGATCACGGCCAGCGGCGACAATTGCAGCGACTTGCTCAGCACCAGCGGTGTCAGAAAGTAGCTTTCGACCGACGTCAGCACGACAAAGGTCCCAGCCACCAAGACGCCATAGCCGATCGACTCATGCGCCACGGCTCCGACCACAAACAGGACCACCATGCAGACGAAGGCCCCCACATGGGGAACGTAGTTGAGCGTGGTCGCCATCACGCCCCAAAGCACCGGATTGGGGACGCCCAGCAGCCACATGGCCACCCCCGTTACGACGCCCAGTCCGATGTTGATGACCGTGATCGTCATCAAGTAGCGCGAGATCCCTTGCTCGACTTGCTGCACGGTTTGCACCACGTTGCGTTTGCCCATGAACGAGGGCTGCGCTTCAACCGCCTGTCGCATCAGGGTATCGCCAAGGGCCAGCAGAAAATAACCGACGACGAACACGATGATCGACGCCGCCACAAACTGGCTGCTTACGCCGAGGATTGTATAGGCCACATCCGACGATTGTACTTCCACCGCCAGCGGCGGATTCTCGCCGTCCGACCGCGTGAGATCGGCCACGGCATCGGTCGTCTTCGCCAGGTCCTCCATTGGACTCGGCCGGGCAGGCAGCATGCGACTCACCTTTTTGACCATTCCCGGCGCCTCTCCGAGCCACTGCTGGGACTGGCCAGCCAAGGTCAACACACCCAGGGCAAACAGCGCCACCACGGCGGCAATCAGCGCCAGGGCTGAAGCATAGTCGGGGATGCGCCAGCGCCGCATGCGCCGCTGCAACGGGCGCAATAGCAATGCCAGGAGCAGAGCCAGCACCACTGGGATGATGACATCGCGCGCGATGTAGAGTGTCGCCAGTATGACCAGTCCGGCGAGGATCGACAGCGAAAGCGCCGCACGCGAATCAGCAACGGCCGCCGTCGCCTCCCGTTCTTCGCCTGGCGTCGGTCGATCTGCCGGTAGCGGTTTGGGCTCCTTAGCATCCTGCGCCATGTCCGAGTTCCTTTCATCGCACTGCCCCGACGACGTTTTGGCCCCTGCCGCAGCCAACGCCATCGTAGCGCGAAAACCAAAGAAGCAAATGGTGCGCCAATGCCGCAACGGCATTTACAGAGGCCGCGCTGCGATAGCGATAGCGCGGCGCGAGTCCGACGACGTGTGTGGCGCGAGTCAGGACAGATTCAAGCAGCAGTGAGCCGGCGGGATCTCTCGCCCAAGGATCTCATGCCGTCTCGCTGGCGATCCCACCCGATCATCGACGTTCTCAGCGGCGCGGCGGCGCGCCTCCGGGACCCGTCCGGTAGTAGTGCGAGTAGTTCAGAAATGTGGCGCCGGTCCCTGTCGGCTGGGCCGCCGCTTCCCGGACCCCTTGGATCTGCTGCTGCAAGCGCGCGGTTTCCGTCCGCTCTTGCTGGGCCATGTCGGCGAGTTGATTTTGCAACTGCCGCCGCGGACGTATGAAGGCGTTGTACGGGTCGAGTGCACCGGTGTCGCGGCGAAAGTAGTCCAGATAAGGGCTGAGGGTTGGACCATAGGGCGAGGTGTATCGCCCACCGTATGACCGATACCGGCCTCCTTGTGCCTGACAAAGGTCGGCGGCACCGACCAGCAGCGCAAGCGCCAGTGCAGTCATCAAAGAGCGTCGCGACAGCAAAGCACGCATTGGACGGCTCCCAAACCCTTTCGGGCGTCGAGGCGACCTGCTTGGCGGCGTTTTGCCTCCGAGCAGGCCAAATTTAAGCATCGGCACGATGCTACCGGATTTTATACCAAAAGACCCGCGGTGGATGCTATCACCGCGCTGCTGGCAGAGCGGGTGAGCATTGTGGGCCGCTCTGTAACCGGAAAATTCGGAAGCGGCAGATTCCGCATGTAAAGGTCAATCGGTTTGCACCGATAAATGATTCAGTGTTGATTCTGCGCAACTTGGCATAGAAATCGAACTTTCGGTCGTTGGCGGATGCACCGTCAAACGTCGCACGCTCCCCCAAGGATGGCCCCATGCGTCCGCTGCAGTGCCTACTGACGATCACGGTTCTGGGCGTTTTCTGCGGTTGCCATTACTATCCCAAGCGCGAAGCGCCGCCCCCTTTCGACCCGATACCACCCCAAGCGGGCTTCCTGCCGCGCGAACTCAACAAAACCGTCCTGCCGATCTACACGATTGAGCCGCCCGACATCCTGGTGATCGAAGGGCTGCACATCCTTCCCAAGGCTCCTTACCACCTCCGCACCGGGGATGTGCTGGGCATTCAAGTCACCGGCACGCTTCCCGACGCTCCGATCATGGGACCGTATCAGGTCCAACCAGGCGGCGTGGTGAATCTCGGTCCCCCCTACGGTTCGATCAACGTCGCCGGCAAGACCATTGAGGAAGTCCAAACCATTCTGGAACAGCATCTCAAGATGCAGTTGCAAATGCCGGTCGTTTCCGTGTCGCTGGTGGAGATCTCCGGACAGCAGCAGATCGCGGGGCAGCATCTGGTCAAGTCCGACGGAACTGTGACGCTGGGCTCCTACGGCAGCGTCCCCGTGGTCGGATTGACCCTGGAGGATGCGAAACACGCAATTGAAGAACACTTGTCACGCTTCCTCGATCAGCCGGAGGTGGCCGTCGACGTCTTCGCCTTCAACAGCAAGGTGTACTACATCGTCACCGAAGGGGCCGGCCTGGGCGACGGCGTCACGAAGTGGCCGATCACCGGCAACGACACGGTGCTGGATGCGATCGCCAACATCCAAGGGCTCACCGAGGTCTCCTCGAAGAAGATCTGGATTGCCCGTCCCGTTCCCCACGCCGAGCAAGTGCAGATTCTGCCGGTCGACTGGACGGCGATCACCGCCCAGGCTGCCGCCGAAACCAACTATCAGATCATGCCAGGCGACCGGGTCTTCGTGGCCGAGGACAAGATGGTCGCACTCGACACGGGCCTGGGAAAATTCCTGGCGCCGTTTGAGCGGGCGATGGGCTTTACCCTGCTAAGCACCAATACGGCGACGCGGCTGTCAGGCAAAGTGCTTCGCGGAGGTGGTAATCCCGGCAACTTTGGCAGCGGCAACTGACCCACTGGCCGCGGTCCGATTGATCGCCGCGGCCTGCCCCCAACCATTCCATCCACGCTAATCCTATGAATGCCCAAGCAGAAATTCATGCAGTCTGCCAGCGCCTGCCGCGGCTGATCGCCCTGGCGATGCTGACCGTGGCGCTGGGCGGCAGTCAGGGCGGCTGCTGCTGCTTCGAGTGCATCGAGCATTGCACGGCGCCGATCAAGATCATCCCGCCTCACTCGGCGCTGGAGCCGCGCAATCCTCCGTGCAGCTACGTGGAGCCGCTGTGCTACGGATATCATTCCACGTGCTGGCGCTCGTGGCCGGCCGACTGCGACAGCGCCCGAGACTGCCTGGACTGGTACCAGCAAGACCCGATTCCCATTCCCGACAAGGGGGAAGCCGTTCCTCCAGTCGCGCCAATTCCAATGCTGGAGCAGCCGCCGGCCCCGACCCCCGCACCAGCTCCCAGCCAGTCGAGACGAGAGCCGAGCGCGGTAGAGCCGATCGTTCAGGTGGTTGAACCGATCGTTGAGGCGATCGAGCCAGCCGACGTCGAGGAGAATCTGGCCCCCATCATTCGTGCGACGGACTTGCCCGTTTCCGCCAGGCTCGAGGCGAAGATGATTCAGTCCCAACATTCGTCACGCCGCTCGATCGACGAGCAGGCGTCGGACGAGTAGCTCTGGCTGAAAACGGCACTTAGCGTGCGATGGCTAAGTCCGACTTGTCGGCAGCGGAGCGATCCTCGAGCTGATACCCCAGGGCCAACCAACCTCCGCTGCTGCGAAATTCAACCAGCTCAAGCAGCCGAAGCTTTCCAATCGAGCCACCGGTCGGGGGCACGAGCCCATTTAAGTTCAGTTCTGGCGGCAAAACCGCGCCGAATTTCCTGGCGAGAAATGCCTGCAGCGCTGTCGCCGCTTCTGGGTCCAGCTGAGCGGTAACGCGAACCTGTAGATCACCGTCGCGGATAAATGCGGGACCGTCTGCGGTGATTTTCGGGACGAAGATCGCCTCGATTTCGGCCGGGCCCTGGAATTGCCGCGATCCTCTGGTGACGCTCGCCAAATGCAGGCCGATCCGAATCCGGTCGTCGGCAAACTCGACCGTGAGCGGGGCTTTTTTGGCGAGGGTGACCGACCAGCGCTCTGCCCGGTCGTGAACCCACAGCGGCCGCGGGGAAGTGCCGGTGAGGATGTTCATCAAATCGAGCCAGGCCTGGTCCCTGGCGGTGCTTCCTCCCAGCAGGGATTCGCACAAGTTGACAATCAGCGTTTCGTGGACGCAGCCCCCCAGATCGTAGTCGGACGGCAGCAGCGGCGCCTGCGAAGCGGCGGACAATTGCGAATCGTTGTGCTGCACGAGCGACAGCCGCAAATGGGCGGCATCGGTCCAAAACCGCAGCTTTTCCGGCAACGCTCCCATCCGCACAAGCGGAGCGCGAATCTTTTGACAGAACACGTCGTTCATGCCGCCCAGCGCGGCGTTGGCCTGCTTGTCGAGCTTGAAGCTGGCCTCGGCCTGCGCGCGCTGGGAGGCGGCTTGTTCCGCCTGCGGGACCAGTTGATTGGCGCGGCGCCAGGAAATCCGCTCCACGAGCCGCGAGCGGGCGTCGACGTCGCTGATTTGGACGGAAGTCCCGCAGAAGGCCACGGCCGGCGCGAGCGAAAAGCCCAGGTCGCTGATCTGGACCTGCTTGTTGGCGCGAATCACGGTTTGGGCGGAGCTATAAACGGAGACGCGACGGCGCTGGGCCACGTTCTCCGGGCAGGCAGTCAGTCCTTCCAGACGGACTTCCAGCGTGCCGCGCTGGGGATCAGGGACAGTCTCGAAAGAGACTCGCCCCTGCGTGTACGCCACACCCTGCGTAAAGGTTCCCAATACGATGTCGCTGATGTAATTCCGCTCCTGAACGTCTTGAGCCAGCAGCAAATTGATGAATCGACGAGAAACCTGAGCCGAACCGTTGACCCGGCAATACCGGTCGCGAGCCGCGCTGGCAACCTGGGCGCCAATTTCCCCCAGCGGGGCCACCCACTGCACGATCGAAGCTGCCCGCTGTGAATCCGCTGGCGTGGGATGCACGTCGAGGCGCTCCATTGTCTCTTCAAATTCAACCAGTCGACGGCGAAAGAGTTCCCGCGGGGAGTCTGAGTTTGCGTATTCCCAGCTCGTCAGGTATCCGCCCAATTCGCGGCGGACCGCCAAAAACGCCGGCAGTTCCAGGCCGGGCTGATTCTCATAGTAACGCTCGTGAATCGAGTGGAGCGCGTCAACCGCGGGCTCTTGGCCTTCGAGCTGGCCCTTGAGACGCGGCAGCTGAAGCCACTGGCGCCAGCGTCGATCGTTGTCAGCATCGCCCGATGCCAGGAATCGTTCGAGCTGTTCGATGCTGCTGCGCAGGCGAGTGCGGGCAATCGCCAGCGTTTCCTGAGGGTCGGGAGGATGCTCGGCGGCTTGCGAAACGACCGCCCGCAGATCGCTGGAGAGGGGGCTGGCCGCGCTCTCAACCGCTAGCGCCAGCCGGCCGCCGGCGGCAAACCAACCGATCAACATTACCGAGGAAAGCACGATGCGTCGCATGGCCTGCCTCCATTAGTCCGCTGTCTGATCCGCGAGGCGATACTTGAAGCGCGTGCTGAACATCTCGTCGCTTATTTGCTGCCCCCAGAGCACCTCGACGGACGGGTCCGGATTGTTTGGATTCAGCACGGAGTTGTCGTAATGGCCCGTCGCCAACAGTTCGGTCCCTGCGGCCAGTCGCAGCGGCGTGGCCAGCTCATAGGTTCTTTGCCAGGCCGGATCGTAGATCGGAACGGTGAGTATCGTTCGCCGACTCTGGATCTCATCCGTTTGCGGGTCGCGCTCAATGATCTCGAGGCGGTAGGATTTTCCGCGCAGATGGAAGTGCGGCCGGATGGAGTCGATGAGCACGTCGTGCTCGAAATAGTAGGTGTCCTCGATCCGATGGTGCGGTTCATGCGGCGGAATGCGAAATTGTCCAACCGGCCGGCGGAAGATCTTGGATCGCACCTGATGCTTCGGCGGAGCGTCCGCCCACAGGAATGCCGCCATGGACTGATCCATGATCTCCTGGCGGTTGTTGGGAGTGTAATGGACTTCGAAGATCAGGTCCGAGTGTTTGGGAATGAGCACCGCCTGATCCGATGGAAAGACCTTGGCGTTGTAAGTGTCGCCGGGAACGAAATCGCTGATCACGTGAGCCAACTCGCCGTTGAGCCCATAGATTTGCGCCATCACGGCCAGGCCATCGAATCGCTGCTGCCCCTTGGCAGTCGGCGCCACATGCAAAGTGACATGGTGCACCACTTCGGGAGTACCCGGCTTGATTTCCACCCCGCGAAACCACCGGTCTTGATCCAGATTCAGCGGCACGCGGAAAAACTGATACTCCAGTGCCCCCGATTTTGGCACGCGAAAGGGCTGCGGCATCCGGTAGATGAAGTCCGGCTTGCCGATCGTCCAATCGGTGGGCGCGGGCCAACGGACGGGCGCCGGCGCCTCGGCGCGATTCCCCTCGGGCGCGCCTGCGTCGATCCAGCCGACGAAGGTGTCGATCTCTTCCTCCGCGAGCTGCCGGCTATTGGCCAGCTTCCCGAATTCGGGCGCGAGAACCCCGTGCCACGGCGGCATTCGTCGGTCCATGACCACTTCGCGGATTTTGGCCGAATTGAAGGCGACATCGTCAAAACTGGCCAGTTCGAATGGTCCGGCCCCACCCTGGCGATGGCAACTTTGGCAGTGCTTCTGCACCAGTGGTGCGATGTCGCGATAGTAGGTCGCCAGGCTGGCTGACCGCGTGGGCGCCTTTCGCTCCAGCGGGCATCCCGATACGGCGACGTAGGTCCGCTCGATCGATTTGTTGTCCAGCAAAGCGCGGAGCGCATCGGCCAGGTAGTTCTCGCTGGCCGCGGCTCGGCGGCCGTGCCGCTTGAACTGATCGTCGATGGCTCCCTGGTATTTCTTTTCCAACTGTTTGTCGAGGACTACGACCTCGGGCGTGCTTTGCACGTCGAGCAAATCGGCCAGCCGATGGTCAACATCCTGAACGACGGGAAAAGAAATGTCCTCGTCGTGGGCGAAGGTGGCCATCTTGAAAACATTGGCGCCCGCGTCGGAGAAAACGCCCACGAACGACACCTGCTGCGGGCGAAACTCTTCGTAGAGCTGCTTAAGCCGCGGCAGGTACTGTCGCGCCACGGGACAATCGGTCCCCAGAAACACCAGCACGAGCCCGCGCACCTCGCCTTTGACGAACTCCTCCAGACCATGCTCGCTGGAGTAAATGCTTTTCAGACGCGGCCGCGATTGAGTGGTATCAATCGGCGTAGCCGCAAAGAGCGAAGCGGCGCACGACAACGCCAGGGCAGCGACAAGAGCGCTTCTCATGCTCGCCACTCCTATTCAATGAAGCCGTACAAAGTGTTACCAGCCCTCTGGAGCGGAGCCAGTCCTCCGAGCCGCGCTCAACCCCGAAATGGGCACCAAGCAAGATTGGTGCCAAATTAATTGTATTGGCCCGGTCAACCCCGCCGAAAGGCGTTGCCTGTTTCGCGTTTACCGCGTCCAAAATGATCAAAAGCGCCCCGAATCCGGCGCTCGAAAAGGCCTTTCTGAAGCCCCTAAGCGGCGCAAGCTTTGCAAATGGCTTGTCATTGGGAGGTGAAATATGTCTCAGCATTTTGCCTCGGATCGGCCGATTCGCGTGGGCGTATTTTCCACCATCGGCGCCGCCGACCATGCCGTCACCCGGCTCCTTGGCGAAGGCTTCACCCGAGAACAAATTACCGTGATCTGCTCCGACGAAGTGAAGGAGCAGTATTTCCGCCAGTTCGAGCACCAAAAGCCCGCCGGGGCCAACACGCCGGCGGCAGCCGCCATTGGCACAGCAGTCGGAGCGGCGGTGGGGGGGCTGACGACGCTGGCAGCCGGCGTCGCCAACGATGCGGTGGCCCTGGTGGCCGCGGGGGGAGCAGGGGCCTGGACGGGCGGGATCTTGGGGGGATTTTTGGGGGCCATGATGACCCGCGGAACGGAGAAGGAACTAGCCAACTACTACGACCAGGCGGTTGTGCAGGGAAAGATTCTGGTTGGGGCCGAAGACCATGGTCCTAAAGCGGAATCCAGTCTGGCTCGCGCCGCCCAGATCATGGAGGAAGCGGGCGCCGAGCCGTTCCCTCTGCCAGAGGGGTAGGCGCCAAGGCGCAGCCGCACAATTTTTCTTCGCAGGAGATAGACGGCGATGGCGGAGAAACGTCCTCGTTCTCAATCGGGGGCCGTCCATTTTCGGACGCCGCCCGCGAAGCGAATTCGCAGGTCGCCAACGACTACGGCGCAATCCGTTGATGCATCAGGAAAGCCGCAGCCGGCTGCGGATAAGGATGAGTTTGCCAGACGCCTCGGGTTTACGTCCTATCTGGATCTGTTCGAGGCGTCCACCCCGGCGGGAACGGCGGAGGGGAAGAACTGGTTCATCACCGCATTGAGCGGTGGTCGCTGGGTCGTCTGGAATGACGAGAACCTGACGGCCAGCGACTCGTTTGCATCCCTCGAAGATGCACGCCGCCATCTGCCTGCTT
>Ga0075428_100004834_pt1 | contig 14951 bp, 12 predicted proteins | sample RhiMetdeltSRZDD2_FD_75291 | JGI IMG/M metagenome (GOLD analysis project Ga0075428, IMG submission 75291) | Populus rhizosphere microbial communities from Tennessee, USA - Rhizosphere MetaG P. deltoides SRZDD2 | ecosystem: Host-associated > Plants > Roots > Rhizosphere > Soil | place: USA... | reverse complement strand
AGTATTGAAAACCTGGATCCAATGGGTGTTCACACCGGCGATTCCGTCACTGTGGCACCGATTCAGACGCTGACCGACAAGGAATACCAGCTGATGCGCGATGCGGCCATACGCATCATCCGCAAAGTCGGTGTGGAAACCGGCGGCTCGAATATTCAGTTCGCCGTCAACCCCGACGACGGTCGCATGACGGTGATCGAAATGAATCCGCGGGTGTCACGCAGCTCTGCTCTTGCCTCCAAGGCAACAGGTTTCCCGATCGCAAAGATTGCGGCAAAACTCGCTGTGGGCTACAGCCTGAACGAGATTCCCAACGATATTACAAAAAAGACGCCGGCGAGTTTCGAGCCCACCATCGATTACGTTGTAACCAAGATTCCGAAGTGGGCATTTGAAAAATTTCCCGAGGCTGAGCCCGTACTTGGAACCCAGATGAAGTCGGTCGGCGAGGTGATGGCAATTGGCCGCACTTTCAAAGAGTCATTTCTTAAGGCATCGCGTTCCTTGGAAACCGGCAAGCGCGTGGGCTCGGAGAAAATCGATCCCGAAAAGATTCGAGAACGGCTGATTACTCCGAACCCCGAACGTCTCAACTATCTGCGGGCGGCGTTTGAAGGCGGCATGAGCGTCGACGAAGTATTCGAATACACCAAGATTGACCGCTGGTTCCTCAGGCAACTTCAAGAATTGGCCGAGATGGCCAATTCTTTGCGGCAGGAAAAAATTGAGACGATTTCGCCCGCATTGCTACGGGAAGCCAAGCGGATGGGATTTTCTGATTTGCGATTGGCGTTTCAAATGGGCACAACGGCTGAAGCCGTGCGACAAAGGCGCAAGACCGAGAAGATCGTTCCCGTTTTCAAGCGTGTGGACACTTGCGCCGCCGAATTCGAGTCGTTCACCCCGTATCTGTATTCAACTTACGAAGAAGAATGCGAAGCCAGTCCGACGGCCGAGAAGAAGATCATGATCCTCGGTAGTGGACCAAACCGCATTGGACAGGGGATCGAGTTCGACTATTGCTGTTGCCACGCTTCGTTTGCCCTGAAAGAGGATGGCTTCGAAACCATCATGGTCAACTGCAACCCTGAGACCGTGTCGACGGACTATGACACTTCTGACCGGTTGTACTTCGAGCCACTTACGTTCGAAGACGTGATGCACGTTGTCGAGTGTGAGAAACCAGATGGGGTCATTGTTCAATTCGGCGGGCAAACGCCTCTGAATCTGGCGTTATCGTTGCAGGCTGCGGGTGTGCCCATCATCGGTACATCCCCGGAATCGATTGACCTTGCCGAAGACCGCAAGCGATTTGGAAAATTGCTGTCCGACTTGCAAATTCCGCAACCCCCCTCCGGCACCGCCATCTCTTACGAGGAAGCGGCGGTTATTGCGCAGCGGATCGGATTTCCGGTGTTGGTCCGCCCATCCTATGTTCTGGGTGGACGGGCCATGGTCATCTGTTACGACTTGAAGACACTGGAGAGCTACATGGATGAGGCAGTCGATGTTTCACAAGACCGTCCCATCCTGATTGACAAGTTTCTTGAAGACGCTTTCGAAGTGGATGTGGATACGCTGGCCGATGGCCATGATGTGGTCATCGGAGGCATCATGGAGCACATTGAGGAAGCCGGCATCCACTCAGGCGACAGCTCCTGCGCGTTGCCTACCTATTTGGTCAAGGCTGAGCATCTCGAAACGATGCGGCGATACACACGCACCTTAGCCAAGGCGCTCAGCGTAGTTGGTTTGATGAACGTGCAGTACGCAATTAAGGATGACATTGTGTACGTTCTGGAGGTGAATCCACGCGCATCGCGCACGGTTCCGTTTGTCAGCAAAGCCACCGGCGTGCCGCTGGCGAAGGTCGCTGCCCGGTTGATGACGGGGAAAAGATTGGCTGACTTCAATTTGGCTGATGAGCTACCCGTGAAAAATTTCTTTGTGAAGTCACCTGTATTTCCTTTCGCCAAATTCCCCGGAGTAGATACCATTCTGGGTCCTGAAATGAAATCCACCGGCGAAGTCATGGGCGTCTCAGACAATTTCGGCCAGGCTTATGCCAAGGCCCAGATGAGCGCCAGCGTGCACCTGCCGCGCTCTGGCACGGCCTTCATCAGCGTGAACCAACACGATAAGAAGAACGTCATCCGTATTGCCGACCGGCTCCATCAACTCGGTTTCAACTTGATCGCCACGCGTGGAACGGCCACGGCCCTGGACGAGAGCGGTATCCCGGTAGAGACTGTTTACAAAGTCAATGAAGGTCGGCCTCACATTGTGGACATGATCAAAAGCGGCAAGATCGATCTCATTCTGAACACCCCGCTCGGCAAGAGTTCCTTCTTCGACGAACGTGCCATTCGCCGCGCAGCGATGCAACACGGGGTGCCGTGTATCACTACGCTCTCGGGTGGTGCCGCCGTCGCAAGCGGCATTGCCGCCCTTCAACGAAACAAGGTGGATGTGCTTGCCCTGCAGGAGTATCACGAAGCAGTCAAAGACGGTGGGCAATAAACCGTGTTTGAAGCTTGAATGTGAGAGATTTCTTCCTTATAATGCGCCCGTCGTTTAAGTGCCTCGTAAGTTTCGATAGATCGTTCAGCGCTTTCCTCAGGCATTCTCTGCAGTAAGTAAAGCAATTCCAAAATCTGTTTCCTTCGTGGAAATAGATCTGCTTCGGACTAAGACACCAACGCAAGTTAAGAGCTGCAGTTCGTAGGCACCAGCTCATCCGACCCAAGGAGGTAATGAGCCGCATGAGCGCGATGCATAAGCTTTTGTATCAACGGATTATCTTCTGCCACAAGTGCCGCCGCAGTATGTTTGTCGGACCTAATGCCCGCTATCTTATTCATCTTGCAAGGCACACTGTCGTCAACCGGCTGATCATCTTTGTTTCGGTTTTGGGACTCATTTCATTCGCTCCTTCGACAATCTCGATAATGTCAGGCCGGAAAGTCGGCTTGGCAAACTTCGTGAGTGAAGAGCAACTAAAGCAGGAAAAGATTGTTCAGGCCACGTTGCAGAAGCACTCAGGAATCAAACCCGAACAAATTAATCGGCTTACTAAGATTATCGTCCGGCACGCTCAAACGAAGAAGTTGGATCCAAAACTTATCGCATCGATCATCGTCGTGGAATCGCGTGGGAATCCCACTGCGATCTCAGAGGCGAAGTCCGTCGGGTTGATGCAGGTCCATGTGCCAACTTGGGGAGGGGTGATCGATTTTACGGAACGAAATCCCTTCGATCCAGAAGTCAACATCGATGTTGGCACAACCATACTCGCAGACTATCTCAAGCGCTACAAAGACTTAGACGTAGCTTTGGCGGCCTATGAGGGAACGCACGATCCCAACACAAGCGAGTATTTGACAAAAGTGATGGAGGTATATCGACCTGGCAGCCGCCCGATGCGCAAACCGTCCGAAACGAATCCCCTTCAGGAAACTCAGTAGAACTTTTACACAGTTGAAGTTTCTGGGAGAAATTATTACCCAAGAAATTCAGCTGCCGCAGCAAGCTTAGTGTCAATTGTTCAACGTCGTTCCCTGCTGGTACCGTATTTCGAGAAGCAATAATTGTTTCATTTTTGGTTCGCTGATTGCACTTCGGTGCCCATCCGATAGTTTGTTGGTGTCATCTGGCATCCACTTTTTGAAGAGGACCCTGGGGCTATGATTGATAAAAACTGTGTGATCTGGAAGCAACACAAGGGATTGTGCTGGTGTCCAAGCTCAGCTTGGGGGCTGAAGGACCCAGAGGTCTGCCAGTTGTGCAAGATCAAGAATGCCGAGATCATTGAGAAGATTGAGATCATCAACCCAACGTTACCCAAAGTCCGGACGGCCACGCACCGGTAGACTCTGCCTCAAATCCAGTAACCAACACTTCTAAGTTCAAGACGTTCAAGCTAGAGCGTATCGATCCGGGCTCTGCCCTTCCGGCTATGGGAACATCTTGGGCTTCTGGTCGACATCCGGCGGGACTTGCAGATTGGCTCCTGACGTCGTTTTGCCTTTCTGGACTTCGACCACTCGCGTGTCATAAACGACTGCATTGGGTAACCCCGCTTGGGGCGGGTTGGGATCAGGTTTCGTGAGAAGAACCATGAAGTACTTGCCTGGCTCCACGCCAGGGATGGTGTATTTCTCTGCGGGCAAATCAAAAAAACTCTTGGAGTTGTCTCTGAGGTTGACGAGCATCAGAGTTAGTTGATCCACCTTAACGGAATTCGCTTGCGACGTAATCGCGCCGGCAATCGAACCGACCACGCGCAACGGGAATTCGATGCCGTCAACCAAGTCTCCTTCTGTCATCTCCAAAGTTTTTTCCTTAAGAGCTGTCTCTATCAAATTGGGATCATCGAGAACCGGGCTCAATGCATAGCGGCCTGGCGGCGTCCTTTCGATGAGGAATGTGCCGTCGCTCTTGAGTTTGAAATCTCTCTTCCCATAGCCGTCCAGATCGGCGCCTTGCCGTGCGAGAGCGACGCCTTTTCCGGCGGGCTTGAGTGCATAGTCTGGATCTTCAATCTGCAACCCGCCGCGAATCGTACCCCCCAGCGGGAGATTGAAGTCAATGTGCCGCGCCCGTTCTCCTTCTTCGAGACTGACGATGTCTGCCTTTGCTGAACTCAATTTCTCCCGGTAGAAAAAATTAACTAGTCGCTGAATTCTGGCGGGCAGCGAAGTCTCAACCCGGTAGCTGCCGGGTGGAAGATCGGAAACCAGGAATTCTCCATCTGCACCTGTCGTCGCCTGAAAAGGATTGACGTTGGCCTTGTCAACATTGTGGAACAATAGCGTCACGCCCTGTAGAGGACGGTTGTGATATCGCGATCGGACCGATCCTGAAACGCTGGCGCCTTCAAACAACGCGAAGTTGATTCCCGTAAGAACACTTCCTGCCTCGACTTCCAGGACGTCGGCCAGCTCTGGATCGAAACGCCCCTCGTGAAATTGCTTCAAGTACCTTCGGCTGCGGAGGGAAGCGCCCTCGCGACTCGAAACGGTTTCCACGGTGTAGACGCCTTCATTGAGACCTCGCAAGCTATAAAACCCTTGTGAGTCGCTGTAGGTGAAGTATGGCGGCTCTGGCCGGGTTCGGTTCTCAGCCACGATTCTCGAACCGGCGATGGGGTCCCGATTCTTGTTCGCGTAGACACGGCCGGTAATGATACCGCCGGATCGCAGTTGAAAATCAATGTTTGTGACGGACTGGAGCCGTGCGACGCTGATGCCGGCGGACTTTTCTGCGTCTCTCACATCTCCAAAATAGACCGGAATGAAGTTCTCATCCAGCGGCAACACTTGGATCTTGTAAGTTCCCGGTGGAAGGGCGCGAAAACGATAACCTCCGTCGCTGTTGGTCTGTGTCGAGGTTCGAAATCCTCGTGCAGAGGCGTAGACCCGTAGGTCGGCAATGGGCGCTAGATCGGTTGCACGCAGCACCTTTCCACCGATCGAGCCACCTGCCACAAGTTTTAGGTCAATGAGTCGAAATGAGGAGAACGTGGCGACCTCGATCACATCGCCTCGACTTTCGCCCGAAGCAGAATAAAACTGCGGTAAGTAGTCTGAGCCGGGAAGATTTGCAAAGAGACGGTATTTGCCCCGGATCAGGTCGAGCTGATACGTGCCGTCGCTTTGGCTGGTCGTCTGAACTTCCCGCAAACCTCTAGCTAGAGGAATGGCCCGGATGATGGCGCCTCGAAGACTCTGCCCGGTATCAGTGTCAGTGATACGGCCCACAACTTCAGCCGCTTCAAGAATTGAGGACACGCTGGCAAGAACCAGCAGCCCCGTTAAGATTGGAACAAACCGTCGGACAAGCATGGACTTGCAGTCTCGAAGAATCCTCATGGAATTCTATCATACTCGCCTCGCCTGGAAGGCGTGGATGATACGCTTCCTCCACGCCACCTCAACCTGAATACCGGCCCGCAGAAGCTTTTCGTTGAGATCTTCAGCCGAGTCAAAAAACCCGAACCGGATCACGTGGTCAAGGAATGGTGCCAGCCCCGCTGAATGCTTTGGCTTAAGGGTTGTCTGACACACGAAGCGCCCTTGGCGGGACATTGTTCGGGCGATCTCAGAAAGCGCCAATTGAGGCTGGTCGAACAAGTGTAGGGCACCGCTACAGAGTATGGCATCCAGGGCCTCGTTCAGGAAGGGAAGACTGAAGGCGCTGCCTCGAACGAAGATTAGATTCCGAAGTCTGGAGTGCTCTGCCTTCTTCCGAGCCTGTCGAAGCATCGGCAATGAAAGGTCGAATCCGATGACCCAGCCTGAGGTTTGTGCCGCCAGCGGGCAGCTAAACAAACCAGGGCCGCAAGCCAGATCCAGGATGCTCCTCCTCTTCTGCGGCTCCAACCTTTGGAGCAGATCTGCGGAGAACCGCCGAAAGGAAGAGGAGCTAGCAACGAAAAACCCTAAAGGTCTCCAGTATTTTTCATAGATCGCCGCGATGGGAGGAGATTGCATCAAGCGCTGGAAGGGCGTGATTACTTCAGTGTGGGTGCCAGGGAGAAAGTCCAGGATGCCATCCCTTAGCGGATAGTTTCGGTGGCATTCCGGACAAACGGCCTTGCCTTCAATGGGCGAGGAGTGAAGCGGGCTCGGAAGGCTCCAGCGAAGGGCCTTCCTGCAATAAGGACAACTGAAGAGGGAAGTGAGCGCTGCAATCGAAGGCGGGCTGTTCGAAATCAAAGGCACTAGGGAGTACCGGAGGATGTAACCAAACGCGCTACAAAAGCAACCAGTTCCTCAGCGTCCGGTACATTGGGAGATTCTTTGGACAGCCGATGGAAAGTTACCAGATCCTCGAAAGTGTCGAGATCAAAGCTCTCGCGCAAGCACTGCCAGCGGATGGCATTTGTCTCCAAGAGCTGGACCGTCTCACGAAAAACCTGAGAAGTCCCCCAAGAGATTCTAGAGAACAGAACAGGCAGGCGGGCCGAAAAACCAATCAGGTAGTAACCACCGTCTGCCGCGGGACCCAGGACAACTTCACTCTCATCCAGTCCTTTGAAGGCTGCGTGAAGATCTTCTCTTCGAAGCGCTGGACTGTCCGTGCCGATGAAGACGATCTTCCGAAAGCCTTCGTTCCATTTATGGTTGAATGCGTGAGATAGGCGATCGCCCAAATCCCTTCCCTGCTGAGTTTCAACTATAACCCCTGGAGGGGCGTCCAACACCAGGTCAGGATCGTGGCGGCCAGCCCCCACCGGGGTCAGGAAGAGTGCTTTGTGCATTTGCCCAAGATCCCAGTCGCGGAGCCGCCCCATCCAAAGCCGCAACAAAAGGCAGTGCAATCGCAGGCAATCTTCCTCCGAGAGGAATGGCCGCATCCGAGTCTTGACTTTTTCCCGGACGGGAGTCTTGGCAAAAACGATCAAACATGCTCGAGACTCTGTGGGGACCGCCATGAACGCTGCCTCCACTGGAGACTGAACCGACCTGAAGAAGTTCGATGGCTACCGGTATTAGCCTGATGCCTCACCGCCACAGTCGGGTATCGGTTGGGCCTTCTCCACAAGGCCAAGCATGGGATTTCCGGCCTATTGCTTGGGCGGCTTATGAGCTTTGTGGCAGGCCATGCAGGAGCCCATCATCGTCTTAACCGCAGCCCTGGAACCCTCCAGATCCTTTTTCTCAAGCGTAGCTATCGCGGCCGCACTTCCTTCTCGCAAAGCTTTCGAGGCATCCGCCCACACCGCATCCGGGCAGCGCTCGTCGTCCATCAGCATGTAGCCCGCTTCGTTCAAAACAACCGCTGCCGTTTGCGCGGCTTCCCAGGCTTTGTCGTCAGCTGGTCCCGCATCTTTGAGGGCCGCACCCAAGCTGCCCGCGTTGGGCTGGAGAATGCCCCTCATCAGTTGTTTGGTTGGCGCCGGTCGGCTCTTACCTTTTAACTTCTGAGCTTCCAGCTCGTTCTTACATACCAAGATTCCGACTGCCACAGCTACGATGCAAACAGCAGACAGTGTCCTTTTGTTCATTTCGATCGTTTCTCCTTTTGCGTTTGGAATTGAACGAGGAGGTCGCCGCTCACGGTCGACGAAGCTCTCCCAAAAGATAGTTTGAGGTGGTCAAAAGACAGCTCTTTATATGGGATTGATCGTCTTGAGGCAACAGCAAAACAAGACTTCTCGTAGCCTAGAGTGGGGCGTGCCGAGATCGCAATACCTCGAGACTGGCGCGTCCAAGAAACCGCAGCACATTTTATCACTTGGCGCCTCACCTGAACCTTTGGACATTCCAGTGAGCCATTCACGGACTCGAAACATCCGTTCACCGGCTTCCATCCGTATCCAGCAACGAAGCCAGGATGGAGCAGGCAACCAGCAAGAGCCTGGGAGACTCCAACCCGACTGACATGTGGGATGAGGTCCAGCGGGCTAAAATGGCCGGGGCTGGCACCGGCAGACGACGAGGTACCGAAGACCCATCCGATCCCAAACAATTGGAGGAATCCATGAAGCGAACCAATCTCTTTCCCGTATTGACTCTGGTAGCTAGTCTGGCTGTGGCACCCATGACCGGGTGGGCCAGGACTTCAGAACCACCGCGCTCCATGGAACTACAGGCAGCCAAGGACGCGGCCAACACGACCGAGTGGCTTCAGAATAAGGTAAGGCACGAACTGGTGATGCTGCCGTACTACAGCGTTTTCGATCACATTACCTACAAGGTCGAAGGCGACCGCGTCGAACTAGCGGGCCAGGTTCACCGCCCAACCTTGAAATCGAGTGCAGCTCGCGTCGTCCAACAGATCGAGGGCGTCAGCTCAGTGACCAACAATATCGAAGTATTGCCGCTTTCACCTAATGACGACCGGATCCGCCTCGGCGTCTATCGTGCGATCTATGGTTCCAGCGCGCTGTCTCGCTACGCCCTGCAGCCCGTGCCTCCCATCCACATCATAGTCAGGAACGGGCAGGTGACTTTAGAAGGCGTTGCCGCAAACGAAATGGATAGGAACATTGCTAACATCCAGGCTCACAGCGTTCCAGGCGTGTTTTCCATCGCGCAGAACATCGCCGTCGAGAAGCAGTGACCGCCAACCGCTTGACCAAACAGACCAGAGGCTAAGGAATCAGTCTCTGGTCTTCTTCGCTCTGAGCCGACCAACCAGGAAGGCTCTAATCTAAAGTTCACCAGCTCTGACAATAGCGACAATCAGTTCAGCAAGGTTGGAGCGCCGGAGCGTCGCAACCTGAACCGAAGATCTCATTTATCTAGAAGCGGGTTTTTGGGAAAGACTATTGAGGCACTGGGGACAAAGGCAATTGTTGTATTTTCCGCGAAGACTCGTGCGAGCCTCGTCACTCAGCGGGACTGAGGCGCACCAGCACCCCTTCAGCGATGCGCCGCATTGGAATGTGCTTCCGCACGCTTCACAAGTGGAAGGCTGTTTGGAGGCTAACAACAAAGCAAAGAACTTCTTGAGCATGTTTGAATCAGCTCTTCTTCTCGGGAGCCAAGCCGCCCAGGCTGCGTCCCAAGGCGGCTGCGATGGTAGTGAACACGGGGCCAATCAAAAGCCCTCCAGCACGTGCTTGCATGGCCTGCGCCATCGGGACCACAGTTCCTTCCGGCACATTCAGAGCATCCCAGTGGCGAAAGTAGGTGTTGAAGTCGCCTAGATAACTAACGAGCGTGGCTGTGAAGATCAAGATTTGCGCCGCAAAGCCGATCACCGTACCGCACAGCAAAGCCCCACCCCACCCAAAACCTCCCACTTTCCCCGACAAAGCGCCGAAATAAAAACTGCTGATGAAAGCCAACACCACGATTGAGAATATCGCTGTGCCGCGCGGGAAATACGGCACTCTCGCCAGGCCAAGGCTGAAACGTCCAACCGCAAATAACAGCAATAGGAGAAGTGGTAAACGGACGAAACGAATGACCTGTGACAACATTTGATCTCCTTTTGAGAAGAAACCTGAATCAGGCTTGGGCTGTTTGAGAGAGCGTCTGGGCTACCTTCATCTTCGGGAAAACCAGTGTGAACGTTGTGCCTTCGTTCAACTTACTCGCCACCTTGATCGCGCCGCGGTGCAACTCCACCAGCTTTTGTACTAGATACAGTCCGATGCCAAGGCCAGGTCGCTTGCCGGCTTGGGACTCGGCCCGATAGAATTTCTGGAAAATGTGAGTCAATGCCTGTTCCTCGATACCGACTCCGTTGTCGGAGATGGATATCGATACTGAATCGCCCTCATCCTTGGCCAGAATTTCAATTCGAGGATCCTTCGCCGAGAACTTGATGGCGTTGGCGATCAGGTTCTGGAAAACCTGATACAGCAAGTCAAGGTTCCCCTCAATGCTGGGCAGACTGGCAGGGACATCCACCCGCAGCTCAACGCTCTTGGATTTGAGCTCCCGTTCCATAAAGCGGCAGGTTTGTGCCACAACATCGGCCAACGACACTGGGGTCAAACTCGTGGTGCCATGGAAGTCCTCCTGCTCAACCTTCACCGACAGCAGCAGGTTGTTGATCAGCCGGATAAGGCGCTGACACTCATCGGTCATCACGGAAAACATCTGCTGCTTCTCATCCTCTTGAAACAGATGTGTGGGGTAGCTTTTCAATATGTTCAGATAGCCGTAGATGGTTGTGAGCGGAGTTCGCAGTTCATGGGAAACATTGGCAATGTAGTCGTGGCGCAGCTGCGACAGTTCCTGGGTGTCCACGAGTTGCTGGTGAATCTGGCTGTAGATGGCAAACTGGTCGGCACAGAAGCGAAGCCCTTCAAGTTCCGTTGCCGTGTACAGGTGCCCTTGATGGAAGCCAATCGTGAAGCGACCCACCTGAACCGACTTCACGCGGCAAGGCACGGAAAGCAAGGAGCGGGCTCTTTCCAGGACGCGCATTTGGCGGAGTCTCTGATAAGCCTCGAACGACACAGGCTCCACCGCAGGCGGCTTGTCTTCCAACACCCATCCCCTGGTTGCGACCTGTTCCAAGGCCTCCTCAAATGCAGAGTCATCGATGCCGTGGCAGATTCTAAGGGCCGCCGACCGCCTCCCCCACAATTCAAGAATGCCAAAATCAATCGCCAGAATCTCAAGCATTCGGCCGAACGCCGCATTCATGGAGGGTTCATGCTGTTGCATGTTTCCCAGGATACTGGTGATTTCGCTGACGAGCAGCACCCCGCTGTTGCCGGAAGGCTCAAGTTCTTGTATTCGCTGCCTCAGGCTCCTGAGCTGATTTTCCTGCTGGCGAAACAGGATCAGGGAGCGGTGGTTGCGACGGCGGTACGCGGAAATCCGAACCACCAGGATCAGAATGAGGCCCAATGTCCCTACCAGCACCACTGTGACAATGTTGGATGAGAGATTCAGATTTTCGAGCATGCTCACTTCCTGAGTCGCCCTGGTCCCCGGTCGCAACACCCCGCCCTGGCAGCAGCGTCATCGCTTCACGGTCTGGAGCCCGTCTTCATCATAGCGAGAGTGACGGCAAACGCAAGATTCGCCATTAGAGCCAGGCCGGTGGCAATGGCTCCGACGGGAATTAGGGAGCGCGCGAGCAGTTCGCTGATCCAGGCTGCACCAGTAAGCTCTTCCAGTCCGACGGTAGCGAAAAAAAGCAGCACAAAGAGTATCAAGGGGAGGAAGCTTGCACCGGCGTACCACAGAACCGCCTTCGGCTTGGAACACTGTTGTTGCTTTACCCGACGGCGCAGGCTCCGAAACATATAGACACAAGCGCCAACTGTCGAAAACAACACAACCTGGATAATGACGGCATCCATGAGCGCTTCTGCCTTATTGGTGCCTTTCCCGCCACGCCTTCAGATACGGCGCAGCTTTTGGAATTGCCGCATTCCAGCTTGGGGCCTCCGGATTCTCCGCAATCATCCAAAGGGCGATGGACACCAGACGATTGAGCTTCACCAGGTTGGGATAGTCGATTTTGTCCCAGTGATCTTGCGGAGCATGGAGATCGGGGAATACGAAACCCGAGCACACCGAGTGCGCAACGACTCCTTTCTCCGCCAGCGCCAGATTGTCGCTACGTGGAAAAAATGCGTCGCTGAAGGTTGGATGGCGGTACACCTCTACGCCAGCGAGTGTGCCCGCCTTTACAAACACCTGTCCTAAGTCGGAATACTCAAACCCCGTCAGCCCAGCCTTGTTCTTGTCGCCGCCTTCCGGTCCATCCGTGCGTCCCAGAACTTCCAGGTTGATATTGGCCACGGTCTTTTCCAATGGGAAGACCGGATGGCGCGCATAGTAGCGTGATCCTAGCAAGCCCTTCTCTTCGGCAAACACAGTCATGAATACCAAGCTCCGCTTCAGCCGCGGATTCAGTCGCGACAAAGCCGACGCCAGTTCGATCACAGACACGGTGCCGCTGCCGTCATCGTTGGCGCCGTTAAAGATCGGATCGGCTTCGCGCGAGGGATCAGTGCCGACGTGGTCGTAGTGCGCGGTGACCAGTACATAGGAATCCTGCAAGGCTGCGTCGGAGCCGCGCAGCAACCCTACGACGTTCCTAAGCTTCACGGACCTCTCTACGGGTGCCGCCACAGAAAGCGACACGATACCCGGATTCGGCCCCTGTTGGAGTCCGTCGTAGATCCTGACGGCATCAGCACTATGAACCCTGATCCAAGGCAAAGCTGCAGAGGCATTTGGAGAACTGCGATTCTCGGGATCGATTAAGCGTCCGTTGCCCGCACCGCTGCCGGTCTGGCTCTGCCGATCGAGTGAAATGACCAATGCTGCTTTCAGCTCTTTCAGTTTCCTCAGGAACGCCTGTTGCCGCCCCGCCAACTCTTCCCACCGAGAAATGTCCTCGCGCTGAAAATCTGGGATCTCCGTCAGCACCACCCGTTTTTCCACTTGGGCCGAAGTCAAGGTCGCAAGCTTCGATGAGTCTTGGTACTCGAGTTTAAAGACCTCGGAGGAAGACACTTCGACAGCCGATCCGAAGCGAAAGCTCACCTGCTGTGGACCCACATCCAGCGTCCGTCCGCCGAGTGCCAAATGCAGTCGGAATGCCTCAAGATCCGGCGCTGCGACACGCCAGTTTGCCGTCTGAAAGTAGCCATCGCCTCCCGCAGGCTCCAGGCCTGCGCGTCGGAACTGGGCGGCTATGTATTCAGCCGCTATGTCCAGCCCCCTTGACGGAGAATCGCGTCCTTCGAGCAGATCTGAAGCAATAAAAGACAGATGTCCCCGAAGCGAGTTCGCTGAGATGGTGTCCAGTACGCTCTGCAAATGGATAGGAACCCTATCCTGTGAAACGGATAGCTGAGCTTGGAGGATCGCTAGAAGTGCCAGACAGACTGCTAACATCTGCCGTTGGGTTTGACTCGACCTGGGCATCGACAGATCCACTCTCAGAAAAATATCAGAACGCAGGTGTGTTTGAAACGATGGTGGGCAATCGGACGTAGTTTATCACTTGCGCGCGCTTGTGTGGATGAAAAGAAGCTCAGAAACTTTGCGTCAAATTGCAGCGAGCGATTTCGTAGTATACACTCCGCTTGCTCGTGTCGCAGAATCCAGGGCGCTAGAGCGAGACCAGTTTTTGCGGCCAAAGAAGTCATTCCCGCGGATTGGTGCTGCGTCGGGAATCCAGAACTAGCGCTGAGAGTAAGAGACCAAAATCAGCTCAGAGGTTTGATCATGTCATCACCCCTGTCGGATGTTTCTCGAAGAACGATTCTTCAGTCGGCTTCCCTGGCGGCGGCTTCTTTGACGTTGAAGCCCCTGAGCCTTACGCATCCGTCTCAGCTGTCTCGGAACACAAACATCAAACTCGGATTCGACAACTTCTCAATTCGAGCTTTGGGCTGGAAGGCGCCGCAACTGTTGGACTATGCCGCGGCGTTGAAGGTTGACGTTGTGCTCTTTTCTGACCTCGACGTCTATGAAAACCACAGTGATGCCTACCTGAATGAGATCAAATCGAAAGCCAGCGGTCTTGGTATAAAGATTCATGCAGGCACTGGAAGCATCTGCCCTTCTTCCAACACATTTAACAAACGCTTTGGAACAGCTGAGGAACATTTGGCTCTCACGATTCGCGTTGCTAATGCCCTGGGTTCTCCGGTGGCTCGCTGCTATCAGGGTAATGCCGAGGACCGCAAGAGTCAGGGGGGCATCATGGCTCGCATTCAGGACACAGTGAAAGTGTGCAAGAGCGTTCGACAGCGGGCTTTGGATGCAGGTGTAAAGATTGCCATCGAAAACCACGCCGGCGACATGCAGGCATGGGAGTTGGTGACGCTGGTGGAAGAAGCAGGACGCGACTACGTCGGCGTCACCATGGACTCAGGCAATGCGACTTGGACGCTCGAAGATCCCATGCAAAATCTGGAAATCCTCGGGCCCTACGCTGCGACGACGGGCATCCGCGATTCGGCCATTTGGGAGTCTCCCGAGGGGGCTTGGGTGCAATGGACCGCGATGGGTGAGGGAGACATTGATTTCAAAGCTTACATGTCAAGATACGCCGAGCTTTGTCCGAACGTGCCTGTGATTCTGGAGATCATTTCCGGCATCACACGTCCGTATCCATACCTGAAGCCAGATTTCTGGAAACCTTATCAGCACGTACGTGCCCACGAGTTTGCAAAGTTTGTTGCTCTGGCCAAAAAAGGCAAGGTTCGCGATGCGGTCAAACCGCCGGAAGGGAAGGACAAGAAGCTGGCTGAGCAGGAGTATCAGAAAGATCAACTGGAACGCAGCCTGCGCTACTGCAGACAGGTTCTGGGGCTGGGATTGAAGAACTCGTAAGTCGACGAGAAGGGAGCGCAGTTGGTTCCTTGTGGGAGCGCCCGAGCTCCCTGCTGTCGGCTACATGATCCCAAACGTCTCGAACGCCTCTTTGGTGCTCATGCCGTCTTCGATCGCTTTTCTCACCCTCTTCTCTCCTCGCGCCTTCTCCAAGGCACGAACGAAGACTTCCTCTTCGGCGGC
>Ga0075428_100004830_pt1 | contig 14955 bp, 15 predicted proteins | sample RhiMetdeltSRZDD2_FD_75291 | JGI IMG/M metagenome (GOLD analysis project Ga0075428, IMG submission 75291) | Populus rhizosphere microbial communities from Tennessee, USA - Rhizosphere MetaG P. deltoides SRZDD2 | ecosystem: Host-associated > Plants > Roots > Rhizosphere > Soil | place: USA... | reverse complement strand
TGCCACGCTGTGTGGATCCAAGCGACACTCGAGCGATGAAGCAGCGCGCCAAAGGCCAGGAGGCGCCGATGGTCATTTGGCCTCGCGATGTCGCGGGGCTGGTCAAACAGCTCTTCGCAGGCGTCCGGCGCCTGGCCGAACGGAGAAGTCGTGGCGACAGCCCTTAGGGGTCACGGGCAAGGAGCCTGGCCGCTGCACCGCTACAGCGTCGTCGACGGCGGCGACATCGTCGGGATCACGGAACGCAACGGTCAGATGGTGCGGATCCCGGCATGGACGGTCATCGGCGACCACCTCATCCTCGGTGCGCACCCCGCGGACACGATGCCGCCGAATGTCGACGCGATCGCAAACGTCGACTCGTTCCGCTTCTATGACGTTCCGGACGATGTTCTCTATTTGCACTTCGGTTACCTCGATGCAGACACGATCCCGGACCCGACCGACCTTCACATCGCCGCGAGCTTCCTGAACGACTTGCGAGCTGCGGGCAAGACTGTCTTCATCCACTGCCGCCTCGGCCTGAACCGTTCAGCTCTACTGACGGGACTGGTGCTGATCGACGAGGGCTACCGGCCGCAGGACGCAATCGAAATGATGAGGAATCTCCGCAGCCCGTATGTCCTCGAGAACAAGAGCTTCGAGCGCTACTTACTCTCCCACGCTCCGGCGGGCCCGATGACGGCCGCCCCGTCCTCGTGAGCACGGGCACGATCCTCGTCGTCGCCGGCGCATTTCTCGCGAGCGCCGTGGAGATGGTCGAGGCCCTGACCATCGTGCTCGGCGTCGGCGTCGTGCGCGGGTGGCGCTCGCCGCTGATCGGTGCCGGCGCGGCCCTGATCGTCCTCGGGGCTCTCGTGGCCGCGCTCGGGCCTGCGCTCAGCTCGATCCCGATCGACACGCTTCGCCTCGTCGTCGGCGCGTTGTTGCTTGCGTTCGGTCTGCAATGGCTGCGCAAGGCGATCCTTCGGTCGAGCGGGTACAAGGAGCTGCACGACGAGGACGAGGCGTTTCGCGCGGAGCAGAGGCAGGCCGCCGCGGCGGGACACGAGCAGCGCGCCGGCCTGGACTGGTACTCGTTCACGGTCGCGTTCAAGGGCGTCTTGCTGGAAGGCCTCGAGGTCGTCTTCATCGTGATCGCGTTCGGCGGCGCCCAGGGCAAGCTGGGACTGGCAGCCGCCGGAGCCGCGATCGCATTCGTCGTCGTGGTCATTGCGGGAGTCCTCGCCAAGGGACCGCTCTCGCGCGTGCCCGAGAACACCATCAAGTTCGCGGTCGGACTCCTGCTCACGAGCTTCGGCTGCTTCTGGGGAGCCGAGGGCGCCGGCGTCGACTGGCCGGGCGACGAGCTCGCACTGCTCGGCGTGATCGCGTTCTTCGCGCTCGTCTCTTTCGTCCTCGTGCGCGCGTTGCGTCGCGTGCGCGTGCGCCCCGTTGCCGCGAGGGCCGGAGCATGAAATACCTCCGCTCGTTCGGCCGTTTCTGGTGGAACTTCGTCGTCGGGGACGACTGGCGCGCCGCCGGCGGCGTCGCCGTCGCTCTCGGGGTCACGTACTGGCTCGCGCACGACGGCGTAAATGCCTGGTGGTTGCTCCCGATCGCCGTCGCGGTGGTTCTCGCGGAGTCGCTGCGGCGCGCCGTCCGCTCCTCGCCCAAGAGCGGCTCCGCCGACTGAGCCGATGCCGCCGCTGAAGCATCCGCTGGCGCCGTTCGTCGACAAGCTTCGTCTCCCGCAACGCCTCGTCTTCGACGAGCCCGCACGGCTCTCCATCCGGCTCGAGGCCGCCGAACATCGCTTCCATCGCGATCTCCCGCCGTCGCGGGTCTGGACCTACGGTGGATCTGTTCCCGGCCCGACCATCGAGGTAGGCCGGGGCGTGGAGGTCGAGGTGCACTGGGAGAACCACCTCACCGGACCGTTGCCGGTCGTCGTCACGGTTGCACCCGAATACGCGGTGGACGGAGTCCCGGCGCAGTGCCTGCCCGGCCGTGGCGCCGGCGTGCTCGACGCGGCAGCCGCCGCGCTCTCCGGCTACGCCGTCGTCCACCTCCACGGCGGGATGACGCAGGCGACCAGCGACGGCTGGACGGAGAACATCGCCGCCCCCGGCCAGGCGGTGCTCGACACGTATCCGAACGACCAACGTGCGGCGATGCTCTGGTACCACGACCACGTGATGGGCGTGACGCGCTTCAACGTCTACGCCGGGCTCGCTGGACTCTGGATCGTGCGCGACGAGGTCGAGCGAGAGCTCGGGCTGCCTGAGGGGCCGCCGTACGAGGTGCCCCTCTTGCTGACAGACCGCAATTTCGACACGAACGCTGCGGGGAATCTGACGGGTGATCTGGTGCACAAGACCGATCCCGAGGTGATGGAGTGCTTCAGCCCCTTCACGACGGTCAACGGCACGGTCTGGCCACACCTCGACGTCGAGCCGACGACGTACCGGTTTCGGCTGCTGAACGGCTCGAACGCTCGCACCTACCGGCTCGTGCTCACCCGCGAGGGCGAGCCCGATCACGAGCGGATCACCCAGATCGGCAGCGAGGGCGGGCTACTCCATGCGCCCGTCTCGATCCCGGGGCAGGGTCTCGTCCTGGCGTCCGCCGAGCGCGCGGATCTGCTGGTCGACTTCTCCGATCTCGCGCCGGGAACCGAGCTCACCCTCTGGAACACCGCCACAGCACCGTTCGACGGCGCCGCCGCGGATCCCGCGGGTGCGGGGCGGGCTGACCTCGACGGCCTGCTGCCCTACCCGGAGGTCCTGCGCATTCGCGTCGGTGAAGGGCGTCGCCGCTCCCGATGCCGTGTGCCGCAAGTGCTGGCGACCGACTTTCGACGGACGAGGCGCGACGAGCTTTCCGGCGCCACCGTTCGAGCGATCGCGCTCGTCGAACAGGAGTCCGGGAGCGAGGGCGTGCCGCCGATGCTGACGATGCGTGAACTGACGCTTGACTCAGGCGCCGACGAGCCCGCGATCACGCTCGTCGAGCCACAGCCCAACGGCGAGGAACGCGTCACCCGCTGGCGCACCGTCGCTACCCGCTTCGAAGATACGACCACGTTCTTCCCGATGCTGCATCGACCCGAGGTCTGGCGGCTCATCAACCTCACCGCCGACACACATCCGATCCACCTTCACCTGGACCCGTTCCAAGTCCTCGACCGGCATCCGGCGACGATCGACCAGCCCGAGGACGGGATCACGACCCGCGGCACGAGCGCCAAGGTGCGCCTCGGCCACGCGCCCGAGGACGGCATCTCGCACAAGCTCGACGACAACGAGCTCGGCCTCAAGGACACCGTCCGCGTCAACCCGAACGAAGTCGTTGACATCGTCGTCCGCTTCGAGGTCTTCTGCGGGCGCTACATGTACCACTGCCACATCCTCGAGCACGAAGACCACGACATGATGCGCCCGTTCGTCGTCATGCCGGCCGAGCTGATGCCGTTCATGGACATGCACACCGGCCGCGAAGGCATGCCGAACCGCAGGGACGCCTAGACCGGCGGCGCGGTTCCGGCGCTCAGCCTTCGTCGCGCGTTCGAACGATGAAGCGCGTCTCGAGAGTCTGCTCGTCGACGTGGGCGTCCAGCACGGCGTGCTCGAGCTCCTTCGCCGCATCGGGATCGACGAAGACGCGTGCGGGACCGTCCTCGATCACGAGGTCGCCTTCGAAGGGCTCGTGCTCGACGGAGTAATCCCACGTTCGCTCGAACGCCGAATGCGGGCCGGGCGAGATTCGCAGTCCTGCGGTGCGGCCCGCATCTCGACCAACGACGAATTCGACGACGGCGCGGACCGCTTCAGGCGTGAGCGCGAGCATGCGAGAAGTATGGCGGGAAGGCGGTGCGCACTGCGCCGACCGAAAACGACTGGGTGTGCGACGAGACGGCAGCGGATATCGTCGAGATCGTGTTCACCGAGCGGCTGCTAAGAGCATGAGCGCGGAGGCTCTCTCCCGCAGGCGCGCCGCAATTGCCGATCCTCAGGCGCGCCGGTACCTTCGGAAGGCGGACCCGGTACTCGCGCGGCTGATCGACGCGCGGCCGGACTTCCGTCCGCGTGCCTGGATGGATGAGCTCCCTCCGCTCGATGCGTTCGGCACGCTCATCTTCCAGGTCGCGGGCCAGCAACTATCGGTCAGTTCGACCCGGGCGATCATCTCGCATCTAGTGGAGCGATTCGGAGGGCATCTTCCGTCGCCCGCTGAGCTGCTCGCGGCCGACCCACAGGTGCTCCGCGACAGCGGCTTCTCGGCTCGTAAGGGCGAGACGTTGCGCGCCCTCGCGGAGAGGTTCGTCGACGGACGCCTGAGCGACGAGGCGTTATCGCGCATGAGCGACGAGGAGGTGGAGGCAACACTGACCGAGGTTCGAGGAATCGGGCTGTGGACCGCGCGCGGCTTCCTGCTCGTCGCTCTGGATCGGCCCGATGTCTTTCTCTCAGGCGACCTCGCGCTCCGGCGCGCGATCCAGCGTGCATACGGCTTCGACCACCTCCCGACCGAAGACGAAGTGGCTCAGGTGTCGGATCGCTGGCGGCCGTATCGGAGCCTCGCGGTGAGCTACCTATTCGCGTCCGAGTACGACCGACAACCGTGACGAACCTCGTGGGAATTTCGCGTGGTAAGCGCCAACAGTTGCGGCCCGGAACTACAGGATTGGGCGATCAAGCACGATCGCGGCAAGCTTCTGTAGGGCGTGGCATCCTTGAGCGGTGCCGCCCACGCGGATCCGGCCCAAGGCGCTCGCGGATTATCTGGAAGCCCTGAGCAAGATCGCGTTCGAGGCAGGTCTCTCCGGGCGCGTGGTCGATGCCAAGTGGGAAAACATCCGAAAGGCGTTCAACGACTTCGATCCCGAGCGGGTCGCTCGCATGACGCCGCGGGGAGTCGCGAATCTCGTCGCGGACGAGCGGGTAATTCGCAGCCGCAGCAAGATCGAGGCAACGATCGCGAACGCCGAGACGATGCTCGAGCTCGATGAGCAATACAAGGGGTTCAAGCGGTACCTCCGGTCTCACGACGACTTCGAGGCGACCGTCAAGGATCTTCGGAAGCGGTTCAAGTTTCTCGGCGACCACGGCGCGTATCGGTTCCTCTGGACCGTCGGCGAGAAGGTTCCTTCCTACCAGGACTGGGCGCACTCCCGCGGGATCGGCTCTCCGTCTACGACGGAGCGGCGGAGCCGCTAACGAGGCACCGCGAGCTGGCGCACCGAAACCCGCTCTGCCTCGCCGCCTCGGCACTCCGGTCGCCTACCACGAGGTGACGACGCACTTCAACGGTCGGACCTGCGCAGGCGACATTGCGCTCTTCCCGCACCGTATCCCGAGGCCTGCTGATTTACGTGTTGCCTTACCGCGCGATTCTTCGCTCATGAAGCGCAAGCACGCCATAGCCCACGAGGCGCCGATGGTGACCACTACACGCGACCTCCTGCGGCTCGTGAGGCGGGTCCTCCGGGTTCCACGGGCGGAAGCCGGCGGCGTAGCCTGAGCCGATGCTCGAAGACTCGGACGAGCTGTTCGGCCGGCTGTCGCAAGCGTCGCGGACGTCCGCCAGTCGCACGACGGTCCTCGTCGCCTTCACGGCCAACCTGCTGGTCGCGGTTGCGAAGTCGGCCGCTGCGGTGATAACCGGGTCGGCCTCGATCCTGGCCGAGGCGGCCCATTCCTGGGCGGACACCGGCAACCAGATCTTCCTGCTCGTCGCCAACCGGCGCTCACGCCGGCCACCCGACCGGGCGCATCCGCTCGGACATGGGCGAGAGGCGTACGTCTGGTCCTTACTTGCCGCGCTCGGCCTGTTCGTCGCCGGTGCGGCCGTGTCGGTCACGCACGGAGTCCAGGAGCTCATCAATCCCGAGCCGGCGACGGACTTCGTCGTCGGCTACATCGTTCTCGCAGTCTCCTTCGTGCTCGAGGGCATTTCGTTCCTGCAGTCCGTGCGCCAGGCGAAGCCGGCGGCCGCGCTGCTTGAACGCGACCTGATCGAGCAGGTCATGGCCACATCAGATCCGACCCTGCGGGCCGTGTTCGCCGAGGACTCGGCTGCGCTGATCGGCCTGGTCATCGCGGCGGTGGGCCTCGGAGCGCACCAGGCGACCGGGTCGCCGACACCCGACGCCGCCGGATCCATCCTCATCGGCGTGCTGCTCGCGATCGTCGCGGTCTTTCTCATCAATCGCAACCGCCAGTTCCTCGTCGGTGAAGAGGCGGACCCACGGATCCGGGCAGCCATTCTGCGGGCGCTCCTCGCCCAACCCGAGGTTGCCAGAGTGACACATCTCCGCCTCGAGTTCGTCGGCCCGCGAATCGTCTCGGTCATCGGCGACGTGGACCTCATGGGCGACGACACGGAGCCGCATGTCGCCGTCCGGCTGAGAGCGCTCGAGGCGAAGATCAGCGCGTCTCCGGCGGTGGCCGGCGCGGTGCTGAGCCTGTCCGCGCCGGATGAGCCGTCGCTGACCGTGTGAGAAAACGCGGACTTCGCGCAACCGATCAGCGGTCGCACCGATGCGGCCGGTTGGCCCCGGATGCAGGGTTCCTCCATGCGTTTCGAGCAACCGAAGTTGGTGCTCCCGCTTCCGCGTCCGATCACACTGGAGCCGAACCCGGCGCTGGCCGAGCATGCTCGCGAGCGCGCTCAGAGCGTCCAGAACCGCATCGCCGACAAGATCACGAAGTTCTCCGGCTCGATGTTGTTCGTCTATCTCCATGCGCTCTGGTTCGGCCTGTGGATCGGGCTCGGCGTCGAGAAGTACCCGTACGGCCTGCTGACCATGATCGTCTCGCTCGAGGCGATCTTCCTCTCGACGTTCGTGATGATCAGCCAGAACCGCGCCGACGCCAAGCACCAGGTCGTTGCCGACCAGCAATGGACGATGGTCAAAGAGGAGGACGCGCAGAACAAGGAGCTCCTCGAGCTTTCCAAGCAGATCCTCGACCTGACCAAGGCCGTGCACGCCGCGACCGCTGCTAACCCCAACGGCGCCACGGCCTTTCCGCAAACGATCAGCGGCGGCACCGATGCTGCCAAGCCGGCCGAGCCGGATCATCGGTAGGGACCGGTAATCCCGGGGGTACCTGAGCCTCCGGCCGGCGAACCGACGAAAGGAGTCGAGAATGACGAACGAGGACCTGCAGCGCTACGTTGCCGACGAGCTCTACTGGGATCCGAAGCTGGACAGCGCGGCGATCGCAGTCTCCGCCGACGATGGCGCCGTCACCCTGCGGGGGACGGTCGGCAGCTTCAGGGAGAAGCGTGAGGCGAAGGCAGACGCCGAGCGCGTGTACGGCGTCAAGACCGTCAAGAACGACGTCGACGTGCGGATCCTGACCAAGGACCGGCGCGAGGACGCCGACATCCAGGGCGCCGTGCTCCAGGCGCTGATGCTGGACAGCATGATCCCGGCGAACATCGAGGCCAGGGTCGTGGACGGCTGGGTCACATTGACCGGAACGGCCAACTGGAAGTTCGAGTACGACGAGGCCGAGTCGGTCGCGTCGAACATCCAGGGGGTTGTCGGCGTCGACAACCTGATCCAGATCGTGCCGCCGGGGCCGAGCCCCGAGGATCTCCAGCACTCCATCAGGAAGGCAATGGAGCGGAGTGCGAAGCTCGACGCCAAGAACGTCAAGGTAGAGAGCTCGAACGGGACCGTGAAGCTTTCCGGCACGGTCAGCTCGTGGGTGGACCACGACGCCGCTGTGGACGCCGCTTGGTCGGCGCCCGGAGTCACCGACGTCACGGACCACATCCTGGTCGCCTACTGAGGCCGCTGAAGGCGGCGCGGGCTACCCCGGCCCGCGCCGCCATGGCCGTAACTGCGACGATCTCGTCATGAGCGCGTCGTGGGCTACCGAATCGAAGCCGACGCCGCGCCAACGGGCAGAGCGGGGGAAGGCGGCCCGAGCGCAGGCGCCGCGGTCGACCCTCGCGAAGCTCGATCTCTCGGGCGACCGGGACCCCATTGCGTTGTTGCAGAGCCAGGATCCCTCGCGACTAGCCGAGCTCGTTCCGGTCCGCTACGGGAGGATGCTCGCCTCTCCGTTCGCGTTCTTTCGGGGGGCCGCCGTGGTCATGGCGCGCGACCTTGCCTCGTCGCCTCGGTCCGGGCTCGAGGTGCAGCTTTGCGGGGACGCGCACCTCCTCAACTTCGGCACGTTCGGATCTCCCGAGCGCGCGCTGGCCTTCGACCTCAACGACTTCGACGAGACCCTGCCCGGTCCGTTCGAGTGGGACGTGAAGCGCATGGCCGCGAGCTTCGAGGTCGCCGGCCGCGATCGAGGCTTCACCGGAAGCGAGCGGAGGCATGCGCTCCTCGCCGCCGTCCGCGCTTACCGGGAGTCGATGCATCGGTTCGCGGCCATGCGCGACCTAGACGTCTGGTACGCGCACACCGATCAGGGTGCGGTCGAAGCCGAGCTACGCGCGCGAAACGAGGGGAAGCTCGAGCGGAGGCTCCGCCGCTCGGTCGCAAAGGCGCTTCGAAACGATGACATGCGCGCCCTCCAGAAGGTCACGTATCGGATCGACGGCGCGCGCCGGATCATCTCGCGCCCGCCGCTTATCGTCCCGCTCGCGGAGCTCGTTCAAGCCGGCGCGCCCAGCGATCTCGAAGCGCGGCTTGGTGACCTCTTCGATCTCTATCGCGGTACTCTTCAACGCGATCGACGTCACCTGCTCGACGGCTTCCGGTACGTCGATCTCGCCCGTAAGGTGGTCGGCGTCGGCAGCGTCGGAACCCGGTGCTGGATCATGCTTCTGCAAGGGCGAGACCAAGGCGACCCGCTCTTCCTTCAGATCAAGGAGGCGCAGGTCTCGGTGCTCGAGTCGGAGCTCGGTGCGAGCGAGTTCGCGAACCACGGTGAGCGCGTCGTTGAGGGGCAGCGGCTGATGCAGGCGACGAGCGACATCTTCCTCGGCTGGCTGCATGCCGAAGCCGGCACTGATGGGCGTCCGGGTGACTACTACGTACGCAGGCTCCGGGACTGGAAGGGGTCGGTGGACGTCGCGAAGATCAGTCCGCGCGGCCTCGTCGCGTACGCCGAGTTGTGCGGCTGGACCCTCGCGCGCGCCCATGCCCGCTCGGGCGACCGGATCGCGATCGCGACCTACCTCGGCCGCGGAGCCCGATTCGACCACGCACTGGCCGAGTTCGGCTCGGCATACGCCGATCTGAACGAACGAGACCACGCGGCGCTCGAGCGGGCGGTCGCGGCCGAAGTTGTCAGAGCCGAGAACGGCTAGCTCAGCCGCCGACGAGTCGAAAAGCAGATGAGGATCGGAGCATCCATGGTCGCCTCCAGGGACGCGGGCGGCGCGCCGGTGAAAAGCCGGCGCGCCGCGGGGTTCAGGACGAGGCCGGCTGCGGTCTCGTGCGGGTAACGGCGTTCTTGAGGTCACGCTCGAGCAGCCGCTTGCCGCCGATCGCGACGACGAGCTCGCTGATCCCGATGACCAGTGCGAACGCAGCGATGAGCGCCAGGAGCACGAGTGCCCCTTCGCCGGGCGAGGCGAAGATGACGACCCCGAAGAGGATCGAGACGAGGCCCATCATGACGATCAGGGCCTTGTCGACGCCGTCCAGCGGGAGCGAGAAGGCGCCGCCGATGCCGATAAGCCCGAAGGCGATCGCATACGCGCCGATGACGTACAGCAGCGCGAGGGCGGAGATGTTCGGCCATACGAGCACGGCAATGCCGATTCCGATCGCGAGCAGGCTCGAGACGACGAGCCAGCCGCGGCCGGTCTTCATCCGCCCGCCGATGGCCATGCTGAGTCCCACAACTCCATTCGCGGCCGTAAAGGCCCCGAAGAGGATGGTGAGTGCGAACAGGCTGATGCCGGGCCAGATGAGGATGACGACGCCGAAGGCAATCGAGAGGGCGCCGCTGATGCCCAGCGTCCACCGCAACTGCTTCAGGTCCGACTTCGCCATCTGCCCAGCTCGTTCGATGATCGAATCCATCGATGACCTCCCGGTTCGAGTGAGTGACGTCGATTCTCGAGAGGGAGGGCCCGAGGCGAATCGGAGACGACGCTGACCTCCTGCGGAAACTCCGCACGGCGGAGTCCTACGTGTAGCGGCGACGAAAGAGCAGGTAGGCGACGCCGCCGGCCGGAATCGGCAGCCAGTACGAGACGAGCCGGTAGGCGAGGGTCGCGACCACCGCCTCCTGTGCGGTCAGGCCGGCGAGCGTCAGCGTTCCGACGAGGCCCGCCTCTACGAATCCCAGCCCGCCCGGCGTTAGCGGGATCAGCGCCAGCAGCGCGGCCGCGGCGTACGCGAGCAGGACGAGCGAGGGCTGCGGCTGTGCACCGAGCGCACGAAGCATGCAGAGCAGCGCGGCGAAATCGAGGCCGGTGCTCCCGGCCGCGGAGACGACGGCCGCCATCCAGCGCTGTCCGATCGTCGCGCGGACGAAGTCCCGCACGTTCAGCAGACGCCGCGGGAGGTCGCTGACCTTCCTGCGATGCCTCATCGTCTCGTTCAACACCCATTGGACCGCCCGTCCGACCGAGGCCAAGGGCCGGTCGAAGGCGAACGCGAGCACGCCCCCGATGATCAGCAACACCAGTAAGCCGATGCCCAGATAGGCGGAAACGGCGAGATTGGGCGCGACGCGGACTCCGGCCAGGATCGCGGGCAGCGCGAGCAACGGCAGCGCGAGCTTCGTTCCGATCTGCAGCGTGCTCGCGGCGGTCAGCGCCGCCGCGGCCTGGCCCACCTGGACGCCCGCCCGGCGCAGCATCCCGATCGTGAAGGCGGTCGCAGTCGCTCCTCCACCAGGGACGATCTTGCCGACGGCGTTCCCCGCGAGCTGCGACGTGCCGACGGCGAACCAGCTCTTCTCGTGCAGCGCGACACGATTGAGCTCCCAGAGGCACACGAAGCTTCCCGCTTCCACCAGCAGCCCGAGCACAGCCCAGTACCAGGTCAGGTTCCTCAGTGAATGCCAGGAGGAAAAGACGGACAGGAGGCTGGGAAGCAGCAGGTACAGCGAGATGCCGGTGACGAGGACCAGCACGGCTGGCCGGACGTAGCGCTTCCACCTCACCCCTCAAGTCTCTACTGGATCGGGCGGCGCCGAATCGGGCGATTCTCCGAGCCGATGCGCTTTCTCGCAGGTTTCACGCAGTGCTTCGGCGATCCCACCGATGCAAGCCGATCCCGACGCGACCAGCATGGACTGCAAATGCTCCCGCTCTCGGATGGGATACCGGCGCGACGTTTCCCGCTCGTGACCGTCGCGATCATCGTCGCGAACTTCGCGGTGTGGCTGTTCTACGAGCTGCCGCACCTGCAGTCGTCCGTATTCCACGCGTCCTTCTACCCGTGCACGGTGAACGGGTCGTGCCACGGCCCCGAGCCGTGGGGCGTCAGCTGGATCACGGCAATGTTCATGCACGGCAGCTGGGGCCACATCCTGGGGAACATGCTCTTCCTCGCAGTCTTCGGCAAGAACGTCGAGGACGCTTTCGGGCGTCTTGGCTATCTGGCCTTCTACTTCGTCGGCGGCTTCGTGGCGATGATGACCCAGACGCTGATGACGCTCGCGTTCGGGACGGTCGCGGACGGGCGCGTGCCCAACCTGGGGGCAAGCGGAGCCATCGCGGCCGTCCTCGGCGCCTACTTCATCCTCTACCCGAACAGCAAGGTCTTCGGGCTCCTGGTGATCGTGCCCTTGCGGATCTCGGCTTGGTTCTTCCTCGGCTTCTGGTTCCTGTACCAGCTCTTCGAGGCGAACTTCGGCCTCTTCGGCGCGACCGCCAACGGCGGCGGCGTCGCGTTCTTCGCACACGTCGGCGGCTTCCTCTTCGGTGTCCTGGTCGCCCGGCTTCTCACGGGCCTCGGACGGGTCGCCCCGCAAGACGGCACTGCGCTGCGCGTTCCCACCTGACACGATGGGCGGCACGGTGACGGCGACGGGCGTCAGCCGGCATGAGCATCCAGCCTCCGCCAAGCGTGCCTGGAATATCACCCTCCTCGCTCAAACCGAGCCGGGGCGGCGGAACAGGAGGACGATCGACTCGGTCGTCCTGCTCTTCGCGGCTGTCGTTCTCGGGCTCTCGGCGGCGATCGCCTCGGCGGCCACTCGGCAGGATCACGACGTCGCGGACGCACTCCGGACGGTCTTCGGGTGGGCGGGTGGTTTCTGGGACGCCGCCTTCATCTGCGCCCTTGTCCTCGCGCTCGCCGTCGTCCTCGACGTGCTCTGGCGGCGGCGCTGGGATCTGATCCGTGACCTTGTCGTTGCGCTCGTGTGCCTGTTCGGGACGGCGGTGGTCCTCGGCGGCGTCGTTGTCTCCGACTGGGTGCCGATCAAGCTCCACGTCCTCTCTCAGTGGGGCTACCCGGACCTGCGCCTCGCAGCCGCCACGGCGGTTCTTGTCGTGGTCGGCCCGGAGCTTGTCCGGTCCGTCAGGCTGCTCGCGTTCTGGCTCGTCCCCCTGGCCGCGCTCGGCGCGATCGTGGTCGATGCGGCCTTACCGTCCTCGGTCCTCGCCGCGCTGTCTCTCGGCCTCGCCGCGGGATCGCTTGTGCGCCTCGTTTTCGGAACCGCCGAAGGAGTCCCGCCGGTTGCCGAGGTTAGGGCAGCGCTCGCCTCCCTCGGCGTCCAGGTGAACGATCTGGCGGCGCTCGCGCAGCAGAGCGTCGGCGCCGCGGAGTACGCGGGCCGCGAAGCGGATGGAAGCCCGGTCCGGGTGCGCGTGCTCGGCCGCGACGCGCAGGACACGCAGCGGATCGCACGCTGGTGGCGCTCTCTCGTCTACCGCGACCCGCCGCGCAGCATGGTCGTCGGGCGGCTGGAGCAGGTGGAGCGCGAGGCGCTCGCGACGTTGATGGCCACCCAGGCGGGCGTCCGCGTCCCGGCCGTGCTGACCGCCGCCCTCGGGCCTGACGGCGACGCGCTCATCGCCACCCGGCAGCCGGACATCGCCCCGCTCGAGGACCTTCCAGCCGATCAGGTCACTGATGAACTGCTCGTCGCTCTCTGGGAGCAGGTCGCGCGCCTTCAGGAGGCCGGCATCTCACACGGCAGGCTGAACGCGAGCAACGTTCTGGTCGTCGACGACGGGCCGATGCTGGTCGACTTCTCCGCGGCAACGCTCGGAGCCCCTCAATCGGCGCTCGACATCGACGTCGCCGAGCTGCTGGTCGCCTGCACGGTGCTCGTCGGCCCGGAGCGCTCGCTGGGCAAGGCGGTCGAGGTCGGCTACGGCGACGTCATCGGGCGCGTTCTCCCGTACCTGCAGCGCGCGGCGCTCACTCCGCATCTGCGCGACCTCGCGCACTCCCACGAGGTAGGCCTGAAGGACCTGCGGAAGGCCGCGGCGGCCGCGGCCGGCCAGGAGGAGCCCGACCTCGTCCCGCTCCGCCGGGTGCGGCCCAAGGACCTGCTGCTGACCGCCTCCCTGGTCGTCGCCGCGTATCTGCTCATCAGCAAGCTGGCGGACATCGGCTTCGGGACGATCGCCGACCAGGTAAGCAACGCGAGCCCGGCCTGGGTCGTCCTGGCCCTCATCCTCGCTCAGCTCGCGCTCGTCGGCTCCGGCGTGTCCATGCGCGGAGGCGTCCTCACTCCGCTCCCCCTGCTCCCGTGCATCGTGGAGCAGACGGCGATCAAGTTCATCAACCTCGCCGCGCCCAGCTCGGCGGGGCGGATCGGGTTGAACCTCCGATTTCTCCAGAAGAATGGGGTGCCGCTCGGGGAGGCGCTGGCGGGCGGGGCAGTGGACGACGCCTCCAACACGATCGTGCAGACCGTGCTCTTCCTCATCGCCCTACCCTTCATCGACTTCCACCTGGCCAAGAGCGCGCTGCACGGAGGCGTCAACACCAATCTCCTCATCGCGATCGGAGCCGGCCTCGTGATCGGTGTAGTCGCCCTCCTCGCCGTGCCGAAGCTGCGGGCGAAGGTCCTCCCACCGATCCGCCAGGCGTTCTCCACCCTCTCGACGATCGCGCGCGACCGGCGCAAGCGTCTCGAGATCTTCGGCGGCGAGGCCGCGGCGGAGCTCTGTTACGTGCTCTCCCTCGGCGCGACCTGCCTCGCCTACGGCGTCCACCTGAACCTGGCGCAGCTGATCTTCGTCAACATGGCGGCGGCCGTGCTGTCCGGCCTGATCCCCGTTCCGGGTGGGATCGGGGCGGCCGAAGCCAGCCTCACCGCCGGGCTCATGGCGATGGGAGTGGACCAGCCGACCGCGTTTGCGATCGCGATCACACAGCGCCTCTCCACGTTCTACCTCCCTCCGATCTGGGGGTACTTCTCGCTGCGCTGGCTGAGCAGGAAGGGTTATCTGTAGCGGCGGCCGTCGTGAGCGGCTGGGCCAGACCCGTTATTGCGTTCGTCGACGGATCTTGGGCTTCCCCACGGGAACCCAAGTGGAAGGGTCGTTCCTGAACGGTCGCTAAAAGCCTCTAGCGCCTATGCCGCGGGGGAGAAGAAGTCGATGAGCAGTTGGTTGACGCGTTCCGCCTCGTCGTGATGCACCCAATGCGACGCATCGGCTAGCCGCTCGACGCGGTCGAGGTTGGGTACGTCGTCGGCGTGGGGCTCGGCGAGGTCGGAGCCGAGGTACGAATCGCGCTCCCCCCAGATGACCAGCGTCGGCGCCGAGATCGGGCGAAGCTTTGCCGCGGCTTCCTTCTGCGACTGTCTCACCGAGGCGCGGTAGTAGTTGATCATCCCGGCCGCTGCGCCTGGCTGTGACCACGCCTCGACGTAACGTTCGATTTCTTCGTCGGTGTATGGCGGGCGTGCGTCTTCCATGAAGTGCCGGAAGAAGTGCCAGTCTCGCAGGTGTACTACCTCTTCGGGCAGTGCCGGCGTCGCGAAGAAGAAGAAGTACCAGGACTTCCGGAGTTGGCTCGGGTGATGCAGTCCTTCCCCGAGCTTCCGCGGATGGGCGGCGTTGAGGATGGCGAGTCGGTCGACC
>Ga0075428_100004827_pt1 | contig 14961 bp, 9 predicted proteins | sample RhiMetdeltSRZDD2_FD_75291 | JGI IMG/M metagenome (GOLD analysis project Ga0075428, IMG submission 75291) | Populus rhizosphere microbial communities from Tennessee, USA - Rhizosphere MetaG P. deltoides SRZDD2 | ecosystem: Host-associated > Plants > Roots > Rhizosphere > Soil | place: USA... | reverse complement strand
CGTCGCGTTGCTGGCAGCCTCCATCGTGTTCAATTTCGTCTGCGGCCGGACGTTGCACGCCCAGCAAGCCAGGAGGGGCGGCGGTATTCCGCGTGCCATGCTGGCGTTCGCGGTCTGCGCCAATCTGGCCTTGCTGGGGTACTTCAAATACACCAACCTCCTGCTCTCGACGGTGAATGCCGCACTGGACGCGCATCTGCCGCTTGCGAACATTGTCCTCCCCCTGGGGATCTCGTTCTTCACGTTCACGCAGATCGCGTTCCTCGTCGATTCGGCGCGGGGCGAGGCGCGAGAGTACAACTTCACGCACTATGTCCTCTTCGTTACCTATTTTCCCCACCTGATCGCAGGACCTATCCTCCATCACCGGGAGATGATGCCGCAATTCGAGGACCCGGTGACCTACCGCCCCAGTTGCGCAAGCATGGCGCTGGGCCTTTCCTACTTCTCGATCGGGCTGTTCAAGAAGTGCGTGATAGCCGATGGTTTCGCCGCGGACGTCGCGGGTGTGTTCGGCCCGCCGCAGCAGGGCGCAGCCGCTCTCGGCGTCCTTGGCGCATGGAAGGGCGCCATCGCGTACACGCTCCAGCTTTATTTCGATTTCTCCGGCTATTCCGACATGGCGATCGGCCTGTCGCGGATGTTCAGTGTCCGGCTGCCCTTCAATTTCGATTCGCCGTACCGCGCCACCAACATCATCGAATTCTGGCGCCGGTGGCACATGACCTTGTCCCGCTTTCTGCGGGACTACCTCTACTATCCGCTGGGCGGAAACCGCAAGGGACAAGTCCGGCGCTACATGAATCTCATGGTGACCATGCTGCTTGGCGGCCTGTGGCATGGCGCGAACTGGACGTTCCTGGCATGGGGCGGCCTCCACGGTGCCTATCTGATAATCAACCACTGGTGGCGCGCAGCCAGGCCCGCGCCGCTGCTGGAATCAGTGCCGGTCTCGTTCCGGCGCGTGGGAGCGACCATACTGACCTTCGCCGCTGTCGTCGTCGCCTGGGTGTTCTTCCGGTCGCCGGATTTCGCGACCGCGGTCAGGGTGCTAACCGCAATGGCCGGTGTGAACGGGACAGGCACGTTCAACTCCGCCGCAGCGCCGGATTCCTGGTATTGGCACTACATCGTTGCGCTGTGCATCGTCTTTTTCCTGCCTAACACGCAGCAGATCATCGAAGGTGCGCGCCGACAGGCCATGGGTGCGGACGGTCCTTTCGGAACCGTGCCCATCAAGTGGCGGCCCAGTGCGGTCTGGGGCGCGATCTGCGCCGCTTTCATGGCATACTCGATGCTGACGTTCACGAAAGTGAGCGAGTTTCTCTATTTTCAGTTCTAGCCTCATGAAGCGCGACCAATCGAGGCGGTTTGCGGCGGGCTTCATCGCATGTCTTGCCCTGGCGATCGCCGGGGTTTCGCTGTTCAACTTCGTAGTCGATCCCCTCCAGGTTTTCAGGATACCGACGCTGTACAAACCAGCCTACTTTCCCGGATTTCAACGCTTTCAATATGTCGGGCTGGCGCGCAACTACGAGTACGACACGGTCGTGATCGGAAGCTCTCTCCTGGAAAATTTCATCCCCTCCTACATCAATCGATCCTGGGGCGGGGTAAGAACAATGAAGCTGGCGATTTCCGGCTCGACGTCCTACGAACAATTCCTGATACTGCGTGAAGCGCTGGAGACCGGGCGGGTGCGAAGCGTCATCTGGGGTCTCGACTATGGCGCGTTCACCCGTCCCCGCACCTGGGTGCGCGACGACCAGGCGCCTTTTCCATACCACATGTACCGGCGGCCGCGTTTTGCGAACATCGAATACCTCTACTCGCTGGACACTATCGGCCTGTCGCGTGCCATGCTGAAAGGCTGGGGTGAACACGATCTCGATCAGCTGGATGCGTGGCACGCGAAAGCCCGGTTCGGCGAAGAGATCACGCTGAAAGCATGGTCCGGAAAGTGCGAGGACTTCGCGCCAGCGTACCGGGACGGAGAAACAGCCGACGAGCAGGAGCACCGGGAGATGCGGATCGCCGTGGAAAAAAATCTCGCAGAGGTCGTGCGCAGCCATCCACGGGTGACTTTTTATCTTTTCATTCCACCCGTTTCAATCCTTTCGCATTTCCCGAAGCGGAATCTTGCGGGCCTGATTTCGTTCAAGAGGCTGGTACTAAACTCGCTGGTGGATCGCGAGAACGTCCGTTTCCACGATTTCACGGTGGACACCGATGCCATCACGGACGATCTCGTCAATTACAAGGATGCGATTCATTTCAGCATGGGAATCTCGGAATACGTGATCGACGCGATGGGCGAGGGGCGGCATCGCGTGCTCCGAAAGGACATCGAGCCGAACGTGCGCAAACTCATCGATCATGTGAACGACTACGACCTGTGTCGCAGTCCGCGCCGGCGCATGACGGCGTCGGGTCCCCACCAGTAGATGTGCGGCATCGCAGGTATTTTCGAGTTTGACCCGGGCGCGCGGCCCGACGGAGCGCTGGTACGGCGCATGACCGACATCCTCGCCCACCGCGGACCGGACGACTCCGGCCTCCTCGTCGACAGAAACGTGGGGCTCGGGCATCGCCGCCTTTCGATCATCGATCTCACCGCCGGCGGCCATCAGCCGATGGCCAACAGCGACCGCACGATCTGGATCATCTACAACGGGGAATGCTACAACTTCAGGGAACTGGCGGCCCGACTTGCCGGCCGCGGTCGCGCTTTCCGGTCGACTTCCGACACCGAGGTGATACTGCAGCTGTACGAGGAAATGGGGGAAGCATGCTTCGCCGAGTTGCAGGGCATGTTTGCGCTCGCCATATGGGACGGCCGCAGACGGCAATTGCTGCTCGCGCGCGACCGCATCGGCATCAAGCCGCTCTACTATTTTTCCGACGCGCGGCATCTTTCGTTCGCCTCCGAGCTGAAAGCGCTGCTGGTGGATCCTGCGGCGCCTACCTCACTCGACATGGGCGCGTTGAGCGATTACCTGCACCTGCTCAGCATTCCGGATCCGCAAAGCATCCTCACGGGAGTGCGCAAGCTCCTGCCGGGGCACTATCTCAAGGTTACGGCGACGGGCATACAAGAACGAACGTACTGGGATGTTGCGATCGCGCCGGACGCCGAGATGCCGTTCGACGGGGCGTGCGGGCAGTTCGACGAGCGCTTTCATTCCACCGTGCGCTCGCACATGATCGCCGACGTTCCGGTCGGTGCTTTCCTGAGCGGTGGCGTGGATTCCAGTTCCATCGTGTCGGCCGCGTCGCGGGCGTCGCCGCACCCCATCGAGACGTTCTCGGTAACTTTCCCCGGGCTGGCGGAGTTCGACGAAAGCCCGTTTGCCGCGGCCGTTGCGGCCCATTGCGGCGCCCTGCACCATCCGTTCGATCTGTCCCCTGATCTTGTGAATTCCCTGCCGCGCATCGCCTGGCACGCCGACGAGCCATTCGCCATATCCTCGGCTTTTGCGCTGTATCACCTCGCACAACTGGCGCGGCGGCATGTGAAAGTCGTGCTGAGCGGCGACGGGAGCGACGAGATCTTCGCGGGATACCTCTGGCGCCACGTCGATTTCCCGGCCATCGCTCCGGCAGCCGCGGGCGGCGTGGGACAAAGGCTGGGAGCCGTGCTGCGGTCCGCTGCCGTCAGGAAGTGGCTCCCGGAGGGAATCAGATCGCGAATGTGGCGCCTTCAGCCGCGCGACGAGCGCTATGTCCGGTCGTTCACCTGCTTCCAGGACGGCGAGCTGGCGAGCCTGTTGCTGCCCGGACCCGCCGCAGCCATCGAAGCGGCTTGGGAAAACAATATCACCCAGCGTTACTTCGAGACGGCCCCGACCGGCGAGCAGCTCGCGCGTAAGCTCTACACCGACGTCAAGACCACCCTGGTAAGCGAAATGCTGACCAAGGTCGATCGCATGACGATGGCCCACGGCCTGGAAGCAAGAGTGCCGTTTCTGGACCACCGCCTGGTGGAGTGGGCATTTACGGTGCCAGGCACGCACAAGCTGCAGGGCAGTGAGGGCAAGCGTCTGGTGAAGAAAGCGATGGAGCGATACTTGCCCGCAGATATCCTCTACCGCCGGAAGCAGGGTTTCAACGTGCCACTGAAAGTGTGGATGCGCGGGGAGTTGAAGGAATTCGTGAGGGACCATCTGTCTCCGTTCCAGGTCAGGAAGCGGGGCCTGTTTGATGCCTTGGCCGTTTCCCGCCTGCTGGACATGCACTTTTCCGGAGCTGTGGATGCATCCAACAAGATCTACGCCTTGCTGATGCTCGAGCTGTGGTATCGTCAATTCATGGACCCGGGGGCGGCGCACCCCCGCGACAGCGACAACGAACGCCACCACTAGGTGTCTCTTCCGTGCCCTACGTTTCCCAGCATGAAATTCACCAGAGCCGGGCAGATTCGGTGGCGTCTGACCGCCTCCGTCCTCTGACGATATGCGCAGTTGGGTACGCGGAGAGCTCGCACGTTGCGACGCGCGTCAAATGCTTCGCCGATATGGGCCATCGTGTTTTCCTGATTACGGAGACTCGAAGCAGCAACGGCATACCGGGTGTAACGGAGCTAGTACCCCGCGCGGACCAGCCGGAACTCACTGCCTGGCTGCAGCGCATCCTGTCATTCTTCCTCAGGAAGGCAGGTATCGACCCCGAACATGCGTGGCGTTTTCTCTCGTTCCTGTCTTTGCTCCGCAAATGCGAGCCGGATATCGTGCACGTCCATTTCGCCTACAGTTATTACGGGTGGCTCGCCGGACTGGCCGGGTGCCGTCCGCTGGTCGTCACCGTGATGGGCGGGGACATTCTGTTCGAGGAACAAGGCAACCCGACACCGACCGGAAAGTGGCTGACCCTGGAGCTTCTGCGGCGAGCCGACTACATCACCTCGAAATCTGACTATCTCACCTCGGTGCTGGACCGCCTGGGCAAACTGGCCGCCAAGGCGGAACGAATCGTGTGGGGCATTCCCCTCAGCAAGTTCCGGCGGACCGACGCCGCCGCTCTGCGGTCATCACTGGGATTGCGTTCCAGCCAGCGCGTGGTTTTGAGCCCCAAGATCCTCCAACCCCTTTACCAGGTACATCTGGTGGTCGAGGCGATGTCGTTTGTCGTGAGAGATATGCCGGAAGCGGTGCTGCTTGTGACCGAGTACCGCCCCGACCCCGACTACCGTGCATATATCGCGCGGCGCGTCGTCGAGCTGAGCCTGGATCGGCATGTCCTGTTCTGCGGTTCGATCAACCATCAGGACATGCCGCAGTATTACAGCATCGCCGATATCGCGGTCGCTGTGCCCTCGTCCGACGGACTGCCCCAGACCCTGTTCGAGGGCATGGCGTGCGAAACACCGAGCATATTGAGCAAGCTTTCGCGCTATGAAGAAATCGTGCATCACGAGTACAGCGCCTATTTCGTCGAAACCAACCCGTCGGATATCGCGGCCGGAATGCTTCGGCTGCTGCGGGACGCAAGTCTGCGCGCGACAATAGCGCGCAACGCGCTCAGGATCGTTACCGAAGAAGCGAATCTCGACGAGCAAAGCGGACGCGTTGAGCGGCGCTATCGGGAGCTGGCAAAGACGGTGCCCGCTCGTGCGTTTACGCTTTCCGGTCTCTGGTCCGCATGGCGCTCGCTAAGACAATTTCAGGCCTCGCACAAACAATAGCAACCGTCCCGGGAAAGTACGGAACCAATGGATAAGGCGTGAAAGAAACCGCCCAGAACCGCGCGAGAGTATTGATGCTCTGCGCGCACGAGCCGACCAAGGATCCGCGAATACGCTGGGAGGCGGAGTTCGGGAGTGAGTCCTTCGACGTGGACGTGCTGGGCTTCAACGACCTTGGCGGCGGCCTGCTAGCCGAGGAGCGCGTGGGCAACTACGTCATGCACCGGCTGGCACAAACACCCTACCCGTTCTACGCCTATTTCTGGTGCTTCCAACGACTGATATCCCTGCGCATGCGCGTTATTCTGGGTATTCTGCTCTCACCATTGCTGCCGGTGGTGATTGCCGCCGAGATTCTTTACCGCATGGCATATTTCATCGTGAGACCGCTTGTGGGCCTTGCGCGCACAGCATCACTCAAACTATGGTCGACCCGACAAATCGTTCAACTCCTGAGGATGGCCCGGCGAGGGCTTAGGGAATGGCCCGCTTACCGGAAGAGAATTGGGCGAGTTCACTACGTAGTGGCGCTGCTCCGCGTGCAGTTCGCCCCGGCCGCGGTTCTGTTCTGGAACTACATCTGCAACCTTCAGCAAAAACCAAACGTCGTGCACTGCAACGACCTCGACACCCTGCTGGTCGGCGTTCTTGCGAAGAAGCATTTCGGCTGCCGCGTGGTCTATGACGCGCATGAGTTCTATCCGTTCAGCGATCCGGAAGGCAGCTGGGTCGACACCACTTTCTTCAGGTTGCTTGAACAGTTCCTAATCAAACGGGCAGATGCTGTTGTTACCGTAAATCATCTGCTCGCCGAGGAATTCAGAAAAACATACAGTCTCGCTCGCGTCCACTCCGTCCCCAACGCAGAGCCCTGGCTCGACGGACACCGCAGACCGTTGTGCACGCGCATGACGGACCTAGCCAACGGCAGGGTCAAATTTCTGTTTCAGGGCCGCTATTCCCCGGGACGCGGCGTCGAAGAGCTGATCCGCGCGTGGTCCGGCGTCGACGGGAAGGCTGCCGCACTCTTTTTGCGCGGTCCGGCGAACATCTGGAGCGACAACTACATTGCCCTCGCCGCCGATCTCGGGCTCCTCAACCGGAGCGTGTACTTCCTTGACGCGGTCACGGAGGACGAGCTTGTGTCGGCGGCGGCCGAAGCCGACGTCGGCATAATCACCTACAAACCGGACGTGGGAGGATACAAGTTCGCGTGTCCCAACAAGCTCTCGCAGTACCTGCATGCCGGCCTGCTCGTCCTCACCAATGACCTGCCCTACGTGCGCGAGGTCTTAGACAACTCGAAAGCCGGGCTGAGCTACAACTCGACCGATCCGGCGACGCTGCAGAAGGTGGTGGATCGGCTCGTTACGGATCCGGAATTTCTCCGCCGCGGTCGCATGAATGCGCTTAACTTCGCACGCGGCGAGTTCAACTGGCAGCACTATTCCCACACGCTACACGATCTCTACTCCAGCGCGACCAAGTGACGAGTGCATTTCATGGGTGACGTCCAGACCCGGCTCTGGAGGATCAGCAATTGGGTCCGCGGCGCGCTGGACCTCGCGGGTGCCAGAAAGGAGGCGGTGCGGGCCTTCGACGGGATCCACAAGACACGTCGCGAGAGGCTGCTGCTCGTCGCGTCCTTCGATCCGCGGGGGCTAAAGAACATCAGGGAAAACATCGAGGAATGGTGCGAGCAGTCGCGCTATCCATTCGATCTGCTCAATCTCTTCCACTTCCCGGGACGAGGCGGGCTCGCGATCCCCGCATGGGTGGATCTCAACGACTACGCGGGCGTGGTGCTCCATTGCACCGTTTCCTACAGTCCACACAACCTGAACTCGCTCGACCGCAAGCTCAAGACCGGAGTGTCCGCATATCAGGGGATAAAAGTCCTGATGAAACAGGACGAGCACTATCGCACTCGCCAGATTGCCGCCTTCGTGAAGTCGCGCGCACTCGACCTGCTGATCACACTGGTCGAGCCGGACCGGGTGCACGAGATTTACCCGCGCGAATCTATCGGCGACGTCGAGTTCCTGTTCGCGATCACCGGCTACGTATCACGAGGGCTGCGTCAGCTCAATGCGCCGCCGCTCGCCGGGCGGCCGATAGACGTCGGCTACCGCGGGTCGATCCAGCCGCTGAGCTTCGGAACGCTTGCCTTCGAGAAGCGCGAGATCGGAGAGCGGTTCGAAACGATATGCGCGGAACACCGCCTGGCGTGCGATATCTCGAGCCGCGCGGAAGACCTTTTCCTGGGCGACGAGTGGCCGCGCTTCCTGTGCCGGATCAAGGCGACGCTGGGCGCCGAGTCGGGCGCGAGCATCGTCGATTTCGACGGTACGGTCGAGCACAAGTGCAACGACTACCTGCGCCAGCAACCCGCAGCGAAGTTCAGCGACATATTCGAGAACGTGCTGCGCCCGTACGAGGAGAACGCCTACTACAAGGCAATCTCCCCGCGCCATCTCGAAGCGGCAGCGTGCCGCACAACGCAGGTCATGTACGAGGGGCGCTACAACGGAATCTTCGCCGCCGGCCGGCATTACATCCCCCTGCGCCGGGACTTCGCGAACGCCGCGGAGGTCGTCGGGAAGCTGCGCGATCTGCCGTACTGCCAGGACATGGTGGACCGCACCTACGAGGAAGTGATACTCGACCCGGAGCATAGTTACGAGACTTACGTGACGGAGTTCGACGACTGCGTGGGCCGCCTGCTTGCCGTCAAGGGGGGCGGCCGGTAACGGCCGCGCGCGCAGGCACAGGACGGTCGCCTACATTAGAATTCGCATGTTGAATACTCCAGTCACCAACGTACGGAACCCGCGCGTATGTGCGGCATAGCAGGTTTTCTCGCGCGCGACCCGATTGAGAGTGGCCGCTTTCGCCGCATCCTGGAGCGTATGAACGACCTGCAGCGCCATCGCGGTCCGGACGGCGCGGGGACGTGGCTCGAGCCCGGCAGGCGGGCCGGGCTCGCGCACCGCAGGCTCAGCATCATCGATCTCGCGACCGGGGACCAGCCGATGCGCTCCCCCGCCGGCAACACCATCACCTACAACGGGGAGATCTATAATTACCGCGAACTGCGCAAGGAGCTCGGAGCGGAACAGTTCACCACGACCTCCGACACGGAGGTGATCCTGCGCGCCTACGAGCGCTGGGGCGAGAGCTGCGTGGACCGGCTGCGCGGCATGTTCGCGTTCGCGATCTGGGACGCGGCGCAGCAGCGTCTCTTCATTGCCCGCGACCGGTTCGGTATCAAGCCTTTCTACTACGCGATCGCCGGCGACGTCTTTTACTTCGCCTCGGAGATCAAGGCGCTGCTACCGTTCATCGGCGCTGTCGAGACCGACTTCGCGGCACTGCACGACTACTTCTCCTTCCAGTTCTGTCTCGGCGAGAAAACGCTGTTCCGTGGAGTGCGGCAATTGAATCCCGCTCACTGCGGGACGGTAAGCTCGGCGCTGGACATTCACATCAGACAATACTGGGAGGTCCAGTACGAGCTCGACTGGGACCGCACGGAGAAATACTTCGTCGACCGAATACGCGACCGACTCTTCGATTCCGTGGACCTGCACTTGCGCAGCGACGTGGAAGTCGGGGCCTACGCTAGCGGTGGTGTGGATTCCAGCCTGGTCGCGACGCTCGGGGGGGAGCGCGCCGGCAACGGCGGATTCCAGATCTTCCACGGCAAGTTTTCGCTCGATCAGGGATTCGACGAGTCGCAGTATGCGCGAGTCCTTGCCCGCGAAAGAAGCATGAAATTGCACGAGGTGGACATCGGCGAGGACGATTTCGTCTCCAATATCGACAAGGTCGTCTATCACCTCGACGTGCCCGTTGCGGGACCCGGCTCGTTTCCGCAGTACATGGTCTCCGGCGAAGTCAGAAAGCATCTCAAGGTCGTGCTCGGAGGCCAGGGCGGCGACGAGATCTTCGGCGGCTACGCGCGCTACCTGCTCGCTTATTTCGAGCAATGCATCAAGGGGGCCATCGACGGCACGCTGAGGAACGGGAATTTCGTGGTGACATACGAATCCATCATTCCCAACCTGCAGACGCTGCAGGCCTATCAGCCGCTGATACAGGAGTTCTGGTCACAGGGCATCTTCGATTCGCGCGACAGGCGCTATTTTCGCCTGATCAACCGCTCCAATACCTTCGGCGGCATCGTCGACTGGGACCTGTTTCAGGGCAACTCTTCCTTCGAGGAGTTCAAGAACATCTACTGGGGCAACAACGTCGGCCAGGAATCCTATTTCGACAGCATGACCCATTTCGACTTCAAGACCCTCCTGCCGGCGCTGCTTCAGGTCGAGGACCGGATGAGCATGGCGCACGGGGTGGAGTCGCGGGTCCCATTTCTGGATCACCATTTGGTAGAATTGGTCGCCACCATTCCGGCGAACGTCAAGTTTCAAAACGGTGAGCTGAAGCGTCTCCTGCGCGTCGCGTTCAACGGAGAGTTGCCCCGCTCGATAGTGGAACGCAAGGACAAGATGGGCTTTCCGGTGCCGCTGCAGCTGTGGCTGAAGCGCGGAGGCAAGGCCCGGGAGTTCCTGCTCGATGTCTTCCGCAGCGAAAAAGCCAGGGGCCGCTCGTATCTCGCGCCCGGCTTCGATATCGAGAAGCTGCTGGAATCCGGAGGTATGTTCAGCCGCAATATCTGGGCGTTCCTGTGCCTGGAACTGTGGCAGCGGCAATTTCACGATCAGCAAGCGAACTATAAGGCGGTCTGATGAAAGTCTTGATTACTGGAGGGTCCGGATTCATAGGGTCTCACGTGGCCGAGCGGCTGATCGCTCGCGGCGACGAGGCGCTCGTCGTCGACAACTTCGAAACGGGGCGCCGCGACAACCTGACCGCAGGCGATCGCTTGCGGATCGTCGAAGGCTCGATCACCGACGATGCCCTCATGGCGCGCGTGTTCGACGATTTCAAGCCGGAGGTCGTGCTGCACGCAGCCGCTTCCTACAAGGATCCCGACAACCACACCAGCGACGCGGGAACCAACGTTCTCGGGACCGCCGTCACGGTGAAGCATGCGCAGCGCCTGAAGGTCGGCCGGGTCGTCTATCTCCAGACCGCGCTGTGCTACGGCGATCCGATCGAGCAACCGATCACCCTCAAGCACCCCATAGAGCCAAGCAAGAGCAGCTACGCAATCAGCAAGACCGCCGGGGAGATGTATATCCAGCTCTCCGGGCTGGACTACGTGTCGTTCCGCCTCGCCAACGCGTACGGCCCCCGCAATCTCAGCGGGCCTTTGCCGACGTTCTATCAGCGCCTGACGACGGGTAAGCCGTGCTTCGTCATGGACACGCGGCGCGATTTCATCTTCGTGAACGACATGGTCGACATTATCGAGAAGGCGCTGCGGGGCACCGGCAGGGGGCCGTACCACATCTCGACCGGGAAAGATTTTTCGATCAAGGAGCTTTTCGACGCGACGGTCGCGGCGCTCGGGATCAAGCTCGACCGGGAGGTCGAGGTCCGACCGCGCAATCCCGACGACGTCTACACCATACTGCTCGATCCGTCACGCACGCTCGCGGACTTCGGCATGGTGCCCTCGTTCCCGCTCGAGGAAGGCGTGCGCCGCACGATCGACTACTACCGGAGCCACGGCATCTCGCAGACTTTCACTCACCTGCGGATCCCCGAAGGAAAGAAATAGATGGCGGACATCGGGGGAGCGGTCGCGCTGGTCACCGGCGGCGCCGGCTTCGTCGGCAGCAACCTGGTCGCAAAGCTGCTCGCGGCCGGCGCCCGTCGCGTGGACATCGTCGACAACCTGCTCTCCTCCGAGCGGGCCAGCGTTCCGCAGCACCCAGCCGTGCGGCTCATCGAGGGCTCGATAGCGGACGACGCCGTGCTCGGGACGCTGCGGGACGAGTACCATTTCATCTTCCATCTCGCGACGTATCACGGCAACCAGAGCTCGATCCACGACCCGCTCGCCGACCACCGGAACAACACGCTCACCACGCTCAAACTCTACGAGACCGTCAAGGCGTGGACCGGCCTCGCCCGGGTGGTGTACTCCTCGGCCGGCTGCTCGGTCGCGGAGAAGACGTTTTCCGAGGCGAGCGCGACCGAGGAAACCGATCTCGTTTCGGTCACGCAGGACAGCCCGTATTCGATGTCGAAAATCTTCGGCGAGTTCTATTCGCGCTACTACTTCAGGCAGCACGGGTTGCCGGTCGTCCGGGCGCGCTTCCAGAACGTCTACGGCCCGGGCGAGATCCTCGGGGCGGGAAGCTGGCGCGGCACGCCGGCCACGGTGTGGCGCAACGTGACGCCGACCTTCATCTACAAGGCGCTGATGAAGGAGTCGCTGCCGCTCGAGGACGACGGCATCGCCACGCGCGACTTCATCTACGTCGAGGACGTCGCGCGGGGGCTGATCGCCTGCGCGTTGAGAGGCGCGCCGGGCGAGGCGTACAACATCGCGAGCGGCGTCGAAACGAGCGTCCGCGAGCTGGCAACGCGGATCAACAAGCTGGCGGGAAACACCGCGCCCTTCCTCACGCTGCCGAGACGCGCGTGGGACAATTCCGGCAAGCGCTACGGCAGCACGCGCAAGGCGCGCAGCGAGCTGGGCTTCGAGGCCGCGGTCGGCATCGAGGAGGGATTGACGCTGACGGTGGAATGGACGAAGCAAAACCTGCTCCTCATAAAGCGGACGATGGCGAAGCATGACGGCCGCGTGAAGAGCTAGCCCTTCGGGCGCGGCGGCGCGCGTTGCACGGTGAATGACCGCATGGAAGGCAAAGAGAAGACGCACGTCCTGGTCCTGTCGTTTTCCCGGCTGAGCGCGGACCCTCGCGTGCACCGCCAGATCGGTCTGCTGGCGCGGCATTTCGACGTGACGGCGGTCGGATGGGACGCCCCGTCCGTGCCGGGGGTGAGCTTCCGGGCGGTCGCCCCGGTCAACTGGACGCGTGCGGGCAAGGCCGCAGCCGCGCTCCGGCTCAAGCTGGGGCTCTACGAGCGGGCGTACTGGTCATCGGCGGGCGTGCGGGACGCCGGTAACGCGCTCGCGCGGGAACGAGTGGATCTCATCGTCGCCAACGACATACAGGCGCTGCCGGTCGCGGTCAGGTTCCGCGGCGGGGCGCGGATACTTTTCGATGCTCACGAATACGCGCCGCGGGAATTCGAGGAAAGCTGGAAATGGCGGTTCTTCTTCGCGCGCTACTACGATTACCTGTGCCGGCGTTACGTGCCGCTCGCGGATGCCGCCACGACGGTCTGCGAAGGCATCGCGGCCGAGTACCGCAGCGCCGTCGGGGTGCCGATGACCGTCATCCACAACAGCGCCGCGTACCAGGACCTCGGGCCGAGCGCCACCGCGGGCCGGCCGATAAGACTGGTGCATCACGGCGGGGCAATACCGTCGCGCCAGCTGGAGACGATGATCGAGACGATGCGCCACCTGGACGACCGCTACACGCTCGATTTCATCCTGGTCCCCAGCGTGCCGCGCTACCTCGAGAGCCTGAAGGCGCTCGCCGCCGGTGACGCCAGGATCCGCTTCCTGCCGCCGGCGCCCATGCACGAGCTGCCCGGGATCCTGAACGCCTACGACGCGGGAATCTACCTGCTGCCGCCGAACAATTTCAACAACCGCTACTCCCTGCCGAACAAGTTTTTCGAGTTCGTCCAGGCGCGCCTCACCATCGCCGTCGGGCCTTCACCCGAGATGGCGGCGCTCGTCAGGCGGCACGATCTGGGAGTAGTGGCTGAGGATTTCACGCCCCGCTCGTTCGCGCGGGCGATCTCCGGCCTCGACCGGGAGCGCATCGCCGCACACAAGGCGCGCTCCCACGCGGCGGCGCGGGAGCTCTCCTTCGAGAATGCCGCCGCGGCTCTCATGCAGCTCGTAGAGCGGACGCTGTCCCATCCATGTGCGGCCTGACGGCGCTCATCGCCCCCGCGCCCACGGCGCTCTCGGCGCTCGCGCGCGCGATGACCGCTGCCGTGGCCCATCGCGGCCCCGACGACGAGGGCTATGTGTACCTGCCCGACCACGGAGACCCCGTGGTGTGCGGCGGCGACGCCACTCCGGAGAGCTGCTACGGCTACGACGCGCTCTACGCTCCGCGGCTCGCCCCGGCTCACGTGGCGGCGGCGGTCGCGCCGGCGCGCGTCGCCCTGGGCCACCGGCGGCTCTCGATCATCGACGTCTCTCCGGCCGGCCACCAGCCGATGTGCTCGCCCGATCAGCAGTGCTGGATCATCTACAACGGCGAGATCTACAACCATATCGAGCTGCGCGAGGAGCTGCAGGCACTGGGCCATGTATTCCGGACCCAGAGCGACACGGAGGTGATACTCGCGGCGTACGCGCGCTGGGGCAGGGACTGCCTGCACCGGCTGAACGGCATGTTCGCGTTCGTGCTGATCGACCGCGTCCGGGGCAGGCTCTTCGCCGCGCGCGACCGGTTCGGCGTGAAGCCGCTCTACTACTGGATATCGCCCGCGGGGCTCATCGCCTTTGCCTCGGAGATCAAGCAGTTTGCGGCGCTGCCCGGCTGGCGGCCGCGGCTGAACGGTCAGCTCGTGTACGATTTTCTCAACTGGGCGCTGCTGGACCATACCGCCGGGACCCTGTTCGAGGGCGTGCACCAGCTGCGGGGCGGCGAGGCGCTGGAGCTCGCGCTCGATCCCGCCGCAGCCGCGGCGCCGGCGCGTCCCGGCGGACGCCTTCCCGCCTATCGATGGTACGAGCTGGAAGCCCGCGCGTTCGACGGCACGTTCCAGGACGCGGCGCGGGAGCTCGAGCGGCTGCTCACCGATTCGGTGCGCCTGCGCATGCGGGCCGACGTCCCGGTCGGCTCCTGCCTGTCGGGCGGGCTCGACTCGTCGTCCATCGTGTGCATCATGAACCGGCTGCTGCGCGCGCAGGACGCCGAGGGGCTGCAGAAGACCTTCTCCGCGTGCTCGGACGTCAAGCGCTTCGACGAGCGGGAGTTCATCGACGCAGTCGTGCGCGCCACCGGGGCGGACGCCCACTACGTATGCCCGCGGCTTCCCGATCTCTTCCCGGCGCTCGAGCGGATCACCCGCCACCAGGACGAGCCCTTCGGCTCGACCAGCATCTTCGCGCAGTGGCAGGTGTTCCAGCTCGCCGCCGCCAACCAGGTGAAAGTCGTGCTCGACGGCCAGGGCGCGGACGAGCAGCTCGCCGGCTACCACAATTACTTCGCGCCGCGCTTCGGCCGCCTGCTGCGGACGCTGCGCTGGACGACGCTGACGAGCGAGAT
>Ga0075428_100004824_pt1 | contig 14963 bp, 17 predicted proteins | sample RhiMetdeltSRZDD2_FD_75291 | JGI IMG/M metagenome (GOLD analysis project Ga0075428, IMG submission 75291) | Populus rhizosphere microbial communities from Tennessee, USA - Rhizosphere MetaG P. deltoides SRZDD2 | ecosystem: Host-associated > Plants > Roots > Rhizosphere > Soil | place: USA... | reverse complement strand
ATTTCCCGGAAGAGGTGAAGAGCGTGATGGGGTATGCCCTGCACCTTGCGCAGATAGGGACGAAACACCCTCACGCGAAGCCACTGAAGAGGTTCGGTGGCGCGGGGGTCTTGGACGTCGTGGAGGATCACGAAGGCGATACGTGCCGCGCGATGTACACCGTGCGTTTCGCCGGCGCGGTTTATGCGCTTCACGCGTTCCAAGAGAAATCAAAACGTGGGATTGAGACACCGAGAAAGGAACTGGAACTCGTGAGGAGTCGATTGAAGGCGGCGGAGGATGACCATGCGAAACGCGCCAAGGACGAAGCGTAGGAAGACAGCCGCGAAGATCGGCGTGCAGCCAAGTTCGGGCAACGTGTTCGAAGATCTCGGCGTTCCGGACAGCGCTGGTGCGCTTGCGAAGGCCGAGCTTGCGGCGAGAATCGCGGAATTGATCTCAGAACGCGGGCTCACCCAAGTCGAGGCCGCCAAAACGCTCGATGTGGATCAGCCGAGCATTTCAGACCTGCTTCGTGGCCGACTTCGCGGATTCTCGTCAGACCGGCTCTTTCGCTTCCTGAATGCTCTCGGTCGTGACGTGGAGATCGTGATCCGTGCGAGGCCCAGGTCGAGCTCGAAGCCGGCCATTCGGGTCGTGCGCCGCAGGCTCGCAGGGTGAGCTGAACCTACGCGGCACGGCAGCCGAGCTCGAGGCGTGCTAGCCTACGTACCAATGGCCTACCTCAAGAAGATTACCGCGGCGTCTCGACCGCCCCAGTGGGGCCCGTGGAACTCGGCGCACTTTCAATCTCAAGGCGCTCGTGACGGGTTCCTCCGGACGGTCGCCGACACCGAGGACAGCGGCTGGCTCGCCGAGGCCACGCCGAATGAGGCGAAGAGCGCGCAGGTGCGGTGGGTTTCCGGCCGGTTCCTGCGTCTGAACGATCTCGCCTACTCCCACGGCGGCAGGATCACCGGCTTCGCTCAGGTGAAGGCGCAGAGGTAGCCGGGGCGCGAACAGGCGCGTGTTATCCTCGCGCCCATCTCATGACCGCGGACTGGCTCGTCAAGGATCACGGAACAGCCGGAAAGAGTTGGATCCATCCCGGAGCGGCCCGCCTCAACGTCGTCTTCGTCCACGGATTCCAAGGCGACCATCTCGCGACGTGGACCTTCAGCAAACGGGAAGGGCTGCTGCCGTTCGTCGGCCTCAAGGAGAGCGCAAGCCTCTTCGACCTGCTCCGTGACGACGGCGACCTGATCCCGTGCAACTACTTCTCGGTGGGTCACCGCGCGAGGATCCGCACGCAGGAGGATCTCGAGAGCGCGGGCGGGCTCGTGGTCACGTTCCTTCGCGATTACGTCCCGAGCCCGGAGACGCGGGCACCGATCGTGTTGATCGCGCACAGCTTCGGCGGTCTGGCGTGCCGCGTGGCGATCCTGTCGCTGCTCCGGGACCTGGGGGACGACCTTCCCATCGTGGGCCTCATGATGATGGGGACGCCGAACACGGGGACGGAGATCGCTCGCGCGGCCTCGGCGCTGGGGGCGGCGGCGGGGGACGACATGCGGCCGTTCGACCTCAAGCTCGCGGAGCTGAACCGGCGATGGAGCGAGTCGGTGGTCAACGGCGGCGATCCCAACCTCGATCCGGCGCAGCGCGCGTCGCTGTTGTGCTGGTCGGTCGTGGGCACCGTGGATGACGTCGTGCCGCGGGCATCGGCGGCGGCGCTCGCGAGCTTCTCGACGATCGAGTACGTGCCGAAGGGACACATCGATCTCGTGAAGGCCCGCAACCGGGACGATGCGACGTACGCGGTGATCGCGCGGTTCATCCGTAAAGCGGAGGCGGCGTCGAGGCAGCGCGACGGCGAGCGGGCGATTGCGAAGCTGACGTACGGCCTGCGCCGCGCGTCGCTCGCCGGGCGCTGGGTGGTCGATGAGGAAGAGCGCATCCGGCTGGAGAGCGAGGGGGATCCGTCGCGCCTGCGGTGCACGGTGTCCAACGTGCGGATGGGCGGGCTGGCGTCGAGGTCGTTCAACGTAGGGGTCTGGCTCACGGGATATCGGCCGGCGGGGACGATCGACTACGAGTGGGAGATCGGCCAGGGGATCCTGACGAAGCAGAACTACGCGCGGTTCACCGGCGCGGGCGGGTCGGGGTTCGACCAGTACTTCTCGGTCACGGCGCTCTCCGTTCGCCAGAATGGCCGGAACGGGGACTTCACGGCGAAGGGATCGACGAAGGACGCGGCCTCGACGGTCCTTCACTTCGAGGCGCCGGAGTGGTTCCGCGAGGACGAGCCGGTGGAATCGCTGTCGCTGTCGTTCACCGCGATCGTCGACCGGGGGCAGGGGTGGATGTTCTACGCGTCGTCGCGGACGGTGCTGCGGCGGCTCGAGGTGACGTTCGAGGCGCCGTTCGACCATGGGATCATCCCCATGATGGGGAAGGGGGCCCAGGTCAAGGGGCCGACGTTGACGGGTGACATGCATGTTTCGAAGGTGACCGGCACGGGACCGCTCGCCATCGGCCGGACGATCGTCTGGGTGTTTCGGCGGGACGGGGATTCGGAGGGAATCATGGCGGCCATGCAAGATCGGCGACGGGGCGTCGAAGATCCGGATCAGACAGGGGCTGGCGGGACCGGCGAGGCCCTTGACAGCGTGTAACCTATAGGTTACTCCTGATCTCCTCGGAGGTCAGCCATGCAGCCGGAAACAACCGTCGAGCTCGCCGATCGAGTCTCCCGCAAGCGCGCCATCGGGGTCGCCGCAGCCGGGCTCGCGTATCTCATCGTCCAGGTCGTCGCGCGCCCGTTCTTCGTCGGCGGCGCGGACATCGATCGCCGCGTACGAATCGATTTCTGGGGGATCAACGCCATCGCCCTGCTCCTCTTGCTCGCGACGGGGGGCGGCCTGATCAACAGCCGCAAGGTGCGCGCGCTCGTCAACGACGAGGTGTCGCGCGACCACTACAAGTCCGCGATCATCGCGGCGCATTGGGTCGCGATGACCATCGCGATGGCGCTCTATTTCATCCCGAGGTTCTCGACGATCACGGCCCGCGAGGCGATCTACGCCGTCGTGACGCCGAGCATCATCGTCGCGACGCTCGTCTTCTCGTATCTGGAGCTTCGCGCGCATCGCGATGCCTGACCGCTTGCGGAACCGGCTTCGCGAGGAGCGGGCGCGGCGCAACCTCACGCAGGCCGATCTGGCCACGCTGGTCGGCGTCTCGCGGAAGACGATCAACACGGTCGAGAACGGTGTGTTCGTTCCCTCGACCGAGCTCGCGCTGCGTCTCGCGCGCGCGTTGAAAACGCCGGTGGAGTCGCTCTTCCAGCTCGCGGAGTAGAAGCCGCGTCCGGGAATCCCGAAAGCGTGGTACGGTGAGGGCACGTGGCCTACGAAAGGAAGTTCGCACCCGCTGAGCGATCGAGCGATTTTGGGCCGTGGAGCGCCGCGCACTTCCAGAGCGAACGTGACCGCGACGGGTTCCTCGAGTCCGTCGCCAAGACGGAAGACAGCGGCTGGATCGCCGAGGCCACGCTGGACGACCATCGCGGCGCGCAGGTGCGTTGGCTTCCCGGCCGGTTCCTGCGCCTCAACGACCTCGCCTATTCCCATGGCGGCAGGATCGTCGTGATCATCGAGCCGCACTGGGCGTAGGCCGATCGCCTGCCCGCGTGACCGGACTGCTCCTCACCGCTGTGATGGCCGCCGGCGCCGCCCCCGCGGAAGAGCCGAAGGACGTCGGGCTCCGTGAATCCGAGCGTGTCACGCTCGTGCCGCTCGAGGTCACGGTCTGGCCGAAGGACCTCGACTCGGACGCGTGCGTCGGGCTGACGATCGACGACTTCGATCTGACCGTCGGGGGAAAGGAACGGCAGATCTATGCCGTGGATGCGCTCGGCACGGACCAGGAAACCTACGTGCCGGAGGCCCGCGCCGGCGGCGAGGAGGATGCCCAACCCCCGGGTGGGATGAGCTTCGTGCTCCTGTTCGACCTCTGGCATCTCGACCTCTTCTATCGCCCTTTTCCGGCGTGTCCGCATACCAAATTGCTCGCCTTCGGCGAGGCGCGTCGCTTCGTCGACACCGAGTTCCACGACGGCGATCGATTGCTCATCGTCACGTCCGCGGGCTGGCCATTGGTCCGTTACGGCTGGATCCGGACGCGAGCCGACGCCGCGGCGGCGCTCGACCGGGTTGCGGGGGATCCGCAGGTGATGAACCCGTATCAGGTGCACTTGCATCACGAGGAGTGGATCGCGGGAATGAAGAGCCTGTTCCTCGCGCTCGGCCGGTACCCGGGACGGAAGGACATCATCTACCTCGCCGACGATTTCCGGTTCGACGACGTCGCGATGAAGATGTACGACATCGCCGCGCGCGCGCAGGCGAACGGCGTCGTGGTCAACGCCGTGGATCTGCTCTCGACCTGCCGGACTGTTCCCGGGCCGCCCTGCGTCAAGACGGGAGGAGGAGGACTGGGGTGCACGGAATTCAGGTTTCCTGTCGCTCTGGATCCGCTCTCGGCCGACACGGGCGGCCGGCTCTTCCGCACCGACCACATCGACAAGGCCGTGCACGAGCTGCGGTCGCTGCGGAAGTGCCGCTACCTCGTCTCGTTCCGGAAGGATGCGAGCGAGAGCAAGCGCTCCCCGTCGGTCAACCTCACGCTGCGCGGCGAGCGCGCGAAAGGGCTGACGCTGCTCCGGCCGTCGAGCTACGAGACGGCGGCGCGCGCCCCGACGGCGAAGCAACGGGACGAGGCGTTGTTCCTCATCCCGCGATTCGGACGGGGGCTCGCGGCCGAGGTCACGCTGTGGCCCTACCGTCCCATGGGAAAGAAGGGAAACCGTTGGAAGGCGTTCGTCCTCGCCCGCATCGACCGGACGGGGGACGAGCCGTGGCCCGACGACGTCGGCGAGATCAAGGTCTCCGTCGTGTTGCACCGGCGGTCCACGATCTACGAGGAGTTCACGAAGACGCTCGCGGGGGAAGAGCTTCGCGCGTTCCGCGACAGGGGCGGATCGGGATTGATGCTTTTCCCGGCCGAAGGGATCAACCCGGGCGAGACGACGATCGATCTCATCGCGACCACGGGCTCGCCGGACCTGTCCGCGAAGGTGACCGCCGCCTTCGACGTGCCGAAGGGCCCTGGGCCAGGCGAAGCACGCCCGTGGTTCCTCGCGGATCACCTCGCGCGCCTGGCGGGGAAGGCCGTGCTCGCCCCGTCGCTCGACGGCGTCGTCATGCCGGGGGAGCTGGTGTCGTTCCTCGGCTACGCGTGCGCGTCGAAGACCGAGGCGAAGCAGAGCTACATCGGATCGCTCGTCCCGTTCGCGGGCGGCGAGCCCGTCGCGGTCCCCGTCAGCTGGCTCGAGCGATCCGGCGACGGCGCCTGCGGCTGGCTTGCGGGGAAAGTCGAGACGCGTCTCTCGCCGGGGCTGTGGACGTTCAAGCCTCCGGCGGACCTCACCGGCGCCGACGCATCGGCTGTCGTGGAGTTCAGCGTCGAGCGCTCGCGGGGCGACTGAAGCGCGCCGTGGCCAGGACCTGTTCCCTCGTTCAGCGATTCCGGAGCGTGTGAAACAACCGATCCCCTGCTGATCGTTCGAGCAACTCGCGATAAATCTCGCGTTCCCGCGCGGAGCTCGCTTGCTCGAGCCTCAACGCCAGTTCCTCCCGAAAAAGCTGGCGGAAGCGCACCATGGCTCTCGAAGCTGCTTTGAGCTGCGCGACCCGCTCCGGTGGCCAGTCCGGGGGTTGCGGCACTCCCAGTTTCAAGTCCGCGCGTTGATCGATTACAAACCTATCCCGATCGCTGAGCGGGCGTTGGAGAACCGCAGCACAGACATCGACGGTTGCCATGATGATCTCGCGGTTTCGACTGTCCCGCTCCTGCTCTGAGAACAGAGCATGAGCATCGGGCGATGGAATCGACTTCCGAAGTACCAGAGGATCGTCTCGGAGTTCGACGCGTCGCTTCAATCGGTACAGTCTCTGGGAGTGGCGATTCGCGGATCGGTTGATTTCGACGTAGAGATCCTTCGCGGTCGCATTCGTCGCGTCGTGATCGGCCAGAAACTCGATCGCATCGACGAGGACCGCCTGCAGGACGTCCACCTGTTCTTCTGGAGCGAACATCCGCTTCCGACGAAAATAGCGCGAGGCTACAGTGGCCGCCGCCGCTCGAAGGGCATCCACGGCCTTCGGAGTCCGGGCGGGCCAGCCAGCCAAGACAACATCCAGCTGATTACGAACTTTTTCGCTCGCCGGGGTGATCACCGGAGCCGCCTATCTAAGTGCAACGGTATCAGCATGTTAGCGGCAAGATTGTGCCAAATGGCAACAGAAAGCGTGTCCATCGAGCACGAGCCATGTACCTAGAGAGTGAGAGCTTGCTGAAGGATGTACGGGAGGAAAGACGATGAAACACAAAGCTCAGTTCCCATGCTCAGCACCCCGGCGAGACGTTATCATCGAGCCAGCGTCAGTTGCATGGAAGTGGGCGCTCCTTTCGGTGCCACAGGAGCCGAGTGCTCCGCCGGGTCGAGAGCGTCCGTTCTGATCGAGGTACGTACATCCTGCTGCGACGTCCTTCGGGACCGGGTCTGCGAGGAAAACAATGTTGCAAAAACTGTTGTCGTTCTTGCCGGGTCGGCAAGACAGCAAAACCCTTGCGACGGAACTCCTGGACGACGTCGTCTCGGACAGGGCCGCCTTGAAGCGTGCACTCGAGTCAGCAGACGCAGAGAGGAGCAGTGCTTCACCGGAGCACAGCGTGAGCGTGGAGGGGTGGTTTCTCAAGAGTGAGGATGATTTGGTGGTGGGGCTGACAATCGGAAGCACCTGTTATCAGTTCAAAGCACCATTTCGGGAGAGGCTGGAGCCCGCGGCAGGTGGGTATAGGTATCGTTTGGACGACTTCTCGCTTGGAATCGCTGGGACCAGTGCCACGCCAGAGCGCGCGAAGGTGCTATGGGCCTGTCAGTTCCATACGATCTATCAGCAGTTGCGACGTCACGCCTCGGAGAATCCCAGAGAATGGGAGGCGATGACGAAGATCGTCGACGCGCAAGCATATGAGAGAACAAATCCGATAAGGCTGCGACAGGTCGGTTGGATTTCCCGGATTTCCGAAATCGATCGACAAGTGACATGGGTTGGCGACGATATCGAAGAGAGCGTGCCTCTCGAGCTTGCTCCAGCAGAATTCGCCGGCTATCGGGAAGGAGAATGGTTCGAGATGATCGTGGAACGGGATCCTAGGAGTTGGAAGCTCCAGGAAATACACTATTCGACCGTGATTCCTGAAGATGGAGTTCTCTCCCAAGCCGAGTTGGAGAGGATTGTTCGAGACATTCCGGGCACGAGCTCCATGGGCACGACTCTGGGAAAGGCCGCACCCGAGGGCAGAGCGCGCCGTGAATGACGCGAGCTGTTATCTGCTCGATGTAGGTCAAGGAACGGCGAACGTCATTCTCTTGGGGGAGGGGCGCGCCATTATTGTTGATGGCGGGCGATCTGCCCGCGTGCCGCTCTCGCTGCTCAAGTCGCAGGGGGTTGAACGACTTGAGCTCGTGATCGCTTCACATAACGACGCCGATCATTCAAATGGGATCCCGGGAATCCTGGTGGAATACAAAGAGAATATTGGGAGAATCGTCTTCCTCCAAGATCGACCAGCCGGCACGATCGCGTGGCTCAACATGCTGCGGCGCGCAATTACCAAGGAGGAATTCCCACTGCTCCTCGATAAGTTCCATCGGCTGGAGACGGAGGAGGACCCGAGGCGAATCTGGTCCGACGCAGCGTTCGCCCTCGACCTGATTTACCCGAGATTCGCAGACAACCTGCAAGCGCAGGTGGATGACGATACGAACGCGACCAGCGCCGTCCTCGTGTTCCGCCGTGGTGAACAGAGCATCCTGTTTCCCGGCGACGCCACACTCGAGGCGTGGCGGCGCATTCACGAGCGCTCGGGAACGCTGGCTTGTGACGTCGTGGCAGCGCCGCACCACGGTGGGAAACTGACCGAGGACGGAGAGGACGTGGAGTTTGGGGACCTCCAATGGCTCTTCGCAGAAGCCATTCACTGTCGGGGTGTCGCGGTCCTCTCCGTCGGAACCACGAATCACTACGGTCACCCACAAGCGCAGTACATCGCGGCGGTGCGTGAGGCCGGCGCAACGATCATGTGCACCCAATTGACGCACAAGTGCTGCGACACCGTCGCGAGCTACGCGCCCGGCCTCATCGACGGCCTCACCTATCGGGATCCGATCTCCCGTTGCGGGATGAGCAGCATTCCAGCGGACGAGCGTGGTCGTGGCTGTGCGGGCACGGTTCGGGTAGCGCTGTCCGATGACGGAGTCCGCGTCGAGAACCTCGGCCGCCACCAAGCTGCGGTCGACGGGCTCACACGCAGCGGCGAGCATCCGATGTGTCGACCCCTCCCGGTCTAGCTAGATCGGCGGCATCGGATCGGGGCCGTCGCTGATCGAGCCGATCGGCGCCGACGCCCGCAAGCTGATCGTCCGCGTGGCGCCGGCGGCGAGCGTGAAGTTCGGGCTCACCAAGGTTTCCGTGCCGCCCGAATCGAGGCTCACCGTGACGCTGGCGCGCGCCGTCTCCGATTGCCCCGTCGGATTGCTCGCCGAGAGCGTGACCGTGTCGCCGTTGGTTCCCGTGACCGTGATGACGATGTCCGACCAAGCCATGAGCCCCCTCCGCTATGGCTGAGACCGGTCTCAGCGCCTCATCCGCGACCCCCTGTCGCGGAGAATTTCCCGCATTCGAATCGTCTCCTTCGAGACCTGGTCGACGTAGGCGAGGTCCTGCGCCGCGGCGTCAAAGGCCCGGCTCGCCTCCCGCTCGTTGCCGGCCATCCGGTGGGCTTCCCACAGGTAGTAGTGGGCCGAGAAGCGCCCGGCGGGATCGCCGAGCCGGATCGCGTCGGCGAGCGCGTGGGTGAGCAGCGCCACGGCACGCTTGGGATCGCGCTGGAGGAGGTAGGCCCGCCCCTCGTCGATCGTGCGCTGCAGCTCGTTTCGCTTCAGGCCGTGCCGCTTCGCATGGAAGCGGGCCACCTTCGCCATGCGGAGAACCCCGACGGGCTTCTCACGCTCGAACTGGCTCCTCAGCTGCGTCCCGAGCGCCCGCCCGTAGTTGAACTGGTCGCCGGCGGCGCGATAGGCCCTCAGCGCGATCGCGATCGCACGGTCCGATCCGGCGAAGTCGCGCTCGTCGATCGCGATCGACGCCGCCTCGTGCTCGATCCACGCCCGCTGAAGGTGCGCGCCCTTGGCGAGATGGACGCGGGCGCGGGCGAGGAACGCGTGCGCCGCCTCGAACCCGTTGAGACCGTGCCAGGCCCGCGCGGCCTGCACGAGGACCGGCACGAGGAGGGCCTTGTCGATGGGCTGGACGAGAAGATCGTCGAGGAGCAGCAGCGACAGGTGATGCTTACCGAGCGACCCGGCCGCGACCGCGAAGGCGAGCGTCGCGCGCTGGCGCATCTCGAGCTTGCCCTCGTCGGCCGATTGGCGCAGCGCCACGAAGTGGGCGATCGCCTTGCGGAGGTCCCCCTTTTGCCACGCGGCGAGCCCTTCCTTGTACAGCTTCGTGGGATCGCGCTCGGAGGGGAGCTCATCGAGCAGGTCATCGAGATCGAGGAGGTCGCCGGCCGCCTGGATCGGAAGGTGGTAGAGGCGCAGCAGGCGCTGCAGCCGCCGCATCCCGGGGTCGAGCTGCCCCTGCTCGATCCGCCCCAGCGTGCTGAAGGGGATCGGGTTCCCCTCTTCTTTGGTCATTCGCTCGACGTCCCTGAGCGAATAGCCGAGGAGCTGGCGCCGTCGCTTGAGCAGATCGGCGACCGAAGCTGAAAGAGCTATCGGTTTGGCGGGCATCTATGGGAGATATACAACGTGTCGTTCAATCTGCACGAAGATTGTTGCTTGACAGCGACACCCCCCAAGGGTATCTCCTCTTTCAGCGTTCCAGCGTTGGGGGCCCTCAACATGCACCACGCCTCGGAGACGCCGGTCCGGCCGGGCCGGCGTCGACGTTACACCGCGGTCCTCGGAGCGGCGCTCGTCGCCCTCGCGCTCCTCGCCGTGTCCTGCGCCGGAATCCGCTGGATCTCCGACTACGACGAGGAGACGGACCAGAGCCTGACGGCGATCCAGCAGAAGACCGATGACTTCATCGTCGCGCTCGAAAAGAAGCGGGGCTCTGCCGAAGCGGGGTTCGACAAGAACGCCGCGTTCTACGAGGAGATCGACCGGGCGCTGCGCCAGCTCGAGTTCCGCGTCGGGTCGATCCCCAAGAACGACAAGTCGGTCAAGCTCGTGGGCGACATCCGGACGGTCATCGTCGGGAAGGGGGAGTGCTCGGCCGACGGCGCCAGCCTTCGCGACCTTCATTGCCTCCCCGAGAACAAGGCCAAGGGGCCGTCGGTCGCCGCCCTGGAGATCTCGCGGCGCAACATCAACCAGACCATATCCGCCGCGCTCCAGCTCGAGCTCGCCAAGAAGCAGGGGACCGCGTCCGACAAGTAGGGACAACGGAGGCACGATGGCAGGCAAGGTCACGTTGAACGGTCTCGGTGCGAGCATCCTCGCCGCGGCCAAGACCGAGCTCGGCAAAAAGTTCGGCGACGTGAAGACGTTCCTGAAAGGCGAGAGCGAGAAGCTCGCCATCACGCTCCGGATGATCATCGAAGGCGTCGCGTCCGGCGAGATCAGCAAGGCCGAGGCGAAGATCCTGCTCAACCAGCAGAAGGTCGCGAGCGCCGCCGTCCTCACCGCTGCGGAGGGGATGACCGTCATCGCCGCCCAAGCGGCGCTCAACGCCGGGCTGAAGGTCGTGCGCGACTTCGTGAACGGGAAGGTCGGCTTTGCGCTGCTGTAGCGCAGGCGTGTGTCACTCGGGAGGTCTTGTATGCCGAGGCTGAGATCACTGGCTTGGGCACTCGTTCTCGCGCTCGCGCTCACCGCTACGCCGGCGCTCGCGCAGGATGCATTCGTGCTGTCTCAGGAGAGAGAGGGCACCGCGACGGTGTACGTTTCCGCGGATTCCAAGCTGGCGATGATCGTGGATGGCGGGAAGAAGGGTGGCCTCACCTCGCCGCGGATCGAAGGACAATCGACCCTTCAGTACCTGCGCGGGCGGAACGTCGAGGAGCTGGTCCTCGTGTGCTCCCATCCCCACGACGATCACGCCGCCGGACTGCGGGAGATCATCAAGAACGACCCTCTCATCCGGGAGTTCAAGCAGATCAGGTTCGTGGAGTCGGGATACCCGTTCGAAGAATCGCTCTACAGCCTGTTCCGAGCGCAGCACCCGGACTTCCCGGCGGATCGCCTCATGTCCCACTCCGCACGTAACGCGAATGCCCTCGCGGAGGCGGTTCGAGGACAAGGGATCACGGCTTCGAATTTCGTCTACGACCCGGGAGCTGCGACGACGCCCCACGGCAACGCCATCATTTCGCACATCACGCTTTCGGACGGGACGAGCAGTCGCGTCATCGTCGACTTCGACGACGCGGACAGCAAGCTCGTGAAGCGCTGGGCCGACTGGGCGAAGCTCGACCCCGCGACGCGTCGTCCGGACATCGTCCTGATGCCGCACCATTGCTCGGATCTGACGGACGTATCGCCGCTGCTCGACAAGAGCATCCGGCCGAAAGAGGGGATCGCCACCGCCAACGGCCGGAACGGCTACCTGCATCCGGGCCCCAAGAACATGCGGCGGTGGACCGACACGCTCGGCGTCGGAAACGTCAGGGTAACGGGCGATTCGGGGACGATCCGCATCACGCCGACGGGGGTAGCCGCCGACTCGGGGCCAACGACACCCGAGAGCCTCGTCTCTCGCGTGTTCAACCCGCAGCTGTCGATGGTCGAGAACGAGCTGTTCCAGCTCGAAGACGCGGGGCTCAAGCGCGAGCTGACGCCGAAAGAGACGAAGAAGATCGAGACGCTTCGGAGGCGCCAATCGGATGTTGTCGCGATGATCCGACATCTCGAAGGAGACGCCCCTCCGCCGATCTCGATGCCGCGTAGCCGTCCTCCGAGCTTGCCGCCGCCCTCGGCATCCAAACCGTCAACCGAGGCACTCGCGGGGGCATACCGGCGTGTACAGGATGAAGCGCGTCGCTCGATCCCGCCGGCGGGCGGGCCCATGACGCCCCACACCGCTCCGCCAAGGCCAGGCCCGGGAATCTCGCTTCCTGCGATCTCGAGAGGGAGAAGTCGCGGAGTACGGTTCACGCGAGGCTTCTCCCTCCGACCGGTCTGGGGCGGCGTCGTGATCGGGAACGGCTCCGAGGATGACTCGGACCGAGTCGTCTCGGCTCGATTCACCGGAAGTGGTGCGTCGCCGCAGCTCGAGATCACCGTCGAACGGGACGGCGGGAAGCTTGTAGGAGTCTTGGAGGGCTTCACGCCAACGGAGATCTGGAGCGCTTACAACTTTGTGCAGCCATCCCTTCAGCTCAAACAGTCGTACACGCTCACCGCGGACGACACGGGGCTCGTCGGAATGACGGAGAACAAGGACGCCGAATGGACGTTTGCGGTGCATCCCGCCATCGCGGGGACGCTGATCGCGAGGGACGCGATGCGGCTCGACATGGGAATCGCGATGAGCGACCTGAAGTCGCTGAAAAGCCCGCTGCCCGACTTCAGCACGTATCAGTGGTACGACGAACGCAGCACGGTACGTGTCGAGGACGGCGAAATCGTGCTCCGCGCCGCGACGGACCCGCATGGCATCCTTCTCAGGGTGCGGTTGTGGGCCGATTCGGAACCGCCCTACCTGCGTTCGAAGACAGCGCTCCAAGGCGAGATTCGGCGCCGTTTTCGCGCCGCGCACGGGCATGATCCCAACCCCTTGGACCCGAGTGACCAAGCCAAGTTTAACGACGTCCTCACGGCGATGACGAAGGATGCCGAGGCATGGATGACGAATCACCCAGGACAATCCGTGTCATGGAATTCCGCCGAGCTCGTAAGCGTGTTCGACCAACGCTTCGATGCGTTTCGCCGCATCGAGCGATTCGCGCGACTCGTCGCTGTTCTCAATTGGGTCGTCGACAGCACGGATCGGCCACTTCCGCCATTGCCCCAAACGGTTGTCCCGGTCCGCGCCAACATTCTGCCGAGGATGAAGAAGAGCGACGTGCTGGGCACCGTCGATTAGGAGACCTATGCCAGTGGTCCGAACATGAAACGCATCGTCATCTGCGCCGACGGCACCTGGAACCTCCGCGATCAGGTCGACAAGGAGACCAAGAAGCGCCGGCCGTCGAACGTCACGAAGGTGGCGCGCGCCGTGCGCGCCAAGTCGTCGGCGGGCATCGATCAGGTCGTCTACTACCACGACGGCGTCGGCACCGGCGGGCCGCTCGACAAGCTCACCGGCGGCGCGTTCGGCCGCGGGATCGAGGACAACATCCGCGATCTCTACCGATTCGTCGTCTACAACTACGAGGCGGGCGACGATCTGTTCCTCTTCGGGTTCAGCCGAGGCGCGTTCACGGTCCGCACGCTCGCCGGCTTCATGCACAAGATCGAGCTCATCGAGAAGGACGACGACTACTTCGTCCCGGACCTCTACGCGTGCTACGAGACGCGCAAGGGTCCGGGCACGCCGGAATGGGCCCGCGCGCACCGGCACATCCCGAGCAAGCGCCCGTGCCCCCGGATCAAGTTCATCGGGGTCTGGGACACCGTCGGCGCCCTCGGAGCGCCGGGTGTCCTCGGCCAGCTCCACAAGAAGAAGTACGCCTATCACGACGTGGCGCTGAACGAGACGATCGAGAACGCCTATCACGCGCTCGCCATCGACGAGCGTCGCGGCCCCTTCAAGCCGACGCTCTGGCAGCGGCCGCCGGGCTGGACGGGGACGCTGGAGCAGGCGTGGTTCCCGGGCGTGCACTGCAACGTCGGCGGCGGCTACATCGATCCGGGCCTGTCCGACCACGCCTTCATGTGGATGGCCGTCAAGGCCATGGACGTCGGCCTGCGCCTGGACGAGCGCTACCTTGCCATGCGCGTCGACCCCAACGCCCACGGCGAACTGCGCAACGAGTACCACGGCTTGTACAAGATCATGAAGGACTACGTGCGTCCCATCGGCAAGCCGGACATGCTCAACGAGAAGCTCCACGCCAGCGTCTGCAAGCGCATGGACCAGCCCACCAACGCCTACAAGCCACCCAACCTGGACCGCGCGGCCCTGCCGCCGGTGACCGATGCCGGCCTGCGCAAGATCGAGGAGATTCGCGTCAAGCTGTACGGCAACCTGTGAAGCGGGCCGTCGCGAGCCGGAGATCCGTGGCCTATTCGCCGTCGCCGAACAGGTCGCCCAGGCTCTTGCCGCCACCGGTCTTGCCGGAACTGCGCGGCGTGCCCTTGGGGTACTCCTCCGCGATGCGGTCTTCCCAATAGGTCGTCGGGTTGGGCGCGCTGCACAGCCGCCGGAACACTTCCGCCGGCACATGCTTGTAGGCGAGCACGGACTGGTTGTCCCAGTGCAGGTCGAGCTGCTGCGTGGACGGGTCGTAATCCGCCTTGCGGATGCGGCCGCTGGTGAACAGCTTGATGGGCATGGCGAGGCTCCTGCGGCCCGGGGGCGGGCGACGGCAGCAGTCTAGCCACTGTTCCGGCGCCGGCTCGCCGGGTGCGCATCGGGCTGTCGACCAGCTTGCTGCAGCGCAAGGCCGCGCGGGCGCGTTTGTCGCTAGCATGGGGCCGGTCCGACCAAGCGTGCAGCGACGATGAAGTCCCACCTGCTCCTGCTTTCCTGCGTGGCCGCCTGCGGCCTGCTGGCCGGAGCGGCGACGGCGGCCTCCTGGTCACCGGTGCCCGGCGCGCCCGAGCTCGCGGTGGACCTGGGCTCGCTGCGCCACGAGCACGCGCGCGTGACCGTGTGGCTGCGCTGGTCGGGCTGGCCGGTGGCCGT